>Ga0163150_10002488_pt1 | contig 28036 bp, 37 predicted proteins | sample OliLakLV19P2IB_FD_148628 | JGI IMG/M metagenome (GOLD analysis project Ga0163150, IMG submission 148628) | Freshwater microbial mat bacterial communities from Lake Vanda, McMurdo Dry Valleys, Antarctica - Oligotrophic Lake LV.19.P2.IB | ecosystem: Environmental > Aquatic > Freshwater > Lake >...
ACGCCAGCGCGCGTATCTGCACTTGAAACGCCAGAAGCAGGAGCATCTGCAGCCATTGCCCCACTACTCCCAACAAGCACACCGATTGCGAGTACAAAAGCATCAAGTGGAACTCCGTCGCCTACAGCTTCTGCAACCCCGCTACCTGCTATTGCAGTACGGCAGACGACATACATTCCATACAGTATTAGCGGTAATACTACGTCGACAGCGTGGGTTGATATTGCGGGCAACGATGCATATATCAATGTTCTATCAGAATATGGAGGAAACGCCTACATAACCTGGGAAGCCAGCTTGTCTGTAGAAGCAGGAAGTGGAGAAGTACGAGTACGGTTGTTTGATGTAACCCACGGAGTTACAGTCCCTTCGAGCGAGCTATCCGTAATTCGTGGTACTGCAAGTTTTGTTTCTTCGCCAAAGCTTATACTTTTGTCTGGAAACAATTTATACCGGGTACAAATCAGCTCCAAAACGAGTACCACCGCGACGTTTCATGGAGGTCGTATAAAAATAGTCCATTAAAAATCCCCCACAAGGTTGTGGGGGAGATTGTATTTAGTGACGACGGTTTCGCTTCATTTTGTCACCCCGACGTTCACTTTTGCGATCGAGTCGTTTCTTTGAAAAGACTGGGTACAATAATCCAAACAGGGTACTTGCCACCTGTACAACATCAACTGGATCAGTATAATTCAACACCAATGCCTGTCCGGCACTCATATACTCCGACAGAAGAACAATCTGCGTTGTTTCATCGGCATTCATTAACGCTGTGTTAAAAGCCGGATGTGCAAGATTGATTTCAATGAGACCCTGATCCATATTAAGTCGGTATGGAAGATTGGTTTCAAACGAGGTAAACGTAGGCTCAAGTATTCGCGCACGGGTGCGCGGGCGAGCCTCTTGTCCATTTGGTACCCCAAACTTGAAAACCGCATCAAACCCAGGTAGTTCGCGTGACAGTTCAAAATGATAGTCAGTTGGTTGTCGAACAGTTACCCCATATGGTGCAACTACTCGAATTACATACCTACCATATGGAAAGTCGTTTACTCCAAAGTTTGCGCGTCCGTTGATATCTGTCGTTTGAGAACCAATTCGTTTGTAGCCGCTTGTGAGTACCTGGATAACGGCATCAAATTGACCATCACCATTCTCATCAATTACGCGAGCTCGAACCCCAGGCCGTACCGTTTTTGCTCGATCATCGACTGATTGTTTTGGCTCTTTACCACTCTCAACAACATTTGGGTTTCGTATGCCGCCGAACACATCAATTTGTGTAATCGCGATACGGGTTGATTCCATTAAGTCCTGGACAAATTCACGATTGGTTTTCTCTGTATGTACTCGCTGAGCCTCTTTCAACTTTTGTTTTACCACAGTCTCAATCGAAATGAGCCTTGAAACCCAACTTCGCTTTTGAGTGGTTTCTTCCAAGCCGTCCTTCTGTGAGTTCCACAAGGGAGCATCAGAAAGGTATGATGGAAACGATATTTCACCCCCTAATTTATTCCACGGAGAATGGTTAAGCTCAGGAATCTCAGTGAGCTTGAATGTCCTTACCTCGGTACGCCCTGCGACCCGCATCACCGATGGTGAATTAGTTTCCTTCAACGGATCATAAAACAAGCGAAGATAGAACTCTGCATGATCAGGCGTTCTCATGCCACCCGAATAAACCGGTGTGCCTTGAACAATCTCGCGACCTACACGTCTCCATGCTTTGGCCCCTGATTTTTTAACCAAGTCTCCAGTGGAAATACTAATGTGGTCGGCACTAATTGTCGAGGCGAGCATTCCGTATATTCTGCCTTCGGTGAGTGCACCATGCTTTCCGCTCGTAATGTCGGGTTCAGTAAAATCAGTAACGACTACTTTTGTTCCATGAGGGAGCGGCTTTCCAAAAGGATCAGTCAGCTCTTCATCAGAAATTGTCGCTACCGCTGAAATATCCCATTCTGAATAGATTGAAACTTTCGGCAAGTTCATGGCATATGTTTGACTATATGTTAACTTACCGCCAGCTTTTTGAAACTTCCCAACGAGTTTTTGAGATGGTTTGGTAATGGCATAGGCCCTTCGTCCGTATGTTAAGTGAGCGAGCGCGCCAATTCCTCGTACCCCAAGCGTGTTTTCTTTTCCTTGCTGTTTTGGCGAGAATGAAACACAGCCCGAGAGCCACGGTAGAGAATGACGTGCAGCTTCACTAACGTTATCTCGAACATCTGCAACCGTAACTTCCTGTTTTTGCAACCGTTCGAAGTAGTCATCAAGTATCTTTGAATCTCGATCAGTCATAATTGGAAGTATTCCACTTCCGTTGTCAGTTATCTCAATACGATCTCGGTATACCGCGACCCAAATAGCTGGTTTTTCTACCCCTTCGTATTCGCACGCATCGATTCCGTTATCAACGGTTTCTTTCAGTGCAATATCAGGCTTTTGCATATGTCCCATGTTATAAAGGGCAAATGGTGTATGAAGCCGCATAGGCTTGTTGTACAGAACTTGCTTTTTATTCTTATCCATTCATAACCTCCATTAGGTTAACGAGCTGTTCTCGCGATTGTTTTGGTTGTCCCAAAATACTCAGGACTGACATTAAGCGTTGAATTGTTGCACGATTATTGACACAAAAGATTGCTCTCTCATCTGCGCTTATATACAGCTGTAGGGACAGAAAATTTTCTGCCTCAAGGAGGAGTTGTGACTCATTTCCCGTAGTAAGTAGTGGTTCATATCGTGCATCCTTCCCAGCCTGTGTTTTTGCAATCAAGTACTGTACTGATTCCGAATAAAATTCCTCTGGATATCGCTTTTGCCACCAGCCAACGAGTTGATCAAGGGACCATTTTCGCGGTTGGTGATTGTCCTTTTCAGGAAGGTTAGTTGGGTCAGCTTCACGAAGTCCGGTGAGCCGGTATAGCCGTGCATAGAAGTCTGGGTACCGTGACTCAACAAATCTTCTACCGCGAAGGATGTCATCCCAGGTTGTATAGTCAACTTTCAATTCATCCGCTAGTCTGCGAAGAATGTGATAGTTATTTACCCTTGCCCATTTTTTTATTGCATTTCCAAGTGAGATGGCACGTTCCCTTGGTTTATCATTCAACCTCATATTCCGCTCCTGTTGAATTAAAATTTCAATGTTCTAGTTAGCAGGCCCTATTGTAGTGCAAAAACTTGATTTTTGCGAACAAACTACCTATAATCGCTGAGCACAGTCTGTGCATAGGGCTATATTAAGAGAGGAATCGCGAATGACCAGTAGTGATAGTGGCGCATCTGAGCTTGGTGATCTGCTTACAAGCGAAGTCGTACTGCAATTGGTTAAGGACCATCCAGAAAGTACAACGAAGACACTGGCAGGGTACTATGCAGGAACAAAATTTCCAGATCAGATACCCGCAGCTGTATTTAACCTTGTACGAAGCCGCATTGCCTCAATGAAGCGGAACAAAGTACCTGGACTTGTACAGTTGGAGAATAATGGTTGGGTTTATATCCCTGAAACTGAAAAATTGGTTGAAAGTACGGAAGCAGTGAAACTTCCTGACATGACGCCGCTCACATCACCTATTAGGCCTAAGCCATCAGGTCCTGTTGCAGATAAGATCAGTTACGCGCCAGGCGCAGGTGGGGTGTCGGTAACATACCAAGGTGACATCTCAATTGCTCCATACTATGAACGCAACGATCTATGGTCAAGTGTTTCAATATCAGTACCTATTGTGTTGAGTTCAGGTCTTTTGTGGGTCGGTGATAAATCCGAACCAAATGGAAACTGGACACCAGTATCATTGCGCAAGAATGCTCGTGTCTGTATTTGTAATGTAGAGCCAGATTATCTGGCATACTTTTACCACCAACGTTATGTGAAAGTGGTAGAACAAGGGGACAACGGTGTCCACCACTGCACAATTTACAAACTGACAGGTGACTTTAACCTGTACGTCGAGCGTTAGTTGCACCTCCCCGCCATATTGGCGGGGAATTTTTTTTCATGTAATATGAATCAATGGTACGCAAAATATTAATCATAGCTTCAGCACTTTTTTTTCTTGCGGCACCAATCTTGACTCGTGCGCAAACAACTACCCCTTCTGCAACCCCTACACCAACTGAGGCACCTTTCAATTTTGAGAAAGCGTATAAAGATTACGTATTCACGCTCGACGTTTATAATAAACTCCACAGTGAGTATCAACTTGCAAAGTCACAATATATGCAAGCAAATACACTTGCTTCAAATGCAAAGGCACGAGAAGCAACAGCAGCAATGCTTGTTGGTCGCGATGACGTCATGATTGTGTACCTTGGGGTACTTAATCAGCGACTAGTTGAAGCAATCGGTATCTCGGAAACAACCAAAAATGGATTAACTAACCGAATGAATACTGAAATTACATGGTACCGTAACCATAAAGGTAAAATTAGTAGTGCCGCTACATTAGAAGACCTTACTGACGATTCTAAAGAAGCCGCCGATCACTATGCACTTACAGAGCCACTTATATACGAAGTGCTCGCGTCCGTGCCAACAGGGAAAATATCAGATACCCGCCGCATGTTTAACGATTTGTTGGGTCTCCTTAAGCAAAAAACTTCAAGTATCCGACTTGCTGGTGATCATGACACCACTCTTGCGGAGCGCTGGATTTCTGAAACTGAAAACAAGCTCACCAGAAGCATCGATAAAGAAGTCGAAGCTCAAACGCTTCTCCTTACTATCACCAACAGTGATAAACGCACCCGAAATGTAAATAATGGTGAGACATATAATCAAATTATATTTAGACTTGATGAAAGTATGCTCTTTTTGAAAGAGGCAAGTGGGTATACCAAAGAAGTATTAAAACAGCTGAAGACAAAAAACTAATGGAACCAACAAAACCTGAACCACCAGTGACACCAGTACCTGTAGTGCCTCCTCCAGTTGTGGAATCTGTTCCGACGATTGAATCACTACCAATTGTTACGCCTGCGGTAGCTCCTGTGCCCACAACACCTGAAATAAAGTCTAAAGTGCCCTTTAGTCCTAAACAGTTACTAGATCGCATTAAAGCCCTTCCTAGAAAGATAAAAATATTATCTGGAGTAGCAGTTTTTTTACTCGTTCTTGTGATTTTACTGATGACTACTGATCCAGGGCGACGAGTTAGGAATACCTTACTGCCATCACCAAGCCCTGTGCCAACAGAAACTACTCAGTTACCTGAGATTTTTGACCCGTCTCCATATGCAGATGACCCAGAAATCAAAGATATTGAAAGGAAACTATCTGAATATGACAAAGCAATGAACGCTGTTCAGCTTCGGGAAGATACCCTTCGTCCACCGACTCTTGACTGGAATGTCGACTTCAAAAAGAACTAAATTTACTTCCACTTATCACGCTTAACGTATCAGTATCATTGGTCATTTATGCTAAAATAACTCCCACTTATTTAAAGGAGAACTTTACATGAATACTGTATATTGTTGTGACATATGTGGCCGTGAACTTGCTACAGAGCAAGCCGCTAGCGTGTGTAAAGACAAAGGAATACCTTTATTCAAATATGAGATAGGTTGGTCCATGCAGGAATATGACGGCGATTTTGTGGCACACATCGTATCTAGACGCATTAATTTTGATCGAGATGACCACATTGTTGAATATGGAATGCAATACCTTGATGGCCCTGAGGGCGTAGCTGAATTTCCTCAGGGATATATTTCAGAATGGGTTTCAGAACATCGGATTGATCTGGCAGAAGAAAAAAGGTATTACTGAATATGGCGCCGGCATTAAGCCGGCGTCTTTACATTAACCTGGGGATTTGTGGCTTGATAGCTTTTTAAGTATAGATTTGCCACAATAGGGAGTGAAAAGATTTTTGCAAACTCTGGTATTCATTCCTTTGGGTATAACGTTATTTTTCTGGTTTCGCGGCTCAGGGACGCTCATTACCTCACTTGAAATACCGCTTGTAGTTCTTGCAATTGGTCGGCTCATGGGTCTCACAGGAGTACTTTTGATACTCTTGCAGCTACTCCTTATTGGGAGGATTAAGTGGATTGAGCGGTTGTGGGGACACGATAAACTTGCACATGTTCACCACAAGAATGGGAGATATTTAGTGGTCTGTCTTATTCTTCATTTTGTATTAATACTTGTGTCCCATGCTATGCTTGGCAAAATTAATATTGGACTGCAGTTCGAGCGCTTTTTGCTCGATTATGATGATGTTGCTCTTGCATTCATTGCATTGGTTTTGTTTATCGTTATTGCGATCACATCTATCTACATTTCCAAACTTAAGCTCAAATATGAAACATGGTATTTCGTCCATTTGCTAACTTATGTTGCGATTTTACTTGCATATGGTCATCAGTTGAAAGTAGGAGGAGACTTTTACCAAAAGACGTTTGCACTTTTCTGGATATCGATGTATGTGTTTGTATCACTCAACTTTGTTTGGTATCGTTTTTTGCGATCAACACTATTTTTCTTGAAACATGGATTCACTATTGACCGTGTAGTAGCTGAATCAGGCGATGTCACTTCAATTTATATCACGGGTCGAAACCTTGAATCTTTTACGCGCGAAGGCGGGCAATTTGTTATTCTTCGTTTTCTCGATAAAAAAAGATTTTGGCAAGCACATCCATTTTCACTTTCTCAATCAAAGTCGCACAATACATTGAGAGTCAGCGTAAAAAATTCAGGTGACTTTACTTCTGAAATATCAAAACTCGTCCCAGGTACCAAAGTATTTATTGATGGTCCCCATGGAGTCTTTACTATGCTTAGCTCAACCCGAACTAAACTGTTATGTATTGCCGGAGGAATTGGTATTACCCCAATTCGATCACTCATTGAAGAAAGTGATACTCGATTTGATTCAATACTTTTGTATTCAAATGGCAAGGTATCAGACATTGTTTTTAGAAAAGAGCTCGAGGATCTCTCTAAAACACGAAAGCTTCAGATTCATCACTTTATTACAGATCAGGAACCACCTCCTGCATGGGCCAATACCGGGAGAATTAACAGCGTCGCAGTTCAAAAACTTGTTCCAGACATTTCCGAGCGGGAAATTTTCCTTTGTGGACCAGTCGTATTTATGAATGCAATGAAAGAAATATTAAGTGAGTTAGGAGTAGACAAAAAGTACATACATTTTGAAAAGTTTTCACTTCATTAAAATTTTTGCTATAATATAGGTGTACGAGGTTAATGAAAGAGGATTAGATGCTCGAGCGCTACAAAATTACGGATTTGTGACAATGAGCTTTTGAATGCGCAGCTCAAGTGGGAACTGCATGAAATTACTCAAGCTGAGATGTTGGTCAATTCCAGATGTCGATAAATACTGAAACTGTATGTAGGAATCAGTAACGCCTGAGGGTGGCTGCGGCCACCCTTTTACTATATCTATTTTTTAGTTTACAATTCCCCAAATGTCACTTGAGCGCACTGAACATCGACCGTCTCTCGAAAAACTTCCAAAGCACCACGTTGTTCGTGCTGCGCACGAAAAAGCACGAAAAGGGCATGATGGTCAAATGAGAAGAGATGGGACCACATACCTTGAAGGGCACTGTGAGCAGGTATATGAAATTATCAATACCGAGTGGGGAATAACTGAAGACATTGATCCGGAACTATTAGCGGATGCACTCATGCATGACCTTCTGGAAGATACTGACGTCACCTATGAAGAGATTGCAATGGAATTTGGTACACGAATAGCAAATGTTATACGAGGCGTTTCAAAGTACAAGTCAGAAGGTTCCTCCTCATTTAATCTTCCCGATATAAAGTCAGCAACGATTGAGTCTCAAAGAATTGTGCTAGGGACCGGATACGAAGACTATCGAGTACTTCTGGTTAAGCTTGCTGATCGGTTACAAAACTTTCGAACAATGGAGGGGATGCCTGAGGAAAGTCGGGTGCGGAAAGCGAGAGAGACGCTCGAAATATACGCTCCTGTTGCCCGTGCACTTGGAATGTGGAAAGTGAAGGCCGAGCTTGAAGATTGGAGCTTTCAATACCTCATGCCTGAAAAATATCGTGAATTTAAGTCACGAGTTGACGCGGACCCACGGCGCAGTAATGAAGCAATTGCCCACGCTAAAAGCCACTTAGAGATTGTATTGTCTGAAAATGAAATCCCCGCAAAAATTGAGGTGCGGAAGAATGGCTACTGGGCGCTTTATCAGAAAAATGAGCGGCTTGAGCGAACCGCGCAAGGGTCACTTCCTGATATAAACGACGTGGTGAGCTTCCGGGTAATTACTGATACCCGCCGTCGTTGCTATGACGCGTTGTGGGCGGTGCACGAGCATCCATTTTCAGGAGGGAAAGTAGTTTCAGGCCGGTTTGATGAGTTTATTGTTGAGCCTCGCCCGAACAAGTACCAGGCGATCCAAACAACTATTGAAGTAAACGGGTATGCCATAGAAGTTGCGATTGCGACCTCAGCGATGGAGGAGTTTAACACCGACGGGATTTTAGCAAAGATTCGAGCAGGTGAGACAAATCTTGATGAGTACCTCATGAAGTCAATTTTTGTACAAAACGGCGATAGTGATCCATCAAAAATCCGGATGAAATTACTTTTACGTAATGCAACTGGCATTGACCTTGCATACGCGATGGGTGAGAACATTGGTGCATCTGCAACTGCACTCATCATTAATGATGAGGAGCACTCACTTGCTGAAATTTTGAAAAATGCTTCAATTGTAAAAATAAAGACCGATCCAGACAAAAAACTCCCCAAGCGTGAATGGATGCAATATTGTCTTCCTGAAACGCGTGCAACGATTGATCAGCAGTTGCGGGTGTTTGCACGAAACGAGTTAGTTGAGTCCCGCAAAACACAGCTTGATTCAGTGCTCCACAAGAGAGGGATACTCGAGCTCTCGGATCTTGGAGGAATTGCTGATAGCCTCTTGCAAGACTACTCATGTCACAGCGTCACGGAACTTGCGTTTTTGGTTACCCGATCAAACGAGTCACTTCTGGAATTTGAAAAAACGCTTGATGTAATGAATATTACAAAAGAAGCGCTCGGGTGGACTAGCATACGACTGTCAGGGAACCATGACTCACCAGGTATTTTGCGAGATGTGGTTGATTGGACGCGAGAGCTCGGTTGCACCATAATTAAGGATGAGAGCCGCGTGTATCCAAATGGTGCATTTACGATCAATATGATTATTAAAGATGTAAAACCTGAAGATGAGTTACTGATAACACAAAGACTCTCAAATGACAGTCGGTTTCAGGAAGTAATCCTGGTATAATGGGGTATGGACGATAAAGTATTTAGAAAAATGGGAGAAGTGCTCGCATTTGCAAAGTTTGGGGAAGACACCATGAAAAAAGGTCAAAATGCGATGACAAAAGCCTTTGGTGAAGAATTTGTTACCGACTTCAATAAAAAAAACAACGCTCAGATAGAGACCTTGTATGAAATTGCGAATGCACACGGAAAAGAGAATGTCATGTGTGAGAAAAGTGAAAAAACTTTTATAAAGTTTGAAAAAATGCGAGACGTGTACCTTCACGATGAGTGGAATGACGCGATTGAAATTATGGAATGGCTCGGGTTTTTCGAAGGGGCAGCGATTGTTCACTGGAGTTTAATTATTGGGCTATCAACGAAGCTCGATATGGCTGAGTTACTCGACATTGCAAAGCAAGGAAAGGCATTTCACCAAGACCTGCTTCATGCAGTTACTTCAAAAATCGCTCAGTGACCTGACTTTTTCAACTCTTTAAGTTCCTGCTGTATGTGTGTAATACCCGCTGACAATGTATTTAGCTCTTCATTCATCTTTATAAGCAGCGACTTCATTCGCTCGTCATTCTTCTCTTCTTCTTTGTCGTCTTCCTGTATTTCATCAATGTCTTCTGAAATATCCTCAACATCTTCTTCAATTTCATCGAGCCCACGCTCGACTTCAGCAAGGCTCTGAGTATTGCGATTAACTGTCATTTGAATAAACAATGAGAGGTAAATGGCCTCGAGTGATACTGCTGTCGTGAGTATAAGCATTATTTGGTCTATTCCGAAGCCAAAAAACCACAGTCCGAAAATTGCGATGAAAAAGATACTATGAATAAGGATCGAAGCAGGGGAGCCCATCCAGTTTGTCACGGCAATTGAAATTTTCTCAAGAGTTTTCATATGAAGTTAACGATTATACTTGGCATGCTGGTCCCCAGAGACCCTTTTGCTCTTTAAATGCCGCCTCCTCAGCAGCTTTCAACTCAGAGTGGAGTAAAGTATCTGGTGGATATTTTTTTACCCGGGCATAGCCTTCCCACGCAAGTATTTTATTAACAAACATATCATCGACATATACATATCTAAGTAGTCTCCCAAACCAATCCTTGTCAGATATGTCTTTTACTAATCGTACTCTGCTTCCTTCCAAAAGCTCCTTGGTTTTTAAACTTGCCTCGAGGGCGAAACAGGCAACTTTTTTGCCCGGTGCAACCGACTCAGGAGTATCAATTCCAATCATACGAACTATGTTTCCGTCTTCAATCTGGAACGTGTCCCCATCGATAACTCGTGTCACCAAATAGGTGAGCTCGTCAGTATCTCCAAGCACGGTTGTGTCATTGTTAGTATTTGCGAGAGGGGATGGGCTTGGTGCATATGCCTGTTTTTCAGGCAGGGGGGCATTTGCGGTTGAGAACAAAGCAAAGGTAACGATTGCAATCGAGAGGATATATGAGGCCATGCCGAGCCTTGTTTTGGGAAGTCTAACCATATGACAAGGATAGCAGGTGGGCGTATGATCTCAAATATGGGAAAACTATTGCCTCAAATTGGTATGGTACAATTGCCCATGGCAGCAAAAAAGTCCCCTCTAGAAATTGCAGTAAACCTAGATCCCGATATGACTCCAGTGCTTTATACGGATAATGTTTTGATGACGGTTAATGACGATGGGGTAGTCCTCGATATCGGACAAAAAGTAGGATCAACTAATAGCATGCAAATTGTTTCGCGTGTAGGGATGAGCAAAATCCATGCTCGCAAATTAGTCAACGAACTTGGTAAACTTCTCTTAATGGCTGAAGGCCAAATCGCGACGGGCGAGAGAAACTAATACACGGTCTATGATGTCAGCTGCTTCTTCTAAGAAAGCACTTCTTGTGAGCTTAATTACGGTATTTATAGATATGCTCGGGTTTGGGTTATTAGTGCCGATTTTGCCACTTGTTCTCATTGACCCCACAAATCCGCTCTATGTCTTCGCTTCCGATGTTCCAGAAGCACAGCGATACATTGTCATGGGATTTGTCATAGCACTCTATCCACTCACCCAGCTATTCTCTACGCCAATATTAGGTCAACTATCTGACCGTTTCGGCCGCAAGCCCCTCTTAGCGTTCTCACTTGCAGGGACGTTAATTGCATATGCTCTTACGGCAATCGGAGTCACATTTCGAAATTTGCCACTACTAATCCTTGCTCGTGCATTGGATGGGATAAGTGGGGGAAACATTTCAGTCGCACAGGCAATTATTGCCGATGTGAGTAACAAGCGCGACCGAGCTCGGTATTTTGGTTACCTTGGTGCAGCATATGGTCTGGGACTTATTATTGGTCCATTTGTAAGTTCGCGTTTAACAACTGGCTGGGGATATAACACGTTTGGAGTGACAGGTCCGTATATTTTAGCGTCAGTATTAGCATTTTCGAATTTAGTATTTCTTCTTACTCAGTTGCCAGAGACACGAAAGGTAGGTAGGCATATAAAAATTAAGCTCATCCAGTCGATCGTGCAAATTAAAAATGCAATCACCATGAAGAAAACGAGAATATACTTTTTACTTAACTTTCTGTTATATGCATCCCTTAGCTTCATCACTTCTTTTTTCAGCTTATTTCTCATTACTCGCTTTCATGTGAGCCCCGATCGGATTGGCGTATTTATTTCACTCCTTGGAGCGAGTCTCGCGCTATCGCAGATAATCTTTACAGAACCGTTTGTCCGCCGAGTTGGTAGTGAAGCGCAAGCGTTAACACTAAGTTTGCTTGGAGCAGCAGGTGGAGTACTTCTTATGTTTCTTTCAAAAGACGTACGAATGCTTTACCTGACTGCACCAATCATGGCATCATTCCTGGGGCTTTCACAGGCATACTTATTAAGCTTAGTAAGTAAGTCAGTCAGTGAAGAAAGACAAGGAGAAATACTTGGGTTAACTACATCAGTTACCTCGCTTGCACAAATACTTCCACCCATACTCTCTGGTGTTATGGCAGCACTGTTTACACCGGGCACTCCAATATTATTGGCAGCATGTTCGCTCGCATTTGCAGGGATAATTTATTATTGGTATATCACTCACCGAAGTGGAACGGCCCAACTGAGCTAGCACTTATCTGAGCCCAATTTTCTTGAGAGTGAAGGGAGATGGCATTTGTTTCGTTTCAATTGGTTTCATAATTAACTTTTTCACTCCGATACTGTCAATTTTACTGAAGTGCTTTCGAACTTCATTCTGAAACTTTTCAGCGAGCGCTGCAGTGTAGCCTCCGTGGCCCGTTTCTTCACTGCGGCGGCAGAGAATATCTTCATATTTGCGCACAACTGACATAACTTCACGACCGAGATCGTTAAATTCTTCCTGATGTGCGGTTTCGTTTTGTTCGAAGTTATCGTGGACGATACGGAAGCGGTCAAAAAGATCTTTATTATCTTTAATCATTTGCTCGTATGCCTCCTTGAAGCGTGTACTGCTCATACGATTATATTATACAAAAGAAATACGAATTTTGCAGTGGGAAAAAGCTACTAAAAAACCCCGTCTTGAGACGGGGACATAACTATCCTTTGTGCCATGGGAGGCGAATATACCGGAACTCAGGTATAAAGTGCCAGATAAATCTCGTACCAGCCGCAATCCACAAAAACCAAACTCCAATTACAAGGAACACTAGTGCTACGTTTAAATCCATAAATTACTCCATTACTCCGTTAGAATTGGATCGTGGACGAAATACTGATTGAAATGTTATTGACCACGTGTATCCATCATCATTTGACTCGCGTCTAATAACAACGGGTAGGCGATCACCGACTGCAATATAAACACCGGGATAAATGGCTATCAGCAAGGAAATTACACAGACTAACAACATGTTTGTCGCGTTCGGATTCATGACACCTCCTCGATATCGATAGTCTTATAATATATTATTGTTGGAGAAAAATCAACTAAATGAGTTTAATCTTTGGTTTTTTGGTACCATGCAAACATGTTTGCAGCGTATTCGTTTACACTTCTGAGCTTGGTTAAAACCATATCCCGTATCTCCAGTGACGTAACTTCAGTTTTGTTATTAGTGGCAAGTGCTGCTTCAACCTGTGCTGCTAATGTTTTTGCTTCTTCGCTTGTGAGACCTGCGGCAGTAGTTACCCGCTCAATCTTGTGAAGTGAAAAAGGAACTTTAGTGCCATCGCGCTTAATAACGGTGATATGCATAGTTCAACATTGTAAAGAGCTTATGAGAATAATGCAATCAGCCACGCGTTGCCGCGTGGCTGTAAATACTATCTGGTCACTTGCGGAACCAGCACTGTCACTATCGATAGGTAGCTATCGTAATCAAAGATATGTTGCTTAAGATACACCTGAGGATTGTCCCGGTACCGTGCATCTTGTCCTTTTTGTTTGACCTTATAGAACAAAAAGTCGATATGGCAGCGTGCATGAGTTACATTCGCGCTAGAGAATGAAAATTGCCGTAATGTGCTATGTAGCACCATTGTTCCAAGTCCTGCATTTCCGCTTTTGGGCCATGAGAATGAAATTGGATAGGTACCCCTCAACATATCAGGATGGAGGATTACTCCACGTTTTAATTCCGTATGAGCAAAATAGTGTTCTCCATTAATTGCAACAACTAACTCCAAACTTGTAGTTGGCGACATTGGTTCAAAATCAAGCAGAAGCTGTGTTCCTGGACGTGTCTTGTACACGTATTCGCCAGGTGTCGTTGGCTCAAGCTCTGCATAGTAGCTACTTTGCCTTGATTCGACTCGCCCTGCAACATTCACGAGCCTGCCGCTGTCGATGAGACTATTATGAAAAATGTGCTCCACACAAAGCCCCTTTATCTAATTGTATGTGACCCATATTATATCACAAGGTGATTGAGTCGCCTTTCTGTATACCGTATTTCGCAACAAATCCCGCATTAACTTCAAGTACGTGATCAACTGGTTCTGATGGAATGACAAGAGGGAGCTGATCATCCGGAGTGTCGCCTTGCGCAGGCACGTTTTCGTGTATATGCACAATTTTTCCGTCCCGGATCCAAATAAAGTCCAACGGAATTAACATGTCCTTCATCCAAAAACGAGCACTGTAGTTAATAAACTTAAAAGGAAAGAGCATCCCTTCATTTTCACCTAGTTGAGCTCGTCCACCAAGCCCTTGAGATTGCTCAGCACTGGTATTAGCAACATATGCCATTATTTCAGTATCCTTAATTTTTATCGTTCGAGTCTCTTCAGGCCATGCCTTAACTTCATGCGTGACAGGCGCAGTTGAACTCAAATATCGTCCACGACTAAGGAGTGCAAGGGTAAGTGCGAATGCGAAACTGGGGACTAGAAAGAGCAGTGTTCGATGATGAGTGCTTTTGTGTGGAGCGTGGTGGATATGTACTGACTCTTCCATATTGTTCATTGTATCAATGTGGAAGAGAATTACACAATCAGACTATCGTTTTTCAATTTCTAACATAAATTCAACCGAGAACACATGTGCTTGCCCGGATTCAATCCCTTCTATGTAAGCTCATTAGTTTTATATATTTGATTCGAGCGAGACATTTACCTTACCACCATATGTAACATTTCCTCTTCAAATTGTCCTGCTAATTCTGGGATATCTTTTCGAATAGTGTCAGCCCATACTTTTGATATAGAAGTATCTTCCTCAACATGAGCATGTCTTACTAAGTATCGTGCATATGGTGCCCAGTACTTATCGAGCGACTGTGGGGTAACAACGAGCATTTCTTCTTTATCTGCATATGCAGCCACTGCCGACTTCGGATACCCAAACAGATCTCCTTTTTCAATTATGTCATCTCTATTTTCTGACCACATAATCGCTGCAGCTCTTTGTGCACGCGCTAAATCTTTTGAAACAAAGACAAATTCATCACTTTCTAAGTCTGGTGTCTGTATCATTTGTGCATTCTTAAGCCAGGTATGAAAATGAGTTTTGTCTTGTGGAGATATATTTGTGAGAAATTGTGCAGTTGAAACAGGTTTTAGTCCACGATATGTTAACCACAGTTGTACTTTTCCTTCTAAAGTTACGGGGAGAGATAATAGGGTTTGGGAAATATTTTGAGGAGAAGTTTGATCCATCTGTTAATTGTAAAATAAATTGTCAGGACTATTCTAGGTAAAACCCAGTTTAGTCCTGACGGAGTCTAGCCTAAAAGGCTATTTGCCACATGAGTGGCACTTAACGGACGCATCCACATTCGTGGCACCGCAGTTGCCACATACCCAGCTTCTGAACCAATGTTGTAATGTTTTCATTGCATTACTCCTGCAATATCTTACGGTGGTGAAGTATAACTTTATTATAAGTTAGAGTCAAGCTGCATGGTGGTGACAGAACCCTATGTTATAATTTTATCCCGGTACCTCTGAATAAGGAGATTGTACATGTCTGACGAATTTGTTCTGTGCGTAGATTTTGAGTCTGACTTAGTAGTAGATGTTATTCCCAAAGGACATTCCATTGGGAAAAAATATCTGAACCTAGAACATGCACCACTTATGGACATCATCATTTCTGATGGATGGACAAAACACAAAGCGGTGTTAAGTCTCCATCAACTTGTTGAGCAAGGTGCGAGTCCGGCATTGCAGGCAGAGTTAGAAAAAATGCTCGTTGATGGAATTGTGGAAGAAAGTACACCAATTATAATTATGGGTGACTGGTGTTTTCGATACTCTAAGTAATTTTAATCTCCACCTGTTTATCAGGTGGAGATATTTTTGTGCGGGGAAGGGGTCATTGATTGAACCGATTTTGAGATCTCTTCAAAAATTATTTGAAGCTTACCCAAAGTATAAAAAGTTATTTATCTAAATCCGAACCAGGTGAAAATTCTTTTACAGATTCTGTTTGATAAACGGGAATCAAATGTCCAGCAAAGTCAAAGCGTACAAATATCCCTCGCTCTCCAGTCTCAAGATTTATTGGGGTAGCAGACTTGGTTGTCACGATGACAACTATTTGTGCCGGGGAGAGGACTTGAACCTCCATGAGTTTCCTCGCAGGTTCCTAAAACCTGTGCGTCTACCATTTCGCCACCCCGGCTCGTAAATGTCTCGACTATTATACCTCATTAAATGCTCTAGATTTCAGTTTTGTTCGAAAGTTACGCAGGTAACTAAAACTGGTGAAAAATCAAGACTAGAATGCACTTGAATCAATAGTTTATAATGATTTTGTAAACACAGAAAAGCGCCACTTTCGTAGCGCTTTCCCGATTAGTAGTCTTTTCGCCGAATGCAACAAAAGTTGCACCAGCCATCTGACGTGCAAATACTATAGCATATCAACATGATATAGTCAAGTACTCAGATGTTTTTGGTCGCTAAAATAAAGATTGATGGACCGAAGTGGAGACTCGCCAAGGGCTTTTGAAGCCATCGCTCCACAAAAAGAAGCAGTCGGTAGGGAATGTATTTCTTCATTCGAGAGCTCCTGATATTTGAAACAGACCTCCGCTCGATAACCTCTAATTTATACTTTTTAAGTAACCCGTCAATAATATCTGGATGATAGTTATAAAAAGAAATGTGTTCTTTGGTGCGGTTTTTTCGACTTCGACGGTCGTTCGGGAATATGTCGAATGGGTAAAGGATATTACCTTTCAAAAGCTCCTTAATTTGTGCTTTGCCGTGGAGCTTATTTGCGAATTCTAAAATAAGATGTCCACCGGGGATAATCTTCTGAGAAAGAGCGTTAATGGCCGAGTCTGCATCTTTAATGTGGTGCATAACACGTATCATCATGAGCGTGTCTACTGGTTTAATTTTTTCTTCAAAGTTCTCCACCGTACCTTGCACGTAATGAATCGTGTTTTTCTTGCTAAATTTAAGGCGGGTACGGGCTTTTGTGAGTAGATCACGACTTGGCTCAACTAAATATATATGCTTCGCAAATTTTCGATACAAGGGGGTTAACCTACCAAAGCCACAACCAATGTCGGCAATTGAATTTTGCTTACCAATTCGGGCAAAGAAGGATGCAAGTGCGAGCGCCTCGCTTGCATGTTCGTAGTCACGATCTTTCCAGTAAAGTGTGTAGTCGTAGCCGTCGTAGTGTGCTTGGGTATTTTTCACGAAGCTTCATTGTAGCGCGAATTTCATTCCATTGCAGCCATAAAGGCACTGACTCCTGCAGCCCATGTTCCAGGTGAGCTTGGGGTGTACTTTTTCATAATTTCCTCAGGAGTTACATACCCTTTGTTTATATATTCTGTCTTTATTCCCGCTGAAACTACTTCGATTGCTTCCTCGAAAGATTCAAACCCGAGCGTTCCTCGTTTGTGGATTCCCCAGCCCCAACAGTTAAAACTGTTCTCTGGAATTTTTTTGCAGACGTTACTTTCTTGCTGTGCTATTGCGGTAAGTAATCGGAAGTCCAGCTGATATTTATCTGCTGCTGCAACAAGATCTTCAGCATGAGAAGTAAGTGGAGAGTCATAGCGAGTAAGATACTGTCGAACAATTTCGACTCGAGCATCAGCAGCGATCGCGGTTGCTGAGAGAACTGAGGTTTCTTTAGCAGAGAGCGCTGACAAAATACGAACTTGATTAGTGAGCTCAGGTTGGGTGGGAGTAGCGTTTGCTACGGTGACTAAGGAGAGCACTGTTGCAAGTAAGGTCAGTGGAGTAAGCACGAAAAAGGCTACTACGAAAAATCCAAATCGTTTCAGCTCGGCTAAGTCAATATCAGCTGTTTCCATACACTTAGCTAGTATAACAGAATTAATGAGCAAGCTCTGAAACTTCGCGTTTCATAACTTCTCTCGTTGTAATGTCCACGGCAATCATACTCGATGCTTTATAAATGGCTGCATGTGAGGCAGTAGGGTCAGTAGGGTAATCTGTAGTATGCAGAAAAAGTGGTACTGCTCCTGTTTGGGCCTCTTTCAAAAATGGAAACGCAGGGGAGAATGTACGACGGTTATCTTTAGTTTGAGGAATAACTAATACATGATAGTCAGTTGGTGAATGCATTGCTTTCAAGAAAGTCCTCAAGCGATGGTAGCTGTCAAATTCTACGGTAGGGTTTTCAAACATAGCAGGAGTTAATTCAATCTTTTCGACGAGAGTCAGAGGCATCAAAAGGGAAGCTGTAGATAAACTAATGACTGTGCCATATGAAGGAATGCGAGGGATGAGCAGTGCATCACGTATAAATGCATTTGGATCGGTGTACAACTCTTCGAATGGATAAGGGAAACTCGTAAACCCGTCTTCCGCTTCTGGTCCTGGGTGAATCCATACCGCTCCAAGGTATGCTTTTTGGGGAAATCGAGGCATTACACGTGCATTCATAGCCTGTATTATACCAGTTAATCTCAACCATAAAAAAGTCCCTCAATTAGAGGGACTAAGGTTTCATTTCTTTTTGGATTTCTTCTTTTTTTTCTTCTTTCGAATGTCCTTTCCCCAATCACGTACCGCATCTTGGACCATTTTTAAATGCCGCTCAGCGAGCTTTCTTCCAAAAAGGGTCGGATCTTTCTCATAAATCAAATCCTCAATCTGCCTTTTGGTTAAGATTTTTCTAGCCACGTCTTACTCCTTTTAATCCATTGATTCATAGTACACACCACGTGTAGTACCAAGCTTTCTGACAAACCCGCCATCAGTCAGCTTTTTTATATCATACCGCAGTGTTCGTTTGTTTACTTTTAGAAACCTTCGATGAATTTGGTCAAACGTAACTAGTTTTTGCTCTTTAATAATACGTAGTATTTCAGCACGTCGAGGCAACAGAAAGTCTTCAACTTCAGCCTTTTGTTTAGAGATCACAAGCTCCCTGGCAACTTTTGAGGTTGACTCGAGCGCCTCAAGCATAAAGGTTAGTATAGTCAGTAACGTCTTTTTCAGGCTCCTCGAGTGCTCGGTAGTATTCACTCCGATGGTTGTCTAGATATTCCTCAAGTGAAACTATTCCTTTCATTTCGTACCCACCTTGATGCAGTACCTTTTGAATAAGGAGTCTTCCGACGCGACCATTGCCATCTAAAAAGGGATGAACCTTCTCAAATGTAAAGTGGGCGAGCATTGCCCGCACCGGAGTTAATCGCTCTTTTGGAGCATTAATATACTTCACGAGTTTATTCATCATTGGTTCAACCTGTCGAGGGGGAGGAGGCATATAGATTGCGATTCCGCTGCTATTAAAAATTGCCTCCATATTTTTTCTCCATCGACCTAGTGTATCTTTCGGAAGAAGTCCATCCATTGCGATTGCGTGGAGCGTTAAAATGTCAGCTGGAACAATATCCTTTTTACGTTTCTCTCGGATCCAGTTCATAGCCTTTAAAATGCTATACACCTCAGCCTTTTTTTGGTTCTTCGAAGGAGTGCCACTGATTTCATCAAGAGTTAAGTCATTGCCCTCTATACGTGCAGAGAAGAGCGAGCTTCTAAGGGTTGACTGTCGTCGAATATTTAATTCAACTTCAGGAGCAATAGTTAAGGACTCAATTATTTCGCGACTTGCCTCTATTGATTGCAACAGCTCAACTATGTTTGGAGTGAGCGTATACTTCGGAGGAATTAACATACCCTACATTACCAGATATTGCCAATAATTGCCAGAAGTTGCCAAATATTGCAATGTAATTCAGTGTCAAATATACTACTCTTGACCTGCATAAATAGGAGGAGACAGTAATGTCTACGAAAACGTACGAAAGTTCGTTGCTTGACTCAATTGAGGTAGCCTTTAACCAACGGAAACACGATACAGCCGAGCATCTCGTTCGAGCACTAATATCGTTAACCTCACGCACAGATAGTGAAAAGAAGGCACTCTATGGATCAATCCTGAGATTGCCATCAGCAAATCCCGTCATGGGTTTTTTTCCGTATGAGCTGTCGATGCGCGAAGACTATTTGCCAATAGACTCGAAGAGAAGTGGCCTGACACAGATAGACTCAATGCATAGTAGAATTCCACATAAGGTTATGTCTGGTGAAATTGGATATGGTCCGTCTCTCTTTGAGTGCCGAGTGAGGTATGACCGTAGAGCGTTCAGCTACCGTGATGACAGTGATGAGCGAAAGCTTCATATTCGAACAGTATTCTACTATGAAGGAGACAAAAGGTTTCCTCAAGGTAACTACTTTCGAACATATGAGCGTGGACATGGCTCTAGATTTGGTCGAGAACCACTATTTAATGTTTTTGTTCAACCAGATGGCAAATGGATTGATCCACTGTGCCTACCAGTCGATTCCTTGTATGGGTATATGCTGCGCGAACCGAGGGAAGATACCTCAATGGCGGTACCCGGTTTGGTAAATGCCTTTATGGCAGCATTCAATAAAGATATAAACTAGTCGATTTTGGCGCCACATTGGCGCCATTTTTTTTGTTAAGAACTTCACATACCGCGTACTTCATTGTAATTTAGCCTCAGGTATCTTATAATCGGCAACTGTCCGTTGGGCTGCTAAAATATAGCAAACCCATAAGTACATTACAGCTAATCAAAACTTTTCTAAACAGGAGATAGAGACATGTGGTTTCTAATTGAAGGACATCTTGACAACCTTCGGAACCTTATTGACGAGGGTGTTACTGCTATTCAAACCGAGGTTCGAATTCCACGATTTGTAGTCGGGATTTCGTTCCCTGAAGATCAACTGGATCGTGTGCAGGAGCTTTTATCGCTTCCGCCTCGTCCAAACAGAGTAGAAACTGAGCGCCGTGGAGTAGTTTTACTTGAAAGCGCTCGTGTTTACTTAACTCGTGATGATCATATGGAACAATGGGAGAGTATTCGGCCCGTACTTGAAGAGTATTCAGTACGGTGGGGACTTAATATTGCGGTGCGTAATCCTCATGGACGTAGCTGGCAAATTAGCTCACCAGAAGCAAATACGGTATACATTCTTTTTTGGTCCGCTCCAGATGATCGTGAAAAAGTTACACTTGACGTTGAGGAAATTTTCGGTCATATGTTACCGGACTCACAACATGATGGGTTTGAATTTGATGATGACTTGCCTATTGAGCAATTAGTGGTCGATGACGAAGACACCGTGGCGGCTGAGATTCATGGAAGTTCGCTCTATGTGCTCTTTGATCTTCCTCACGGAGGGATTGATGCTGCCCCAATCCTGAAAGCTATTATGGATGGTTGGGAGCAACGCATGTTTGATACTGAAGAATTTCGTGCACGGGTTCAGGCGAGCGAAATTTCTGAATCGGAGCATTCACGAGCGCGTTATATCAGCGCATGTAAAAAACGTGTTGAAGGCGAGCTTCGTGAAGCAAGAAAGCACCTGGTTAATACAAAAGAATTGCAGGACAAATATCGTGAGCAGTATGTCGAAATAATACGTCGACATGATGAACTTGTTCGGTCTTTACAAAGACTTGAAGGTCAGTCAGGTGACACTGAAGCAGAATATGCATCAGAATATGATCGCTTGCGGGCGCATCCGAAACTTACTAATGTGACGATCCAGGGCGATGTTATATCGTTTTTTACTCAACCTCTGGTTACTACCAGGTTGAGCGATAGAACTATACGTGATTTGGGTGTGTACGTCATTCGGGTGAATATCGAAACGGGATCAGTACGAATAGATAATCGTACCCGAAAAGTTGGAGGAAGAAATCATCCCCATGATATGGAATCTGGGAGGTTATGTCTGGGTAATATGGTCGAGGCGATTGCAAATCTTACTGCCCGATATCAATTTGAGCAGTTGTTCGCAATCATGGTTCGCTTTTTAGAAAATCCTAATGAACGGGACAGTGCCGGTAGTCATATCATTCATTGGCCCGTAGTAGAAGAGGTTACACATGAGCCACGTTAACAATCACAATGCAAGTGCAACAAAGGTCTACCGAGTGTGTGTTGATCACCGGGTATACCAGAAGTTATTCGCGTATATCCGGGCCGTTGATACTGAAATTTCAGGACTCGGCTTAGTGTCTATGCAAACATTTGATGATGGCGCTGATTTTATCATTGAGGATTTATTCCTCCTTGATCAAGAATGTACCGTATCACAGACTACCCTTGATCCTAACGCTATTGGTGAGCTGATGATACAGCTTATACAACAAGGAGTGGACCTTGGAAAGTTGAAATTGTGGTGGCATTCACATCAGAAAATGACCGTCTTTTGGAGTGGCACTGATAATGGAACCATTTCACAGCTTGGTCAGGAATGGATGCTCTCAATTGTAGGCAACCACCGTGGACAGATCCTTGCGCGCGTTGATATTTATAAACCCTTTCCGGTTACGATACACCAAATACAAATTGTCCCTGTTGGGGCAGTCGATCTGGAGATGGAGAATGAAGTAGCCCGTGAGGTATCTGAAAAAGTTACTCAAATGTATATGCCCCCAGTTCGTTTACGGAGGCCGGTATACAGTAACAACGGATATTCCGACACGTATGAAGATGAAGGAGCGATGGATGATGACTACGACACCCCAACCTATTATTACGGAAATTGATCATTGGAGACAATTAGACATTGTCACCCCAACCCAACTTTCTGAGTACCAAGTGACAATTATTGGTGCAGGTGGCATTGGAAGTCCAACAGCTGAAGCACTAATGAAGATGGGGGTGACAAATATGATTGTGTATGACCACGACAGTGTGGAAGCACATAATTTGCCTAACCAGCTCTATGGTATTTCAGATATCGGTTCGTTAAAAGTTGAAGCGTTACAGGCGCGCTGTCTGGAAATGAGTGGGGTTGAAATAACTGCCATTCCAGACCGATACGTTGCAAACGCGTGTTGACATTTGGAAATCTTTGAAATATAATCCCAACATTCGCATGTACATAGATGCGAGAATGGGTGCGGAAGTTACACAGATTCACACGGTACGTCCCTGTGACTCGGTGGAAATTGCTCGCTACGAAGCAACCCTCTACACGGATGAAGAATCAGTGGAAGAGCCATGTACTGCTCGAGCAATAATCTATACGGTGTATAACACCGCCGCAATCATTGCAAACTATGTTAAGCGAATCGCTAAAGGAGATCCGATTCCAGTTGATCTCTGTTTTGATTTTGTAAATCTCATGTTAGTGAAAGATCCTATGGATCAGAGGAGATAACCGAAATGCAAGTATTTGTAGGGGCATTAGGATCGGCAGTAAATCCAGTACAGGTTGCAGACGACGCAACCATTCGCCAAGTTTTGCGAACTCAAGGTCATCGTTTGAGCGATAGCCAACAGGTGATGAGTGTCCAGGGTGGATCAGTTGAGGATTTAGATGCACCGGTTGCTGAAGGGCAGACCTATCTGGTTGTTCCCCAAGTACGAGGCGGCTAGCTCCGCGGGCCGAGAGAATATTCTCTCGGCTTTTTTTTATGCAGAAATCCTCATCTTTGCTTTTAGCCTCGGTTTGCCTCATACTGGTAGCTGTGTTATCAGTACAAAACCTTACATTTTCATACACCGATAGGCCTCTTTTTGAAGGGGTAACGTTTCGTGTGTCCGCAGGTCAAAAGGTAGGACTTGTTGGTCCAAATGGAGCAGGGAAGTCAACGCTTTTAGGATTATTACTTGGGAAAGACGCCGCTTCAAGTGGACAAATAGTAACAAATGGTACGATTGCCTACGTTCCTCAAGAAATTAAATATGATACAACCCTTGAAGCGAGTAAAAGTGTTCGCGATTATATTGACCCTGAAGCCACTCACGAAGATCATGTAATACTCCGTCTGTTTGTAAGCTTAGAGCTGTCAGTCAGCTTAGAAGCTAATCCTCAGAAGTTAAGTGGTGGTCAAAAAACAAAAATTGCTCTCGCGCGTGCCCTCTTATCGAAGCCTGACATTCTCCTCTTGGATGAGCCAACTAACTTTATGGATACCGCAGGTAAAAAGTGGCTCATGAACTTTTTAAGTAGTTACGACGGAAGTGTTATCTGTATTTCCCATGACTTAGTCTTGATGGATCGCTCGATTGATAAGATCCTTTCCTTAAATCCGATTAGCAAAACAATTGATGAATATACTGGCAACTACACTCAGTACCTTCGTTTGAAAGCTGAGAAAGAGGAGCTGTTGAGAAAAGAAATTCAGGTAAAACAGCAACACATTGCTCGAATGGAAAAGGGTCTTGCTAAAATGGCTCGGGCGAATCGATTTACTGGTGCCAAGATTAAGCAACTACACCGAATTGAAAAAGCAAAAGAGGCACTTCCAGAGATGCCACCAGAAGTTAGAAAAATTAGCATTCGATTACCAGATCCTGCTCCAGTCGGTGAGCTCCCTATGCGTGCGGTCAGTATTAAAAAGTCATATGGCGAAAAAAAGGTTTTGAAAGATGTGAACTTTACTATTCGCCGTGGTGAGCGCATTGCATTAATAGGTCCAAACGGTGTAGGTAAAAGTACATTTATTAAAATCCTTATGGGAATGCTCCAACCGGATGAAGGGGAAGTGAAGCGAAACGATATGCTCGACATTGGATACTACTCCCAAGAGTTTGAAACATTTGATCTGACCAAAAATGTGCTCGATACCTTTGTCGAAGCCACACAGAAAAATGAAGGATTTGCACGTGCCTTTTTAGGACGATATATGTTGTCAGGGGATAAAGTATTTCAACGAGTTGAGACACTATCCGGTGGGGAAAAAACTCGACTTTCAATCGCAATGCTTACCGGACGCAATTACAATATGCTTATTCTTGACGAGCCAACGACATACTTAGATGTCTTAAGTCAGCGTATAATATTAGAGGCCTTAAAAGAGTATAAAGGTGCCATGCTTGTGGTATCTCATACTCCAGAATTCTTGCTTGAATTGGCACCAGCGCGTGCTTACCTCTTTCCAGAGGAGAAAGAAGTCTTTTGGGATAATGACCTCTTAACTCAGGCGGAGGAGATATGAAAAATCGGACGCTTTCGCGTCCGAATACAACTTCATTAACTATTTGAGCATCCTTGTAATAAATACAAGTACCCTCCTGAGGTTCAGCGCAATATACCTTTAGGTATGCACCTTAAGGAAATTCTCAGATATGTATAATACGATACAGTTAGCCTAACTATGACAAACTTTCGAAGTATTATTGCATTACTAATAGTAGTCTCTTTAGCGGGAACCGGGTACTTTTTGTATCGATCACCTAAGGGGCAACAAGTCGCTGCCGACTTGTCTGAAGAAGCTCAGGAGATTAACGAAGGTGGACTGATAAATCAGATTAATCCACTCACAATCGAATCCTTAAAAGCTGGCGAATACCCAAGTGGTGGACATAATATTAACGGCGCCAGCTTCAGTGTCGCAATGCAGCGTACTGTTGACTTCTATAAAAAACATTTATAACCTATAAATGTAAATTTTACCGTAATTTGTGCTATAATCCACTCTGCATAGCATATACAGTGGAGGTCTTGTGATGAGATTACGGTTGATTCTTCTGAGTACACTTGTGTTGGTCATATCGACGAGTTGCTTTCAAAGTGCACGGGATCGTGAAATTGAAAGCGATGAATGTGTTACTCAAGAGACCATTGTGAATGAAGTAATTGTTAATGGAAATCGAGTAGACCTAACAGATGAAGGGCTTAAGCCCAAATATTCTGATGGGATTTACTACTTTGAAAATATGCTGGACGAGCCACCTGGCGAGGAAAGTGACCCGGTATTTGCAATACTTGGTGTTAAGGTGATAAAAGCAGCTCGCATTCGAGGTGCATGGCAATTTGAGCATGTAAGCCTTGCATACTTGACACAGTTTAGAAAAATTGACCCTGTTGGGCAGTTTTCTGACTTTAACGATTACCTGTACAATCCACTTAATGGTGAGATCAAACGAGCTGATAATACGCTTGTCTACACGTACCTTGAAGAATATGACCCAGAGTATTGGGTGTGGGCATGGAAAACATTGATGTTTATCAAAAATGATTCGTTCCATGTCTTTAATGTTCGTGCGGACGGCACACCCGATACCCATCGAATTGTCTTTGAGTGAAACCGACCTCTCCTTTTCGGAGAGGTTTTTTTGTGGAGTACAATATGGTATGAAACGATTTTTCTACAGTGCAATACTAACACTCATTTTTCTCGTGCTACCCCCAAGCATCCAAGCACAAGAAAACCCATACCAGGTTGATCGGTTCCATTCTGACATCACAATAAACAAAGACGCTTCACTGACAGTTACCGAAACCTTACACGTTACATTTGCCGAGCGGCGACATGGGATCTATCGATATATCCCGACAACCTACCGTTCAAATGGGAATACTATTTACTCACGCTTAAGGGTTCAGTCTGTTGTTGATGACGCGGGAGTGCGCTATGCATATAAAGTGAGCCAAAAAGGTGATTCAGTAGTTGTGCGAATAGGGGACGAGGACATGTATCTCACTGGCAACAAGACATATAAAATTACCTACCGGGTACGTAATATTATACAAACTTTTCCAGATCATCATGAGCTGTATTGGAACGTTGTTGGAGATGGGTGGGACACGGATATACTACAAGTCGCCACGACCGTTAATAGTGAGTTTGCTCAAGTTACGGAAGTGCATTGCTATACAGGGATCATTGGTTCAATTGAGTCAAGTTGTAGTCAACATTACAATGACACGAGCGCCAACTTAGCGGCAGTGCATACAATTGGAAATGGGCAGGATATGACGATTGTCGTGAAGTTAAATCCTGAAAATCAACTAAGTTTCCAGCGATCTGTAGGTGACTTGATAGCTGACTATTGGGGATATCCCGTAGCCATCATCCCAATCCTCATTATGCTCTTTATTTGGTATAGAAAGGGGAGAGACATACGCTCCGTTGGTGACAATATTTACTATGATCAAACTGCTAAAGTCGAAACGGTACCAGTAATTAATAAACGTGAGTTTCTTCCAATGGTTTATAGTCCAATTGAAGGGTTAACCCCGGCTGAGGTAGGTACACTTCTTGATGAGCGAGTCGATATCCATGACGTGGTTGCTGAAATAATGGAATTGGGGAGATTGGGGTATTTAACGATTGAAAAAATATCTATAAAACTTGCAAAAGATGACTATCTTTTCAGGCGTACGAAAAAGGTACCGGGGAAAATGAAGGAATACCAAAAATATTTACTTGAAGAGCTATTTTTGATTGGGGAGGTACATAATCAAGTGAAGCTTACAGAGCTAAAAATCAAGTTTTACCCAAAGCTTGCGAAATTTAGAGAGAAGCTTTATATACACATGACAGAGCAGGGATACTTCCCACACAACCCTGACACCGTGCGAGGAATATCGTTCGTATTGATGATTATATTGGCTGGAATAGCATTTGTTTTAGCGATTATATTTTTCGACCAAACAGGAGATATTTTTCCGGTTATGATTTTTGCGCTAACTGTCGCGCCAATGGGTATCCTTGCGTACTTCATGCCTCGAAAAACTGCAAAAGGATATGCACTTTCCCGGCAAGTAAAAGGACTCGCGTTTTATTTGAAAAAGGGCAAATGGAGAGAGGAATTTAATGAAAAGAATTTGTTCCTGAGAGACATGCTTCCATTGGCAATTTCGCTTGGTGTAGTTCGTCAGCTTGCTAAAGATATGGAATTCCTTGGAGTGCCGCCACCTTCTTACTTCAATACCCACAGTATTGCCTGGTCTAGCTCTTTATATAGTTTCAACTCAAGTGTCGGTAGTGTAATGGCCACAGGAAGTAGCTCAAGTGGAAAGTGGTCAGGCGGTTCTGGATTCTCTGGCGGCTCTTCTGGTG
>Ga0163150_10002489_pt1 | contig 28030 bp, 60 predicted proteins | sample OliLakLV19P2IB_FD_148628 | JGI IMG/M metagenome (GOLD analysis project Ga0163150, IMG submission 148628) | Freshwater microbial mat bacterial communities from Lake Vanda, McMurdo Dry Valleys, Antarctica - Oligotrophic Lake LV.19.P2.IB | ecosystem: Environmental > Aquatic > Freshwater > Lake >...
GGCGCTGTCGGCCGTCGATGCCGCTGTGCTCGATCGGATCGATCGGATCCTGCTCGACGACGAAGGGAGCGTGTGATGGAGAGGATGAGTCGGTGCGACCCGGAAGAGGGGACACCATGAGCAAACACGCTATGCGCCCCTGTGACGGATGTGGAAACTCAGTGTGGAGTGCGACGGGTGCCCGTGTCGGGAAGCTCCGTCTTCTCTTCTAGAAGCCGCCTCCGGTGTGCGGGTGCGGGGCGCAACTACTACGCGCCCCGACGCCCGGTGCCGACGGGCATCCGGCAGTCTACGATCGTAGACTGGCGAACCATCCCAAAGGGAGGTTCCCATCGTGGGAGCAAAGTCACACACACCAGTGCCCGGAAGGGCAACGCGCAACCTGACGATCGGCTTCGGCCTCGTCAGCGTTCCGGTCTCGATCAAGCCGATCGCGGAGTCGAGCCGGCCGGTCTCGGGGAAGTACGTCTGTCCGCAGCATGGGCCGAACGTCGCCCAGCGTTACCTCTGTTCGGAGGGGACGCCGCAGGAGCACCTGCTCTCTCAGGGGGAGCAGGTCACCGCGTACGAGCACCCGGACAAGAAGGGGGAGTACGTCGTCGTCGAGAAGGACGTGCTCACCTCGATCGAAGAAGAGAAGACGGGCAACATCGCCGTCACGCAGATCGTCGACGAGAAGGAGATCGACCCGCTCTTCTACGTCCAGGCGTATCTCGTATGGCCGCAGCCTGGGCAGGAGCAGCGCTACGACCTGTTCTCCGCCACCCTCCGGGAGCAGGGGCGGGCAGCCGTAGCGACGATCGTGCTCACCAAGCAGACGCAGACGCTCGTGATCCGTTGGTCGGAGACGACGCAGACGCTGGTGGCACACACGTGCCGCTTCGAGTCCCAGATCAGGTGGGCCGACGCTCAACTCGTCTCGAACTACGCGAGCGAGCGCCCGGCGTTGTCTGACGAGGAGCTCGAGCTCGCCAGGTTCGTGATGGAGAGCATGTACGGCGAGTTCCATCCGGGCGAGCTGGTCGACAACTTCACGCCCCTCATGCAGGACGCGATCCGCTCGGCGGCGAGTGGAGTCACGTTCACGGCGGCGACCCCGGTGGTGGTGGCGGCGCCGAAGGACGACCTGCTCGAGGCGCTCAAGGCGTCGGTCGTGGCGGCGAAGGGGCCGGTGAAGAAGCCAGCCGCGAAGTCGCGCGCGAAGGCGAAGGCGTAGGTCACCGCCTCCCGGAAGCTCGGTTGGGTTTTCGGGAGGGCATTCGTTCCTCGCGTCTGCTAAGGCAGCCGGGGTATAATCCAAGTACGACCGAAAGGAGACACCCGTCATGGGTGAGGTCGCACGAGGCATAGCCACCATCGGTGGTCTTTCCGCATTTCTGGGCCTGCAGTTGCTCGGACTGGCCCTGATCGGACGCGGGCAATTCGACAGCCTGCGGGAGTGGTGGGAGTCGTGACTGAAAGGAAGAGGACGGCCAACGCCAAGCAATTGACCAAGCTGCGCAAGCAGCAACGGCAGTCGAAACGACACCGCGAGTCTACGATCGTAGACTCGCGAAGGGAGAGATCGTAATGGACGAAGCACGGGACGACGCAAGGGTCACGCAGGGCGATGCGCTCATCGACTGCGGGCCGCTGACGGTCAAGATGCTCGGGGACATCTTCGAGGCCAACGCCCGCAGCACTCAGTGGGCGATGGATCAGACGATCAACGGCCTGACGGCGGAGAACGTGCGACTACAGGACGAGCTCGACGCAGCGCTTGATCGCATCTGGATCATGCGCCGACGCCTTGCTTGGATGTTCGGAGACGAGGTGGGCGAGGCATGAAGGGGAGTCAGACCCAACGCGAATGGAAAGGAACGTCATGAACCTGGCCGCAATCACTAAGCGCAAGTACGCGTACACGTTGCAGCAAGTGCGGATCAACGAGCGTATCGAGCAGGAGAAGACCCAACTCGATGCGGTCACAGCCCTGCTGTTGCAGATCACAATGCTCGAACTGGCCGAAGTTGATCCGCGAATCACGCACTTCAGCTTCGACGCCACCTACGAGTACGACGACGAGGGTGGCTACTTCTGGACGGCCTCTTTCTTCGCCTGGGATGCAGGCGAGAGCCTCGACCCATATGACTCGGAGTCACCCTCGGTCAACTTCGATAACGACCTCCGGAGCTGCGGAGGCGATGCGTCCTCAATCGCGCTCGCCTTCGGCTCGGGCGAGGACGAAGGGCAGATCGGCATCGCGGATCTGCGGGCACAGTTCGCCGGCGAATCGAAGTGTGTAATGCCCGACCTGACAATCATCTGCTCGCCGGCGACCGGGCTGCTCTACGAGTCGAACTCGACGTGGGTGGACGCGGGATATGCGTTCCGGGAACGCCAAAGCGAGTTCAAGCATCTCTCGGACGACACCCGGCTCATCGCCACACCCGACGGCTGCACAGTCGGGGACAATGCCGACCTGCTGACCCCTGGGGAGTACGTCCAGTGGAACTGGTCCGGCTCTGAAGTCGGAGCACTCTAGACGGGAGAAGGAATGGACTGGAAGCGATACAAGCAACTGGAAAGGGATGAAGCCGACCTAATGCGGGCGGCTCCGATTCAACTCACGGTCGAGTACCAAGAGTTCCTCGACTTCAAGAACGCCGTGCTGCTGTTGCGGCGAATCCCAGGCCTGGATGTTGATCGTGCCGAGGTGATTTTCGCCGCGTTGGGAGGGAGAATCTACAACGCCTTCAAGGAGACACCCGGCACAACCGAGTTGCGGGCCGAGCAGATGCTAATGCTGCGTAACGCGCAGGACGACTAGCGGGTGCGGGGCGCAACTACGCGCGCCCCGACGCCCGGTGTCGTCCGGCACCACGACGAAAGGAACCCATCATGAGCCCACCACTTCACGCCGAGCTCGAAAAGACACGCACGTTCGAGCTCCTGCGAAAGAAGGGCGCCGCAACAGCTGTGCTCGAGTTCAACGGCGGTCACGACGAGGGCGGCGTCGAGTCGATCTTGCTCTTCGACGCGGCCGGCGAGCTCGTCTGCGACCTCGAGGTTTGGTACTGCGGCTACTCCAATGGTGATTGGATCCCGATCTCCAAGCCGGCAAACGAGGGTCAGGAGTTGTCTGACTTACTCCAGGGCCCGGTCGATCAGACCTTCGGCTCGTGGGGCTCGGTTGCGTCCACCTCCGGCATCTGCACCTGGGACGTGGAGGCAGGCACGGCCACGCTCTCCTACACGCAGGACGAGCCGGCCGAGTACGAGGAGGTGTTCTAGGCACGCAACTACGCGCGCCCCGACACCGGGGTCGTCCGGCACCACGACGAAAGGTAGGCGAATAACGGTGGCTACGTTCCTTAGAGCGAAGAAGAATATTCCTATCAGTAACCTTCTTTTGAAGGCAGACGCATTCAAGCAAGAGGAAGCGAAACGCTACGAGAAGATGGAGCTAGCAAGATGGGCTGTAGAGCAAGTTATTTTAGCCAGAAGTGGAGATGCTGCGGATCTAAACGCAGAATCTACAGTCGCGGTAACCGCGCAGGCAGAACTATTAATCAAATTCGTCACAGATAGCAACGACGACGACGAATTCCCGTACGAGTACGAGGGGGTGTTCTAGGCATGGAGATCATCCATCGTTCGATGAGCAACATCAGCCGTGCGAGGGCGTTTCAGATCCTGCGCCAGCGTGGCGTCATCCGGGCCGAACTCACCTACTCAGGCGGAGACGATGAGGGCTCTGTGAACGACATTCAACTCATCAAGCCGATCGAATCCATGATCGAATCCACTTTGGGTTACAACCTTTCGCTTCCGCTTGCGCCGGACGGCTGCCGTCAGGGGGAAGGCGCGGCGGCGGAGGATGTCGAGTTGGCGCGAATCCTGGAGTGGCCGATTCACGATCGCTTCGGCTCGTGGAGTGGGGACTACTCGGCATACGGGACGTTGGTCTGGACGGTCGAGGGCGAGACGGTCGTGATGGATGTTAGTGAGACAGCGTGGGACGACAGTAGAGAGGTGTACTGATGGCCGATAGCTGGCATCACGCAGTCTCATCGTCCCGTAAGTGGGGCGGGGAGCCGGAAGAATACTACCCAGTGCACTCCTGGTTCGACGAAACGAAGGAGCACTTCGCCGATCCCAGGCACCGGGCGATCCGCCACCACAGTCAGGGGATTGGCTGGGCCATCGAACACTTCGGCCCCACGATCACGATCTCGACCGGAAAGGAGATCCCGGTTCGCTGGATCGGGGAGCAGCATTGCAACGAGGACTTCGGGCGTATCCCGACTATGGCCGACTGGCTGCGTTCGATGACAGTCGAGCCCTGGATGCATAGGGGCAGCAGGAAGCTCTCGATCGAACTCGAGAGGGAGGATCGCAAGGAGGCCAGTCTACGATCGTAGACTGGCCTCACATCCCGCAGTACGAAAGGAGAGAACCATGAACGCGATCAGAGATCGCAACGTGGTCGTGACCGGGATCATCCCCGGGCACAGCCGTGGTACGGCGCAAGCGCTCCTACAGGACGCCGGCGCGCACGTTCAAGCAAGCATGGGGCCGTCGACAGAGGTGCTCGTCGTCGGAGGCAAGCCAGGGCCGAAGAAGTTGGTCAAGGCCGAGGAACTCGGGATCAACGTGATCCAGTGGGACGCTCTGGTGAACGAGAACGGGGGCGCACTGACGGCGGCTGTGACTCCCCTCGGTGAGTTCAGGGCAGTTTCACCGCAACTCGCGCTCGCCGCCGAGTTGCCCGTCGGCGACGACTGGCAGTTCGAGTTGAAGTACGACGGGTATCGGTGTGTGGCCACGGTCAAGGGAGGCAAGGTCGCGATGCAGTCACGCTCAGGTCGCAGCGAGTACGTGGGGCAGTTCCCCACGATCGCGGCAGCGCTCGCCGAGTTCCCCGATTGCATCCTCGACGGCGAACTCATTGTCACCGATGCCACCGGAGCGAGCAACTTCGAGACGGTGCACACCGGCGTCACCGGGATCGAGCAGTACGTCGTGTTCGACCTGCTCGAGCTCGAGGGCGAGGACATGCGGCACCACGCGCTCTGGGATCGCCGTGGGCATCTCGAGGGCTTGGTCGACGACCAGCCACCGGTCCGTATCTCGCAGGCGGTTGAGGACGGCAAGTGGTTACTCCGGTGGGTCTCCGAGCGAGGCCTCGAGGGAGTCGTTGCCAAGCGCAAGTCGTCCCGCTACGTCGAGGGAAGTCGAACCGAAGCGTGGATCAAGGTCAAGGTGCGACTCGAGCAGGAATTCGTCGTGCTCGGCTGGAAGCCCGGTGAGGGCTCAAGGTCAGGTGTGGCCGGCTCCTTGCTCTTGGGTGTCCGGGACGCCGACGGCTGGAAGTCATGCGGGCGTGTCGGTACCGGGCGGGACTTCGCCTTCTGGGAGCAATTCACGCAGTTGCCCGAGGTCGACGAGTGCGTCGAGTGTGACCTCGGCAATGCGACGAGGGCTGACCTCGCCGGCATCGTTTGGGTCGAGCCGGCGTGCGTTGTGCAGGTGCAGTTCCAGCGCTGGACGAAGGATCACCGGCTCTGGCACCCCTCGCTCAAGCATGTTCGCTACGACAAAAACGCGCTTGAGGTGGTGAGGGAGAGATGAATGACAGCAGAGAACCAACGACGCAGTACCACGGGAACTCGGCCGAGTGGGTGGGGCGGGAGAGCTTTCGTCGCTACCCGCTCGACCTGGCCGCACGACTGGCTTGGATTCGCACCCAAGCCGAGCACTCGGTCAGCGAGCCCGATCGTCATGCCATCTACAGGCTGCTCGATCAAGTCAGGAACGGCGTATGAGGGCCATCGTTGCGGTTGATGACGGCGTCCGCATCTGGACGCCGTTGGGGGAGGAGACAGGCAGATTCCCCCGGATCGAAGCCGAGCTCGGCTGCATCCTGCCGCCGGGATCAACGGTTCAAGGCCAAGTGGTCGAGAACGCGCGGTTCATCGCGGACGGCATCCTCGAGTGGGAAGGCAAGGATGCCCTCTGGATGTCCGAGGCAATTCGTGAGGAGTTGCTCGGACTCGTCTTGGAGAGGGCTATGCCGGGAGGAATCATTCAACAAGCCGAGTCTACGATCGTAGACCGGGAGGGAGGGAAATGACATACGAGGAGAGACAGCGCCTGCGCCGCCTTGTCGACCAGGCGGTGCGGGCGAAGGTCAAGGTCGGGCCTGGGGCTCGGCACAACAAGCTGGCGAAGGAGGCACACGGTGGACGCAGTTGAGACATACAAGCACGACGGAGTGCCGGTCAACATCTACTACGACGACGTGGTCGCCGGGTGGTACAACCCGCGCAACTCGGAGTGCAACCTCACCACGATGGTCTGTTGGCATCCCGACTACGTGCTCGGCGACGAGCAGATCACAAACGGCGACGGACGCGGTGCGGTGGAGACAGCCTTCGCACCCGACCACGTTCGGGATATGGAAACGCTGGGCCGCTACCTCGGCATCATGCGCAAGGCGGCCTGCATCCTGCCTCTCTACCTGTACGACCATTCGGGCATCTCGATCAGCGCCGGATACAATCCGATGACGTTCGACTCCCAGAGATGGGACACCACGATCGTCGGCTTCGTCTACACAACACACGAGCGAATCACTGAGTTGTGCGGCGACGATCCCGAATACCACTCCGGCGAGTGGATCATCGAGCAGGTGCGCAAAGACGTGAAGGATTACGACTCGTACCTGCGAGGCGAGTGCTACGGATACGTCGTGGACGAGGATGGTCCCGACGAGGAAGCGAGCTGGGGATTCGTCGGCGACATCGACTACTGCAAGGACGAAGCGAACAGCATGTGCGAGCACGTTGCCATCCAGCGGGCAAAGCGTGATGTCACCACCCGCATGTATCTCCTCGACCCGACTGCCAATCCCTACGCGGTGGCATGATGGGGCTCCACACGTATAGGGCGGACGACGCCACGATCGGCTGGTACACGAGTTACTTTGGTCAGCTGATTGGGGCCACGCTCGTCGAGTTCCGGATGGAGAAGGACGAGTACCAAGCAGGCGTCTGGTGGCCGGTCTACACGGTTCGGATGCCGGACGGCCACCTGCGGGAGATCTGGCTGAGTCAGGACGAGGAAGGGAACGGGCCTGGATGGCTAGACGGCATGCCCCTGCCTCCCGGAGTTGGGGAGGCAGCATGACGATCAAGGACTACATCGAGCTCGATCTACCCGAAGGGCTTCACCTGACCTCCGACTTGATGATCGTGGACGCCCAAGATCACGTCTGGGTTGCCTTCTACGAAGGGGCGCCGGGAGATCCCGAGACGTGGCTGCGCTCGATCGTGGAGCTCGTCAAGGGGTCGCTCAAGATCAAGTAACCCCGAGTCTACGATCGTAGACTCGCATCCCACGAAAGGAGAACCATGCCTCGCATGGACGTATACACACAGGTCACCGATCGCATCGTGACCGCACTCAAGGGCGGGACTGTCCCGTGGAAGAGGCCATGGCGTTCAGTGGGCGGCTTCCCGGTCAGCCTGAGCACGGGTAAGCCGTACCGCGGGATCAACGTGATGATCCTCGGCATGGCCAACTACGCCGACCCTCGTTGGGGCACCTACAGAGCCATCAACAGCGCCGGCGGACAGGTGCGCAAAGGCGAGAAGTCGACCTCGATCATCCTCTGGAAGCCAGTCGTGCGTCGCAAGCAAGCTGGCGAGTCCCAGGACGGTACGTACCTTCTACTGACCTCGTATGCCGTCTTCAATGCCACGCAGGCGGACGGGCTGCCCGATCTCCCCTCGGAGGAATACAGGGAGTTCACGCCGATCGAACTGGCCGAGCGGATCGTCGCCGGCTACGTCTGGGAGCAGGGTGCTGACAACGAAGGGCCAGCCGTGCTCCATGGTCACGACGGCGCCTCCTACTCGATCGCGGCCGACACCGTGCAGATGCCAGAGCCTCGGATGTTCGACTCGGACGAGGCCTACTACTGCACGCTGTTCCATGAGCTCGCCCACTCGACGGGAGCGGAGAAACGTCTCGGCAGACTTGAGCCGGCACTTTTCGGCACCGACCCGTACGCCAGAGAGGAGCTCGTCGCCGAGATCGGGGCATCCTTCCTCTCCGGGATGGCGGAGTTCGAGGACGCCGGCGGTGAGCAGTCTGCCTCGTACATCGCGAATTGGCTGCGTCGGTTCGAGGACGATCCCAAGTTGATCGTCCAGGCCTCGGCGCAGGCTCAGAAGGGTGTTGACCTGATCCTCGGAACCACGTTCGACGAACCTGTTCCCAGCGAGACAAGGGAGTCGATTCTCGCATGACATAGTGAGAAACAGGTATAATGTGACCTCAACGAAAGGAGAAACGTGTCACGCCTTCTAGGCCCTGGGTCATCCCTCCAAGAGCAGCGTCGCCAAGCGTTCGCCGAGTTGCTCAAAGCCGATGGCTCTGACTCGGAGGCCTACGACCGTGACGAGGAGGAAGATCCTCGTCCGTACCTCGTAGGCGAGAAAGATCTCGCACGGTTCGTCTGCGTCACCCTCAACTGGTCGAGCTCGCACGGGAAACTGTTCTACCTTCCCGAGTTCGACAACTTCGAGAAAGCTCAAGTGCGAGCGGAGATGTACGACCGCGACGACATCTTCGAGGAGATCCCGGTCAAGGTCGTCGACCTCGACACAGGCGAGGAGCAGTACGCCGAGGCCAGCTACAGCTGGTCGTTCAAGGCACCACCCAGTCTACGATCGTAGACTGGCCATCCCGAAAGGAGACCATGTCCCCGCTTGAGCAGAGGGCCCGTGAACTCCGAATAAAGAGCCTTACGCCTCTCAGGTTATTCCGAGTCCTCAAAGGTGAGTTTCCCCACGCCGAGTGGTTTGACCTCTGGGTCGCGGCGGGAGAAGGACCGACAGGCGTGACACCGACGTGGGCGATGAACGGTTCATCGCCCGCGGAGGCCCGATATCACAACGACCCTAGGAAGGAGGCACCATGAAAATGTATGCGGTAAGGGATGTGGACGGCGTGCTCGAGTCGAGCTACCACCACACGATCGAAGGGGCCGAAGCGGCGATCGACGGGCGGTGGCGGCGAGACGCCGACGGCGACCATCCGGGTCGAGAGTGGCTCAAGATCCACGTCATCGAGCGGGACTCCCAGCCTTGCAAGTCCTGCGGCGGCGAGTCTCAGAACGAGCCGCAGTCCTACGCCAACTACCCGTACTGCCGCGGGTGCCACTACACGGGCTCCGCTGCTGACGACGAGCACATGAACGACCTTTACGCCTTTCGAGTCGCGTTCCCGGACGCGGAGTACGTCGGCGTCGAGCACACAGGAGGTAACTGCTTCTGGCTCTGCTTCCGTTGGGCGGACGACCCGTTCTACTACGTCGCCACCGACGGCGAAGCGTCACTTCCGGACGATGAGGACGGCGGTTGGGCCGCAGGCTGGGGCTACGTCGGCCGGCACTTCTACGACGAGACCGTGACCGACCATCCCGACGAGTACGGCACGGAGTTGCTAGTCGCCAATCCGGCGCCTTTCGACGGCGGCAAAGGGGTGACCAAGAGCCAAGTCATCACTGCGATCAAGAAGGATCGCAAGGCCCGTTTCGCGGCTCCCGTTTTCGAGCGAGATGTTGCGGACGGCTTCCGTTGAATCTACCGCGGAATGTAGAACCGAGTCTACGATCGTAGACTCGCATCCCACGAAAGGAGACATGATGTCCTGGGCCCCCGAGGTGTACGTTGAGGATAAGTGGTCAGGCAACGCCCTCCGCTTCGAGACAGAAGCGGAGGCAGCACAGTGGGGACGCGACGTGCTTATGCGCTGGTTCGTCCCGACCGATTCACGGGCAGTTCCAAGCGACGATCCGGTCAACTACGCGATCGTGGACGGCGTTCTGCGTGGAGTGGTGCCGGTATGAAGGTGGACACCAGCTTGGCGGATTTAAGGGGGGACGACATCAGGGGCATCGCCCGAGCGGTGCTCGGGCACGCCTATCCGGACAAGACCCTCGACGAGTTAACAGACAAGGAGATAGCAGTCGTCGCCGACTGCATCCACTTCGCTGATGAGACACTCGCGGCCGTCATGCCGATTGTGGCAGAGGGACGGTCGTGAACACGAATATTTTGACCAAGACGCACGTAAGTCAGATGGGTTACTCGATCAAGTTCCGCGAGATCGAGCGCGGATCGTACGTGATCCGATCGGGCGGCCGCGATCTGACGAAGAAGAGCGGTGCGGTCATGGTTTATCGCGGCCTGCAGACGGCCCTCAACCGCTTCGACAGTGAGGTGGGCCTACTGGAAGGCTTGGAGGCCCTGTTGATCCTGGCCGGCAAGTGGCACCCCATCCGTTTCTGTGACGGCGGGTGCGGGCTCGAGATGCGGGTCGTCCCGCGCGAGTACCCGGACGGTCGCGTCGTGACCGTCGAAGAACAAATGAACGAGCGGTGCCGCTGTGTCTCCTGCGGCCCTTTCGACATCTCATCCAAGGAGGGCAGTAATCATGGGACTTGACATGAATCTCACAGCGGAGAAGTACATCTCCGGCTACGACTTCCGCCCGGCGGAAGAACGGGCGACCTACCACCGCCTCGTGAAGGAGTTCGGGGTGGCGGAGATCGTGCAAGACCACTCCCCGAGCGCGACCGTGTCGTTCACGGTCGCGTACTGGCGCAAGGCGCACGCGATCCATGCTTGGTTCGTCAGCGAGGTGCAGGACGGCCAGGACGACTGCAAGCGGTACTACGTCGACCAAGACAAGTTGATCGAGCTCCGGGGTATCTGTCAAACCCTCCTGCTCGCGAAGGATCCGATGAAGGCCGCGGCGTCAGCGCTTGGAACGTTGCCGCCAGAGCCGGGATTTGGAGCCGAGTACTTCCGGGAGGACATCGAGGAAACGATCACGCAGATCGACCGGGTCCTTACGCTCGGAGATGGGTTCTCCATCTATTACGAAGCGAGTTGGTAGCCATGGGTTGGTGGCCACTCAAAACCGTAATGGTGGTCGCTCTAGCCGTTATCGCGGTGGGGTGTGGTTTGTCGTCTCCCGACAAGATTGCTACCGCGGAGGAAGCGGCCTCGGTCTTGCGCAAGGGTTACTTGGAAGACCACTACGAAGGAACCGACATTCCCGAGTTGGTCGTCTCCTGCACGGCCGCCGACGCAGAGGGACGCACGTTCAAGTGCCTACTCAAATATCCGGGCGCGTTCAACATTGGCTTCGACGTGACGTGTGACGAGTCGTCGTGCAGTTGGAGGGAGACGTGATCTTCCTGGCCGGTGTTTGGATGGAGAACTACCCGCTGCACCTCGTCAAGAAGATCGCAGCGGGAGGCAAGGAGATCGATCCGGCAGGGCAGAAGGTCGCCCTGGCCGAACTCGCGCGGCGCGAGTCTACGATCGTAGACTCGTCAACTACCACGAAAGGAAATTGCAATGGCTAATTCGGACACCACACTGCTGGAGAGTTGGGAGCTCAGGGAAGAGGTACGTGAAGAAGGATTCGTCAAAATCTCGATTGGTGGCGAGGGTCACTGCACTGCGATCATCAACGCGGTGGCGGCGAACTACCACCGCTGCACGGGACGGTCAGAGGTGGCGCTCGAGGATCTTGAGGCTCATGTAGACGCCGACATCGGGGTTCTCGGCAAGAAGGTCACCCTGATCTACGGCGGCGAGAATGACTTCGGCGCCGGGATGCTCAAGGCTCGGGAGGGGAGGCTCTTCTCGATCACGCCCGGGACCGTGTCGATTCTGCCCAAGGGCGCGCGGTCGAGGGGGTGGCGGATCGACATCGACAAAGTGATCGATCTCATTCCCGGCTACGAGACGGCCGAGGCAAAGCGACTCGTCGGGGAGGTGCGTGGGCAGTTTCCGACGCTCGCGACGTTGACCCAAGAGCGGCTTGGGCAGTTGCCGGCAGCCCGCGACGATGGGTCGTCGGCTACGGCGAGCCTCTGCGTCTTCGGGACGTGGCGGTTGCCTGACGGGGCGGCGACGGACGCCGTCTGGCTTCTCACGGAGTACGACACGGAAAACGACATCTGCGATGGGGCCCTTCTGATCAGGCCGGAGTACGGCTACAGCGAGCATGGCTCTTGCTACGGCGAGCAGCTACTCCGCGGCCCCTTCGGGGAGGTCGTTGGCTTCGAGTCGATCTCGTTCGCCGATGCGGTCGGACTCTGCGACCTTGATTACGAGGACGCAGTCGCCCGTGTCCTTCCCACCTACGCAGCGCCGGCGGTGTCGTGATGCCGACCCAAACGTACGTGATCACGACCACGCCCTCCAACCCGGCTAGAGGCCAATACGAAAGGATCAAGGCAATCAACACGCTCCACGCGCTCGACCAGTTCGCGATCAAGCGTGGGTTCGTCGCATACGGCGAGCTCGAGAACTGGCCCGAGTTCATGGGCATCGATCAACATGGGCTTTGGGGCGTCTTCGGCAACGAGACGATCTGGGCGATCCCAATAAACCCCTGTCCGGCGGTCTCATCGCTCGAATATGAAGGGCTCTCCGTCCTGGCCACCCGCAACTCAAACACGGGGCAGTTGATCGTCCTCATCAACACAGAGGCGGTGAGCGGCTATGACAAGGACGATGAGGGGTACGCGTTCATCGAGATCACGCTCGACGATTGCCCGGTGCACGAGTACGGGGAGAAGGAACGTGATGAGTAGTGAGAACTGGGCATCGGGAGATGAGTGGGATGAGTTCGTCCGCAACGTCCGCAAGAACCTCGTCCACGAGATCGACGAATCTGCGTTCGTGATGTCGCTCGTGCCCCGAAGAGGTCAGGTCGATGTCAAGTTTGCCGTGGAGCTCGGCCTCTCCCTGATGCTCGATAAGCCCATCATCGCTGTCGTTCTCCCCGGCGCAGAGATGCCGGATCGACTTCGGCGGGCGGTTGATCGAGTTGTCGAGGTCGACATCGACACCGAGGCTGGCCAGCACGAGTTGGCCCGCGTAATCAAGGAGCACCTCGGCGGCATCTCGTGAGTGTGGTAAGGCGGAGATCTCCACAACACCGACCCGTCCCGCGCTGCCGGGGACGGCTCGTTGGACTGGTTGAAGAAGCGATACGAGAGTCTACGATCGTAGACTCGCATCCCACGAAAGGAGACCATGATGGGAACTAGAGGTGCATTCGGAGTCATCATCGGAGAGCAGGAGAAGATCTCTTACAACGGGTTCGACTCCTACATTGACGGCAAGGGCGTCGAGAACCTGCGCTGGCTGCGTGAGGCAATTGCCACCGAGGGAGGGCTCGAGACGATCCAGAAGCTCGCGGCAGACTGCCGCCTCGTCAGCGGGGAGAAGAAGCCGACCAAGTCTCAGAAGGCAAAACTGGCAGCCACCACGCAGTCAACAGACTCCTGGTACGGCCTCACGCAGGGGACTACTGGCGACATCGGGGCCATGCTCGAGTGTGGCTACATCCTTGATAGCCACGCGTTCCCACTTGACTCGCTGTTCTGCGAGTGGACATACCTAGTCGACTTCGATCGCGGGGTGTTCGAGGTCTACAAGGGCTTTCAAGAAGAACTGCCCAAGCAGGGACGCTGGGCGGGGCGGCCGACGCCGGAAGAGGACACGTACAACTACAAGGAGCACCTCTACTGGTGCGCGGAGAACGGCCGCGCGCCTTGGCTCCCGAAGATCTCCGAGTACAAGGGGAGCGAGTTAGTCGGCTCCTTCCCGTTCGATGCGCTGCCGAGTGACGAAGAGTTCCTCGCTTGGGACGCGGAGTTGGGTGAGTTGGGTGAGGAGCAAGATCGGGCCGAGATCGGGTTGGGGGTCGCGTCATGAGGGCCGTCTACAAGTACGAGCTCGAGATCACGGATGAGCAAGAGCTCTTGATGCTGCGCGGCGCCCAGCCACGCCTCGTAGGGATGCAGGGTGGAAAACTCTGCCTGTGGGCATCCGTGGATCCACTCCTCAATCCGGACGACACCGAGATGCGTCGCTTCCGGGTCGCAGGCACGGGCTACGTGCTTCCCGACGGCCTCGCCTACATCGGCACGGTTCTAGATGACACACGCGAGGCTTGGGACGGACCCAGGTTGTTGGTCTGGCACGTCTTCGAGGACTTCGGGGAGGAAGCATGAGCCACGTCTACCACGGTGACCTCGGCTGCCCCGAGGGGACGATCATCTATGACGGATGCCCCGAGTGCGAGGAGCGTGCCGAGAGGGGCATGGAAGGCCTTTGCACGCAGGACTCGGTTAGGGTCGAGGCGATCTGGCGGCGGATGATCGCCACCGAGCGGCGTTTCGGCAGCGAACTCGTCGACGATCTGCCCGGGTACCCCTGCAAGGAGGGCTACCTGAGCGATGCCGAGGCCAGGATCGGCAGGCCGCTGTATCTGCTGGCCGTGATGCTCGAGCGAGCCGGCGATCGGCGGGCGTTCCAGCAGGGCATGTTCAGCGCCCACAACTGAAAGGAGATGTAGAGATGAACCTGCGAAGAACAAAGAGGCAGAAGCAAGCGTGGGATGGATATCCGGTAGGCATCACCGCAGCGGATGTCACCGAGCTTTACCGCCGCCATCCTCCCACGGTTGCTCGATACATTCGTCGCATGACGACGCATATGAGAGAACTAGACACAGCGTTCAAAGCGTTCCCCGATGGGAAGTAAGGCCAACAGAAGAGCCCGCAAGAAGACAAACCGCGAGAAGAAGAAGCCGACTTGCGAGCGATGCGGCTACCCAGCCCCGAGCGGCACCGGGGATCACAACACGCAGTGGTCGGCCAACGGTGTCACTTGGGATGGCCTTGCCATCGTCGCTTGGTGTGTCTGCTGCGGTTGGGACGTGTCCTCCTGAGGCCACCACCATGCACCGAGTCCCAGGTATAATATGGTCAATCCGGTGTATATTCACCGGGAGAAAGGAGAGGGAGTATGAAGCAGGCCAAGTGCATCCTGTGCGACTGCGATGTCGTGGCAACAGACGATGACGACCTCGCGATGTGCGAGGTATGCCAAGGGGAGTGGGCTGAGGCTCTAGCCGTCCGCGCGATCATGGCCGGCGAGATGGATCACCTGATCCCCGAGCTCCAAGAGGTAGGTGAAGAATGACCCAACTCGCAGCCGACGGCTTCAATACCAGCATCTACCTGAATGGCGAACAGCGCGAAATCCTCGATGCTCTCGCCGCGAGTACTGGACGCAGCCGATCCCAAGTGATCCGGGAGTTGATCCAGTCCGCAGATGGAAGCACCCTCACCCGAGTCTCGGAGTTGGTCGGTGAACTCGCCGACTTGCTCGAGCTGAGATGAGATGAGATGAGAAGGGCGGGTGGCCCATCCCTAAGCCACCCGCCCTGGTGTTACGTGAATCAGGCCGTCGAAGGAAAGGAGATTGACCCCGACGGCAGACATGTCCGATGGTACGTGAAAGGAGAACGCAATGCCCAGAACAGTGCTCATGCACCTGAACGTCGAGGTGCCCGACGACGACGATCGTTCCGTCCCGGATCTTGTCCGGGCAGTCGAAGGAGCGATCGAAGTGGGCTCTGACGACGAGGTCATGAAGGGCCTCGCGTGTGTGCTCGCCGAGGAGGTCGAGTCTACGATCGTAGACTCGGCCCGGCCACGCGCAACTATGACCGCGCAGACGCCCGACGAGTACCTGGCTGTCTGGTTCACCCCGCAGGCGATCAGGGACGTATACGGGCAAGAAGAGGATCACACCGATCCTCGCCGCCTCTGGGTTGAGGCAGCGAGCGAAGAGCAACTGCGGAGGATCGGGGAGGAGTGCATCTTGAGCGACCCGCTCTGGAGGCTATTCCGCGAGTTGATCGAGCACGGGATCGACTGCGCGCGGTTGGACGAAGAACATACGTCATGAGCGCGCACGATCGGTGGCTTGCCAACTACCACACCGAGACCGTTCACGTCTGGTGCGAGAAGCCCGGATGCGACAACCATGTCGACGGCGTCGATGTGAGGTTCGAGAGCGAGTACGGACAGGGCTCGCTCACTCCGGAGGAATGCTGGATCTGTCATAGCTCGTGGCTGCAGGAGCAGCCCCAACCGAAGGAGGAAGAAGATGAGTGATCTCTCAAGCAGGATCAGCGAGTCCATCTACACCGCCGAGGAATCGAACGGCGAGATCTTGGTCATCGCCTCGTGGCCGGGACTCACCCGGGACTCGTTCCGGGAGCACGTCCTCGACGTGCTCGAGCGGGAGAGCATCCCGGAGCCGGACATGAACATCCAAGATCTCGATCTCTGCGAGTGGGGCATGGGGGCCTTCGCAACTTGGATGACCGGCGAGAAGCCGAGCCAAGGCATGACGTGGATTGAGATGTTCCGCGCGGCCAGGTACGACGGGCTCGAGTGGGGATACCCCGGCGAATGGAATCTTGAGGGGAGGAGCGTTCGCCAGATGCCGGCGGAGCTCGCGGCTGAGTTCGGGCCCGTCGACGGCGGCGGCTATGCCTTTGGCGACCCGAAGGGCTGGGGCGAGGGGATGCTTACGCAGGCAGACCTCGCCCGGAAGGCCAGGAAGGAGAACGCATGAGCCTTTATCTCACCGTCCACCCATTCGATGACGAATGGCTCTGGGATGCACTAACTAACAACGAGAAGCCAGCCGTCTTCGCCGAGATCGAAGCGGCCGTCGAATTAGCTCGCAGGGCAAAGGACGACTACGTGGCTCTTGGCGTCGACGCGGATTGGGAGACCACGTTCTGGTCAGCGATCTACGACAGCGTCGCTGACCCGGCAAAGTACGCCGGCTCCGCCTCCAGACTCGTGGGCTTCGTCGACCCTGGTGGGGGGTTCCATAAGTGCTTCGATTCCCTGCTGGTTCCGACTACTCCGGATGGAGGTTTCAGGAATGACTGACGAGAAGAAGACGCAGTGGTGTGTCGTCTGGGAGGGTGGCGACGGACCTGAGGTGGACGGCCCTTTCGCGAACGAGTCGACAGCGCTCGCCCACGCCTACATCGAGTGGGTTCACTACACAGGCGGCATCGTCGGTGGCTACAACACGGGTTCAAGGCACGAGTTCGACCTCGTCTATGACGAGACCGACAAGCTCTGGATCGTTCCTCTTGGAGCGTACTGATGGGCGTCATCGTCAAGGCCATCACAAGCACTGGGAATCGCAAGCTGGGAAAAGCCTCAACCACGCACGCCGCGCAAGTCAGCTGCCCAAGTGACTGCGTGTTCATGAACGCCGGCTGCTACGCCGAGCGAGGGCCCCTCGGTGCCTTCGTCCTGGCACCCCTGAACGACCACGCCAAGGAGATAGGTGCCACGGGGCTTGACGTGGCCGTCGCCGAGGCGAAGGCGATCGACGAGATGGATGTCGTCGTCGGTCGTCCTCTGCGACTCCACACGGTCGGAGACTGCGCGAGCGACGAGGCAGCCTTGCTCGTTTCGGCTGCCTCCGAGCGGTACGAGGAACGCGGGGGGGGTCGAGTATGGACGTATACACACGCGTGGAAAAACGTCTCCCGCAAGTCGTGGGGGAGCGTCTCCGTGCTCGCAAGCTGCGAGACCGAGGGCGATGTCAAAGCCGCGCGAAAGAGGGGCTACGCTGCCGCCCTCGTCGTCGAGCAGTTCAAGAGTAAGCGCCGACACAAGCACGGCAAGACAGACATCCTGCCGTGCCCCTCGATGACGAAGAAAGGAGTCACCTGTTCGGACTGCAAGCTGTGCTTCGACGACGCCGGCATCCGCGAGCGCAACTACGCAATCGGCTTCGCGATTCACGGTGATCGTGTCACGCAAGACCGGGCTCGCTCAAGCCTTAGTCCCGAGTCTACGATCGTAGACTCGAATCTTTGAAAGGAGAACACACGATGGGCGCAACAGACTTCACATCGATCTGCGTCGGCGAGACGGCAGAATTCGCATTCCGAGAGGCGCAGAGCAAGGCACGGTTCGATCACGGCAACTCGGGTTACACGGGAACATGCGCAGAAAAGAGCGGGTACTACTTTTTCGAGATCCCGGAGCGGCTCGACCCAATCAAGTTAATGGGGTGGGTCTCTGAGTACGACTACGTCGGTTGGGTGGATGGCGACTCCGAGCACGACGAGTTGAAGAGGCTTCGAGACTTGGCTCAGTCGGCCAAGCCCGGGACCAAGCGGGCAGCCCAAGCTCAAGTCCGTCAATACGAAAAGCAGATCAAGGAAGAGACCAAGGAGAGGGAGAAGCTCAAGCGAACGATCGGGAAGCACCTCTCACTCGTCAAAAGCATGGCCAGCATCTGGGGGGACAAATGGGGGCCAGCGGTCTGCTTTGAGATCACGTCTCCGACGCAGAAGAAGAAGTTCATCGAGGAGTGCTCGCTCTCAATCAAGCGCGGGCAGAAGGTGTACGTCTTCTTCGGGGTGGCGTCTTGTTGACGAGAATGGCACCCACCTACACAGCCGCACCCGCCATTGGCATCGACGTAGAGCGCGAAGAAATCGAAGTCACCAGATCCGGACTACTCCCACCATACGGCGCCGACTTCGCGCGCAAGTTCATATAAATCTACCGCCGAAGGGAGGATTACATGGACATCAACATCGCCGAGCTCGCCTCGATGGGAGAACAGGGGTACGTGCGCAAGACCGTTCACCCAGACGGCCGCCTCGAGCTCTTCAACTACACCGACAAGTGCACCTATGAGGGGGTTTGGAATGAAACCACTCGGCAATGCCGAGGCTTGATCCTCGACCTCGCGGGGGCCGTCGTCGCGCTCCCTTTTGCAAAGTTCTTCAACTGGGGAGAGGGACACGCTCCCGAACTCGATCTCGACGCACCGGTAACCGTGACAGACAAACTCGACGGCTCACTAGGCATCCTTTACCAAGCGCATCCCCGGGAGTGGGCAATCGCTACCAGGGGATCGTTCACCTCTGATCAGGCCATCCATGCGACTGAGGTCTTGCGCGCTCGCTACGCGCACTGGGGCCCGCCCGAGGGAACTACCTGCCTCTTTGAGATCATCTACCCCGAGAACCGGATCGTCGTTGATTACGGGGACACTGACGACCTAATCTTCCTTGGCGCCCGAGACATCGCGACGGGTAGCGACGTGGAGATTGATTGGCCCGGCCCTGCGACCACGTTTCACCCGTACGCCACTCTCCGGCTCGCGCTCGAGGCGGAGCCGCGGGCCGGGCAAGAGGGGCTCGTGGTGTTCTTCCCGGATTCGGGGAAGCGCGTCAAGATCAAGCAGGACGACTACGTGGCGATCCACCGGCTGGTCTTTGGGCTCACCGCGCGTCGCGTCTGGGAGAACGCCGGCGTCCACGACCTGTCCGGCATCGATCTCACGCCGAAGCAGATCGGAATCGCGTTGCAGATGGATCCCAACGACGTACAGGGCATCCTCGATGCCGCCCCAGCTGGGAACTGGATGGACGAGCTCTTGACGATCGTCCCCGAGGAGTTCGCAGCATGGGCGGTCCAGACCCGGGATCGAATTGTCGCGGAAGTGGTCACATGGGAGCGGCGTGTGAAGATGACCTACGGCTTGGTGGACGCCTCGCACCCCACTGGTCGCAGAGAGGCTGCGGCGTTGATTCAGGCCGAGAACAAGGAGATCCACGGCGCCCTGTTTGCGCTGCTGGACGGCAAGCCGATTCGCGCGTTCGCCTGGCGGGTTGTGAGGCCAGAGCACGAGACGTTCAAGCGAGAGGAGGGGGAATGAAAGTTCCCATTGACAGCGAGAAGCGCACGAGGCACGGAATGACACAGCTGATCATCTGCAGGGGGCTGCCAGCAAGCGGCAAGACCACGTTTGCTCGAACGTGGGTAGCCGAGGATCCGGCAGCGCGGGCCCGGGTGAACAAGGACGACCTGCGCCGGCTCCTTCACGACGGCGTCTACCTCGGCCGCGAGACCGAGAACACGATCAACATGATCCGCGACAACATGATCCGCTCGCTCTTACGGAAGGGAATCGGCGTCGTCAACGACGACACGAACTTACCCCAGCAGGTTGCCAGAGACCTCGCAAGGATTGGTCGGGAGTTCGGTGCTGAGATCTTGGTCGAGGATCTGACTAACGTCGACATCGAGCTCTGCATCGCGCGCGACCATTCTCGAGACCACCAAGTCGGAGAGGAGGTGATCCTGCGGATGGCGGGGAAGCTCGGAGGAAAGGGCTACCCGCTGCCCTTTCCGGAAGATCCGATTTCCAGCGAGGTCAAGGGGGCAGCGCCCTTCTCCCCGAACAGGGAGCGACCGGGGGCATGGCTCGTTGACATCGACGGCACGCTGGCCCACAAGAGTGACCGGTCGCCTTTCGACTGGCACCGCGTCGGCGAGGACTCGCTCAATCTTCCTGTCCACCAGATCGTGTGCGCCATCGTGAGGTTCGGCCTTGAGGTGGTCATTCTCTCCGGCAGGGACAGTGTGTGCCGGCCGGAGACTGAGGAATGGCTCAAGCGACACCGGGTGCCTCACTCCGGCCTCCTGATGCGCCCCGAAGGGGATCACCGGAAAGACTCGATCGTCAAGCGCGAACTCCTCGACGAAGTCTCGGAGAACTGGAATGTGCTCGGTGTTCTTGACGATCGAAACCAAGTCGTGAAGATGTGGCGCGAAGTCGGTCTGCCTTGTTTTCAAGTGGCTGATGGCGACTTCTAACTTTGCGACATTCATCATCCTGAATCGGTAAGGTATATACCGCGACACATCCCATTGGTCGCTGAAAGGAGAGAAGTGCCACGTATCACTCAACTGTACGCTTGGGTCGTTGCCGACACCGGGCCCGATGACGAGGGGGTGCCGGCCTTCATGAGCGCCGACGGCGCCTGGTACCCCATGATGGGGGCAGACCTTGATCGCGCCCTAAGCCTCCGTGGTGAAGCGATGAAGGTCGCAGCGATCACGGGGCAGCCCGTACGCCTCCTCTGCGCGACGGTCCTCAATCAGATCGAGGTGGTCGAGCCTTGACTATGAGGTTGAAGCCCGACAGTCAGAACTCCCGCGTCCTGCGGGTGCTCGCGGACGGCCGCTGGCACACGGGCTCGAACGTACAGCGGCGCTCGGGGGCGAACAGGCCCAACAGTCGCATCTCGGAGTTGCGTGCCCGTGGCTTCCAGATCGAGAGCGAGCGCATCGCCGGCGCGGGGTTACTCGGCCACCGCTACCGACTCGTCGAACCAGTGGCCGTCGAAGGGCTTGTAACACCGCGCCCCTCGGACGACGTGCTTGATCGGGAGACGGTTCCTCGCGACCTTGAGCATCGCTTCCGGGTCTACCGCTGCATCCTCGACGAGCTCGACCTCGTTGGCACCGCGGCGACGCCGGAGGACCTTGGCTGGCTGATAGTCAACCTTGGCCGCAAAGGTATTTTCAATGGTTCGTGTGTCGGCTGTTTAGACACATTCGGCACCGACAAGGAGCAAGGGCAATGGGTAGTCGATCCGTTCAATCAATCCTGAAAGGACACGCGATGCAGATGGGAGCAAGGACGAAATACCCACGTACGGATACTGGATGGGCTGCATACCTAGCGACCGGGATGGAGTTGATCCTGGCATCGAGGACGGTGGACGACGCGCACCTGATAGCGAAGGAACGCCTCAACGCGGTGGCCAATTCGCGTGCTGGAATATCTAGGATTTCTGGTGAGTTGCGGCAGCGCTGGCTAGCGGCTGCTGGCGGACCGGAGAACCCCGAATTCGAGCAAGGAATCCTCGACAGCAAGGAGGAGCGATGACTGACGACGACGTGATCGAGGGGGAGGCTGTCGAAATCGAGGCCGCTCTCCCCGTTGTCTCGCAGCCCCATCAGTCGACTGCGCTCGTCGCGCGAGACGAGATCAACGTCGGCGAGTTGGTGGCGCAGAGCGAAGTGATCTACCAAGCAATGAGGCAGGCGATGACGGACGGGATCCACTACGGCCGGATCCCAGGCGTCGATAAGCCGACGCTACTCAAGCCGGGAGCGGAGAAGTTGCTCGTGCTCTTCCGCTTGGCGCCGGCCTATGAGTCGGAGAAGATCTGGCACGACGACGGGCACTTGACCGTGATGTCGAAGTGCATCCTCCACCACATCCCGACCGGGCTTAAGGTCGCCGAGGGTGAGGGCCTCTGCACGACGAAGGAGTCACGCTACGCCTGGAGGAAGGGGGGTCGAATCTGCCCTGAGTGCGGGCAGCCGGCGATCATCAAGGGCAAGGCCGAGTACGGCGGTGGCTGGCTCTGTTATGGAAAGAAGGGAGGCTGTGGGGCAAAGTGGGATGACAGCGATCCGCAAGCTGCCGAGTTCGAGGGTGCGAACCTGGATCGGGTGGCAAACCCGGACCTGCCGGACTCCTATAACACCGTTTTGAAAATGTCAGATAAACGCTCTCTGTTAGCTGCAATCCTCAACGGCACGGCTGCGAGCGACGTGTTCACGCAGGACATGGAGGACGCGAGGGATAGTCGGGAGGTCGAGTCTACGATCGTAGACTCGGCCGTGAAGAAACAGGGCGCAACTACCAAGTCGTGGGATCCGGCGACAATGCTGCGATCGGATGCTCCGGCGGCAAAGAGGGGTTGGAAGGGGATCAGCGAGATGCTGATGGAGGTCGAGCCGTCACTTGAGTGGTCCCCGATCATCCGCCAAGCGATCTCGAGCGTCTATGGCGGCGACGGCGACTTCCGCCATCTTGAGGGAGGAGAGCGGAAGGCTGCTGCCTATCGAGCTGCGAACGCGGCCGGGCGTCTCTCGGAGCTCTTCACGGCGGAGACGTTCCTCTCGAACGAGAGCATTCAGCGAGCCTTCGCTGAGATGTTCGAGGGCGTTGTCGTCGATGTCCCGGTATACGCCCCGGGAGATCTCGAGGAAACAACCGCGGGTCACACCGGCACCGCGGCACCCGACGAATAGGAGGAGGACACATGCCTGACGAATGGGGTTTTAACAGACTCGGACCGGAGGTGGCCTGCGTTGAGTGCGACGAGCGCGGGCCCTTGGTCGACTGGCCGACAGCGAAGCGCCAAGAGCACCACCTCGAGCACATTGAGATGGCTAAGGGCGGCCTGACGGTCAAGCAGGCGATGGACGCCGCGAAGGGCACGTTGCAGTTGGCGGCGGCGGTCCCGAAGACGGCGGTGGCGAAGCCGGCAGCGAAGAAACCTGCGGTGAGGAAGTCCGCCAAGAAACCGTTGCAATGACGTTGGGCGACGTACACCTCAACAAGGACGGCACGATCCGCTTCAGCGGTGACGCGATCGGGTACGTCTCCAAAGGGGACTTGCCGCTAGGGATGGGTTCTTGGAAGGGCTCCTGGCGAGCCCAGGTCGGCGACCCGGAGAGGCCCGAGGAATGGCCGTCCTACCGTTCCTGCTACGGGAAGACGCGAAAGGCTGCCGTCTCTGACGTGTTGGCAGATCTTGAGCACCCAGATGCCTGAGACAAGGACGAACGTTCAACTGCGCGGCGCGGCGCGGCACGGCTGGGCTTGGCCTGGCTGGGCGTGGCAGGCGAGGCGCGGCCGGGCACGGCATGGTATGGCTGGGCGTGGCAGGCGAGGCGCGGCATGGCTTGGCTGGGCTTGGCATGACAGGCCTGGCTCGGCACGGCGGGGCTGGGCAAGGCTCGGCATGGCATGGCAGGCGTGGCCCTGGCGTGGCAGGGCTGGGCGAGGCTTGGCGCGGCGTGGCAGGCGAGGCACGGCGGGGCGCGGCATGGCTTGGCTGGGCTTGGCAGGCGTGGGCAGGCGACGGTAAATCCAACTCACCAAGGAGGAAACATGGCAACTAAGAAAGCGGAACAGAACGGCTCGGATTCGAGCGCACCGACCAACGCAGTTAGTGCGGAGCTTCACATCTCTCGTATCGCAAGAGAGACATTGATCGTCCCGATTCTCGGGATCACGCCATTGATTGTCCATCGCTTCTCAGAGAAAGCGAAGCGGCAGATGCTCGATGCGATGCAAGGACGGAAGTCTCCCAAGCAGGCGAAGGATCCAGAGGCGGAGTACGAAGCCGGTTTCTATCGATTGAACGACGGGCGACCAGGGATGATCGCCGGCGCCTTCAAGGACGCAACGGTCGGGGGAGCCCGGTTTTACCACGCCGTTAAAATGACGGAAATCAAGTCATTTCTCTGGTTCCTCGGCGAGCTCGGGAATGACGGTCGGATGATGGTTCCGATCGAGGGAGAGCCCAACATGCGCGAGGACGTTGTGCGCGTAGGGCGCGGGGGAACTGATCTCCGTTATCGCCCCCAATTCCTGCAGTGGAAAACCACGTTGACTATCACATACCCGTTCTCTTCCCTCACGCGAGAGTCCGTACTCTCCCTTGTCGACGCCGGTGGCATGGGAGTGGGAGTTGGCGAATGGAGACCCGAGAAGGGTGGAGAGTTCGGCACCTACTGCGTGAATCCAGATCTAGAAGTTGAGGTCATCACGTGAATCTTCGTGAGGAATTGCAAGAGATCCACTCAGCGAATGGGAGGTTAACTCCCGAGTTGGTCGTAGAAGCAGCTCGTCCCGACGACCATCCCCTTCACAACTATGTCTTCGACCGAGATGTTCCAGGGGCGGCCGAGGCTTGGTACAGGCATCGAGCGCACGAGCTAATCACGAGCGTCAGGATCGTCTTCAGGGAGGCGGACGAGGCAGGCCCACAGCGGAGCATTCGCGCTTTCCATGCACTCCAGACTGAAGGGGGGTACATCTATGAGCCGGTCGAGCGGATCGCCACAGATGACTTCTCTCGGAAGTTGCTGCTTGCCTCCATGGAGCGTGAGTGGAAGCAACTCTTCGACCGTTACAAGCAATTCGAGGAGTTCCTAGAGATCGTCAGTATCGACATGCAAGGCTCTCGATGAGCCTCTTGCCTTCAACGAAAAGGAGAACAACGTAATGGGATGGATCATTCTCACAGTGCTGCTCGGGATCGTCTTCTGGGGAGGTGTGATCTGGTGGGCCGTGACCCGCAATCCAGTCGAAGGGCGGTCGGGCGTCGGACAGCCGGATTCGACGAGCTCCTCTGCCGAGACGCGATCGAGATCGCTGATCGAGAGGTCCCCGGGCGTCGCTGGGTGGGGAGCGGCAGCCGCGAGCGCCGCCGCGCTTGTCTGGGTGATCGCCTCGGTGGCGATGAGTATTCATACGGTCGGCCAACGCGAGGTCGCGATCGTCTACAACTTCTCTGGCACGATCGCCGGGAAGAAGGATGCCGGCGTCGTCAACACCTGGCCCTGGCAGCACGTCAAGAAGGAGAACATCGGGATCCAGCACGACGAGTGGCAGTTCGATGAAAAGAACGCTGCCGTCTCGATCGATCAGCAGCGGATCACGTCGGTCATCTCGGTCAACTACCAGATCGACCCGGAGAAGGTGGTTGACCTCTACAAGCGGGTCGGCGCGGCGTGGAAGACGATTATCATCGATGCCCGGGTTCCTCAGGTGTTCAAGGAGGTAACGGCGACGTACGCTACTCCGGACTTGACCCGCAAGCGGGAGCAACTGCGTGTCGACACAAAGTCGCGACTAACGGCAGAATTGACTCCTTACGACATCAAGGTCGTAGACGTGTTCGTCCGCAACCTAGGCTTCTCCCAGACCTACACCGACGCGATCGAGCGCAAGCAGAAGCAGGCCCAGGACGCACAGACGGCCCAGGCGAAGGTCGCCCAGGTCGAGGCTGAGGCGCGGCAGAAGGTCGCGGCAGCCGAGGGCGAGGCGAACGCGAACATCGCTCGAGCTCGAGGCGAGGCGAAGGCGAATCGGCTCCGCTCGTCGTCGCTAACAGCGAAGATCATCCAACTGGCGGCGATCGACAAGCTAAACCCAGACGTGCAGTACATCGTGTGTCCGCCGCAGTCGGTCTGCATCCCCAACAGCACAGTGATCCCGAGCCCGAACCCCTGATGTTGCCGATCCCGGAGATCACGGACGTGGAATTAGCGTTTCCGGCCAGGGCCCTCGAGTGGATGCCTCCGATGGAGGCTATACCGCCTGAGTTTCACGACATGAACGGACAAACCGAGTGGAACAGAATTGCGAGAGCGTGGTTCTACACTGGGCTTCCAAGTACGACCGGATTCCACGTCAAGGAAGGAGTGGATGGGGCGGCCGCGCTTCGCGCGATCAGTGCGACGCTCGGCTCGTTCGCCCCGAAGCACGAGCACAAGGAAGCAGCGGTCGCGTACATGCTCGCGTCCTGGTTCGACAAGATCACGGGTTGGGAGAGCGGCTGATGCTCGATGTCTGGGTCGTCTCGGGGGACGAGAAGTACCAACTTCGGATGCCTGCCGTGCCGAGCGTTGGCGATTTCGTGCAGGCCCCGAACTTCGATTGGAAACTCATGAAGGTAAGGGCTGTCGAGTGGGGCCCGAGCGTCGAGGGAGATCCTTACCGAGGGTGGAAGCCGGAGGTTGTGCTGGATCTCAGTGCCGAGCGACTTGAGAGGAGATGAACGTGAGCGTACGGGTGGGCAAGGTTGAGTTGATCGCGGTGGATGCCAAGCCGATCGATGTCTGGGCGACATGGGTCGAATAGTCGAGATCCTCGTTGGGCTGAACGCGCTCGGCGGCATAGCAGCGTTCCTTGGATTCAGGTACGCGGGCCGCAAGGCCCGCGACCGGATCCTTGGGCAACCAGAAAAGAAAGAAGGAGAATGATGAGCAACATGCCCGACGAGGTTTTGGTGGGCGAGGTTGTCGACGAGGTTTCGGTAGACGTTGAGGAGGACGCCGGCGCTGCCGGCACGTTCACGGAGAAAGCAAGGAAGGCCGGACTCGTGCAGGAGGAACTGTCGTGAACGGTGATCGGACGGTACACGCATCAAAGGAGCCGATCGAACTTGTGCGGTACGACCGAGAGGGGCGATGGTATGTCGAGACTCCGGGTTACAGACGGAGTCAGGTAACTGTCGCTGAGGCTGTGTCCGTCGCGTCACAACCCGGCTGGTCTGTGAGTTTGGATCTTCCTGGCGGACAACGATTCGACAGTCTCTACCGCCGAGTAGGCAACGCATGACCGCCACGCTGCTTGACATCAGCGCCGCCGAACCGCCCGAACTCGACGCTGCCACTTCGGCCGTCGTTACCCGAAACCTCGGGGGAGACGCTTCGCCGTCTGAGGATGAGGTGCAGACGAGAGAGCAGGTGCTTGCACGGATCACCGCCGCACCTCCCGCCGGTGCCAACCTTCAGCTTGAGCTTGTGGCCGCATGATGATGCGTCGCGACGACCCCAGGCACGGAACCCGTAACGGCTACGGCAATCTCGGTTGCCGCTGCGACCTGTGCAGGGCCGCGAACACCGCGTACAGGAAGAATGTGTGCGGGTGCGGCCGGGACAAGCACTACGCGTCTGTTCGCTGCCGTGCCTGCAATGACGTTGAGCGGACGACGTTCGAGCATGGGATGGAGTTGCGGTATAGACGCGGCTGCCGGTGCGATGAGTGTCGCGCGGCGGCCACAGCGGCACGTCGTCGTCGCAGGGCGAAGGCGGCCGCGTGGATGATGCGTCGCGACGACCCCAGGCACGGAACCTATAACGGCTACGGCAATCTCGGTTGCCGCTGCGACCTGTGCAGGGCCGCGAACACCGCGTACTATAAGAGCCGAGGCATCGGCTCGTACAGCAAGAATGTGTGTGGGTGCGGCCAGGACAAGGACTGCAGGGCTGTTCGCTGCCGTGCCTGCTATTTCGCCGAGCGGATGTGATTCCCACGACAACAACGAACGCCCTCGGTCGCAATCTCATGGGAGAGCGCGCGACCGAGGGCAGACAGGAGCAGTTTAACCATGCGTACTGACGAGATGATCGGCAGCGAAGGCGAGAGGTGCATCTTCCACCAGCTCGGGAAACGATACGACGGCGTTGTCGAGTCGGTCGAAGGGGGCGGGTGGTTTGCCCTGGTTCGCATCGACGGTTCGGAGCGAATCGTCCGTGTCGGCAGCGAGTCCGTCGAGCTCGTCGATTCCGAAGACGAGGTGTTGGCATGACGGCTGTCGCACTCGTTTTCTACGGATCCGGCCTCCTGCTGTTCTGCGGTGCCGCCGTCCTCTGGGATTGGCAGTTCACCGACCGGGACCGCAGGCATGAGCGGATGGTGCATCGGAACCTACAGCGCATTGG
>Ga0163150_10002494_pt1 | contig 28000 bp, 31 predicted proteins | sample OliLakLV19P2IB_FD_148628 | JGI IMG/M metagenome (GOLD analysis project Ga0163150, IMG submission 148628) | Freshwater microbial mat bacterial communities from Lake Vanda, McMurdo Dry Valleys, Antarctica - Oligotrophic Lake LV.19.P2.IB | ecosystem: Environmental > Aquatic > Freshwater > Lake >...
CTCCGCCGCGCATGCGCCACAAGCCACCCCCAGAAGCCACCGACCATACATCTGACTCCCCCAGTATAATGAAAAAAACGCGGGGGATATGAGCAGGCTTTTAAACGACCTCGAACAAAGATCCGAGAAAAACCACAATTGGTCTCAGGGGAGTTAGGAAGCGATTCAAGCAATGACAGAGGATAGTGAGATCAGTGATCTGACAGACGTGGTGCAGAGGCCGATGAATGATCTCCTATAACAAGTCCAGATATTGAGAGGCGAAGTGATTCAGTATTTATATAGCCTATGTGTCGCAAAAGATATATTGTGCGACATGCTTGCCTGGGGACTCTCCGAAAGTTATCCACAGTACACCACGTCCTTCACCTCCCCTGTCAAGCCCTATCCCTAGTCACCTCTATTCAAAGAAGTCCGCAGTGTATTTCTTTCTACAGATCCTGAGGAAATATTTTAGGGAATTATTTTCAACTCGAGCACTCTCCCCTTTTTTCATCGGGGGAGTCATACTCAGAAATGCAAAATGGGATTACCACCTTCCCCTCTCTCCCCTGATGCCATCACGATACGCTTCGATCCGTCGGCGATTTGCAGGAGATACCTCATCAGGCAAACTATCTATATCAAACCAGCTTCGAGCCATGATCTCCAGATTCGGAGTGAGAGTCATAGAACCTTCAAAATCCCCTGAATAGAGGACTGTGACGAGATCCCGTCTTCCCATGCTGCCTGTATACGTCCCGATCTCACCTGCTACAGAATTCACTTTCAGACCTGTTTCTTCGAATGCTTCCCGTATGGCCGCCACCTCTACAGTCTCTCCACGATCTATTCCGCCACCCGGAAGTGTCCACGCCCATGGAGCGTACCAGTGAGAAACCAAAAGCACGCGACACTCATCCACGATGATGATACGCACCCCCTGTGATCCCTCATCACCATTGATTATCGATATCCAATAGCGCAGCACGTGCAATGTGCCTATGAGTGACAACGAAAGATACGTGCTGAGACGTCGCAGTGGTTTCATATATAGTGTCTGAATTAAGAAATGAGTTTCTCCATGCCTATTTGATCGACGTATTCTCCCGCGACGAGGAGTTCATCCTTGTAGTCGGCTACCTTATGAAAACCCATGCCTCTGTACAGTCGTATGGCATCCTCATTGTCGGCTGCTACCGCAAGACGCAATTTTCTTGTAACGCCGTCCGCCGCTGCCTCCGCGAGTACTCGGTCCATAAGTGCCTTACCGAGACCTTTGTTGCGCGCGTCCGGTGATACGTACACGCTATAGACGTTCATGACATGGCTTACTTTCTCGCCCTTTTCACGAACGACACAGAGCATGGCCACAAGCCTCCCTTCGGATCGTACGCAAAAATATCTGCCCGTAGAAAGCCTTTCGCGCCACTCACTCTCACCGCGAGCGCGTGCCTCCTCAACAGTCTCTCCAAACGACCGAGGTGATTCCGTAAGCGCTTGTACGCGGAGTTCTTTTAGTTCCCGCCAATCATTCGCAGAGAGCTCGATTATTTCAGGTCCTGATCTTTCCGGTCCTGGCTGCTTGTCGAGAGGAAATTTATTTCCAGGGAATTTCATATTTTTCAAATTCCGGAAGCAACTTCCTTCCATAGAGCAACCGCGCGATGACCTCTGCATGTGAGAGAGCACCGGTGAGCGCGTTATGGGGAGACGGCTCTTCTGGTATTCCGCAGTAATTCATGATCGCATCCAAGTTGAGTGCAGATCGGCGATGTCGAGTCGGAATCGGAAGGCCATTTTGGACCATGTGCATATAGGCCATGGTATGTGTATCAAGGGTGCGGTGCGCAAAAGGCCACTCAGTGTGCCCTGCCCTCTCCGCCGCTGCCTTAAGAAAATCTCTGTCGAAAGAAACATTTTGTCCGGCAAATGTCCTTTCTTCTACGCTATCGCTCCAGCGGAGAAATTCATGGGTGAGATCTGCTTCGCTTGATTTGGACGCATCAATCACTTGTTCGCGACTGAATCCATTGACCGCCAACGCTTCGTCCATGATATGCGCGCCGTCCCAAGCGCGGCACTCCATATAAAAACGGTTCGTAGGATTCGCAATATCGAGCGCACCCACGCTCACTATTGAATGCTTGTGAGGCTCAGTCCCCGTTGCTTCGACGTCCAGTACAATCATGGCTGTATCTTACTCTGCGAACGCGTTTTGCGATACCATCCAAGTCTCCCAAGCTGTCGCGAAGAGAAACATGAACGGATAATTCTTGCATGTTGCATGTTTGACGCCCAGCGCAGTCTTTCTGTTGATATTTTGCTGCTTAAAGAGCGGCACTCCGAGGGGATCCGCCATCTCGAAGATCGGTTCGAGCTTGTCGATGGCTTGTGCAAACTTTGCCTCTTTGGTATGCCCTTCTTCGAATTCCTTGCACCGACCAAGCGCTAATTGAGATAAAGAATCAGGAAGCCTTGCTGCGACACGCTCTGCCGCTATCCTCTCTCGTGCCTTATGCTCATCTTTCTTGTGATGGAATGAGATATCCCCTGTTTCGATCTCTCCGAGTTCGTGAAAAAGAATGAGTTCATGTATGCGCACGTGGTCCATCGATCTCTGTGGGTCTTCCAAGGGGAGAAAATATTGCGCTATGATTGCCATTCCGTATAGATGCTCCGCCACTGACTCAGAATGAACACTTCGATCCCGGCTGCTCTGATAGCGCATCGTGTGCTTCAAAGTATAGAGCACGCGAAGCCTTTCGATTTCCGACATCACTTCTTTATCTGTGGACTGGAGCGTTAGCATCACGCGATTGTACTATAGACTATTCAGTCCTTTGCAGTTTTTTGCCGCGCGATACCCTGCAGAAATTGCTTTTTCTTCGCTTGAAAACCATCGCTGATTGGCAGGTACGATCTTAGCCGCGCCAGAACACCACGGGAAGTAGTATGTCTCTCCCGTCCTCGATGCGACGAACATACCGCCAGGAACATGCGCAAGCTCGCTCGCGAGTGCAGCCGACGTATGCACCTCTACGAGCGGTCTTCCCTCAACAAGAGCTGAGAGACGCCCTAAGCCGAAAGAGCACATGACAGCGAGCAATATAAGGACAAATAGACCCCATTCGCCAGCCAGAGAGTCCCCTATTTCCTTGCATTTAGCTATAAAAAGCTGTATATTCTCCCTACCCATATCGGGCAATAATACCAGGAAAATACAACCACCATGGCACATACAAAAGCAGGCGGATCAGCAAAAAATCTACGAGATTCAAATCCAAAGTATCTAGGCGTAAAGCGCTCGGATGGCCAGATCGTACGCACCGGTGAGATCATCGTCCGTCAGCGAGGCACTGCTATCATGGCAGGAAAGAATATCGGTATTGGTAAAGATCACACCCTATTTGCGGAGGTAGACGGCAAAGTACAGTTTCGTGCAAAGCGAAAGACCAACTTTGATGGTCGTTCGGTCACGAGGCGCATTGTCGACGTCGTTTAAGCCCTGACTATTGTCAGAGTTATTTCAGCTTCCACTCCGGAAGCTTTTATTCTGATGGCGTGGTCCCCCGTTGCCTTGATAGGCCTGTCGAGCTGTATCGCCTCTACGCGCAGGAAGCCACCCTTTTGGGCCATTATGGCCTTCGCGATTTCCATCGCGCCGATCGATTTGAAGAGGCCGCCTTTTTCTGACGCTTTCGCAGCGAGCTTGATCTTTTCACCATTAAGGCTTTTCACAACCGCTTGATTCGTTGCTATTTCTTTATCACGTACTGCATCTTCCGTCGCCATGCGCTTACGAGCGTCTGATTCTTTTTGTGCGGTTGCTTGTTCGGCCATGCGATGAGGAATAAGATAATTGAGCGCATATCCATCCGACACCTCTATAATCTTGCCGCGCTGCCCTACTCCGCCTACATCCTTGATCATTATTACTTTCATACGTACGACGTTACATTCTTATTGGTTCAAGAGCTCGACCGCTTTAGCCATCTGAGGATCCTTTTTGGCTTTTACATCTTCCTCTGAGATCTTTACTTCCACATCAGGAATGATACCTGTCAGCGGTATTTGTGCTCCGTCAGGACCAAGCCATCTCGCTACGGTGATCTTGAGCGCGGTGTCGGGTGTAATCGAGACGAGTTCCTGTACCGAACCCTTCCCAAAAGTATTGGTGCCGACCATTTGCGCAATACCATAATGGCGCAGCGCGTCTGCCAAGATCTCGGAAGCGGACGCTGAACCCCGATCTACGAGTATTACCATCTTTAGATTGCTGGAAAACACATTGTAGCCGCTGGAACGATGCACGATATTCTGCGAGTGACCCGCGTAATCCTCCGTGACGACGACTTTACCAGCGGGTAGAAACCAACTTGCCATATCGACAGCCGCATCCAGATAACCGCCCGGATTGCCGCGCAGATCGAGTACGAGCTTAGATCTGCCGGATTCGACGAATTCTCTCAATGCCGATCTAAAGAGGTCGGGTGAATTCGCGGTAAACGTGGCAAGGGAAATAACGAATACACCATCTTCCCTATTCGTGGTCGTGACCGTAGGGACACTAATCACATCGCGCATCACTTTGATCTCACGCGGCTCTGTCCAGCCATCACGAGCAACGAGAAGGGTCACCTGAGTACCCTTCTTACCGCGTATGAGTTTAATAGCAGAAGAAACATCCATGTCTTTCGTGTCTTTGCTGTTGATCTTCAGTATCCTGTCACCGCTTTTCATGCCCGCTTTCTCGGCTGGAGTGCCCTTGAGGGGTGTTACGACTGTCAGAATTTTATCTCGAACAGCTATTTCCATGCCCACGCCTTCGAATTGCCCACTCATATCCTCGCCAAACTGCTCCTTCTCTGCCGGAGGGAGGAAGAAAGTATATGGATCTTGCAGGGATGCTGCGAGGCCTGCTATCATCCCCCATACGCGGGATTCATTGATGTCCTTTGTGGTGGAGGCGACGATCGAAGAAGTCGCGACAGATGCGGGGACAAATTTCTCATCGATGACCCGCCATGCTTTCCATACCGGCGACAGATCCACATCAGCGGGAACATCCGCAGAGTTCGTGAGACCGACAGCATTGCGCACACTCAGCTGCGAACCGCCGAGGAAGCCGACGATCAAGACCACGAGCCCCAGGATCAGTGCTGTAGGAAGAGATATCGTACGATTTTCCTGCATATTTGAGTAAGTATCTCATCGATGGCGGTCCTATGCAAAAGCATGCGGTATACTGCTCGGATATGCTTTCACGGTTCGAGCATCACGGTCTCACTTGGATTGACCTTGAGTCTCCGACGCGTGAAGAAGTGCAGTCAGTCGCAAGTGAATACAAACTCGATGCACTCACGACACAGGAGCTTCTCTCCCCTTCTACCCGCCCCACAGCGGAATTCTTTGAGAATTACATCTACCTCATAATGCATTTTCCCGCTCTCAGACACTCCCATAAGTCGCGAGAACAGGAGGTAGATTTTGTGATCGGCCGCAACTTTCTAATCACGACTCATTACGATACGATCGATCCGCTCCATCAGTTTTCGAAAGTTTTTGAAGTGAATTCGGCTCTCGATCAAAACAATTTTGGAGATCATGCAGGTTTTGTATTATTTTTTATGCTTAAAAAGATGTACAAGGCTCTCGAACACGAGGTGGATTACATAAAAAAAGACCTATCGTCTATCGAGGAGCATATCTTTTCGGATAAGCAGGTGGAGATGGTCGCAGCCATTTCGCGCAGCGCCCGAGACTTGCTCAACATGCGACAAACTATTGAGCCGCATCGAGAAGTCCTCAAATCGCTCGAGGTCGAGGGTGCGAAATTCTTCGGTGAGGCGTTTACTCCCTATTTGCGAGGCATCGCAAACGACTACTACCGGGTCCATAATCACATCATGCGCTCTACCGAGACTCTCCACGAACTTCGAGAGACGAATAACTCTTTATTGACGACCAAACAGAACGAAACCATGAAGATTTTTACGATCATGGCTTTCGTCACGTTCCCTCTCGCTCTTCTCGTCACAATTCTAGACATGGATTCCGTTCACAATCCTATCCGCAGCCTACAGTACGACTTCTGGATCATAATCGGTATCATGCTCATCGCCACGATCGTGATGTTCGGCTATTTCAAGAAAAAAGGCTGGCTGTGAGTATGTGGCGCTTTTTTCGAAAGACGGTGCCTCCGACAAGCGTCCCGCTCTATCTCTACAACACTCTGACAAAGAAGAAGGAGCCCTTTGAGCCGCACGCAGTCGGTAAGGATGTGCGCATGTACAACTGCGGTCCCACAGTGTACGGCAAGCAGCATATTGGCAACCTCTCGATGTTCGTCTTTGCAGATATTTTGCGACGGACGCTGGAATACAACAGACACAAAGTGAAGCAAGTGATCAATATAACGGACGTGGGTCATCTGACCTCCGACGCCGACGAAGGTGAGGATAAGATGACCAAAGGCCTCAAGCGAGACGGTCTTGAGCCAACGCTTGAGAATATGAAGATGCTGGCAGAGAAATACACGCAGATATTTCTTGATGATATCGCCGCACTTAATATCGATACTTCTAAAATTGTATTCCCACGAGCGAGCGAGCACATCTCAACACAGATTGCGATGATAGAGACCCTCGAGCAGAAAGGATATGCATACCCCACGAAGGACGCGGTGTATTACGATACCACTCGCTTCCCTTCCTATGGCGCACTCGGCGGAATAGATCTCGCGGGTCTCAAAGAAGGCGCCCGAGCTCCTATAGCCGACAGCAAGCGACACCCTACCGATTTTGCGCTCTGGAAGCTCGATGACAAAATCGGCTGGGATTCACCGTGGGGCAAAGGATTTCCCGGGTGGCATATCGAATGCTCCGCCATGATACGCAAAACTCTCGGGGAACAGATTGACATCCATACCGGAGGTATCGAGCATGTCTCTATTCATCATAATAACGAAATGGCGCAATCCGAAGCTGTCACGGGTAAGAAGCCTCTTTCTCGCTTCTGGATGCATCGAGCACACATTCAGATAGACGGAGGCAAGATCGCAAAATCGGACGGACTCGTCATCTATTTGTCGAATATCTTATCAAAAAACTTCCATCCCATGGCGCTGCGATATCTCTTTCTCGGAGCACACTACCGAACGAACTCCAATTTTTCCTGGGAGGCACTCGAGGCAGCGCAGACAGCATATCTTCGCCTGCGCGCATTCGCCCAAAGTGAATCGGAGCAGGGATCTGTCAGCGAAGAGCATTCATTCGCTTTTAGAGAACGTATGAACGATGACCTTGACACACCCGGTGCGCTTTCACATCTGTGGGCCGCCACAAAAGATGCGAGCCTATCTCCGGCTGATATTCGAGCCACTCTTCTTGATGCCGACCGAGTCTTAGGACTCGGTCTCGGTGAGATAGACGCAAAAGCAGACGCACTCGCAATGAAGGCGACGGGACGATCTGTTTTAATGAGTGAGCTACCCTCCGACATCGTAATAATGATCGAAGATCGCGAAAAAGCTCGTTCGGAGAAGAATTGGACGCGTGCCGATGAACTGAGGTCAGGTCTTGCTGAGAAGGGCTATACGGTGGAAGATACACCAGAAGGACCACAGGTGAGAGAACGCTAGGATCCGAGTACGAAGTTGATGAGCCGTTTCGGGACGACCACGACACGAGCGATATTCTGACCTTCTAGTCGAGTAGCGACCATTTCTCGTGCCGCCGCTTCAACTGCCGCATTGTCCGCACCTGCAGCCACCGTGACCTCTCCTCTTGTCTTCCCGCTGATCTGAATTGCCATGGTTATAAAATCGTCCTGAAGGTACCTTTCTTCGAACGTAGGCCACTCTTCCAGGTGGATAGAGGTCTGAGACCCGAGGACGTGCCAGAGCTCTTCTGCTATGTGCGGAGCGAATGGCGCGAGGATGCGCAATAAGCGCGCGAACTGGTCCTTTGTCATTCCATCTTTCTCTACCTCGTTGACCAGTATCATAAGGGCGGAGATAGCAGTATTGAATTTAAGCTTCGGTATGTCCTCAGTCACCTTTTTTATGGCGCGATGGAGTGCATTTTCGCTCCCCTGACTTTCCACCAAGTTCTCTGAGAGCTTCCACACGCGCTCTAGAAACCGTCTCACCCCCACCACACCATTTGGATTCCATGGGTAACTGGCTCCCCCCGTATACGGTCCCATAAAAGCCAGGTAAAGACGCACCGTGTCTGCGCCCACCTGCTCGACGATGGCATCAGGATCCATAACATTTCCTTTCGATTTGCTCATTTTTTGACCGTCGGTTCCGAGAACAAGTCCATGATTCTCTCTATGGGTATATGGTTCAATATCACTTACAAGCTCCAAGTCGAAAAGTGCCTTGTGCCAAAAACGACTGTACAGCAAATGCATCGTGGTATGTTCCGCACCTCCTGAGTAGAGGTCGACGGGCATCCAATGGTTCTGCCTATTTTTGTCCGCAAATGCTCCCGTATTTGTAGGATCGGTGTAGCGGAGGAAATACCAGGAAGAATCAACGAAGGTATCGAGCGTATCTGTCTCCCTCTTCGCAGCACCGCTGCAGCTGGGACAAGTCGTATTCACAAAGTCCGCGACTTTCGCAAGGGGCGATCTGCCGCTCCCCTCAGGCAAATAGTCATCCACGTCCGGGAGTCGCACAGGCAGCTGCTCATCGCAGACCGGTCGTACGCCGCATTTGTCACAATGGACCATTGGTATGGGTACGCCCCAGTATCTTTGGCGCGAAACTATCCAATCGCGCAATTTGTAGGTCTTTTTTGCACGTCCATATTTTTTTGTTGCGGCTTTCACTGCCTCGGATACAGAGAGGCCGTCGAGTTCCGAAGAATTTGTGAGCGTACCATTGCCGATATAGGGCTTCCCTTCTGACATCGTCCCCTCTGCAGCCTTTACTACGTATTTGATGGGGAGAGAGAATTTTTGAGCGAATTCGAAATCTCGCTCGTCGTGCGCAGGCACAGCCATAATGGCACCGGTGCCGTAATGACCAAGCACATAGTCCGCTACAAACAGAGGTATTTTCTCACCAGTAGCGGGATTGATTGCCTCTACCCCTTCTAAGCGAACGCCTGTCTTGTCTTTCTGATCGCTCATCCGCTCGAGCTCAGTTCGCTTCTTCGTCTTTTCGACGTACGCCTGAACCTCGTCGTTGTTCTTTATTACCGTCGTATGTCCGAGCGCACGTGTGACCCACGGATGCTCGGGTGCGAGCACAAGATACGTAGCGCCAAAGAGCGTATCGGGCCGCGTTGTGAATACGCGCACGGTCGGACGCAACCACATGAGCACGTCTGGCTCCGTATCTCCCGTAAAATGGGTCTCATTGGATACGCCGAGAGTGACAGGTGTTTGCAAGAGTTCTGAGAGTTCTTTCACCTGCGCATCGGAAACGGCGTGATCCTTTGGGTCATGCAGGATGGTTATTGACTGCGCATTGCTACGGATCTTAGCAGCATCGAACGACCACGAGAATTTCGTATCAAAATTACGCGGTCGATCCTTGAAATTTCTATTGCAGAATCCTCCGACTGTAACCAGTCTGCCTATGGGCTTGTCGAGCTTCTCGAGTACTTTCATCGCGACTACGGCACCGAGGCTGTGGCCTACGAGGACGGTATTTTCATCGTAAGTAGTCGCTGCGAGCGCCGCGGCGACCTGCTCGTCCTCAGATGGTGTGTCCGGATTGGGCAGAGTAGGAATTATCACCTCATACCCCAGCTGTTCTAGATTCTGCTTGTACCAGAGATTTCGCGGGCGGTCGGGCCGGCTCTCGAATCCATGTAGATACACCAGCTTTACTTTCTTGTTTAGATCAATCGCAAAATCGATCTCGGCGCCTTCGCTACGCCCTATCCAATTGCGCTGCGACTGTTTTATCTGCTCAGGCCAGTCGAGTGCTTCTAGGTCGTCGATGAGCCTGTCCGCGTATTCGGTAATTTTTATATTCCATTGGAGCATCTGCCGCTGCACGACTTCCGAGCCGCAGCGCTCACACTTGCCATCCACGACCTGTTCATTCGCGAGCACTGTCTTGTCGGTCGGGCACCAATTCACGGCCGTCTCTTTTCGATACACAAGTCCTTTCTTATAGAGCTGAATGAAAAGCCACTGTGTCCATTTGTAGTATTCGGGATCGATCGTGGAGACTTGCCGAGACCAATCGAAAGTGGTGCCCATTGATGCGATCTGATTCGTCATGTAAGCGATGTTTCTCTCAGTCCACTCGCGTGGATTAAGTTTGTTTTTTATTGCGGCGTTTTCCGCAGGAAGACCAAAAGCGTCGAAGCCTATCGGATAGAGTACGTTCTTTCCCTGCATGCGCAGGGCGCGAGCAAGAATATCGGGCACCGCGAAGGCGTACCAATGTCCCACATGCAAATTGCCGGACGGGTATGGGAACTCGACGAGGAGGTAGAAATTATCCTTGCCGGGCACCTCGTCTGGAGTCGTATAGATCTTGTTTTGCGACCACAGATCCTGCCACTTCTTTTCTATTTTCTTGTGGTCGTACTGCATATCCGTACAAGCGTATCATGGCTCGAATCCTCATAAAAGAAGCCGCCGGCGCTATGCCGGCGGTATCTTTTGCTTTTTAGCGACCCTTTGGGTACGGAGGGTATCTTTCTGGGTCTATCGAGCGGTCGAAGCAGACCTCGCCCGCATCATGCTCCCAATTCTCTTCCAAGCCGGTCTTTTCCATTATTGGCCTCGCCATGGAACTGTTCTGCGCTCCTACTCTATCGAAGGTGGCACAGAGCGCGAACTCCAAAGCACTATTGCGCTTGTAGGTATACGCCTCCCCCGTTTCTGGGTCGACTGGGATGACGCTTCCAGAGATCGGGTCCTTGAGCTCTTCGAGCGTAGCAGGAAGAGATTCTTTCTGCTGCCAGTAATTCACTACTTGCCACTGAATATTCTGTAGATCCTGCACGCGGATATTGTCCTGTTTGAGCTTACGTATCTCTTGAGGAGTGCCAATGATAAAGAACCCGGCAATGATCGTCACGACGACGAGAACACCGACCGCATAATTTATCATTCGCGCGCGAGCCGGTTCGCGCTGCCAGTAGCCTTTGAGGTCTGCATAGAAGTGCATGAAGCCCGCTGCGGATACAAGAAGCACGGTGAGGACTTTCAGCATGAATCCTATTGTCACGTCCTCGCCTTGCAAGTAGGTCGTGAGGAGCACAATGAGGTCTACGACCATCGTGAGGCCTGCAATAAAGAGCGTGAGCACAAGCGCCCAGCGTCGGACCCAGGTCTCGCTGCGCGTTGGATCACTCGCGATATCTCGACGGATGAGTCGCATGAGGATGAGGAAAACCGGAGTGAGAACTATTAGACTCGCCGTTTCGTAGCTGATGTTCGTAAAGTACGGGTCGTAGTAGTAATTCGAATCGCGCACGGGATTCGGAAACGCCGTGTTTATGTAGTCGAATATAAGAGATACGAAGGCCACGACTCCTCCGTAAAGTGAAGCCATAGCCCCCACCCAGAGAAAGAAGTCTTTCGGTGTAACTGTGTGTGTATTCATGAGGTCAAGTATGACACGAGCCGGCTCAGGCGCAAGGCTTACCAAATGGCTATGTAGAGCCACAGATGTGGTCTACTCTAAGTCCAGGCTCGATGGATTAGCTGTGTCGGAACTCCATGACTTCCCCATCTTGGACGATGTATTCTTTCCCTTCCGTGCGAAGCGCTCCCTTTTCCCGCGCCTTTGCCATTGACCCATGCTCAAGGAGTGTGTCCCAGCCGATAACATCGGCACGGATGAATTTATCCCTAAAATCGGTATGGATCGCTGCCCCCGCCTCTGGCGCGGATGCGCCGCGCTTAATGGTCCATGCGCGCGTCTCTTTCTCCCCCGTCGTAAAGAATGAAATAAGGTCGAGTATTGCATAGCCGCCCTTGATGAGCGCGTCTATGCCGTCATCGTTAACGCCAAGCTCACGACGGAAATCGTTGCGCTCATCATCGTGTACGTCCGTGAGCTCATGCTCGACACCAGCATCTACGATCACGTACTCTGCTCCTGTTCGCGCAAAGAATTCCTTGAGAGATCGCCACCTTTCACCGTTCTCGGCATCCACATTCACGGTGCCGCTCTTACGGTTCAACACGTAGAGTATGGGTTTCATAGTAAGGAGCTGCAACGATTTTGCAACTTTCATTTCTTTTTCTTCGAGCGAAACAGTACGCGCTGCCTTTCCTTGCGTAAGGACTGGCAGGATCTTGCGCAGCACGTCGCGCTCTGCCGTGAGCTCCTTATCTCCGCCTTTTGAATCGCGCTCTACGCGGTCCAATCTCTTTTGAGTCGTCTGGAGATCAGCGAGCACAAGCTCAAGATCGATAACCTCGATGTCTTGTATAGGGTCGACGCGACCGGCAACGTGCAAAACATCTTCATCATCGAACATGCGCACCACCTCTGCGATTGCATCCACTTCGCGAATATGTGTGAGGAATTGATTGCCAAGCCCCTCACCTTCAGAGGCGCCCTTTACAAGCCCTGCTATGTCGACGAATTCCACTGCAGCCGGCACGGTCTTTTCTGAGGAGGACATTTTGCTGAGTGCCTGTAAGCGATGGTCGGGCACCGCAACGACGCCCACGGAGGGATCAATCGTGCAAAAAGGATAATTCTCCGCGGGCACCCCTTTTTTGGTCAATGCATTAAAAAGCGTGGATTTACCCACGTTTGGAAGCCCCACGATTCCTACTCCGAGTGCCATTGGCGCAATAGTAGCGGAAAAATCACTCCCATGCCATATTCGATAAAGAAAGGAACAATATCCATGTCGCACTTTTTGATTGAGTATTTACGAACCGAACCGAGCACACGCGAGAAATGCCTGTCCGATACATGGTCATTCCCAAGCCTCATTCTTCTGCTCTCGAGTCTCGCACTGCTCGGTATAGCATTCGCATATAACGCTCTAAGCGTCTAGAGGTATACGCGTTCTTATCCGAACGGGCGCATATGCGCCCGTTGTCTATGCACCTATTCTTCCGAGTTCAGATACCTTGTGAAGCCAGCGAGATCTTCTCTCAACAGGGACATTTTCCGATGGCCCGTACCACGTCGTGCGAACACTGAATCCGGCAAACCAAAGTATCCCCCACCGCAGTTGCGCATTTACATTGCCGGGGAGAAATCGCACGAGAAATGGCTGCGTACCGCTCGTTACTACGAGTCGCGCAGTCTTGCCTCGCATCAATCGATGCCAGAAGATAGTGCGTTTGCCGGAATTCAATTTGATATAACGAAATGCAGACCCTGGCAGCCATGCACGGTCGAAAAGTCCCTTGAGGATAGCGGGCATACCCACCCACCAAATAGGATGGAATATTACAAAGTGATCGCAGCCCATCACTGCCTCTTGGAATCGCTTGAGGTCAGGCTCGAGCTCCTGCATAGCGCGGTGTCCATGGTGCAAGATGGGGTCGAATTGCATTTTGCCGATATCGAATCGCTCTACCGTGTGGCCAGCGTCGCGCGCAGCTTTTTCATACGCGCTCGCGAGATCATTATTGAGTCCCACATTGTCGGGATGCCCGAGAAGTAGCACTATTTTCTTCGAACTCATACTGCAGTATTAATCTCCACCGAGATCGCTTTCCTCTGCGGCTGGCTGCCCGAGGCCATCAAGCTCGTGTGGCGTTTGTCTCGTCACCTCTTCGCCATCTATGACGACTTCTTCGATCTGCGGCTCGACTCCTCTGTCTTCCTGTTCAGGGCTCATACATTCAGTATACCCTTTTGATGAAACGTGGCCAATTATTTCCTCCGTGATGCAAGCGCTATTATCGCAGCACCTTCGTCATATTTCTGGACCTTATTCCTTCTTGTAAAGCCACATGATCCGCACACGTGCGTGATCACGTACTGTGGTGTGGAACCTTCGATTTGAATGGGATCCATCATGCCACCACAGGGAGCTGCCCGATCACCCGGATCGACGTCTACGTGCTTACTCCACAGACACTTGGGACAGTGATTCGTGTAGCCGTCGCCGATCACTTCAGCACCACAATGCTCACAGATAAAGTCCTCAAGATTTCTTTGAAATGACATCCGCCCTATCGTATCAGAAACGACGCATCTTTCTGTATCCTGAGACCATTTACGCCGGTGCACTGTAGTTGTATCCGGTACGTGTCCACGGATGGGGGCGAAATGCTCTTGGAGCCATCGTTGCCTTGGGCAAGAATGCTTTGCTGCGTACTCGTGGCGATAAGCAGCCGGCACGGCTGATCGGTTCGCATACCGACAGAGGACCATGCAATGAGGATGGGATTCCCACGTACGGTACTTGTAGGCTGTACTATCAGCGTAGCGATGGGAGTCACAGGTGTCACCGTAACGACCGGAATGCCTGTCCCCGTGCCGCCGCCTGTCCCGCCGCTTATCCCGCCGCCTTGTACAGTCCCTCCCGTGTTGGTCTGACCGCCTGTCGAAGTTTGCCCGCCGGTCGACACAGGATTACCGGTAGAGACGGGATTGCCAGTGGATACAGGGTTGCCCGTTGATGCTTGCCCACCGTTCCAATTGTTCAAATAGCACCCATTACTGCCGCAGGTAACCTCATTATTCTGCCCCGAGAACGGATTTACTTGTCCGAACGGACTTCCCCCTATGTTTGTGTATTGACCGTTATTCGAAAAGCCAAAGGGAGAACCGCCGGTCGCCACACTTCCTATGATATTGCCGTTCCCGCCAAGGCGCCTGTCCAACTCTCCGAATACACCGGCGACCGTCCCGCCGTTTCGGAATATGGATATGTTGTTCGAGCAAGCGGCGCTACTGAGCGCACTTCCGCAGAGTGAGTGCGCAGAGGCACTCGGATTGTTGCCGTACGCAGACAGAACATTACGAAATCCGCCCTCGCCGAAAACATGGATACCATATGCGCATGATGACCACGTGAGTCCAGAGGCCGCACATTGACTTCCGTAGCGTTGCTCGTGTTTTCCGTAGACAGCGCTCACGACCTGGGTCGAGATACCAACGTTGTCTCTATATGAGCAGTCTGAATATTGGCCCATGCCCACTGCTGCGGTGTCTCTTTGCCATGTACCGCAAAGATAGTGGAAGGGTCCACGAACACTGGAAAGTGGGTTGCTATTGATTCGTCCACAGGTACTTTCAGCGAACATAATATTTCCCGCGATCGAGTTTACGCCGCATTGAGTGGGCAACCCTGTATCGGCATTAAAACCGCTCCTTGGTGGCTCCTGTGTTACGACTGGCTGATCATCGCGTTTGGGTATGGCTTCCTGTGAGGCTTCCAATACTGCCTGCTGATTGATATCCGATAAATTTGAATTCAAACCAAGCTTGGCACCTGTCTCTGTCAGAGTTTTCTGATCTCCTTGCGCTATAGCATTGATGTATTTCGCAGCATCAACGGGATTATCATTGATTATTTGTTTTGCTTTTTCTTCATCCACGCCTGCAGCTTTAAAAGCATTAAGAAGCGCATCATTACCATTTACCGTACCCGTGGAAAGCGGTACGAATACTTCGGGATTTGCGAGCTTATCCAGTGCTGCCTGCGCGTCAGTGTAATTGCCTTCCGCTACCGCATCGATGGCAGCACTGAGTCCGGCAGTATCGCAACGAGATTTAAGAGGATACGTCTTCACGGTAAGTCCCGTAATCTTCACCTCGACGGTAGGGTGCGTAAGCCCTTTTGCACAACCGCGATTATTCTTTTTTGCATCTTGGGCCTGTGGATCTTCGGCGGTTTTCTTGCATGCGTTCGTACCCTTGATAAGGACTTTAATACCGGTGAGCGAAACGTCGAGATTCACCACTTCGTTGAAGCAAGCGCTTGGGCACATAATCTTTTGATCGAGATATGTTTTCACCTCGCTCCCGGCAGAAGTCAGAGTAAATTCCTTTACGCTCGTGGGATCGCCTGCAGACGCCGGTGTACAACCCTTGTTGTTGACCAATGGTACAAAGGCAGCGTGCGCTGACAAGGGAATAAGAAAAGTAGCCGCAACAAGAATAGGTACCGCGAAGCGCATTGCGTACATTCTACCTGCCCTAAGTCCCGCTTCGCAGCGCTTCTGTTGAAAACCGTGCTCTAGAGCAGTACGACGACACGAGCGCCTGAGCACTCAAGCACGCCACTCTCGACGGGAAACTCTTTTGGTTCGCCTATGGTTGTTTTCACTATGATGGTGCCCTTCTTCAGGGTGGTTACGAGAGGTTCGTGATTCGGAAGCACTGTTAACTCTCCCGCTTCGCCTGGAAGCGTGACTGATACCGCGGCTCCGTCAAATCGTGTCTCTGCGACACTCGCTATCACCAGGTGGAACGTATTTGGATGATCGGCCATAACGCTCGTTATGCCGCCACTATCTCGTCGATACCACCCTTCATATAGAAAGCCTGTTCGCCAAGCGCGTCATGCTTGCCATCGAGGATTTCAGCGAAGCTCCGTACCGTATCGGCGAGAGACACATATTTTCCTTTCGCGCCTGTAAAGGCTTCCGCGACGGAAAAGGGCTGAGAAAGGTAGCGCTGGATTTTTCGAGCTCTGTAGACAAGCTTCTTGTCCTCTTCAGACAGCTCTTCGATGCCGAGGATCGCGATGATGTCTTGTAGGTCCTTATATCGCTGGAGGACGCGACGCGTTTCGTTGGCAACACGGTAATGCTCTTCTCCGACGATCTCCGGCGTAAGCGCAGTCGAACTCGATTCGAGTGGACTGATAGCCGGATAAATACCGAGTGATGCGAGACCTCGATCGAGCACGATCGTGGAGTCGAGGTGCGCAAAGGTCGTCGCAGGAGCAGGGTCGGTCACGTCGTCCGCAGGGACATAGATCGCTTGCACAGAAGTGATCGATCCTTCCGTGGTGGACGTGATGCGTTCTTGAAGGAGACCCATTTCCTCCGCAAGTGTCGGCTGATATCCCACCGCTGAAGGCACACGACCGAGCAGTGACGAAACCTCAGAGCCCGCCTGAACGAAGCGAAACACATTGTCCATGAAGAAAAGTACGTCTTTACCACCTTCGTCTCTGAATGCTTCCGCCATGGTGAGGCCGGATAGTGCGACACGGGCACGAGCGCCGGGTACTTCGTTCATCTGACCGAATACGAGCGCTGTTTTGTCGAGTACGCCTGATTCTTTCATTTCGTGATAGAGGTCATTGCCTTCGCGTACTCGCTCGCCGACACCCGCAAAGACAGAGTAGCCGCCGTGTTCGGAAGCGACGTTGTGGATGAGTTCCTGAATGAGCACCGTCTTGCCGACGCCCGCTCCTCCAAAAAGGCCGACCTTGCCGCCCTTTATGAAAGGCGCAAGAAGGTCGATAGCCTTGATACCGGTCTCAAAAAGTTCCGATTTGGTCGACTGGCGCACGAATGCCGGCGGCTTTTGATGAATAGGGAGTCGCTTTGAGCCTTTCGGCACATCGGCTATCCCATCTATAGGCTCTCCGATAACGTTGAACATGCGACCAAGAGCCGCTTCCCCCACGGGCACCGATATGGGAGCACCTGTGTCTGTGACCTCCGTATCTCGCGCGAGCCCTGCGGTGTCTTGCATCGCGATGCAGCGCACGCGATTGAGTCCGAGATGCTGCGCGACCTCAAGGACGAGCCGGCCATTCTTATGCGTTACTTCGAGCGCATTCTGAATAGCGGGAAGGTTGCCATCAAAGCGGACGTCTACGACCGGACCGATTATCTGTGTGATTGTTCCTTTTGTCATATTGATGCTGGAGTATAACCGATTTTAGGCAAATTCAGCAAGCAACTTCTCCTGAGCTTTTGCGAGTGCGCGACCACGATGGCTGACGCTGTTACGAACATCTGTCTCGACCTCCGAGAACGTGGCCCCCAGCTCATCCGCGAAAAATATTGGTCCGAAGCCAAAGCTCTTGTTGCCACGGTATTCACGGATGATGCGGCCACGGCACTCGCCCTCAGAGAGAGCGGTCTTATCCGTCGTGGGATCGTATATCGCCGCTACGGTGCGGAATCGTGCCGTCCGTTTCTCGTCTGACACATTCTCGAGCAATTTCAAAAGCTTTTCATTGCGATGCTGATCCGAGTCACCAAAACGTTTCGTATGAACTCCCGGCTCACCGCCAAGAGCGTCTACCTCGAGACCTGTATCCTCAGCGAGCGTAAGGAGACCAGTCCGTTTCCCATACGTGAATGCTTTGATGAGCGCATTGCCCTCCATCGTATTCCCCGGCTCTTCTGGCTCTGGGCCGCCATCGACATCGTTGAGTGTCACTATCTTAAAAGGCACATCACCAATAGCAGCAAGCATCTCTGGAAGCTTCCCCTTATTGCCCGTCGCTATCAAAAGCTCGCGCATACCTGATGATGGAGATCGTAACTCCATCATTTCATCGCCTCCATTCCCGAAGTGATCTCAGATACTTCGCGCGTGATTGCTGCCTGGCGGATCTTATTGAATTTGCGCGTGAAAGCTTGGGCCATTTCTTTTGCCTTGTCGGTCGCGCTTTTCATTGCCACCATGCGCGCGGAATGCTCGGACGCTTTGTTCTCCAAGAGCGCGTGAAAGATGGCAATATTGAGGAGTTTTGGCAGGAGCACAGAAAGTACCGTGTCTGCATCGGGCTCTACGGTGTATGCGGCAGGAGGCAAGACAAGTTCGCTTGCGGGAAGTGGCGCATATTTACCTCGCGCCGGACGAATGCCCATGACTATCTCACGCATGGTGTGTGGACGCACGGGTACTATCTGCCTCACGGACGGCGACTGCTCAAAAGACGAAATGAAATTCTGGTACGCGATATGGACTCGCGTTATATCCTCGCGAGTCAGGATCTCCTTGGTGATGTCACCAAGCTGCGCTTCGGTGACCGCATCACTCACGTTGCTCTTATGGAGTCCAATGTCGAAGCCTCGTGAAGCAAAATACTCCCCTCCGCGTCTACCGAATGCAAAGACCACGACGTCTTTCTTTTCTAGTCCAAGAGATTTTATCTCGCTTTCTGCTTTACGTATCACGCCGCTATTGAGTGAGCCTGCCAAACCTTTATCACTCGTGATTACGACGAACGCCGTCTTACCCACACGCTCTTGCATCATCGGGTGCCTGCCTAAGTCTGCCGTACCCGAGAGTCGCTCGAGCATGGTGAGCGCTGCTGCCGCGTAAGCGCGGCCAGAGAGAGCGCGATCCTGACCTTTGCGCATCTTCACTGCAGACACTGCTTCCATGGCGCGAGTAACAGTACCCATCTTTTTGGATGAGAGTATTTTGGACTTTATGGACTTGAGGTTTGCCATAAAGCTACGATTTACTTCGCGAGCGAGAAGTATTCCTTATGTGCCAAGCGAAATTCTTCCATAGCCGATCCGAGCTCTTTTTTGCTTTCGTCAGAGAGTTGACCAGACTTTTTGATGGTACCGAGAGCCTCAGAGAAACCTGCATCGAGGAATTCAATAAAGGCTTTCTCGACTGCTGTTACGCGATTCACTGGGACATCGAGGAAGAATTTGCTGTTGGCGGCATAGATAGCTGCGACTTGCTTTTCGAGAGGTATCGGCTCACCATTCTTTTGCTTGAGCACTTCTACCATGCGACGACCCGATTCTATGCGGTCGGCTGTTTCCTTGTCGAGGTCAGAAGCGAATTGCATGAATGCCTCAAGTTCGCGGAATTGTGCGAGCTCGAGCTTGATACCTCCGGCGACTGCTTTCATCGCCTTTGTCTGCGCTGCTGAACCCACGCGTGATACGGATATACCCACGTCGATAGCGGGGCGAATGCCTTTATTGAAGAGGTCCGTGATGAGGAACATCTGCCCGTCGGTGATCGAAATGACGTTGGTCGGGATATAACCGGCTACGTCGCCCTCTTGTGTCTCAATGATCGGAAGCGCCGTAATAGAACCTCCCCCCATTTCGTCGGAAAGACGCGCTGCGCGCTCGAGGAGTCGAGAATGGAGATAAAAAATATCTCCCGGATACGCCTCGCGTCCCGGAGGTCGTCTCAAGAGGAGCGACAACTGTCGATAGGCGGTAGCTTGCTTCGAGAGGTCGTCATATACAATGAGCACATCTCTTCCTTTGTCCATAAAGTACTCTCCAATAGCGACACCACTGAAGGGTGCGAGAAACTGCAAGGCTGCCGGTGCTGATGCGGGCGCATCAACTATGATGGTGTACTCAAGTGAACCTGCTTCGCGAAGCTGCTGGACGATTCGGGCGGTCTTTGATTGTTTCTGGCCGATAGCGACATAGATACAGATGGGTCGAGTCGCATCCGGCTCATTCTTTTGGTTGATGATCGCGTCGATAGCGACGGTGGTCTTTCCGGTACCGCGGTCTCCGATGATGAGTTCACGCTGTCCACGTCCTATCGGGATCATCGCATCGATCGATTTGATACCTGTCTGAAGAGGGACCGATACAGATTTACGCTGGATCACACCTTTCGCCTCTCGCTCCACGGGCATCATGGTGGGATTTTTGAAAGGCCCTTTGCCGTCGATCGGTTCACCGAGTGCATTGACGACGCGTCCGAGCAATTCCTCTCCGGATGGAACCTCGAGTATCTTTCCCGTCGATTTGACGGTCATGCCTTCTTTTACGCGAGACGTATCTCCGAGAATGGTCGCGCGTACGCCGTCCTCTTCAAGATTGAGCACCAGTCCGTACAGCTCGCCGCTTTCTTCCATTGCCTCTGAGAGTTTTTTGCCTTTCCCTTCCTCGAAAAGAAGTATTTCGCTCATGACAGCCTTGGAAAGTCCGTCGATAGCGACAACGCCGTCGCCGACTGCGACCACCTTGCCTACATGCTGGCCCTCATGCGCAGGAGCAATGTTGTCGATCTCCTTGAGTATCTTCTGTACCGTAGATGAATCCATAAAGTAATTATTGATTATGTGCTGGTCACGCGGTCGTATAATTGTATCAATCGGTTCTTATAGCTCGCATCTATGAGCGTACCCCTGCCCTCGAGACGCCAGCCGCCGACGAGAGTGTCGTCGACTTGCGTCTTGAGGTCCTTGGTATCAATGCCCATATCAGCCAGGATAGCTTTTACCTCTGCATGTGCATGTCGCTCATCCTTTTCCCTCGCTATCGTGAGCACCACATCGCTCTTCTTCGCTTCTCGATCTGCGAGTCTTTCAAAGGCACGCGCAACTCGCGGCAGAAGCTCTGCGCGCCCAGCTGAGAGAAGCGACGCGTGGACTGCTGCTACCGCTTTTGCAGGCGTCATGCCGCTTTCTACCAATTTCCACAGTACCTGTGCGTACGAAGATTCCATATTATGCAGATTTTTCTCGCAGTATCTTCTCTGCAGCAAGCATTGCAGCACGAGCTATCTCTTTTGAGCTTTCCTGCATGGCGAGTCTTTTTGATTCTTCGGCACGGGCTTCAGCGTCTTTCATGACACTGCGTGCGCGCGCCTCTGCATCTTTGACGATCTCGCTGCCGACACCATCCGCTCGACTACGAGCTTGCGCCACCAACTCTTCTGCTTCACGGGCTGCAGAACCGACGAGTACGTCACTCTCTACCTTGGCATCTGCAAGCTTTCGCGATGCTTCCTCTGCGGTCCGCACACCCTCTGAAACCTTCTCACGTCTTTCATCGATGATACGCAAGAGCGGCTTGTAGAGGAAATAGGTGAGAACGAGGAGGAGCACGCCGAAATTCACCGCCTGCACGAGCAGGAGGCGCCAATCGATACCGAATGCTGCGAAAAGTTCTGACATAATTCTTACTGTGCTCAATTCGCGTTATTCCGGATGCAATGCGAGAAGCAGAAGCGAGAGGCCGCGAATCGTATGAAATTATACGACGAGCGACGTCGAGCGAACTGCGACGACGCAGTGCGCCGGAATTACGTGAATTTAATGATGAATCCGATAACCAAGGCAAAAATTGCCAATGCGTCCGTGACGGCGATGCCGACGAACATCATTGCTTGGATCTTTCCGGAAGCTTCTGGATTTCGTCCTATCGCCTCGAGTGCCTTACCGATGAGGATTCCGAGACCGATACCGGGGCCCATCACGCCGAAACCGACGGCGATAGCCATACCGAGTGTCTTTGCTACTTCAATGTCCATACCTGAATGTGTGAATTTTCTTGTCTAATAAAGAACGACCGACCGCATAATATCACAGGATTAAGCGCTTTCTAGCCCTAGTGGGCCTCGGCACCATGTGGTTCTGTGATTGCGAGCTTGATGAAGAAAAGTGTCAGAAGTGCAAAAATGGCTGCCTGCAGAGTACCGATGAAGATTTCGAAGAGCATAAGGGGCACCGGGAGGAAAAAGGGTACGAAATATGTCGCGACCGCAAGCACCACTTCGCCCGCGAGGATGTTTCCAAAAAGTCGGAATGAGAGAGATACTACACGCACCGATTCACCGATGAGCTCTATGAGTCCTACAGCGAAACCGATCGGATTCGTGAAGGGATTCTGTATGAACTTGCTTCCGTACTTCGCAATACCGATGGCTAATATACCGGTGATCTCTATGACAAAGAATGAAATAAGCGAGAGCGCGAGCGGCGTATTGAGATCCGTGTTCACACTCCGGAAGAGAGGTTCGCCGTGATAGAGGATGGAGCCGATACCAGGAAGAAACTCCATGAGATTTGCGATCCACACGAAAAGAAACATTGTCACTATGAGCGGCAGGAATCTCTTGGCCATTTCTTTGCTCTCGAGAGTCTCGGCTACGTAGTCGTACGCTGCCTCTACCAAATGCTCGAAGACGGACTGTAATCTCCCGGGGATCATCGTGATACGGCGTCTTACGATGAGTGCAAGAACGACAAGAAAGATAACCACGATGGAGCTTGCGACAAGAGTGTTCGTGATCGGTATGCCCAAAAATTCTCCCAGCCTCTCTGCTGCAATAGAAACATGAATGCCGCTCTCATGAGCGGCCGGCGCGGCGTCTGCCGCGTGCTCGACGATCGATTCCTCAGCCATAATGGCGGCATTTTAGCACAACCCGCACGAAAAACACCCGCGTAGTGCGGGTGTTTTTCGTGATGTGGATCAGAGATCTATATCGTAGACTTCTTCGGGGGAAGCAGCACATTGTCGATTACGTACACAGTACCGTTCGTACCGTTGTACTGCGCGACAATAATCGCACTGTTGACCATGGGGATCTTATTTGTCCCGTAGTTGAAGTTGAGCGCATCACCGGAAAGTGCCTGTATCTGCCCTGCCACCTGCGCATCTGCGTCAATCGCACGACCAGAGACCACGTGATACTGAATGAGACGCTTCTTTTCAGCTGCGGTCATGTTCGCGATAGTGCCCGCTGGAAGCTGGCTCACTGCGCCATCAGTAGGGACAAAGATCGTGTACTTACCACCGGCCTGCGGTGTGATAGTGGCACCTATGCCCGTAGAGGCAAAGAGTGACTTGAACTGTGTAAAGCCAGAAAGACTAGCCACGATGGAAGCGACATCGCTGTTGGATGCCGTGACAGGTCGACCAGTCGTGCCGCCCGTCGTACCGGTCCCACCTGTTGAGCCGGAATTCGAACCTGTGTTCGAGCCGTTGTTAGAAGTTGTCGCTACCTGCGCGCCGCTGTTGTCAGTCCCGGTCGAAGTGTTCATTGGCAGTCCCGAGGAGACCCACCACAGACCAAGCGCACCGAGGACGACGATGACTACCGCACCAATCCATATACCTTTATTCTCGTTCATACAATAAGAGTGCTAATTTTTAAAAACGTCAGGCCCAGTTTCCCGGACGTATGATAGACGGCTGAAATTCTCTCGAATTTCATGAAAGTACATTAGACCATTGTTTAATTATACTCGCAACCTGCTTCTCCCCACCGATGAACCCGTGCTCCACCTGAGGTATGACGTGCACGTTCTTTGAGATTCTTACGTGTGCGCGGAACCAATCCGCCATCTCTGCTGCTGGGCGGTCGGCATACTCATCTTTTTCAGCGAGCAAGACCAAGAGCGGTACTTTCACGCTCCTCAGCGCTTTGGGATCCCTCTTAGGATCCCAGTAGAGGAATATTTCTTCGGCACCTTTTCCGGCGTACATGCTGAGAAAGCGCTGCGCATCAGCCAGCAGACTCCACTGCCAAATGCTTTCCGGAAGAAGCTCGTGCCCTCGCTTCTTTTGTACGAGCTTCATCGCGTACGCGAGAGCTCTGTCGATCTTCCTTTTGCCATCCAGCATCACGGTAGCTGCGTAGTCGCTGACAGGCGCGAGGAGCACGATGCCTTTCACGCCATTTTTCTTCGTTGCCCAATGCACTGATTTCTGGCATCCCGTCGAGTGTCCCGCAAGAAATACATCCTTCACCTTACGCTGTTTCGCATATCGGACGGCCCCTTCAATGTCATCGACACACTCGGTAAACTTTTCGTGCGCCGCTCCTCCCCGCATGCGCTTATTGCGGCCGCTCGATGTAGAGGAAACCTTCCCCGCTCCCCGATTGTTGAATGTTATGACGGCGGTCGAGGCGTCGACGAGTTCATCTACGATACCGAGCTTACTGAATGCAGACGAGCCGAGGCCGTGCACCCACACGATAACCTTCTTCGGTTTTTGCGGGCCGAACCAAAGCCCATTGAGAGAGAGGCCTTTCGGCGTCTCGATAACGATGTGATAGCACGCTCTCATGCGAGCCAGTATAGCGGTGCTATTTCTTAATAGCGAGCTGTTGCTCATCTGCCTCCTTGAGGAGGCCGACCGCGAGTCGCAGCGCCTTTTGTGTTTTAGGGATACTCTTTATTGATACTTTGCCAACCACGCGGATCTCTATCCCCTTGCAGACGCCGAGCGCCACTGCGGGATTTACCACTCTGCCGGCAGCGCGCACGACCGGCTCTGTATGGAACATCACGTCTATCTGATTGCGCTTTCGAGGATGCATGGAATCCCCGATGACACGGAGGCCCATATACTTTTTGACGACCGAGAAGCCGCAATTTGGAGTCGAGGTACTGTTCTGTGCAATTATTTCGATAACTGTTCCAAAAGGAAGCTCGTCCGCGAGATCGAGAGAGCGAGCAGCGATGATTTCGGGGTTCGAGTATGCACCGCTCGCGGTCGTCATGGGGTCGCCATCTGTTTGCTCGGGTACGGCGTTGTACCCCGTCATGGACACGGAGTATGTAGGCAGTTCTGGTATGACGATCTTGGTAGTGGAAGCGACTGCCAGGGGTCCCGTGGCAACACTGCTCCAAACAAAGAGCCCCGTTAGGGCTGATGTAAAAATTCCTGTCATGCGCTGCAAGGGATTACCTTACTCCTTTATAGTAGCACACTATGTATTGACAGTCAAGCCCTAATCATTGCCTAATGATATAATCATGAAAGCAACGTGGCTCTGTAGAGCCATTCTCTAAGCGCTTACGTACCCTCCTGCCAGCTCGCCTGGTATTTCCTCTGTTCTGGAGTCAGCTCATCCAGCTGCATTTTCATTGCCGAGAGCTTCAGATTTGCCACCATATTCTCAATTTCCTCGGGAATCTCGTACACACCGGCTGAAAGTGGCGGATTTTGTGCTGCAACCCATGCGGATCCGAGCGCCTGAGTCGCAAAACTCATGTCCATGACACTTGCAGGATGTCCTTCTGCGGCTGCGAGGTTTACCAGTCGGCCCTCGGCGAGGACATAAATGCGCTTCCCTTTCACACGGTATTCCTGCACGTTCTGCCTCACGTCTGATGGTGCGCCTTCTGCCATAGCCGCAAGATCTTTCAGATTGATCTCCACGTCAAAATGGCCGGAGTTGCAGACTATCGCGCCGTCTTTCATGTTCTCGAAGTGTTCTCCCCGGATGACGTCGATGTTGCCCGTGACTGTGCAAAAGATATCTCCCATCGGTGCGGCGTTCGCCATCGTAGTCACAAAGAAGCCGTCCATAACAGCTTCAAGCGCTTTGATAGGATCGATCTCCGTCACGATGACTCCCGCACCCATTCCCTTAGCACGCATGGCGAGACCTTTACCGCACCATCCGTATCCTGCGACGACGAAAGTCTTACCGGCGAGAAGCACGTCTGTCGCACGGATGATACCGTCGAGTGTCGACTGGCCCGTGCCGTATCGGTTGTCAAACATATTCTTCGTTTTCGCATCATTGACGGCCATGATCGGCATCTTGAGCGCACCTTCTTTGTGCATTGCGCGCAAACGGATCACTCCGGTGGTTGTCTCTTCCGTTCCACCAAGAATGCTAGGCAGAAGCTCGGGGTGGTCCTTATGGATAGTCGAGACGAGATCGGCACCGTCGTCCATGGTGAGCTGCGGTTTTTGGGCTATGAGTGTCTCGATATGTTTGAAAAAAGTCTCGGTGCTCTCGCCTTTTATCGCAAAGGTCGGTATCTCGTGGTCGTGTACGAGTGATGCCGCTACGTCGTCTTGTGTAGAGAGCGGATTCGAAGCAGCGAGAAATACATTCGCACCGCCCGCTTTAAGCGCACGCATGAGATTCGCTGTCTCGGCAGTCACATGCAGTACGGCTGCGAGAGTCTTTCCTGCGAAGGGTTGCTCCTTTTCAAATTGCTCGCGCACCTGACGAAGCACCGGCATGTCGCGCTCTGCCCACTCGATGCGGCGCCTTCCGTCTGCTGCGAGATGTATATCTTTAATATCGTGTCCCATCGTCGACAAGAGTAACACACTATTCAATGCTGTAGAATTTGTAGAAAGCATCTATTGGACCTTGTGCCATAGGTGTTTCGACAAGAGTATTTCTTCTCTAGCAAAAGAGTTGAGGTGCTCTCTCGCAAACAGGTCTCGATCTCCATCATATGAAGACAACACGGCATGCTCTTACACAGCGTAGCTATTGCAATGATATATATATGTGCTATAATAGTTTTAGGTCAACTGGAGACACCAAATGTCTATTCCTGAAAATTGTACGGTTCGTTTTCGTACTGAGCGGCGTCACGATGGCGGTCTACGTATTTATGCGACGGAGCCAAGCGGGCTCTACGTTTCGAGCGAGCATACGTACGCAGCTGCGGAATACTTCCAACGTTTTCTACTCTTCGTAGTGATAGACCATTTTACCGACAAAGGCACGAGAACCGACGGCGGAATTGAAATGGATGCGGACTTCCAGTGGGAGTCTATCGTCCAAAAAGGCGAGGGGTCTTGCGAATTCCGCGTCGTTGCGCCTGAGGTAATGCAAGAGGAGTTGGGTTGCAAAAACCCACCCGCACGGGAAACCGGAGGCGATTTTCCTGCCTTTGCACACGAAACAGAAACACCGCTCGCAGAAATCGAGCTGAAAGTCGACTTTCGCCTCGTCGGCAAGAAACACGTTGTTGTTGCGACTGATCCCGGCGAAGACGACACGGAGCTCGAAGCAATCATTAAGAGACAGGAGTTCGCGCAATAGAACACATGACAGTCTGAGGCACTCTAACGAGTGCCTCTTCTTTTTCTGCGTTTGTCGCCTTCAGATTGAATTGACATGATCCGCTGAATATTGCACATTATGAGCGGAAACGGGAGAAATCGATGCGGATCATCGGCATATCTGGTATCTGGTCTGACGACAATCCTGTCTGGCATGTCGTCGGACCAGCGTTCAGAAAGGCTTTCAAGTCCGAGACATTTATTCTCGAGGAAGAGATCGGATGCGATCCCTGGGAGATCCCACGTCTTAGAGCCTTCGTACACAAGCTTGCCCTGAAGTACGACGATGAGGTCGATACCGTCCTTGTCGGTCACAGCATGGGAGGCATAATCGCCTGCGCCGTGGCGGCTCGCATGCAGCGTACGAAGATACGGGGAGTTACCACCATCTTCTCGCCGAATGCATTTATGTTCCGAATGTTCCCGCGCCTACTGAGAGTCGGTATCACTCCGGTGCCGATCGTATCGTTTGGCGCAAGAATAGACGGACTTGTATGGTGGGGATCGCGACATCCTGCCGCTTTGCATCATGAGAAGCTGCGAAGCAACCATCTCTCACGCCTCGTCGGCAATGAAGAACTGGCGGCAAAGATCGCCA
>Ga0163150_10002495_pt1 | contig 27990 bp, 21 predicted proteins | sample OliLakLV19P2IB_FD_148628 | JGI IMG/M metagenome (GOLD analysis project Ga0163150, IMG submission 148628) | Freshwater microbial mat bacterial communities from Lake Vanda, McMurdo Dry Valleys, Antarctica - Oligotrophic Lake LV.19.P2.IB | ecosystem: Environmental > Aquatic > Freshwater > Lake >...
GGACAGGGGGTCGGGGACAGGGAGACGATGCACCGAGGACTGGCGAGGAGCAATCCGTTTAGCCGCGACCCGCAGGGGAGCGCGGCGGGCCGCTCAGATGATGTCAGCGAAGCTGTCTTCGACCTTGCGGAAGTAGAAGCAGCCCACGACGAGCAACAGGAGCGAGGTTACGGCCGAGATGGCAAGCTGCGTCCAGTCCATGGCGACGCCCAACGTAAGCGAACGGAATGCGCCGACCAGGCCGATCATGGGATTGAGCAGCAGAATAATCTGCCGCCAGCCGGCGAACGTGGCGAAGCCCGGCTGCATGTACACGGTGGGCGTGGCGAACATCCAAAACTGCACGAGAAACGGAATTACGTGCTTGAAGTCGCGAAAGGCCACGTTGAGCGCGGCCAACAGCGTGCCCACCCCCAAGGCGGCCAGCGTAATCAGCACGATAAGCACCGGCGCCAGCACGATGCTGATCGGAGGGAGCACGCCGTAAAAGAGCATCAGCACCAGCAGCATGCCAAAGGCGATGCAAAAGTCCACCAGCGCCGCCCCGACCGAAGCGAAGGGCACGGCCAGGCGGGGGAAGTAAATTTTAGTGATGAGCTTCTCGGAGCCGACCACGCTGTTGCCCGCGCTGGCGATGCCCGTGGCGAACAATGTCCAGGGTAGCAGTCCGGCGAAGACGAACAGAGGGTAAGGAAGGCCATCGGTGTTGACGCCGGCCAGGCGGCCAAAGAAGACGCTAAAGACGGCCATCATCATGAGCGGCTGCAGCACGGCCCAGGCCGCGCCCAGGGCGGTTTGCTTGTAGCGGACCTTGACATCGCGCCAGACGAAAAAGTACAGCAGCTCGCGGAATTGCCAGAGCTCGCGCACGTTGACAAGCTGCCAGCCGCGCGACGGCTGAATGATGGTGGTGAGCGTTGGTGCATCGGAAGCGGCCGGCGACGTGGCCCCGTCAGCGTCGGCAGCCAAGGCCTGAGCCGAGGGCGCTGCGGCCGTTTGTGCTTCAGACACTTGTGCTTCGGAGGTGGGCGCTTCGGCCGTGTGTGCCGTGGAAGCGGGCGCCAATTTGGCGCGCTCGGAAGCGGTGGTTTCGAGTTCGATCGACATCGATGAATTGTTCCGGGTTGGCATCAGCTCCAGCGTACCATCAGACGTGTCATGAGATATAGGGCGACAACAAAGCAGCAACTGCCCAGGGCGATGCGCTTGACATAAGGATTGTCGACCCGCACCGGCTGGGCGACGCCGACGATACCAGGAAAAATCGCCGCCAGGCCGACGACCAAATAGGTGGGCACGACGAGGTGCCGCGAGAGCGACATCAGCCCGATGGAGTACCCCACGACGATGGCCAACAAGTAGGGGCGCAGTCGTTCGATGCCGCCGTACTGCAGGCTGACCTGATCGACCTGGTTGCGCATGCGGTAGAGGATGAGCGCGGCGGTGTAGTACGCGGCGAAGAAGGCCGTGCCGCCGAACATGCCCAGCTCGACATAGGACTGGACGTAGGAATTGTGGGGCACGAGGCCGTTGTCTTCGACGAAGCTGCCGTTGCCGGTTCCGAAGATCGGATGGGAGCGGAGCGTGGTCAGGGCCCCGCTCCAAAGCTGGATGCGCTGTTGACTGGTGCCTTCGCTGGTGGAGATGTCCGTTTGACGTCCGGCAAACACGACGAGTATGAGCGGCAGGGTCAGGGCAGCAAGCACAATTGTTTTGCGAATTCCGTACCGCGCGTAGAAGAGCGCCAAGACGGCGCCCATGAGGGCCAGCATGCCGCCGCGGGATTTTGTCAGTGCAAAGGCGTAGCCGAAAACGCCGATGGCGCCCAACGCGAAGATTCTCGCGGAGCCGGCGTAACGGTCGGTTATCCAGTAGGCGGCCAGGACCATGCCGACGACCAGGATCAGCGACAGGTCGTTGGGATCGTGGAAGATGCCCGTGCCTTGCAATCGCATCTCGCCGACGAACTGCAAAGTGATGGGGTCGACTCGACCTTCCGCCAGTGCGGACAGCCCCGGGATGTCGATGGCGCCGTGGTACTGCAGCACGGCCAGGGCGGCAACCACGGCGATGCAACCCATGAGCGCGACGAGGAAAGCCCGCAAACGCTGGGGCGTGTCGACGACGCTGACGAGCAACAGGTAGTAGATGACGATCTTCGAGAAGTCCAAGCCGAAGTCGAACGCGGCGCTGAACTCGAACAGACGCAAGTACGACATGACGAGGGCCGTCAGCATGCCGAGAATGCACACGGTGACCGGCTGTTCGGCCAGACGGGCAACGCGGAGCTGGTCGAGCAGCTTCGGAAACGACGTGGCAACGCAGCCCAGGATAAGAATCTCGTAAGTAGGGACTTGCGCCAGATCGGCGACGATTTCCGCCGGTCGGACGAATAACGTGGCCGTCACGAGGATGAAAAGGATGAAGTCCAAGGAACGGCTCGTGGAGTTATTGCCCGCTTGTGCCGCGAGGTATCGCGCGACCGTGCGTGACTGGGCGGCAGTGCGTGACTGGGCGGCGTAGCAGGGTTGGCGCCATCGACGTGAAGCGCCGTCGATCGCCGCGGAAGAGAGCGTCGTGGGAACGGCGCTTTCTAGGTTAGCGTCCTTGAAGTTGGCGCCGTGATGGGCGGCGCAGCGGGCAAGTTCGCCGTGGACGTTAGCGAGGTCGGTTCTTTGAAACGGCTCGCGTGGAGAGCTTTTCGGCGCTATGGTGGCCGTTGCCGTGTGGACTCGGCACGGACGCGGGAATGACCGGTGAGTGGTCGGGATCCGCCGATTGTCCACGCGTTGCCGCGATGACCGCCGCCCATCGCTCCAGGCCGAGCAAGCGCCGCGTCACCGTGCCGTGAATGCCGACGATGCGAACGCACGTGCAGGCGAGAATCTTCAGATCCATCAAGGCGCTGGCCGACTGAACGTATTCGCGATCGAGGACTACCTTTCGCCGCACGCTTTCCAGATCGGTGTCGGGCGGCAAGTTGATCTGGGCGAGCCCCGTGATGCCCGGCCGGACGGCCAGGCGATCGAGATAGCCGGGGACCTTTCGACCCAGAAGTTGCGTGAACTCAGGCCGCTCGGGCCGCGGCCCGACAAGGGCCATATCGCCCAGTAGAACATTGAACAATTGGGGCAGCTCGTCGAGGTGTACGGCCCGAATGAAGCGACCGATGGGGGTTACGCGAGGATCGTCTGCCGAGGCCCAGGTGGGCCCAGTGACGGCTTCGGCGTCTTGCCGCATTGTGCGCAGCTTGAAAATTGTAAACGTGCGGCCGTTGCGGCCAACGCGTATTTGGCGGTAGATCGCGGGACCTCGCGAGCTAACGCGGACCACGATGACGAGCACCAGGATTAAGGGCAGACCGGGCAGGCACAGCGCCAGCGCAGCCAAGAACCCCGGGATACTCTTCCAGCGGAAATACGGCGATACGGAGATCGCCGGACTAGCCGCCTTGGCGTCTTCCGCCCTGGTTTGGTTTCGATCTTCCAGACGCTGCTGATCCATGATGATTGACATACTGCCGACTCCATCGTTCAGTTGTTCGAGCACGAACGGAAAAAAACACGGACTTGCCGCGGGCGCTATTGAAACAGGGCCCTATCCAGGGCCGGTAGAAGGTTCTCGAGAAAGCGCTGACAGGGATCGTCGCCGGGGGTGTCTTTGGACTCGGCCCAGTGCGACGCGAGTTGAATTTTGTACAAAAACGGCTGGCCGCTGTATTTGACGCGAGGGTACTTGGACGCCGACCAGACGCCGCTGCCGTCGCTCCAGGCGTAGTACACGCGCAAGCGAGCGCCTTTCAAGTCGTTGGCCTGGAACGTCATGCGCCAGAAATCCTCGTCGGGATGATCCTCTTGGCGAATCGAGATCGCGGTGGGCCCGTCGAGCGCGAGGTGGTCGTGGCTGGTGTAGCAGATCTCGGGGGTGTGCGCGGACGTGGGGCCGGCGGGACCGACAATGGCGGCCACGTTGACCACGTCGCCCGTTTCCGAGTTGATATACGAGCGGTTGAAGTTTCCGGCGCACTGCAGCATTTCTTCCACGTCGGCAGGCAGCTTCGTGCCGCCTTGCATTTGCCAGTCGCCGAGCTGCGTGGGCACGTCGTTCAGCCGTTGCGCGGCGGCTTGCAGTGCATCAGGCGTTGACCAGCGATTGCTCAGCCGCGCATCGATCCAGCCGGCCGCGCCGGTGAGCACGGTGGCGGCGATCAATCCCGCGGCAAGCAGCGTTGATTTAACGGGCATTTTCATGGAGTGCGTCCTCGAGGGGAGCTTAGCGGCCTAGATCTCGTTCCAGTTTCGTGAGCAGTTCACGTTCGTCGGGACTGAGCAGCGTTGTCGTCAACGAGCGGTCGCGGGCGCTTTGCAGCGTTTTGCCCGCCTTATCGAGTTCGCCCGCTTTCTGATACGATAGTGCTAAATGAAACAGGTGCCGCGGATCGTAGGGAGGGCGCTTCGCCGCCTCACGCAGAAATTCAGTGGCTTCGGAGAGCTTATTGTCGCGCAGCAGAATCATGCCCTTGGTGTCGAGCAACTCGACAGATTGGCCATCGATCTCGATCGCTTCGTCGATCAGCTTCAAAGCTTCCTTTCGGTCCGCGGCATTCTCGGCCAACAGCGAGGCCAGATTGTTGCGAGCCAGCACGTTCTTCGGTTGCAGAGCGATTACCTTCCGCAGCATGGTGACGGCTTCGTCGCGGTTGCCAGTCAGAAGCCGCAAAGTGGCGACCGTGAAAAGTAAATCGGGATCGTCCGCGTGGCTGGCGATCGCCTGCGAAAGGTAAGTTTCGGCCCGTTCGGCCTCCTTGCTCGTCGCCTTACCGGCGATGAGTGTGCCCGCCAAGGTTATCGCGGGCACCGTAGACGAATCGGTCGACGCGGCTTGAACGCACAGCGAAATTGCCTCGTCCACGCGCTGGTGCCTGGCCAACCATTTGGCCAACGGGACATATCCATTCGTCGTCGTGGTCACCAACTCTCGATAGCAGCGTTCGGCGGCCGCATCCAGGCTCACCTGGTCGTAGAGGTTACCGACTGCCAAGAGCGCGCTGGCGGTCTCGGGTTTCGACTTTGCCTCGGACAATCGTTGTTTCAGAAAGGCTTCGAGCAATGGTTCCACTTCGTTGCGACGTCCCGTGTCCGAAAGCCAGCGTGCCCGAATCCAAACGGTTGGAAACGCATTCGGCGCTTCCTTGACCAACCGCTCCGCCCAAGGGGCAACTTCGTCGGCACGCTTGTTTCGCAGCAACATATCGGCATAGGTCGCGACATGTTGAACCGACGCGTCCTTTCGGCTGGCCGCTAAAAACGCTTCTTCGATAGCTTGTCCCGTAAGGCCGTCGTTCTCGAGCATGTGGGCCAGACGCATACGGTCCGCGGGAAGCGATTTCTCCGCGTCGGTTACGGCCTTCAGTAGACTTCGAGCCTGAGTGCGTCCCTCGGCGCCGCCTTTCCGCAAGAACACTTCCGCGCGCAATCGCTGATCTTCCACATCGAGTTGACCGACAACCGTATCGCCTCCCACCAGGCCCAATGCCCTATTCAGCGATTCGGCATCGCCGCGCTTAATCAACAGCACGACGACCTTGCGTCGCAAAACACCGGACTTGGGGACCAACTCGAGGGCTCGGTTCTGGTGAACCAAAGCCTGGTCGAAGTTGTTCTCGGACGCGAAGAATCGCGCGACAAAGTCGTGAACGATTGCGTCGTTCGGCGCCGCGGCGGCGGCTTTCAGGAAATGAGAACGGGCCGCCTCGCGGTCCCCAAGCACCTCGTAACCCTGAGCCAAAAGGAAGGCGCGTTTTTCCTCGGGCACGTTGAGGGTTTCGGGCATTTTCTCGAGAGTTTCGCGCGCGGCGGCGAGCTGATCCGTTCGCGCGTAGAAGCTGAACAATCCCATCCACGAGGGCAGATCGGTCGGCCCCAACTCGACCGCGCGACGGAAGGCGGCTTCGGCTTCGGCTTTTTTATTGGCGGCCAAGAGAGAATGTCCTAACCAGGCCTGACTGCTAGGCTCGTTGGGATGATTCTTCACTTGTTTCCGTGCGATTTCGACGGCCCGCTCCAGGTCGCCAGTTCGAAGGTGGGCTGGGATCGCAAGTTTGGCGAGCTGCGGTGAATCCTCGGCGTTCTTACCCATCCGCTTGAGGTAGTCGTCGGCTTCGACGATGCGATTGGTCGAATAGAGAAGCGCCGCGAGTTGCGTGTACACCGACGCCCTGCGCATTCCATGGTCGATCGCGGATTGATATGCGGCGATCGCCGCGGCTGGGTCGTTGAGAATTTGGGCAATCTGACCTTGGAGTACGAGGCCGTCGCTCCAATCGGGTCGTAATCCACGAATCTCTTCGGAAAGCTTCTGCGCCTCCAGGAACGACGGATCTTTCACGCTCTTTACCTCAGTGAGCAGCCGTTGCGCTCGAAAGTAGCGCCAAGTCGTTCCGTTCGGTCCCTCTTGCTCTAGGAGCTTCAACTCCCATTGCTCCAAATCCTTCATGTCACGGGCGTTCAGGGCAAGTTCCGCCAGCTTAACTAGAATCGTTTGATTGCCCACCATGGACTCGGCGAGCTCGGTTAGTTCCCGGCGAGTTTCCGCGATGCGATTTGTCCGCCACAATAGATCGACCAGGCGGTACTTCAGTAGTGGCTGAACGGTCGGGGGGACAGTCGGCAATCGGTCGCGCAGCAGCTTTTCCGCTACGTCGAGTTGACCGCGATTGGTAAGTAGTGTCGACCGCAGCAGAATACCGATGTGCGCGGAATCTTTTCCATCGTTTTGACTCTCGAATTCACGCAGCACACGATCGGCGTCCGCCGTTCGTTGCGCGCGGTCGTAGGCGATCATGAGTTGTTCCGCAAGCTGCGGAGACTTAGGCGACTTCGCGTAGGCTTTTTCCAGAAGTTCCAAAGTTTGTCCCGATTCGCCGCGCAATTCCGCCATCCTCGCTTCCAACGACTTCAGCCCCACGGAGTCGGGGTAGGCCTCTTGTCCTTTTTGCAACGTCGCTTCGAGGTCGGGCCAATCGCGATTCTCGGCCGATCGACCCGCGAGCTGTAGCAACTTTGTTTCCGTTAGACCGACCCACGCCGATTCCGAACAATCGGGGAGCTTCACGGCCTGCTCGTAGAACCGAATCGCTTCGTCCGGACGTTGCACGGCCTGGAACGCACGCGCTGCCGAGAGGTTTGCTTCCAGCGAGTTAGGCGCCAGTTTCGTGGCTTCAGTAAACGCCAGGGCCGCCGGCGTCCACTTTCTCAGATTGAGCCAGCATCGACCCAGCAACATATTGATTTCCAATTGGCTTTCGGTGCGTCCTCGGCCGGCGTTGCCTGGTCCCGACATGTTCGTCAACGCGTTCTTGAAAACGTCAATTGCCGGAAGGAATTCCCCCCGTTGCATGTGCCACTGTCCACGCAGTGTCTGGACGCTGGTGCGTTGAAGATTGGCTTCCGTTCCCGGATTGCGAGCGGCCAGATCGTTGACTTGCTCTTCCAACAACGCCAGTTGTTCGGCGGTTTCGGCCAAGCGCCCGTCGTTCAACAGCGTCTTGCACAAGAGCGCATGCAAGAGAAACGCACTGTAGGTCGGAACTTCCTTCAGGCCGTCGCCGTAGACCTTGACAGCCTGCTTCAAATCGCCGCGTTGCGCGTGCATCGTGCCCAATCCCAGGTAACCGCGAGGATCCTTGGGGTCGGCGGCAATGGCATGCCCGTAATGCGCCATTGCCGCATCGAGCTGCTTACGCCCGTTCGCGCGATCGCCGGCGAGCAGATTCGCCGCGACATGTCGGTGATTCTTGTCCAATGCCAGTGCGCGGTCGAGGTCCGCGTCGGCGGCCGGCACATTGTATCTTCGCCGGTACTCGTAGCGCCCGACAAATGCGTCGACGCTCTCGGGATTTTCGACGACCATCTTTTCGATCAAATCGTCCGCGCTTTTGACGAATCCTGGTTCACCCGGCTGTTTCAGTCGTTCGAGACTGTCGCGATATATTTGCGCAAGTTGCAGTGTGAGCGTTACGGCATCGCTCGGCTCCTTGGCGTGCTGCAGCGCATCCAAATAGTACTCGTCGACTCGGCTCGTCCGCAGACTTGGCCGATCGCGATGCACGAGATACGTCGCTTGCGCCTTCAGTCGCAAAGCCAAGGGATCGGTTGGCTCGATTTTGAGCACGTCGTTGGCATGTTCCAACGATTGTTCAATCCTCCCTAACTCGAATTCCAATTCTGCTTGACGCCGTCGCAAATCGATCCGCTCAGGTTCGAGGCCAAACGCGGTTGCGTAGAGCTCGATGGCGCGAACCTTAGCCATCCCCGACGTAGCACCGAGATCAAACGTCTTGGCCAATCGAATGCGGACCTGATCGGTTTCCTTGTCCTTCGGAAACAGACGGATGTAGCTATGGAGCTCCTCCGCTGCCTCGGTCCATTTGCCGTCATCCTCGAGGGCGATTGCATGTTCGAGGAACGCCGACCCATTGCGGCGCACCTGATAGCCGTGCCAAAAATAGGCCGAAGGCGCCAAAACCAGGAAAGCGACGACCGTTCCCGCCAGCAGCAGCCAATTGATTTGGTAATGCGGCTGGAATTGATTCTTCGCAGGCTCACGTCGGCCGGGCGAGCGAACGGCCTTAACGCCGCCCAGGGGAAGCTGCACTTCGTCTCGCGGCGGTCGGTTTCGCTGTATATGGTCTGTGGACACTTTTAGAACTCCCAACGCGTCATTCGGTCCCGCCGCCCAGTTTCTCCCAACTTGGAGTCACGTGGCGCGGCACATTATTTCAAGCGAGATGTTCGTCGTCCGTTTCCGCGGTCGTTTCCTCGGCCGACGAGACGTTGTCGGTCCAGGTGCGCCGCGTGTAGGGGCTGTTGTAGTAGCCCCCGTACTTGTAGGCGTAGTTGGTCGGCGGAACTCCGCTGAAGACGGCGCCAACCGGCCGCGCGCCGGCCGCGCGCAAACGCTCAGTCGCTTGCCGAACTTGCCCCACGCGGCTGATGTCGCGCATCGTGCAGAGCAAGGTTCCGTCGGCCGCCTTGGCCACCACCAACGCTTCGCTGGCGGCGAGCACCGGCGGAGAGTCGATCACGATATACCGATACCTGGCCCGCGCTTCGTCCAACAAAGTGTGGAAAGCGCCGCTTCCCAATAGGACGTGCGGGCTGCGCATCAAGCGTCCCGCGGGTAAGACGTGTACGCGGGCGCTCCAGCTCGTCACGATGGCGTCATCGAGCGTCACCTTATGCTCCAAGACCTCGGCCAGGCCCGGCTCGAGTGGCAACCCGAACATTTCGTGCAGATCGGGACTGCGCATGTCCGTGTCGATCAACAGCGTGGTTTCACCCGTTGCGTTCGCCAGGCTGACGGCAAGTTGCGAGGCCAGGCTCGATTTTCCCTCGCGGCTGATGGCGCTGGCAACGGCTAGAACTTGCAATTCGCGCAGGTCGTCCGAAAGCAGCAGGTTGGTGCGCACGTGTGCGATGCTTTCCTCGAACGTCGAACGGTGCCGCTCGAACCGATCGAGGGAGCGACGTCCCGGCAACGCCGAACGCACGGGCAACGTCGTGATCTCGCCGACGATCGGCAGGCTGGTTTCCGTGGTGATCTGGTCGACGCTAGAAATTCGCCGCACGCGCACTTCCCAAAGCACGGCCAGCGCAAAGGGCAGCACGAAGCCGCCGAGTGTCGCCGCGGCGACTTTCTTGAAGGGAGTGGCCGTGGGCTTGAACGGAACCGAGGCGTCGCGATACTTGGTGACCTGGGTAGGCGCCGCCTGCTCGGTCCGCAGCATTCCAATCCGCGACTCGATCTTATCGCGCACCTCTTCCGCATAGTTCATGTCGTTGCGGGCGATTTCCAGATCGAAAGCGCGACTGCCGAGCTTCTCTTGGTCTTTCTGGGCTTCGTCCCGTTTCTTAAGGTAGGTTGCCTCGAGCAGGTTTTGTTCGTCGATCCTGTCTTGGATTGCGGCGATTTCCTGCTCCCGATCCGCAACCAGTTTGTCAGTGAAGGTCTTGGTTGTCGAAAGTCGCAGACCATCCTTTAGCTTTTCCAGCTTTTTCGTAAGGGTGGCAATTTCAGACTCGGCGGTTTTCACGCTCGCAGCATTCGGGTCCTTCGCGATGCCCTGAATCTCGACGAGCCTCTCTCGGCCGTAATCCAGAGCGCCTTCTAGTGCTCTTACGTCGTCGTTGCTCTCAATCGTCTGGTCGACTAGGCCGTCCGGAAGCGGACCTTTAGTCGCGTCGTGCTCTTTCTTCTTGGCCTTGAGTTTTGCGACATTGATTTCGCGCTCGACTTCTAAAGTGGTGAGCTTGTCCTGCCACACGCGAACTGGGCTCTCTTGAGTGAGGTACACCTTGCTAGGGCTAACGTAACCCGGATCGTCCCCTGTAGCCTGCACCGTCCTTTCGCGAACGATGGCCTGCAGTCGCTCCAGCGCGCGGACGCGCTGGTTCTTCTGGTCTTCCAAGAGGTCGATGATTTCCTTATTTTGCTTGCCCGCTTGATCCTTGTTGTAGTTCAAGTATGCATCCATGACGGCGTTGGCGATGTCCGCGGCGTTTTTCGGATCGGGCCCCTCGAAACTTATCTGGTACAGCTCCGAGCCATTGACCGCCGTTACCCGAAGGTGTTCTTTCAGCCATTCCACGGGCGCTTCTTGCTCCTTGATCTCCGGCAGTTGGCCAATTTTCTGGTGGTCAGGTGTCTGGTCATCCAATATTTCAAAAAGGACGATTGGATGACGGATCAGCTCGATTTGCGTGCGCACGAACACCTGCGAAGCCGCCTCGCTTGGGAACGCGATGTACGGCCGACGATCCTGGATCTTCAACCACGCCTCGGCGCGGTAGAGCGGCTTCATCGTGAACCACGGCACGGCCCCGGCCGCGGCGCCCAGCAAAAGGCCCACGGGAAGGGCCACCTTCCACCAGCGGACAAGGCTGCACCACATGAAGTGCAGTGTGATCGAGTTGCCCCCCGGAAGCGGAGGTGTCGCCGGCGCGGCCTGCGGCGCCCATACAGGCCCGCGCGGGACCAACGCGCCCGATTTGCGGGAGATATCGAAGGGTTGCGGTTCGTTCATCGGGTGTCCATCCTAGGCGTGCATTCTATTGAGGCGTTGCGAGCTACGGACGAATCGCCAACTCACGTTGCCATGAACTTGCGTTTCCAACGTTTTACGAACTCGGTTGCCTGGCTGCGTTACGTTGCTTCGAGCAAGTCGCGACGGTCGACCTGGCGAACCTCGACGATCAAGCGACCCAGATACCACAAGAAGAATCCCATCAATGCCGCGGCCAGTGGAATGACCATCCAACCGGCCACGTCGTGCGCCAGGTGACGGCCTTTCTCGCCGTCGATGTACACGTATGCGAAGCCGGTCATCATCACGCGCACCGCATTCGCGATCAGCGCGATGGGCAACACGCTCGCGAACAGCAGCATCTTCGTCCACCAGGGCCGCTTGACGAGCACGGCGTAGGCAAATGCCAGGGCCACGATCGACAGGAAGATGCTCAGCCCGCTGCAAGCTTGGGCGACTTCCAACCGCACATCGCCGATACGAATAACGTTCCCTTCGGCCAGCGCCGGCTGACCGAGACTCTGCAACGTCCACGTGCTGACTTTGGTGGCGATTTTTTGCAGCGGCATGCTCAGAGCGCCGGCCGCGCGAAACGGCAGCGGCACCATGAACCACAAGAACACGAGCGAAGGCAGACACCACGAGAAAAACTTCCAGCCGCCACAAAGCCAGCAGACACCACCGAGCCATAGCGGCAACGACCAACCATCGAGCGAATCGATGAAAAACAGGCTGCCCGCCATGCGCACGACCAACCCCAGCGCCAACAGCGCGAGACCAGCCCACGCCGGTCCTGCGAGTTGAGGCATGCTCGCCCGGCGAGCCCACAGGAAATACAACGCCACGGGCACGACGAGGTATCCGTGCGAGTAATCCGCCTCGGTATTCCAGGCATGCATCAACTTGAGCGCCGTCGGCCAGTAGGCCCACACGAAGGTGGTGGCCAAAAGGATGCCCGCCGCGACGATCGCCCCCGAGAGTTGGCCCGACCACGGCGGAGCGCCTTCGTTGCTCGCGATTGCCGTCGTCGCCACGCCCTTGGCCGCCGCGGCAGCACGGTCTGGCTCGCGTTGCCGCGGCGCCGGAAACTTGTTGGTACTGGGAGTCTTCATGGCCGATGCTCGCTTCTTCTCTTCGTTCACTCTTGCTGTAGAAATTTCCAGAGCTTGCTGCGCACCCGATGCTGAAGCTGCCAACGGTTGGCGGGTGTGTACGCAGTCGGCTCGACGGCGACCGCGCCCAGCAGGTGACCTTCGCAGAACTCGCGCTCCCGCGGTGTAAGGGTCGTCAGAAACTCGTTGAGCGCGACGTCCGACGAGGCCAGACTGCCAAACCTTCCGTTGTTCGACGTGCTGGAGCGGGCCCAAGAGGCAATCGCTTCGCGACTTTGGCGACGGCGTTCGGCGCGAAAATGCCGCGAGACTTCATTCTTGGCGACGCCCGCGAGGAAGGTCGTCAGTCGGCATCCTCGTCCCGAATCGAATCGATTGAGTAGATTGCTTTTCCCGTCAATGACGGTAAACCACACCTTGGCCGCGATGTCCTCGACCAAGTCTTGTTTCGATGCGTTTCGACCCAGGAAGACGCGGATGGCAAGCAACAATGGCGGCTGACACTTCCCGTATAAGTCTTCCCAGGCCAGCACGTCGCCTGCCAGGCAGCGATCGACCAGCGCGCGGTCGGACATCGGCGTCGACCCGTTCCGGCTGCTGAGCCGCTGACAGTCGTGCTCGACGTCTGGCGTCGACCGGGGCGCTTTGGTTGCTCCTGTGATCAAAGGACCCCCATCCGCGGTTTGCCCGTACGCGGTTCGCCTGTTGTCGGTTCGCTCGCCTTCGGCTGGCGGTAGGACTTCAACTCGTCCCCCCGGCGCGCAATAAGGCACTTGAGCCCGGTTGGTGTGTGTCGGAGCCGCTGCGAATTCGTCGGGCAAGCTCTCGGCCGGATGCGTTTGCAAACGGCACGGGTCGGCTGATTCGCCCAACATTCCGCAAGAGGTCGACGGCTGTCCGCGCAGCCCGTACGACCGACTAGATGACCATTGCGCGGCGTGACGACGCCGGCATGGCCAGAAGAAATCGTCGCTCGAGCTCTGCATGCAAGCAGCACCGCACTCCACCTCCATCGATGGACGACGGCCGTTCGGCGCGCACTCCGTTCCCGTGGGTTAACCATGAACCCTTTGCACCGTCGTTGGGTTTCCGATCGCAATCCATGCGATCACTCCGTGCTCAAGGTGACAGGCGGTTTACGACGCAGGCGAACGAGAGTCAATCAATGATGCCGTGTCTTGGATATGCGGCCTCGGCAGAGATTCCTCAAACCAATTCCTGGTGCCGCGCCTTGCCTGCGCGGCAGTCCCTTTCGAGACGCAAATTGCCACAGGTCCACCGATGCCGTTCAGAGAGCCCGCACTTGCTATCGCAAACCGTCAGGTCGTCTTGGCCTTGCCAATTGATAGCCTTGCCAATTGTTTGCCCCGCCAATGATTGCCCCGCCAATGATTGCCTTGCCCAATATGCAAAAGGGGATAGATACTGGCCCGAAACGGCTCTCGAGACCGTCTGGCGGGGATAACCACTTTTGCGGGTTCCATAATTACCATCATTGGGGGCATTGTCAACAAAGCGATGTCGATTATCGCAAAAAAACATCGGTCAAATGAGAACCCTGACAAAAATTTGTCCGCTGGTTCCACGAAAGCCAATCCATTTGCATACTCCTCCACGAGGCAGGCGGGCAGATTTCCAGTCGTCGAATGTACATCGGCCCCCGTCGGTCGTTGCGCGAACTCAAGTGGGGAATTCGCGCGATTAAACATCCTGGGGAAAGTCGAGCTGACCTTCCGCGATTCTCGTGCCGAATGACTCGCTGGGAAACGATAACGTGCTGACGTTCCCCAGAGGCCTGTAGTTGCGCTCCGCACGATACCCCGGTACGGGATTGAGTGCTGTCCTGGTGTTGCCAAAGTGCCACGCGGAAGTTGCCGGTGAGCATCGACTTGGGCCCTGGGGCGGACATCCGCAGCGAGGGGAGCCGTTTGCCGGGGCATTCGCGTGCCTGCGTTCATGCGAGCTGGAGTCGGCAAGAAAATGCTCGCCGACCGGCATTGCAAACCGTACAATCGAGGGTGACTTAAGCTAGGGAGTGTCGGTCAGGTTTGCCGATAAGGGTGAGGTGCATTCGTTGGCCCAAGAGTTGGGACCAGTCGGCATGCATCCAAATACGAAAGGAACCCGCCATGCTTCGCCAGTGGCTGATTATCAGCACGATAGCATTGATGTCGCTGGGGTTCGCTTCCAGCCTGGTGCAGGCACAAAGCGCTAAGGGCGGACGTCTCCGCCCGGGCCAACCCAGCGGTAGAGATAATCTGTCGCGACCCGCTGTCCCGCCAATTCTCAATCTAAACCGCGCGGGCGCGACCCCCGCGGAAAACTACTTCAACCTCGTTCGACCGCAGGTTGAGCAGCGCCAAGCAACCTTGCAGCAGGGCGGTCAGATCAATCAACTGCGCCGCGAGGTTCAAAAGGCCCCTGGCATCCGCAGCTCGGCGACCGCACGAATGTCGCCAACCGGGCATCACGCCGGATTCATGAACACATCGCACTTTCACGCAGGCGCCGCGGGCGGCGGCTCAGCCAGACGGTAAGGAAATACTTCAAGCCGCGAGCGTTTCACGACGCGCGACTTGCGCGGCATCGCTGGCTGGGGTGGCAATGCTCTTCCTGTGCCAACGATAGGATAGCGCTGTGCTCGCGCTCCAAAGATCCGCCGGCCGCCTCAAGGCTTACTGGTCCTGCGAACCCAGAACACGCACAGACGCCGTCGGCAGCCAGTCCGCCCTCAATTCGAGGGATGCATCGACGAGCGTGTCAGTCGACGCTTCGGCTAATACGGCGTCGATGGCACGGAGAGTCCAAACGTTGTCAAAGTGCGTGCGATGTTGCCGATCTACGGCCCCGTCCATCGACCAGACTGCGTCGACACGATCGGTAGGCGTGACTTGAATGCGCGATTGGCCTGCGATCGAAGTGTCGCGAAGTCGCGATTCACCGGTCATTGGTGCGAGCCGTTGCGAGCCGAGCTTCCCTCGCCTTGGCAGTCCGGACGCCTGCCACGCCAAACTCGTGTCCGCGCCGCCGGCAAATGCAAATATCTTCGCAGGTTCAGTCGGTCGTTCCGCAACGTTTCGCGACCCGTCGCAACCTTCGTCCCCTTGGCGTAAACCAATGCGTCTGCCTGCCGAGGTCGCTTGCCCGTCCGCTGGGGAAGAAGCAATCGCTTGCGATGGCGGACTACGAACGCTTGTCCCGCCCGTGGCGGCCGCCGCTCCTCCCGCGGAGAGTGCCTGCGGTTGACTCCAATTCGACGAAATGGCGTTGATATCGAAAATGTTGACGGTTCCGTCGCCATTGGGGTCGCCGCCAGGGTTGGCTTTGTCCCACGACGATGAGACCATGTTGATGTCGAAGATATTGACCGTTTGATCGTGGTTGACATCGCCCGGCACCACCGTGAAACGGAACTCAAAGTCGCCCCCTGCGATGCCGTTTCCGGAAGGAAACTCGCTGATCTGGTCGGTCCATTCTCCGTCCAAAAGCACGCCCGAGATACTTCGCACCGCCGAGGCCGTGTGGCCATCGAGATCGATCGTCCATTCATTTTGGTCGAGACTTCTTGCCAGCGTCCAAGTGGCCAATAAGGACTGCGGATCGTAGTGAAATCCCGAGAAGGCCTCGGGCGGCATTCCTGTCGCTCCGAGCACCAGGTCTACGGCTTGAATGTCCACGTCTCGACTGAACTGAACCGAGATTTGGTCGATATTCACCCAGTTGAGATCGGTCCACTGCTCTGAACCGGCCGGTACGCTGTAGCCCACCGCATCGCCGACGCCGAGTTGTGCCAATTGATCGCGAAATTCCGTCGTCCATTGACTCGACCCGACAATTACCTTCTGAACCGTTGGCGCGGCGTTCTGCGACTGACTTAGGGTGACGTTGAGTCGGTAAGCCCCCATTCCAAAAGCATCGCTCGTGGCGCCGTCCGCGACCAGGTAGTAGGTCTCGCCGGCCACCAGGCCGCTGACGGTAGTGGTGGCGACCGTTCCGTAGGCGCTGCCCGCGTCGGCCTGGCCCACCAGGTTCAGTGCGGCGTCGTAAATCGAAATCTTCGGCGCGAGCAGGCTTTTTCCCCGCGCGTCGGCCGAGACTTGCAATGTGTCGTAGCCGCTGGTCGCGGTAATTCGGAAATGGTCCAAGTCCGCCAGCGATGTCAGGTCGGCGAGAACGCTCGCGGACGTGCCCCCGGTAAGCGGCATCAGGCTAGCCGTGGCGAAGCTGTCGTTGGCCGCTGCTGCGTCAAATGCGTCCTTGGGCCGCGGACCGTAGATCGACTGGATGCCCGCGAGGTCATCGCTCGTCAGCCCCGAATAGACGCCCGTCAGATTGGGGTACATCACTGCGGCGCCGTCGGCACTGTGCGCCAAGCCGAGCGAATGGCCCGATTCGTGGAGCAGAATCGAGTACAGATCGTTGCCGCCGCCGATCGAGTACGGACTGCCGGCGGCCAGCGAAATATCACCGTCGGTTGGGCCAAATCCGAGAGGGTACAACGTGGTGGCCAACGCGCCCCCATTCAAGGGCTGCGCCAGGAGACGAATATCGCCAAAGCGCGGATCTCCGTGGACCTGGCCTTCGGTGGTCCAGGGCGAGCCGTCGTCGCTGACCAGATGAAAATTCAGCGGCGTCACGTTGGCCCAGGTCTGCAACGCCCGAGCGAATTCTCGCTGCCAGTCGGCGGTCGGCCCAGTTCCGCTAAGCGTTGAGAACAGGCTGCTGAGGTTTCCGCCGCCGGCGATTGTCCCATCCGGAACAAAGCTCGCCGACAAGTCGTTGACAAACCAGCGGTTGCCGGAAACGGCGTACAGCAGCAGCCGATTTTCCAATGACTCGAACGACAGCAAGCGTGGCCGACCTGCATTGAGCATGCGGGGGCAACTGCCATTCGAGCGGAGCCAGAATTGGAACATGTGGCTATTCGCGCAGGGCCCCTGCAATGCGCAGACCTTAACGATGACGTGTGGGTATAGCAAGAGCGAATGGCGCAATTGCATTCGCGAGAAGTCGCCAACTCGCATGTGGATCGCAACGAACTCGACTATCGCGTCGAAGGTGCAATTGGGAGGGCTTGGTGCGCCCAGGGAAATCGGCCTACCCCAGACGCCAATACGTCAAGCGCGCAAAAAACCGTCCGGCGAAATGCTCACCGGACGGTTGAGGGTGCAAAACTGCTGATGCAAAATCATTGCCCGTGAAGGGTTGCACCGGGACTACACGCGCCGGCGACGCCAGTAGCATCCGCCGCTGACCAGGCCCAGAACACACCACGTGATAACCGATGCGGCCTCGGGAGTGCCCGTGACGTTCGGCGGGGGTGGGTTCCACACTAGTTGATCTTGATAGAAAGTAGGTTCGTAGTATTGGGTCTTCGCCTTGAGTTGCCCATTGACCACATCACCGTCCTTGTAGAGTTGTGCGACGGAAACGGAACCATCCAGCGGGTTCAAGAATTTTGTGGGTGGAGCAATGACCTGCCCACTTCCATTCAACGTAGGGTTAAAGGGGGCAGCAAGGTTAACCAAAGTAGTCGCAAGTCCGCTTGTGGAACCAATTTCGCCCTCCAAGAACCAGATGGCCTCCTGCAACTCGTTTGCACTGGTCTCGGTTAAGTCATTGTAGTTGAAAGTGCTACCAGGTAAGGTGTCCAGTTTGCTTATGTAGTACTGTTGGAACAGGTACTGAGTTCCCGCGCTGAGAGGGTCGGCCTGACCAGTCGGTGGCCCACCATGGTCGGCCACGCTGCTGATAATCACCTGGTAATTGGTGCTACTGGCAATACTCTCGCCGACTTCAACGCAGAACGTGATAAACTTGGAGCCGACGTTTCCGCCCGTCGACGTTCCGTTCGCATTCTTGTTAACCGTCATCAAGAACTCGCCGGCGCTGCTGCCAAAAAGCGAGTTACTGGTGTGGTCAGCGACAAGCCCCGGCAACGTCCCCGCAGGAGTTACGGTGCCACTTAACTGCATCGAGACGCGGTCACCCGAGATGATCCCAGCGTTGACCTGCGCGGCGACCGCGAGCGTAAAGAAAGCCACGACGGTGGCCGTTAATAGATTCCTCTGCACGGCGATGCCTCCATAAACGGGACGGGCGAATGATTGCAAACGGAAACTCCGGTTCCTCTACTGCTTATTAGTCCGCTGGAGGGGGGATCCTGACGAAAATGGGGGGACGGTCGATTCCGAATCGGCCAAATTCGTTCGTCGCAAGCAAATCAAGTCCGGCTGAACAGCTCGACAGGGAAGAGTTAAGTCACTGTTTTGCAATGGTTTGAAGCGCTGGCCGCAGCGCGCGCCGGTTTTAGTTGGCGACCTCGATTGCAGCGCAAAACACGACCGCCCAGCGATCAGTTCGCCGGGCGGCCAATTGTGCAAATCAATAAGCTCATTCCTCGAAGGAACTATGCCTCGCCTGAATTAACACCGCCGCCGCCGCCAGCAATAGCCACAGCCAGCCAGCCCCAAAAAGCACCAGGAGATCACCGAGGCTGCCTCGGGAGCGCCTTCGATGTTTTGCCCTGGGAGCATAATAAGCTGATCCTGGTTGAACACCGCGTTGGCCGCCAGCGTTCCGTCAGGATTCACACTGTTGTTGGCTCCATTGCTGTAGAGTCGTGCCACTCCGACAACGCCGAGGTTAGGATCGTACGCGAGCGCCAAATTCCACAGATCCGTGGCCAATCCCAACGGCAACGTGGTGATTTCTTGCTCGAGGAACCAGATGACGTCTTGGAACGCATTGGCATCGCCGGCGTCGTTATAGTCAAAGGATGTGGGCGTGTCGTCGAGCGTTCCCAGGTAATACTGCTGGAAAAGGGACTGCGTCTTCACGTCCAGAGAGTCTGGGTTGCCTCCGGAAATTCCACCATTGGCAGCCGAGGGGCTCAACAGTACGTCGTACACGCCACCGTTGGCGATGTATTCATTTCTTTCCGTGCAAAACGAGAGGAACATCGAGTCGACGTTCCCGCCGGTCGTGCTCTGGTCGACCCCGTTCTTGATGACAGTCATCAAGAACTCGCCGCCCCCGGCACCGTGACCAACAAGCGTGTCGGAATGGCCAGGCACGAGAACTGGAGTGTTATCGAATGTTCCACCCGTCTGTATTCGAATGGTATCGCCGGTCGCGATACCGGCCTGGGCGGACGATTGGATTGCCAACTGGGAAATACAAATTGCCGAGATGGCCGTAAGTAGAATCCTCTGCACGAGATGCCTCCAAAGAAATGCGCGAACGATCAGGAATGGGCGACTTTGTCCCTACTCCTTATTGACCTGTTCGGGGGGGATCCTGACAAAATGGGATAAATACGATGAATGCATTGATTTTAAAAAGCTGCGACCCAGGCTGACGCAACTAAATACCTGGGCGGGTTTCGCTGCGTAGATTATCCCATAAGACTTTATTTATGAATGGCTTACGGTTATTAATTGCACTGAGCGAGACAGTGTTTTAGACCCGCAAGTCGGTCAATCCCAGGCCTCCCGGTCGCCAACGGGGGGCATTTGGTCCTGGTATCGAGCGATTGGGCCGTTTTCCACGCAGCAGGAGCACTTTTGGGACCCAGATCCTCAGTTTCTCGCCTCGGAAGCCGCTACCGGGCTACGACTAGATGTCGGAAAGGCAGGTGCATTTGGCAATTTCAGATCGATCGCAACTCCAATCATAACTTTAACTTACTGTCGGCATCGGTCGTTCGTCGAATGGTCGAATTCGTGGAAGTGTGGATGATCTGGATCGAAACCGGGCACGCGGCTACAGTCGCGACCGCTTTTGAGGACGCCTCCGGCGCGCGAAATGTAAATTTTGTCAGGATGCATCCCGGGCGATCCGCAGCCCTCGACGCGCGCCGAGCTCCCTCGCTCTCGACTACTCGCAACGACTGTTGCTCGGCAACCGTTTCCTTTTACTCGCTTCCGGGATGGACCAATCGAGTGTTGCTTGAACCCGTCTGTCGAAGAAGCTCCTGTCAAAAACACTGCCCGGGTCGCAACACATGCAAGGTTGGCAACTCCTGATCGGCGCCACTTTTTTCCGCGGTCAGCACGGCGTGCGTTGGCGGCGAACTGCACTTGCCGCCGCCTTGTCGCTGTTGCCGGGCGGCGCCCACGGTGCGTATATCACGATGGTTGATCATGGCCCTTCTTCAAACCGCGTGAACGTCATGTTCTTGGGCGACGGCTATACGGCCTCGGAAATCGGCACCACGTACGTCGAGGACGTCAACGCCATGTGGGCGCACATGTTCGGCGACGGCGAAGATCCCTTTCCACGATACCGCAATTTTTTCAACGCCTATCGAATCGAAGTTATTTCTAATCAATCCGGCGCCGACGTTCCCCCCTTAGGGGTTTTCAAGGACACGGCGCTGGACGCGAGTTACTATTTCGATGGCGTGACCGAACGCTTGTTAGGGGTGAACACGACCAAGGCGAACGCGGCGGTGACAGCCGGAGTGGCCGGCAGCGGTCTCCCGGTCGACATCCGTCTCGTCGCTGTCAACGACGGACGGTATGGCGGCGGTGGTGGCAGTTTGGCGGTGTACGCCGGCGGCAATTCCCAAGCTCCGGAAATCGCGCTTCACGAACTTGGGCATTCGTTCGCCGGCCTGGCCGACCAATACGGAGGATTGCCAGGCCTCTATGACGGTCCGGAACCTTTCCAGCCTGATATTACCAAGTCGCCAACGGGCCAGAAGTGGTCGCAATGGCTCGGCTACGACCAGCCTAAAATCGGTTCGATCGGCGCCTACGAAGGCGGCGGCTACTACGACCGTGGATTGTTCCGTCCGTCGCTCAACTCGAAAATGCGCACCTTGGGCAACCCCTTTGACGCGGTCGGCCGCGAGAGCATCATCCTGAGCATTTATGACCACGTGGATCCACTCGATTCGTGGCTCTCTAACAGCGCGGCCTTGACCGACCCTACAAGTCTTTGGGTTGAAACGGTCGACCCGGCCGTGATCGGGATCGAGTGGCTCGTCAACGGACAGTTAGTTTCCGGCGCTGACGGTGAATCGTTTCGGCTGCGCGACTTTGGGTTCGGAGCGGGTTCCTATTCGGTGACGGCACGCGCCGCCGACACCACCGATTGGGTCCGCATCCACCGTGACATGCTCGAGCAATCGGTCGCTTGGAATGTCGTTCTGACTTCGCTGGGAGACACGAACGCGGACGGACTGGTCAACATCTTTGACGTCAATCTCATTTCAGCCAACTGGAACCAGCCGGGGCCGGCGGGCGACGCCAACGCCGACCACATCGTCAATATCTTCGACATCAATCTCGTCTCCGCGAATTGGACGCCGACGGGGAGCGGCGCCAGAGTGCCCGAGCCAGGTGCGCTGCTGCTCATGGCAATGGGTGGTTTCGCCCTATCAGGTATCGCTTTGCCGTCTTGGCTCGGTCGGCATTTGGCCACTAGGACCTGGTCGAATAGCGGTGTCCACCCGTCGAGCGGGCCTTGAAGATGGCCGTCGCAAAGCAAGGTCCGCCGGACGTCCCACTCGGATGGTAGCGCATTGCGATCCCCACTTTCGGGCCGGTGGCTGGGTGGATTGGGTGGAATCTGCCGATTTCATTACTTATTACTGTGGACGTGGACTTAGTAAGTCCGCTAAGATCGGCAAGTCTGGATTCGAGATCTGCTCGGTACGTCCCCTCGCGATTGGAGGAGACGTGCGCCAAGGAGAAATCGAATCGGACAACTTGCTTGCCAGCGAGCCAGTCTTAGGCCTTTTCGACCGTTTGGAGGGTCAATTGCCTAAGAACTCAGCAGGGGATATGTCGCAAGTGTGCCAATGGAGTTGGAATGCGTAAGTTCAAAGTGCTCGGTTATGAGGTTCTGGAAGGCCGAATCCTCAAGCATGGTGACCCGCTGCACAACGCCGCCTTGACGCCAGACGTCGACGGCGACGGGCAGGTGAATATTTTCGACCTCAATCTGGTCTCGTCCAGTTGGGGTGCCGACAATCCCATCGCCGATGCAAACCACGACGGCACGGTTGATTTTTTTGACATCAACGTCATTTCGGAAGCGTGGGGGAAAATGCCCCACGGCGACAGCGCAACGAAGCAAAATGAGCATCTTGCGCTCCTGAAGTTGCTGCCGCGCACCGATGCCACGGACATCGCCATCCACGACGGCGACTGGAACGATCCGGCCGTCTGGTACGACGGCACGGTTCCCACCGACGGCGAGAAAGTCCTAATCGTCTCGCATGTTGAAATATCCGGAAACGCCGGGAAAATGGCCTGGCTTCGCGTGGAAGGCGACCTGTCACTGGTCGGCGGCACGCTGCAAGTTGGCACCCTTGTGGGTACGTCCACCGCGCACCTCGAGGCCACCGAGGGCACGATTGAATTCTACGGCCAGGTGGATACTGTCGCCGATCCGTTCGCCTTTGGCGTCGGCATGATCTGGCATGGCTCGGCCGCGATACACGGGGCTGAAAAATCGCCCTACTCGTTCGCGACCGGGGCGCTGGCCGCGGGCCAACAGTCCATTCAAGTCGCCGACACGACCGGCTGGCAAGTGGGCGATAAGCTGGTAATCGCTGGCACAGGACTGGACGCAGACGTTGAGGATGACGACGTCCGGTACGTGACGGCCATTGATGGCGACAGTGTTTCCGGAAGGACGGTCACTCTGGACTCGCCGCTCACCTTCGATCACGTGCTCGTCGACGGACATCTGCCGGTGATTGAGAATCTCACCCGCGGCGTCACGTTCAAGACCGCCGCGGGTTCGCCCGATCGCGGTCACGTGATGTTCATGCACAATCCGGACGTGGAGGTGGCGTACGCAGCCTTTTCCGGTTTGGGTCGAACGGACAAGACGCGCGCAGTATCATCGCCCGACGGACTTGGCGCCGGTCTCGACAACCCCATTGGACGCTACTCGCTCCATTTCCATCGAACAGGCTTTCAAACGGCGGTGGCGGTTGTTGGCAACGCCATCGACGGCTCCCCAGGCTGGGGATTCGTCAACCACGAATCCTACGTAAATGCCGACAACAACGTCTCCTACAACGTGGTCGGCGCGCACTACATCACGGAGACCGGCAACGAGCTGGGCCGGTTCGATGGGAATGTGGCGGTGCGTTCGAACGGCGACCTGGTCCGCGACCCCAAACTCAAGTTCCGCAATGGCGAGTTCCGGTTCGCGGACTTCGGCACTGGCGGCGACGGCTACTGGATGGAGTCGGCCCTGGTCCCGATCACCAACTCGATCAATATCGGACTGTCACATGTTGGCATCCTCACCAGCCCAGGCCTGGGTGGTCACTTCGATATGCGGCTGGCGGATGACGTGTACTTCCAGACCGGCCCCGAGGGCACGCAGGTCAACCTGGCGGAGTGGTTCAACTCCGAAAACGTCGGCGAACGTTTCTATCCGAACTCCATCCGCCAGTTCGACGAGAGCGGCGCGCTGTATCACGTGTTCAATACCGGGTTCCTGCCATATCGCATTGCCGACAATTTCGTGTCTGGTAGCGGCGTTGGCATTCTCTCACTGGGCTATCGCTCAGACGCAGAGCACGACGGACAGATCGTCAACAACACAGTCGTCGGACCCGTGGGCCTGGTGTTCGACTACTCGAACCGCATTAACATCGAAAACAACCGGGTTCTGTCCGGCACGGAAGCAGGGGAGTTCCATGGGCGTGGCATCGTCCACAACTTCGGCTCAACGGCCCTGCACTTCACGGACAACACGGTCGTCGGTTTCGACGTGGGCGTCTTGCTGCCGGTGCTAAATGATGTCGGAACCGGCGAGATCAACACGCTAGACGGCGGATACTACGACAACGGCTACACGAACGTTCTCATTCAGAACACCTACACCTATGGCGTCTCGGGCGGCGCTCGCACCATCGAAATCAACGACCCGGTGTTTGGCGACTCGGCCGTCTACAACATTGAAATGAACATCGGGTCGTTCCTGTTCAATATCAACGCACTGTACGACGACTCTGGACCGTTCTACCAAGATCGGCTCGGCTCCATCGACCCGCTGTTTACCGAAGTCGCCACCGGCCGGTATACGAACGTGACTCGCTACAACGGCCAGCGGTTGTACTTCGCCGAGCAGGCCACTGACTTCGCGTTCGGCCAGTTGCTGGACAACGAGCCCTACGACTGGACCCAAGAGCAACGGGACTACATGCTAGACCTGCGGCACAACGACGACGGGTCGTTCACGTCAACCGGCGACCTGGCCGCCGAAGGGTTGATTGTCGGCGGGGTCGCGCTGCCCGAGGGCGAGCAGTATTATGAACCCAAGGTCAAGGGTGTCTTCGTCCGAGATTAAGTCGTCGAGCGTTTCGCTCAAATCGCCTCAAACCCAAACGTACGCGTAAGCTGCTGCACGTGTTTGCGGTCGAAGGCCAGCGTGGCCGTTTGCGAAGCGGGAACAACGGTCTGGTGCCGGGCGGACAGACCATGACCGAGGGGCTGAACGGTTTCACTGATTTCGCCCGCGACGACGTCGGGTTCTGGCTCGAATGCGGCAACGTGAGCATCGTCGACTCGATCTCTTTTCGTCAGAATGCGGCCGGAATCTTCGCCAACAGTCAGCCGACGTCGGCTCGACACGGCCTGCCAGTTAGCGCCCTCAGCCCTGCTGAAATCGAGACGTTCAAGGCAACCTCACAATGGTTTCTTCAGTATCAGTACGCAAGCTGGACTAGCGTCAAAGCCCCGATGGATATACGCGGCGACTTCGTTTACGGCAGTCATTCCCCTTGCACGTGTGCGGGATCAACAACGCCTCATACCAATCATCGCAGGTCCACGCTGAAATTGTCGGCAACACGCTGATACAAGGCGGCAACGACATTACAGGCGTTGTTCTCGGGTACGACCGCCGAGTCGAGTTCAAAGACAACCGCATCCTCGGCAACGGGTCGTGGACCGGATATGGGCTTTGCACACACGGGCATTAGCTCAGAAATGCGATATATCAACAACACCGTTGTCGACATCGACATCCACATGCCCACGGAGGACTGTCACTCCGGCGCGCCGGCGAAATCCAGCTTATTGCGCGGGAACCTCATCAAGGGCGGCTACTACGACAACGCCCCGCCAATCTGTACGTGAACAATACGCAGCAAAACTACCGCTGCACCATCGAAATTGTGAATCCTTCGTTCGGGGATCGTGCAACCTGGAACGTCGAAATGGCCATCGAGTTCTTTTCGTTCAGCCTGAAGACGTTCTACGGCGGTCCGAGTTTTGGCTACTCGATAGAGCCTTTGTTCCGCGCCGAGTATTGGAACTACGGGAATGTAGCCATTGGACCCGCTAGCAGCGTCAAGCTCAACGGCGTGGACCTGTTCTTCGAGGAGCAGGGCGCTGACTTCGAGTTCGGCAAGAGTCTGGTGAACGCCCCCGCGGAACTGCGATTCAACGAGGACAGTTCGTTCGCGACGACTGCCGATCTGACCGCGCGAGGGCTGATTGCGGGCGGAGTGTCACTGCCGTTCGGAGAACAGTACCATCTGCCAAAAGTCCGCGGCGTGTTTATTCCGCATCGAGCCATGTGCGCCAAAGTTGGGATGCCAATCGCTGACGCTAAGGGAGTCTCCCACAACTAGATCGCGGAGTGGGAGCCGGTGCCCGAAGCTTCTAGCACTGTGCTGGGTATTGTGGGTGCCGTGTCACTTGCCTTTGCTGGAAAGTATCGGTCCCGAATGTGAAGCGCCGGAATCTCAACGATCTTAGCCATCACAATCCCAGCCGCGATTGACATGACAATAAAGATCGCGGTTCTCGCGTAGAAGCTGAGCGGATGACCGGCCATGCTCTCGATCATTGGCAGCACCCAGCGCATAACTGCCATATGCCAGAGATAGATAGAGTACGAAAACGCCCCAACTCCGGCCATGGCCGTCACCGCGCGATTTGCCGGCAATTTCGAGCACAGCGCGCCGATCAGGATCATGCCGCTTGCGATATAGAACAGCGTTAGCCCATACGTGTAGACGAAGGGCGTGGTTTCGATCGGCCATATGAAGGCAATGCTGAGCGTGCCCACCCCACTTGTCATAAGTGGCCAGCGCCAACCAGTCATCGACTCGAAGCGTGCCCGATGGAAGTGATAGACGTAGGCAATCGCAACACCGAAAAAACAGCGCATCGAGTCTGAGGTGCGTTGCAAAGAGGTGGGTTTCGAAGTAGAAGCCGGACCGCATATGAGAGTTCGCAATCCTCAGTGCGAGCGTCACAAGTCCCACCAGTAGGGCAATTCCAACAATTGGCTTGAATGGCGATTGGGTCGTCCCTCTTAGTTTTAGGAGAATCACTAGAATCAGAGGCAGGAGAATATAAAAGTGCTCCTCGACGGCAAGCGACCACGTGTGATCCCAGAGGCCGCCAAAGTAATTCTGTACGAAGAATACCTCGGCTGTAAGCTGACTAGGTGGCGTCCCGCCGTGCTGGCAGCTCTGCCAGAACACCGTGACGGCGATGAGGGCGAAAAAAGGCGGATAGATTTTCCACCCGCGTCGCATGTAGAATCGCCCCAGCGACACGCGTCGCCGCAACTTATATTCGCGAAACAATAGCCCGGAAACAAGGAAGCCGGACAGCACAAAGAACAGGTCGACGCCCACCCACCCTCCGCAGTGCCAGAGATCGAAGAACCATCCTAGGGAAACCGGCAGAGATTTCGGAATCGGATCCGAGTGACGACCGATTACGAGCAGAACCGCGACAAGTCGCAGCAGATCCAGTTCAGGCATTCTCGTCGCGTTGCTCGGTTTCATGGCTGTGATTGTATTTGTGAGGCATGGAACTTGCGAGGAGTTTTCTTGGACGAATAGGCAAGGTCAGGATTGAAATCCCAGAATCGTCTTGACTTATAACCAAGTCCAGCCCAGATTACCTGCCGTAACGTGGAACTGCATCTTGCCGTTGCCGCCGCCTTGGCTCGATGCAGACGCCGCCGACGCGAAGCTCGCGCAAAGTCCACGCTAAGCACGGTTCACCGCACTCAAGGAGGTTGCGACGTTGACCGCGATTCTCGGCATCTCGGCCTTCTACCACGATTCCGCGGCGGCATTGGTCGTCGATGGCCAGATCGTCGCCGCGGCGCAAGAGGAGCGATTCACTCGCAAGAAGCACGACTCGGATTTTCCCCAGCAAGCGGTCGACTATTGCCTGGCCACGACGAACATCGCGCCGGAGCAGCTCGACTACGTCGGCTTCTACGACAAGCCGCTCGTGAAGTTCGAGCGTTTGCTGGAAACCTACCTGGCGTTTGCCCCCGCGGGCTATCGTTCGTTCCGGCAGGCGATGCCCTTGTGGCTGAAACAAAAGCTGCACCTCCCGCGCGAAATGCGGCGCGGGCTGCGCGGGCGCTACAAGGGGCGATTCGTGTTCACCGACCATCACGAATCGCACGCGGCCAGCGCGTTCTTTCCCTCGCCTTTCGACGAAGCGGCGATCCTCACGCTCGACGGCGTTGGCGAATGGTCGACGACGTGCATCGGGGTGGGCCAGGGCAACAAGATCTCGCTCACCGACGAGATTCGGTTTCCGCATTCGCTGGGCCTGCTCTATTCCGCTTTCACTTATTACTCCGGCTTTCGCGTCAACAGCGGTGAGTACAAGCTGATGGGCTTGGCGCCGTATGGCGAACCGACCTTCAAGGATCGAATTCTCGGGCAGGTGATGGACCTGAAGGAAGACGGCTCGTTCCGGCTGGACATGAGCTACTTCAACTATTGCCAAGGCCTGACGATGACGTCGCGAAAGTTCAATCGTCTTTTCGGTGGGCCGC
>Ga0163150_10002496_pt1 | contig 27976 bp, 20 predicted proteins | sample OliLakLV19P2IB_FD_148628 | JGI IMG/M metagenome (GOLD analysis project Ga0163150, IMG submission 148628) | Freshwater microbial mat bacterial communities from Lake Vanda, McMurdo Dry Valleys, Antarctica - Oligotrophic Lake LV.19.P2.IB | ecosystem: Environmental > Aquatic > Freshwater > Lake >...
CGAGTTGACGTTCACCCATCAGTCGGCGGATTCGCTGTTGCAACAGTTCCAGACCCTGCCGGGCCAGCTCCGTACGCTCTCTTTCACCGGATTCTGACTGCGCCAGTTCATTGTTCAGCGACGCGATGCGGTTAAGTATTTTTCCGGCGAACAGTCGGGCAATCCGGCCAGCTCCAGAGATCTCGTGCTGAATCTGCCGGCTGGTCGTTGCGGTATCGGGAGCACCTGTTGTGGACGCAGAGTTCATTCCTTCCAGCACCCGGTGCAGAGCGTCATCGATCTCGGTGATTGCCACAGCGAACCGGCGGGATTCGCTTTCCGGTATCTCCGCTGGTGACGCGGGAGTCGCTGGAGCGGTTGCCACGGAAGTCAGGGATTTTTCCAGCCGGTCCAGCCGCTGGGCCAGCATCTGCTGCATGTCGCCGCCGTGTCGAATCTGCAGTTTCAGATCGTGACGCAATGCAGTGAATGCGGCAACGATATCGACCGCACCGAATTCGGCTGCGGAATCATCGTCGGTGTTGCTGCCGGTTTCTGCTGGATCAGGTTGCACTTCGGTGGACGTTGGGGTTGGAAAAAATCGGGCGGGGATCGTTGCGAATTCATCGATCGGTCAATCGGCGTTGCCGAGCGAAAGGAGCAGGTCGGTTGCCAGTCGTGGTCGTTCCTTTGCGGCGGCGTCACAGATTTCATCCAGCCTCGGTGTAGACATGTCCATTTGGACCAGGGTACGGGCCTGGACGAGCGGGTCGCAAATCATCTTCCACGCATCGCTAACCAGCCGGAATTTTTCCGGGGCGCGATCCGGAGGATTTTCGCGAACCAGTTGCAGATACCGGTTGCGAATGTCTTCTTCGCTGGCACCCGGCTGGATTTCAAGAATGGAATATGGATCGGCAACAGTGTTTTGCATGAAAGTCGTCCCGAAAGTTGTCGTGAAAAAATTCCCTGGCGGAGGGCGTTCAAAATTGCTGAAAATATAACTGTCGACAATAAAAAACAAATGTGACCGGACGCGGAAAATCCGGCCGACTATCGCTTGCGATTTTTTTTCTCCAATTTCTTTTGGCGTTTTTTCAGGAACGCACGTTTTTCATCGGGACTCATTTCGGGCTCTGGCGGTTTCTTGGGGCGGGGATCCTTGCCCATCATTCGCTCCAAAAATTTCATGAATTCATCTTCGGAAACACCATGACGACGAACGACTTTCATCAGTTCGTCGTTGACATCTCGTCCGGTAACGCGACTGCTTTCTATCAGACGATCAATCTCGGCCTTGCCGTCGGTCCCGATTTTCTCCATGACGACCTGGTCTTCCAGCGAGAATTCCGTTTCGTCATCTTCGTTTTCTTCGTCATCTTCGTCCTCCAAATCTGCGAAACGGGGGGCACCGGCCGATCGCCGGGCGCGGCAAGTCGGGCAATCGCAATCATCTTGCTGGTAGTCATCGTCGTCTTCGTCTTCATCGTCCTCATAGTCGTCATCCGGGTAGCCGCCGCCCAGATTGTCCAGGAACCCCTGGAAAAATCCGAAGCCGTCTGTCATTAGCGATTCTTCGGCCAGGAGTTCATCGACCCGGTCTATCGTGTCCTGTAACAGCCAGCGTACGATCGGATTGGGCTCAGTGCCGGGTGCGTCGCGGACCAACTGGATTTCACGGTTCATTTCCCGTAGGTGCCGGTAAGCATACTTGTGCGGTTTGAAACCGCGCAGCGCCGCTGCGGCAGCAATCGGCGAAGTCTGCGCGCGGTCTTCAAGCCATTCCGGAATATAGGGTTCGTACGAATCATTGGAAAAAAATGACGCTTCGGCTGCCCACAGGCAGGATTCCATCAGTCCCTCGCAGTCCGCGACCAAAAATGGCTCTTTGGACAACCGATTGCAAATCTCGATTCCAAATTTGCTGCCGTGCATGCGATAAGCCGGATAGGACATTCCGATTTTCACCAGGTCCCAATAGAAACTCCCCAGCCGGGCCAGATCGGCAGTCGGAATGCCTTGCGACTTTCGGGCGTGACGATCGACCCGTTCGCGAAAATGCTTCAATTGTGCGGAAGGCAAATTGACCCATTGCAATGTCGCGAGGGTCATGACGTCGGCCAGTACCGGGGGCAGGCCGCAGGATTCAATTGCGGCGGTTCGGCATTTATCAAAGGCCACTGGTTCACCCGAACGAAAATGCAACGCCGCGCGCAGCATCAAAAGCAAATCGCGAGACAGCCAGTCAGGCCACAACTGCCCGGTTTCCCTCAGGGCTGCGGCCGCTGCAGCGGCGTTTCGCTTCAGCCGCGTCATCTCCAGTGCTTCCATCAGTTGGATTTTGAACGGCAGCAATTTCACTCGCGCATTTTCCAGTCGATACTTCGCCAGGCTTTCAACCAATTCTTTGGCCCGGTCCAGTTTTCCGATTTCCAGGTAGTGATCGATCAGCCACAGTCGTGGAGCAGTCTCGTCTGGCAATGCCTTGATCCAGAGTTCGCGAACCCCTGCGGCCGATTCCGCAATCGCTTCGGTTTCCTTCTTCAGCAGGTTTCTGGAATATTGCGCATCCAGCGGGCGTTCGATCGCGGACAACCAGCCCTGATACGCGGAACGGTTTTTCGGCCACGCTTCGACGGACTTCTCAAACCACTCCCCGACGCGGCTTGAGCCAGTGGGCCGACGATTCCACGGCGTTGAAGGTTCCTTGAGTGCTTCATCACCCATTTTTTCGTACAGCACGCTGGCGATGGCGGCACGCAAATCGGAACTCAGCGACTGGATGCCGGGCAACTCATTCGTCAGGTAATCGCGCATCGTGCGAGCCTGCAGTTCTTCCGCACCGCGAAACTTTCCGGCGTAGTTGCTGCTGGTCAAAGTCCAGGCCGGATCGTGTACAGGACCTGGGACACGCCGCGTCACCAGGCGAAACGAGTCTGGATCGGACTGGTCAAATGCAAGGCGAACGCAGGCATCGCTGATCCGCCGTACCAGCTGCGGGTCCTGATGAATGTATTTCTGTCGCAAATCATCCAGCATCGAAATCTGGACAGCACTCAATTTGGTTTCAGGATCGCGATGACGAACGGCAGCCAGTTTTCGTGCCAGCTCCAGAGCCGGACGGTCGATCCGGATTCTGCGCACGCGAACGACCCGGTTGTGAAATTCAGACTTTGAAACGCCGCCCAAATCGGACAGCTCGGACGGTTCGCCAACCGCCGAATATCCAGTGCTGGCCGACCATTCAGTTTCCGATTCAGATTCCGATCCTCCGGCCGGTGTCGGGCTGGTGGCCTGTAGTACTTCCGCGATTCGACCGGGTCGCCGTTTGCGATCAAGCCGCGACCATGCGGCAGTCGCAGCCGTCAGATCGTCGGCATACCAGAACGCCAGTCCGCGAACCAGAAGCCGCCAGTCAGCATAGGGACTGGTGCGGGGAATTTCCCGCAGTGTTTCCTGAGCCGAGCTGGAATCACCGTTGTGCAACTGTTCCAGGGCCAGTCGAACCGAGTCGGCCTGAACTCGCATTTCATCACTCAATTGGGCGAGGCGCTCTCTGCTGCCGACCGCACGATCCTCCAGCATTTCATCGACGGCAAATTGCAATGGTTCGACGGCAATTTCCGTTGAATTCAAACTGGCTGCTCCGCCGCCTGACGAACTGTTGCGGCGATTTTGGCGATTGCGGTTTTTCCTCGACTTGTTCCTGCGATTCTTTTTTGAACTCATCGATCTTTCGTCTCGAATAAGAGAAATTTGTCCGCGATCCTGACGCGACAACAAATTATTGCAGATTCATTGCATGTGGCGAATACGGGAACCTCACGGGGCGGAAAAGTCGTGCCGATAATGGAAACAGTCATGAAGATATTTTGTCGGCGCAGCGGTTTCATCCGACGTTCCGGATGCCCTAGAATGTTCCGGATGCCCTAGAATAAGGAGCAATATCTCCCTGCCTAACAGGATTGCCGAGTTTCATGATCCAGTCGTCAAGCCGACCGGCCAGTTGCCGTATCGGATTATTCGTGTTCTGTCTGCTGTGTTTGCTTTCAGCTGGCAGCCGATCGCTTTACGGGATTCAGGAATTGCCTGGTGAAAACCAGTTGCCGTCGCGTGGGGGCAAAGCAACTGTTCTGCCAGATGAATCGACGTTACCTGCGACAACGACAAGTGGTGTGGCGGCGGGGTTGATGTCGTTGCCAGCCGAATCCGAACTCCCCCCTGTTTTCAAGGCTGCGAATCCGAACCCGGACAAAGCTGTTGACGGGTCTGGCAACCTGGCCGATGAAATCGACGTCCTGCCAGACGACGAGTTTCTTTCCAACAACGACCGACCGATCCTGCGATTGAATCTCAACGGCCCGACGGCACCGGTCAAGGCGATTCAGTTCTCGGCCGATTCAAAACGGATTCTTGCAGGAGGTGACGACAAATCGCTTCACGTCTGAGGGCTCATCGGTGATGACGGTCGTGCGGAAACAAAATGGGTTTGGCAACAGGCGATCAACTGGCAGATTTACCGTGGCCTGCGGGGTTCGATCAGGGCGATCGCAGTCCAGCCAGACTGGATTCAGTTTGCCGGGTTCGGGGCAACTCCCGAATCAGGCGAGTTGGCACTTGTTGATGGTCGCACGTTTCGGATGAACCGGTGTCTGTTTGATTTTGAAAACGGATCGAAGTTTGGAGTTGGCGGTTTGGCGACGACGGGCAGCGGCCGCGTTGCTGCAATTGATTTTTCGGGGCGGCTTACTGTCTGGAGTCGCCATCCGGAGACAGGACAATGGGGAGCGCAGTTGATCCGGCAAAGTGATTTTGACCGGTTCGACCAGGCGACAACACAAACGCTGGACCGTTTTCGACGGTTTGGATCAGCCATCGCCGCATCCAAAAATGAGTTTGTATTTTTCGCTGAACCCAAACCGGTGCAACCCGATATCGTTGCACCCCATTGGGATTTGGTTCGGCGGTCGCTTGAGACGGGAAAAGAAACGATTCTCGCCGCACCGACACCTCATGCCGGAGGGGTGCCGGCCATAGGAGTATCAGGAAACGGCAACCGGATCGTGTCGGCTGATCTGGGTGACGCCGGGCGATTTTTTGTTTGGGACCTTGCCCGCAATCCGATGGCAACCAGTTCACAAATGAATGCTCCGGTTCGGACGGTGTCGGTTTCTGCGACCGGACAGTTTTTGTTGATCGGTACCGCCAACAATGCCTCGGGTCAGAGCCAGGTTGTTCTGTGGCGTTGGGATGCAAATGGTTTTCAAAATCTGGAAACATGGCATCATTCGAGCCCGGTCCTCAGCAGTTGCATCAGTCCCGATGAAAAATGGCTGGCATACTCTGTCGAAAGCCAGGTCGTAATCAAATCCCTGGAGGACCCGAAACTTGAGTTACCGTCGCTGGCATCCAACCATATCGCGATGAATCGCGTGGCATTTGCCGCGAATGAATCAAACGGCTATCAGGTATTGCTGGAAGAACAGAACCAGCTCACGTCGAGGAAAGTGTTTGATCCGCACCGGTCCAGTCTGGACGATGAAGACACGAATGCGAAAATCGAATGGATCGATGCCAATCCCAATCCCGGCCGGTGGGCACTCAAACAAACCATCGATGCCCGATCCGGAACGTACAACTGGCATGTCGAAATCGACGGCCAGCGGCAATGTTCGATTCCCCTGGACAGTAATGCCGATGGTCTGATCACCAGTGTTTGCTGGATCGGAGATCCGGGACAGCCTGATCTTCCTGTGGCAATCGCGGCAGGAACCAGCAAACGAAACCATCTGTATGTTTTCAAACTGACGACCGACGGACAGGCCACTTTGGTTCGGCAGTATCGCGGACATGAATCATCGGTCGGTTCGGTTGGTGTTTCGTTTGACCGGCGTTACCTGGTTTCGTCGTCGGACGATTCGACTGTCCGTTTCTGGAAACTTGATGACGCGATTGTCAAAGAGGGCGGGGACCTGACTCTCGATTATTGGGGCGCCAGTTTTGCCGTTGAGGAAAATCGGCTGGTCATCAGGGAGATTCTCGCCGATGGACCACTTTACTTTCGCGGAATGCGGTCAGGAGACTCAATCGATGCCATCAGTTGGCGACCGACAGGCCAACTGGATGAAACGAAGATCGACGATCCTGGCGAAATGCTTCAATCGTTGCGATCCAGCGACTACCAGAGAATGGTCCGCTTTGATTGCAGTCGAAATGCCGTTGCCCGTCCGCATTTTTATCTTTATCCGGCGTGGCAACCGGTCGCGTCACTGGTTGTAACCGGCGATCGTGAATGGGCATTCTGGAGCCCATACGGTTATTACGATGCATCTTTCAATGGGCACAAACACTTCGGCTGGCAGATCAATCGGGGAATAGATCAGCCGCCCGATTTTTTTCGTGCAGCCGAAATGCGAAATGAACTGGAACGGCCCGCGTTGATGAAAAACCTGCTGAATGCGGGGAGCATGGAAGACGCATTTCTCGCATTGCGGCGATCCGCTCCATCGAACATGCAGGACAGGCTGGCAGCTGAAAACCGTTTGCGCCCACATATTCAAATTCTTCGACCGGATGGAGATGGAACGGTCAGCGGAAACGAAACCATGGTTGAAGCGATCATCAGCCTGCCAAACGGGATTCGGCCCGTACTTCCCAAAGTGTTCGCCAATGGAGTCCCTGCCGACCGGCCACGGCTGGTAGGCACTGAAACCAAAGGCGAATTGATTCTGCGTTCGTATCAATGGCGAGTGCCGTTGCCGGGAGATCGAAGAATTCGCATTCAGGTGTTTGCGGCCAGCCAGCACGGATCGGCCGACGTCGCACATGTCGATGTGGAACATCGGGAATTCGAACCTGCGAAAAATCGAAGGCTGTATTTGATTGCGGCGGGAGTCAATCACTATGGCGACAGTCAGATTCCGACACTGCAGTTTGCTGTCAACAATGTCTCGGCGTTTCGGCAGGTTCTTGGTGCCGACGGAAACCCGGTCTACGAACTTGACTCGACGGTATTGCTTGAGAAAAGTGCCAACCGTCCGCTTTGGGGAGTCGCGGCCGAAAATGTCGTCGAACAACTCCGCGCCACGGCAAGGCCCGACGATTTGCTCGTGATATTTCTTTCCGGTCACGGTGTCAGCGATCCCGCTTCCGACCAATATTACTTCGTGACATCATCGTCACGATATACCGATCTCGTCGGTCGGCAGTATGGAGACTGTATCGCACTGGAAGATTTCGCGAAGTTCGCCGACATTCCCTGTCGCAAACTGGTGATCCTCGACACTTGCGAGAGTGGTGCCTTCCGGGCAACCGGGCAGCACGACCTAAAGCCGCTGGTGCGCGCGCTTGAGAGTGGCTTGTTTTTTACGATCACCGCTTCGGAAGGGTCGGCCAATGCCTACGAATCGACGAAAGACCAGCTGAGTTTTTTAACGGCAAGCCTGGTAGCTGGCATGCGTGGTGACGCTGACCTGACGAGCAATGGCGGAAACAATGATGGTGGCGTCGGATTCGATGAAATCGCGCGTTTTGTGGCAAATCGTGTCCCGGCAGAAATTGCGGGAATTGGCGGGAAACAATACCCTGGCGCAGCACCGAAAGAACTGCTCGGGTTTGCGGAAATCCCGCTGACAATTCGCAACGGGGAGCCCGGACGATAAGCTTTCGGTTATCGCCGTCGGCTAAGTTGCAATACGAACTCGCCATCGAACAGGCCTTCTTCGGCTGCCCGCAATGGTGCGACACCCGCCAGTGTCAACAAGGTCTTTTCGCCCAACTGGAAGCGCAAACCCATGGTCGCGTTCAGCACATCCATCCGGTTGAATGGGTTCGAGATTGTGTCGCTGGTGCCCAAACCGGAAAATCCGAAGTCTGGATTTCCCGCCAAAACCGTATCGGTGTTATTCAGAGTCGTTGTATAGTGCATCTCGAAAATGCCCGCGATGCCGCGCAGCCCTGCATTGCAACAATTGTTTCGATAAAACCACTGGCCAAACGAAAGATCGACAAACCACAAATGCTGGTCGTTGTAGATCTGTGTCACATCGGGCTGGTTGGCATTGGAGGAAGTGACCGCGTTGCCTGCAGCAGCAAAATCAAACTGGGTGAACAATGTTACCCACCGACGTGAATTTGGAGTTCGCTGAACGGCGAAAAACGGTTGCAGGTGATACGCTTCGTTGTCAATGGCAACCCGAGTCGAACCGGTTTGCAATACAGATCCCGCCGCAGTTGGAAAAATGATCCCGAGACCGGTTGAGACAGCGTGCATGTCGTCCTTGAAGAGAAGTCGCTTGGCAGTCAGGCTGAGGTTACCAAACTCGTTGGCCTGGAAAAGCGTTGACCCATCCTGAATCTGTTGCGAGTCGGCACCGTTGGCGATCGGGACACGAACAGACAACGACATTTTCCCGTCGTTAAACGTTTTCTCTGCACCAAAAAGGTACCGGTTCAGGTCAATTTGATTGCCGTTGGCGTCCACTACTGCGTCGTCGAACACGTTGTAGGTAAAGAAGACCCGATCCATTGGAATGGGGCTGGTGTTTTCCGAAAGTTTATAGCGGCGGTCGCCACCAGCGACCGGCAAAATAATCTGTTGACCACCCCAGCTTGGACCGGACACATACGCTCCACCACCAAAAAAGTCGCCGATCGTCGAAACGTCTGAAGCGCTTGCCTCGCGGCCTTCACCCAATCCGGCAGACAGGGCAAACGAATCATTCGAAAGGGAATTGTCGGAGCGCAGTCCCATGTCCGAACCGGGAACTGGCCGGACCACCGGCTGATTCGACGGTTGCCCGGCTGGTTGGTCGCCAATGTTTTCGTTCCCGCCCGGTGCAACGCCCGGTTGTGGGGCATTGGCCGGAGAGGCTGGCATGGCGACAGGTGGACATTCCTGTGGAACATAGCCCGGCGGAAAATTCATGAACTCGTTCGGATTCACAATTCGAATTCCCTGTTGACAACAACAGGGATCCTTTTGACATCGCTCGCAGCAACCCATTTTGTTGAAGAGCTTTTGAACAGGCCGGCCTTGAGCCGATACGTTTTGCGCGGGCAGCAACAACAGACCGTTGACAACGAATAGAATTGCAAGCGGCAATCTGGCGGTCTTTGCAAAATTACCCATCTCTGACTCCATGACCTCATACCTGGCTGACCGCCGATCTGGCGAATGCCGTATATGACGGTAATTCGGAAGTTTCCCCAAAGTTCGATTAGTTCCATCAGCTAATTGGTAAAGTTTTCAGGGGTTTTGACTGCTGCAACGGATGTGCTGTCGAAAAAAAACTCGCGTCTGGCTCGAAACTGACGTCAGACTTTGCGCAACCGGAAATCCTTGACAGATTACGCTCGACGCCTCAAATTTCCGGAATTCGCCTGTTCGGGCTATGGAAATGTCTCCCGACCGCAATTCAAACATCAACGATGACAAACGCATCAACGCGGCATAGATAAATCACGCTAGCCCGTCATCAAACGCAACGCATCCATCAACAGATCAATCTGCGATTGGGTCGTGTAAAGGTGACACGAGACTCGCACGTACCAGCGGTTGTTGAAGTGGATGACCGGGACTTCGATCTGGTGTTGTCGCCAGAGTTGGTCCTGCAATGAAGTCCAGTCTCCTGGCGGCAAGGGCACATGCGCCATCGTGCCGTACCAACCATCCGCCCGGCTGGCCATCGGCGTAGTGCCGAACGTTTCCATCAGTCGCGACTCGGCGTAACCGGCCAGCCAATACGAACGGTCCCGAAAACGATCAAGACCGACCTGTTCGAGGAATTCGATTGCGGCCGGGAGTGACAGATAACCGCTCGGGTCGCGCGTGCCACTCCAGGTAAATTCTTCGTCCCACCGTGCGGGCATGGCCGGCAATAATCGCCCCCAGCTCTTCAGTTGCGGCTGCATAATCGCGTGTTGCCTGGGATGTGCGTGAATGAAGCCGGAGCCCAGCGGTCCACAAAGCCACTTGTGACAACTGGCCAAATAGAAATCGCAATCCAGCGCATCGATGTCCAGTGGAACATGGGCCGGCACGTGCGGTCCGTCGATACATACGGCGATCCCGCGCTGGCGAAAAGCCGGGATCAGTTTTTCGACCGGCCAGATCAACGCTGTCGGACTGGTGATATGACTCAGGATGACCATTCGCGTCCGGTCGGTTACTTCGCCGAACAACACCTCCAGCATTTGTTCTGCCGACTCGAATCGTTCGGGCATGATTGCCGAGCGGACTTTGGCTCCCGTTCGTTCGGCCCGGCGATTCCAGATCCGGTGAACGGCTCCGTACTCATGATCGTTCAACAGGACTTCGTCGCCCGTTTCCAGCGGAAAACTGTCCGCCACGACATTCATTCCAAACGTGGCGTTCTCGGCAAAGACCAGATTCTCCGGTTTAGTACCTACAAACCGGGCAACCGCTGACCGGGCTGCCCACAGTGCCGGTTCCAGTTGCCGCACATAAAAGTCCATCGGTTGGGCATCCAGTCGTTCGATCCACTCCCGCCGGGTTTCACGCACGATGCGGGGAGAGGGACCGAATGAACCATGATTTAAATAGATCGTTCCAGGACGAATATCCCATTCGGCAGCAAGGTCCTGCCAGTCAGCGTCCTGATCGATTCGTCGGGTCTGAATTGTTTGCATGATTAACCTGGGTATTTCCGATTTGCCTCGTCCAATTGGGTTCGCCGGAAGATTGTAGTCATCACGCTCCGCCGTGATGACCACGCACGGCAAACAACATCACGGCGGAGCGTGATGACTACATTCGGAGCGTGATGGCTACATTCTCCGCTCACGATTCGCCGCCGAGCCCAATTATGGAATCTCCGACCCGGATTTTTCCAGGCCGAAGAACGGTCGCAGTGATTCCTCCATGCCCGCGCATGGCCTGGTAACCGCCGGGGCCGAGGGCCTCTTCCATCTGGCTGCAGGGTTCACAGTCTCCTGTCCCCTGCAGAATCGCTTCACCGATTCGAAACTTCTGTTTGCGAAGTGCATGCAGGTTGATGCCACTGACGGCGATATTCCGTCGCAGCAGAGCCGGATCGACGTTGGCCTTTTCCAACAGCGATGCCACGACCCCCAGGTGTTCGTACTGGATCAGTGTCACCATCCGCTTACCGCCCGCTTTACCCGAGTACCGGTCGTCAACCAGCCCTTCTTCCAGACTGCAATCGGCCTCGTCTACTGCAATAACCGGTTCGTGTCGTCCGCTGCGCAAGCCGATCCAGCGGACCCTGCCGGTCTGGTGAAACGTCTCCAGCAGTTCCCGAAAGTTTTCTGACATCAGCTCGCCCTGTAAAGTCAAAAAAAAGCCCGCACCAGCCTTACTGCCGGTCACCCAAACAGCCCCGATTCTGGTAAATTCCCGTTTCAGCGTAACTTCCGAAATCACCATGAGGCAATCCCGGGACGATGAAAGCAGCCAAATACATCTGGATGAATGGGACCATGGTGCCATGGGCCGAAGCAACCGTACATGTGATGTCGCACGGATTGCATTATGGGACCAGCGTCTTTGAGGGGATCCGCTGTTACGCCACGAAATCCGGCCCGGCAATTTTCCGCCTGGGTCCGCATATCCGCAGGCTGTTTGATTCGGCGGCGGTATACCGGATGCCCATAAAATGGACACCGGAAGAAGTATCGGAAACCTGCCGCGAGATTATTCGGATCAACAGTCTGCAGAGTGCCTATATCCGGCCGTTGATCTGGCGTGGTGAAGGAACGATCGCTGTTGACCCGCAAGACCAGTGTCCCATCGAAATGGCGGTCGCTGCGTTTGAGTTCGGGGCCTATCTCGGTCGGGATGGAATCGAAAACGGCATCGACGCCTGCGTGTCGTCCTGGCATCGCACCACCAGCAGTTCGAATCCCGTATTGAGCAAGGCTGGTGGTCATTACACCAACGCCTACCTGATCGGTGCCGAAGCCCGCCGCAACGGTTACGACGAAGGGATCTCGGTCAGCGACAAAGGGCTGGTCTGCGAAGGTGCTGCTGCGAACTTGTTCATGATTCGCGATGGAGTTGTCAACACACCGCCGTTGTCAAATTCGATTCTGGGTGGAATCACGCGCGATTCAGCGGTCACTCTGGCCAGGGATGCAGGTTACGAAGTGTGCGAACGGGACTTTCCGCGCGAAATGCTTTACACGGCTGATGAAATATTTCTGACCGGCACGGCCGCCGAGATTACGCCCGTCAGGTCGGTAGACAGAATTCCGGTAGGCAACGGAAAACCAGGCCCGATCACCAAAACAATCCAAACGGCGTTCTTCGGGTTATTCACCGGCAAAACGCCCGACCGTCACCGCTGGCTCGATCCAGTCAATTCTGCAGCAGCCGGCGCGTCCAGCAAGTCGCCAGGTTCTGAAAAGCCTGTTTCAACGGCCTGATTGACATGTTTTCAACGGGCTGCCGTCCCCGTTTCAGAAACTACTTGCGACCCGTCATGGGCTGTGCGATATTGCAATCATCGTTGGATCAACCAACTGATTTCAATCGAACCGACAGCGGCAGTTTTCATGCAGATGCGGCCAGCCATCAACGATTTCAACAGAATGATGCAGGTTCAGGCTGACGTTTGCCGGAAGTCCGCCGTCGGGAGTTCTTTCCGGAGCTGCATTGTTTCTTTTGCCATTCTCCTGGATCCCGGTTATTGCTTCGGCGTTTGTTACGCCGGGGACGTCGGAGAAACGGCCAACTGCGAGGAAGTGATCGGGTAACCGGCCGCTTCGGCTGGTTACCCTGCCAGATACAACATTCAAAATCCGTTGTGAGGGTAACCATGCTAAAGCCAAAATTGATCCGGAATGTCATGTTGTGCGGTCACGGAGGCGTTGGGAAAACGACCATGGCCGACAGTTTTTTGTCCCTGACCGGCAAGACGACGGGCAAACACAGTGTGAATGATGGGACCAGCGTCTGCGATTTTGATCCCGAGGAAAAACAGCACAAGTACACGATCGAAGCCAGCGTGATCCATTTCGAGCACGGCGGTCTGCACTTCAGCGTTGTCGATACACCGGGCTATCCGGATTTTATCGGGCAGGCAATCGGGGCCATGCGGGGCGTGGATCTGGCCTGCATCGTGATCAACGCCCACTCCGGAATTCAGGTCAACACCCGGCGGATGTTCCAGGAAGCCGGCTTGCGCGGACTCCCCAGGATGATCGTGATCAACCGGATGGATGATGAGCAGATTGACTTTGAGGGACTGGTCGCCAACATCCAGGAAGTATTCGGTCCCCAATGTGTGCTGCTGAATGTCCCCGTCGGAAAAGGAAAAAGCTTTGAGGGTGTTGTCGATACGCTGCACGCCAAGGAAGACGTGAAGGGTGCGCTGGTATCTCCCAAAGCCATTAATGAACCGCTGGTCGAATCGATTGTCGAAGTCGATGACGCGGTGATGGAGCGGTACTTTGAAGGCCAGTTGCCGACCGACGAAGAGTTGTCCCACCTGGTGATCCAGGCAGTCTGCAAGGGCTCACTGGTTCCGATCGTCTGCTGCTCGGCCGCCACGGGAAAGGGGTTGGTGGAAGTCCTCGACGCAATCGCCTTTTGCGGCCCGTCGCCCGAAGACTTTCACCACAAGTTCAAAATTGACGACCAGGAAGTCGCCATCGCGCCGGACGAAAACGCGCCGCTAATGGCCCAGGTTTTCAAAACCCGAATCGACCCGTTCGTGCAAAAGCTGAGTTTTATCCGGGTGTTTTGCGGCAAGCTGAAACGGGACGACAGCGTGCATACCTCATCCGCCCGGAAGAACGTCAAAATCGGTCCACTGCTTCGCATGCAGGCTGACCAGAGTTCTCCCTGTGACGTCGCCGGTCCCGGTGACATTGTTGCCGTTGCGAAAATGGAAGACCTTCATTCCGGTACCAGCCTCGGTGATCGCGAGATTCCCAAAGTCAATTTTCCGCGACCGATGGTTTCTCTTGCCGTCTCTCCCAAAACAAGGGGCGACGAAACGAAACTGTCCGGCTCCCTGCACAAGGTCGCCGAGGAAGATCCGACGTTTCACCTGGACCGTGACTCGCAAACCCAGGAACTGGTGATGACCGGAATGAGCGAACTGCACCTGAACGTGATTCGGGAGCGGTTGCACCGCCGGGACAAACTGGAAATCGAAACCCGCGATCCGCGGATTCCCTTTCGTGAAACAATCCAGGTTGAAGCAGACGGCGACTATCGGCACCGGAAACAGTCCGGTGGCCGGGGACAGTTCGGCGAAGTTCACATCCGGATGTTTCCGCTTGCCCGGGGAACCGATATCGAAGAGTACGCAACCAAGAGCCGTTTTCATTCGATGAAGGAAACCCACTACGACAAAAAAAACAATTTTCTGTGGGTCGATTCGGTGGTCGGCGGAGTGATCCCCGGCAACTTCATGCCCGCCATTGGCAAGGGATTCGCCGAACGGGTGAACGCAGGCGTGATCGCCGGTTATCCGATCCAGGATGTTTGCGTGGAAGTCCATTTTGGCAAACACCATCCGGTCGACTCCAGTGAAGCGGCCTTCAAGACGGCGGCGAGAATGGCCTTTCGAAACGTCTTTCAAAAAGCCAAACCAACCCTGCTGGAACCGGTTGTCAAACTGGACATTACCGTGCCCGAAGCCAACGTTGGCGACGTTTACAGCGACATGAGTGGCCGGGGGGGACGTGTCAATGGAAGCGAGGCTGTCGGCGGAAACTTCAACGTGATTCACTGCGAAGTGCCGCTGCGCGAAGTCAGCCATTACGCCCGGACACTTTCCAGCATCTCGGGCGGGATGGGGAGCTATGCGATGGAGTTCAGCCATTACGAAGTCATGCCATCGAACGTCCAGCAGGAAGTTGTTGCGAAAAAAGTCCACAAGGAAGACGACGACGAATGACCATGCGTATCGCCTGCCTGATCCTTGCGCCGTTGGCGATCCTGTTCGCCGTATTTCAATACAACGATCCGGATCCCTGGATCTGGATCGGTTTGTATGGCTCGGCAGGAGTCAGCCTGTTGATGGCCGGCCTGGGAATGCCGGTTCGCTGGCTGGCATGGCTGACCCTTGCCGCAGCACTGATTCTGGCCGCCATGAGTGCGCCTGGCGTCTGGCAATTTGCCACGAACCGGGAGGGCCAAACTTTGGCCAACGCCATGTCAAAGGAATATCCCTTCATCGAACAGACCCGCGAGTTTGGTGGCGCACTGATCGCGATGACGATGGCTTTGATAGCCGCATGCACCGGAAAACCAGCGGCCAGAAAAGTAGATCGGGAGAGTGCGGCAACCGGGTAGTTCCCCCTCCGGACTGCTATTCCTCCGGTCCGAAACCAAATTCCTTCATCCAGTAATCCCGTTCATCGGAACCGGGAATCCTGTCGTCCACCGGTCCGGACGGATTGCCCTCCTGCGTGTCGAGGGCCTTTTTTTCGGCCAGCTCTTCCTGCTGGTCCAGCCACGTTTGGCAGTCGATACCGCTGGCCCCCCGACGGCGCGCTGCATCCATCAGGCGCCGGTCGCTGGAGACAACGGTCAATCGTGCCGGGGACGAATGCCGCCGGATGATTTCTTCGATCATCGAATCCGCATCCGGGTATTCCAGTGCGAACAGCACCCGAACTTCTCCCGATTCCGGTCCTGTCCCGGCATCTCCCTGCCGGCCTTCGCCCGAGCTGGCGTCAAACACGATGGCTGTATCCCGGTGGGTCGCCAGCGGCACCATTTGCCTGACCCGATGAATTACCCTTGCCCGGGCCCGTTCCAGTCCGCGCGGCGCCCCTAACAACCTTGAATCGACGATCTGGTGCATCAGGTTGTAACCATCGACGACTATTCGTGGCTCGCCGTCCATATCGCATACTCCGGTTCACCGTGTGTCTACCTGATCAGTTGACCACGATTCAGTATATCCGGTAGCTGATTTTCTGCAGGTACGGATCCGCTTCCGGCAGTAACTGCACTTGCGCCGAAACAGGTTGCCGGTAGAATTAGTGGACCATTCCACATTACGACTTGATACTGTGTGCATTTTCTTCAACAGAGCGGCAGCACGAAACGCCTGCCAATACCGTTCATGAACGATTCTGTATCCTCATCACCGATCTCCTGTGCAGCCGAAGCAATTCGAAGTGTCTGGTCCGACGCTGACAGTCACAATTATTGTGGCCAGATTCCCGGAACCGGGTTGATTCATGAACTTGTCCAACTGTACACCGGAATTGCGTTTCCGCAGTTGGCCACCCGAAGCGGACTTTCGGAACTGGGTTCCCTGGACCCGGAATCGCCTGCGGATCTGGAACAGCGACTGAACCGGCTCCACTCGCTGTTGACGGCGCTGAATTGCTGGGCCCTGGCTCAACCCGATCGGGCGCACGGCAGGCTGGACCCATCTGAGGCCGAATCGCGGGCAGCCAGTCTGGCCGACAATGTGGTCGCCGAACTGCCACGTACAATTCGCACTCTGCAATCAGACATTGACGCCGCGATGGATGGCGATCCTGCCTGTCGCAGTCGCGAAGAGGTGCTGATTTGCTATCCGGGATTTCGTGCAATTCTCGTTCACCGGCTGGCCCATCAAATGTACTTGCAGGATTCGCCGCTGGCAGCCCGGGTGCTGGCGGAATGGGTCCATGGTGAAACCGGAATCGATATTCACCCTGGGGCCACCATCGGCACCCATTTTTTCGTGGACCACGGAACTGGAGTTGTCATTGGCGAAACGTGTGTTGTGGGAAACCGCGTGCGGATTTATCAGGGCGTGACTCTGGGTGCTGTCAATTTTCCGAGACACCCATCCGGTGAACTTGTCCGGGACAGCCGGCGTCACCCGACGATCGGGAACGACGTCGTGATCTATGCCAATGCTTCGATTTTGGGTGGTGAGACGGTAATTGGAGACCGCTGCCTGATCGGCTCCAGCGTCTGGCTGACAGAAAGCGTGCCGGACGATACACGGGTAGTCATGGAAAAACCCCGATTGCGCGTTCGCGCAAAAAATGTCGACGGGACGCCCGACTACCAAATCTGAGCCTTGCGCGAAATTTTGCCTGCCCGCGTGGGACCGACAGCGTTTCATCCGGCAGGGTACCTGGTTATGATTTACGACGGCAACAACCGGTGGCGACTTTCGGGACCCGCCGGGCCATTCTCTGATGGAGATCTGAATGAGTGACGGAGAGACCAGGAAGCGCGACGTATGGCTGCACGTGCACGTGCCAAAAGCCGGAGGTTCAACGCTGCGCCAGCTGATGAACCGCTGCTTTGACAAGGGCTACTATAATTCCAATTCCCTGCTGGAAACCAAGCAATACACCCGTGATGACGTCAGCGAGATCATTCGTTGCACCCCCTGGCTGAAGTGTTTTTCCGATCACAAGCTGTCGATGGACCTGCCCTATGTGCATGAGGATGCCACGGTCTATGCCCTGGCTTTTGTCCGGGACCCGCTGGAACGGTTTATTTCGCGGTATTTTTTCCACCGGCATTTTGAAGAAGTCTCGTGCATTGCCCAAAGGATGTCCTTTCGCGATTTTGCCGACGCAGAACTTGTCCAGCAATACGCCCATCCGCAGACAAACAGCCAGATCTATTTCCTGAACGGCGGACGCGGGTTTGAAGATCTGACCATTGTTCATGAAGCGATCGAAACAGGTCGGGCTTTTCTGTTTCCCATTGAACGGTTCGATGAAGCCTGCATCTTTCTGGAAAGAAAGTTTCCCGGATTTTTCCCCGATCTGTCCTATGTCATGGCCAATGTTTCAAAAAAAGACGCCCTGATGGAGGACCGGGACCGGGAATTCGCACTGAGGTATCTCAAGCAGGACTTGCCCGTTTGCGAATTGGCAAACAAACAGCTTGACTATTTCCTGAACCAGGTTTTCCGCAGTCAGGACGACCGTGAATCGGCGCTCGAGGATTTCCGGGAGCGGAGCAGCCGCAGGTTTCACAATTTTCACCCCCCGCGCCCACGCGGATCACTTTCTTCGCCGGGAGATTCCGGTCCGGACGTTACAGAAAATTCCGGTGATTCAGCCGGTCAAAGCGAACAGGAATCGCCGGTTGGCCGAAGTGCCGAATGATGCCAGACGCGTTGCCCAGTTGAATTCAAATCTGACCGTGTATCCCGGATAAAAGCAGACTTTCAACAAAAAACCAGCCCGATTTGGGCTGGTTTCAATAATGGAATTCCAAAAAATAGTCCAAAACCCGCACCGGCAATCGTGGACGGCCGACGGTAGGGAATCGTCTCCCGGAAAACAAAAACTGTTCCCGGAAATCAAAGGACCAGGTGTTACGGCAACAATTCGGCAATCGTGTCAATTGCCTTTCTCGCCTGCTGCACACTTCCGGCACTCATCATCAATTTTTTGGCCAGCTTGAGATCCGCCAGGTTGATTCCGCCGTTGGATGCGGAACCAGAGGGGCGACCTCGCCGAACTGCGCCGACATGCCCATTGCCCGCACCGGATTTCACCTTGTGCTTGCGGGCATTCGACAACACGACGCTGACATATTGCGCGTTGACGTCGAGCCCTTTTTCCTGCAATGCCGCCGCGATTTCACGCGGTTTGGCCTTGCGATTTGCCTTGCGATACGACCGGATCGCTTCGGATTTGTTTGTTTCACCGGCTGCGGTGCGTGCCATCATCATTCTCCCAAAAAATTGCGTGAAAGTTCATACGTAGAAAGGCATGATGTCGCTACCGGGCACCGGGAATTGTACGCCTGGACAACATCATTAGAAGCCTGAACCAGAGCTTCTCGTGTAATAAGCACGTTGCCTACCAGTCAATAATCTAAGCCCCCGGGTCTGCCAGTCAAGCGCCTTACTTGTTTTCTTACCAGTTTTTTCCTCTCCATCAATTCCCGACGCAGATAGCTTTCGGAAATTTCCAACAACATTCAGGTTTTCAACCGTATTCCGTTTTACCGCTCAAATTCGGGCACGAGACGCGAATTTCCCCGGCAAGGCTATCTTATTCGTATAACACCCGGTTTTTGCATGCAAAAACATGACTCGCAACCTGACTGGTTATTCAGCAATCCGCGAAAACCATTGCAAGTCAGATGCTGTTCCGGTGCGGCAAGTCGGGCATTGAATCGTTGCAACCGGGGGATTTCCGACATAAACCGCAAACCGGGCTGTGATTCCAGATCCTGAATCGGATTATTCCCCGCATTTACCGCAATTCGTGCGGAGTCGTTTTAACGTCGTTACAAATCCCATGCCAATCAACACCGTCCAGGAAATTACAGAAATAGTCACCCCTGCAAAAACTGAATTCGGGCAATAAAAAAGAGTCAGCTTTCCCGAGCCTTGCCCGATTCTGGCCAATGCACCCGCGCGTCCATCTTGCAACAGTTCCATTGGCACCTCTCCCTGGTCCTGACCGGTAACAGCCGCCTGCCATCCACCGCACCAACCTTCGGGCATAACGAGTACGACGGGCGATTCAAATTGATATTCCGCGACGATCCGTCCCGAAGACTCGTCAACGATCTTCAACCAGGAACTGGCGGGATTCCCGGGATTCAGCCCTCCAGTTTCTTTGGAAGGCAGAATGAACCCACCGTACTCATTGGATTCGTACAATTCTTTCCCATCCGGTTCCGTTTCATAAATCGTCCCGGAATCCTGTTTGACTGCAAAGATGCGCGGAGCAATGGACTCCGTTGACCCGACCGGACCTGCACTGGAATCCAACCATTGCCGCCCCTCGAAATCCCAAAACCAAAATTTGTCCGAAGCGGGCTGATCTTGCCCCGGAGAAATTACGACGGGCAGCCACGGAAGAAAGCCGGGATCCGGCTGAAGACTCCCAAAAAAATCCAACTGGACAATCCCTGACAACAGGTTGAATCGGGGCACGCTGTTTTGAATCTGCCACGCCGCGATTTGTTCCAGCCGACGTTGACTGCCAGTATCCCACCATTCACCGGGCGGCGAATTTCCAGTCAGAGAGACAGTCCGATAGCCGGGAAACCGGTTTGCAATCTGCACGGCCTGAATCGGCGTGGCCGGGACGATATCGAGAACCGCCGAATCGATTGTCGGGACGATCACTCGTTGGCAAATAGCCAGGTCGACCGTCAAAATCAAAAGGAAAACCACGGGGAGGTGCTTTGCGTACGAACGGCCGACAACGACGATGCAGACCATCGCAATCAATCCCGTCGCCGTTCCGAAAATCAACGTGCGTCCGATTTGCCTGGCGGACTCCGCCAAATCAGCTGGTCCAAACCACGCGTCAATGCCTCCAACACCTGTTGCAAGTCCATCGGCCCAGCCCGGCAATTTCCCTGGAAGCCCGGTAAAGATCGAAATTAGACACAGGGCAATGGCCATCAGAATACATCTGGCCATTGCCCGCCTGGTTAATGGTTCACCCAACCGGTCCAGATTCCGGCCAGCCAGGACTGCAATACAAAGTGTCGAAATGACAAACAGTTTTGCCGGATAGCGAAAGCCGGAAAAGACCGGAACGAATGTAACCAGAAACCAGTAGACACCGCCGGTGGGCCTGCCAAGCGACGAAAACGCTCCGGGGAAACCCGCTGCCGAACCCAATTCGCGCACCAGCCAGCCAAACCCGTACCAGCCAAACGAGGCGAAACAGAAAAAAAATCCCATCCCGATCAACCACCAGTCCAATCGCGATTTGCGCAAAAACAGAATCGTGATCGCCAGCAGAAATACCACCCCACCCTGATACAGCGAGACGTTCCACATCCGGTCAGCACCAGGCATTCCGTCCAGCCAACGGGTGTTGACGGGCCAGCAGGAACCGGAGAATCCCGGCAGCATCAACTCAGCCAGCGACCAGGGGGGTTGGCTGAACTGGTAAATGTGATCGTGATGGGTACCCGGACGCGGGTCACCAACCAGTGAACCAGCCGAAACCGGCTCCGCAGAATCGTCCGGCTGCCAAACAGCCGATGCCAGCTCATAGATGTTTCGGGGTTGAACCCACGCAGCCCGCTCACTGTAACGGGCAAAATCTGCCGATGGCAGAATCTGTATTGCGGCCAGCAGGAATGAAACCACACAAACGAACACAAATGATCGTCCCAACCGTCCCCCGGCGGGCAGGTTCGCAACAAAGCCCGACGGTTTTTTCGAACAACGCGCGAGGCACCCAATCACGGTGGCCGCCACGATGGTCCCGGCAAAAATCATGGCCACCATCGCAGCCATCTGGGCATCCCCACCCAGCACCATCATCGACATGGCCAGGGAACAGAATGCTATGTCCCGGAAATTCACCCAGCCTGTCCGCCCTTCCAGAAACAAATTCCGTATGCAACCAAGAGCAACGGGCAACCAGGCAGCACCAACAAGAAATATCTGATTGGTTACCTGAAAAAGTACCGGCCCGGAAAATCCGAAGGACATTCCGGCGAACATGGATGCCACACGGGAACAACCAAATCGTCTGGCGCACCAGTAGCCGGTCCCGCAGGCCAGCAACACATGCAACACCAGGAACAGGTTGTACCGGAATATAAAGGAGCAGACCGGAAGCAACAGCAGCACCCGAAGCGGATAAAATATCGCCGTGCTCCCTTCGCCAACCACTGGCATTCCGGGACCGTCATGCGGGGACCAGAGCGGCATTCGTCCGCGCAACATTTCGTCCGTGGTCCATTTCTGCACCGGATAATGCATATAAACCGAGTCACGAAACCCGACGGTTTTCCCGACGGCCAGTACCGGCCAGAAAACCCAGCCCCAGACAACCAGCACCGCCAAACCAGCCATCGCTCGTTCCCGGGCCTGTGCCCGTTTTGGATTTTCAACGGTATCGGTCACAGGGATGAGTCCCCAGAATGAATGAATTCAATAAACCATCGGCGTTCATCCGGCCCTGGCGTCGCCAGTCGCTGCTGGCAACGATGTTGGCTTCACCTTACCATGACCGCAATACGGGAATCAGATTTTTGTTCACTGGGGGTCGATAAACATGTTTCTATCGAAACGCTCATCCGTCCGGTCGCTGGTTTGCCTGTTCGTATCCGGAATAATGACTTGTGCGACCTCGGTCGCCGGATCCGGAATTCCCGATTCCCCTGCAAAACGGCAATCGCCGCCAAATGTGCTGGTCATCGTTGTCGATGATTTGGGTTGGACCGACCTCGGTTGTTACGGAAGCGGTTTTTACGAAACGCCCAGCCTCGACAAATTCGCCCAGTCGGCGGTTCGTTTCACCAACGCCTATTCGACTTGCCCTGTCTGTTCTCCGACGCGGGTCAGCATCATGACCGGCCGCTACCCCCAGCGAAATGGCTTGACCGATTATGCAGGTGCACCCCAGCCCCAAAACTGGAAACGAAATACGCCCCTGCTCCCTGCTCCCTATCGCCTGGAGCTGGCCCTGGAAGAAACCACGCTCGCAGAAATTTTTCGGCAGGCCGGCTATGCCACCTGCTTTGCCGGCAAATGGCACCTCGGCGGCGAACCGTATTACCCCCAACAGCAGGGCTTTGATGTCAACATCGGAGGATGCGAATGGGGACACCCCCGGGGCGGAAAGCATTTTTTCTCTCCTTACGCCAATCCTTCCATGAGCGATGGACCCGATGGTGAATACCTGCCCGAACGACTGGCTTCCGAAACAGTCAATTTCATTACCAGTCACCGGGATAAACCATTCCTGGCCGTGCTTTCGTTCTACGAAGTTCACACTCCCCTGATGACCACGCCCAAACTTAAGGAAAAATACCAAACGAAAAAACAGTCGATTCGATTCGCCGGACCGCTTTTCGTGGACCGCGACGGGCGCAAAGTCCGCCAGGTTCAGGAGCACGCGGTCTATGCCGGAATGGTCGAAGCGATGGACTCGGCGACAGGGCGGGTTCTCGACACGCTGGACGAATTGGGACTGGCGGAAAATACGCTCGTTGTTTTCACCAGCGACAACGGCGGCCTCTCAACCAGCGAAGGGCACCCGACCAGCAACTTGCCGCTCCGCGCCGGCAAAGGCTGGATGTACGAGGGAGGGATCCGGGTTCCGATGATCGTTCGGGCTCCGGGCAAAAAATATTCATCCGGATCGGAGAACGATACACCCGTCAACAGCAACGACATTTTTCCAACCGCAACGGAATACGCCGGATTGAACGCGCCATCGTCCAATCCACTCGACGGGACCAGCTTGTTGCCAGCCATGAGCGGTGAGAAAGCCGGTGCCGACCGCCCACTGTTCTGGCACTACCCGCATTACGGCAATCAGGGTGGCAGCCCTTCTGCCGCCGTTCGCCGCGGAAACTGGAAACTGATTCACTTTTTCGAAGATGACCACCGCGCAATGTACAACCTGGCTGACGACATTGGCGAAGACAACGATGTTGCAGGCAAACACCCGGAAATATTGCAAGAGATGAGAACACTGCTGGACCAGTGGAGCCAGGACGTCGGCGCGAAATTTCCGACACGCAAGCAGTAAACGACAGAACCGCAGGCCAGAAATCTTCAGCATGCAACCCGATTTCATCAACAAATTGCCGGTTGAACTTTTGTCCCGGTTCCACGCAGCGATCCGGATGGGAACGGCGGCGTCCGCTGTTTTGCTTCGACATTTCAATTCGCAATCGGAGCATTCTTCTGCGTCTACAAAATCCGGCATCCATGGAGACGAAGGACTGGTGACGCTGGCTGACATCCAGGCCGAACGGGCGATCCTCAAAATTGTTCGGGCGGAGTTTCCGGATGACGGGATTCTGGCCGAGGAATCGGGGGCCAAAAATGTCGTGGGGAATGAATACACTTGGGTGGTTGATCCGCTGGATGGCACCAACAATTTTGCCCACGGCATTCCGCAATTCTCCATCTCGATTGCCTGTTGCCGGAATGGATCTCCCGAACTGGGGCTGATTGTCGACCCCGTCCGGAATGACTGGTATGTGACGGTTCTGGGACAGGGTGCCTGGCACAACGGGAAACGGGCTCGCGTTTCCTGCCACGATTCGCTTGACCAGTCGATCATTGGAGTCGGGTTTTACTACGACCGTGGCGAAATGATGCGGGCCACCTTGAAGTCGATCGACGGGATTTTTTCGGCAAACGCATTGGGAATCCGGCGTTTTGGATCAGCCGCGCTGGATCTGGTCAACGTCGGGCTGGGGCGGTTTGGCGGATACTTTGAATACACGCTTTCCCCCTGGGACTTTGCCGCCGGCATGCTGTTCGTGACCGAAGCGGGCGGGCAAGTCACCAACTGCCGGCTTCAGCCGCTGTCGCTGAAACGCACTTCGGTCCTCGCAACCAACAAGCTGCTACACGAAACACTTGGCGATATTATCAGCCGCAACTGCCCCACTGGGCCCTAGTCCAATTCTTCCGGGCACGTTCGCCTCGGTCCAATTGGTCGGTGTCATCAAGGCTTGTTTAACAATCCCGCACCGCTGACTAGAATGCTGACTCGTGAATTCCCGGCCCAAAGGGCGCCAGGCTTATTTGTCATCATTTATTTTCATAACCAGTCCGAGGACCATCGTTCATGATCGATCAACCCGGCAACCGACCGTTGATGATGCCACGTTTGTCAATGATGATGTTCCTCCAGTTTTTTACCTGGGGAACCTGGTTCGCGACGCTGGGTCTGGCGATGTCAAACAAATCGTTGGGCCCGTTCATTGGCGGTGCCTATTTGACTGCACCCATTGCGGCAATCGCAGCACCGCTGTTTTTGGGATTGATCGCCGACAGGTTTTTTTCTTCGGAACGTGTGTTCGGCGTATTGATGCTGATAGGTGGTGGAATCATGTTGCTGATTCCTCAAGTTGCCGATTCGGCCGCCGTTCACTCCACTGCGGCGTTCGCAAGTATGGAAGCGACTAGCGGTTTGCAAGGGGACGCGCTTAGCAAGGCTTTTGGTGAGCAACAGCTTGCCGAAAACGCTGCGGGCAATCGATTGTGGTGGCTGATTCTGGCGCACATGTTGTGCTACATGCCAACCCTCGGACTGGGAAACACGATTGCGTTTTCGCATATCCCCAGCCAGGACAAATTTCCAATGATTCGCGTTTGGGGCACGATCGGGTGGATCGCTGCTGGCCTGGTCGTCGGGTTCACGCAATGGGACGGCACATTCTTTATTTTCCAGCTCTGTGCGATCAGTTCGCTCGCGCTGGGCGTGTTTTGTTTCATGCTCCCGCACACTCCTCCCCCGCTTCTGGGCAAACCCATGGATTTGCGGTCGCTGTTTATGGTCGATGCGTTCAAGTTGCTGGGCGAATGGAATTTTCTTGTGTTTGCGATTTGCTCAACGGCGATTTGCGTCCCGCTGGCATGGTATCACGGCAGTGCATCGCAATTTCTTGGGCAAACCGGATTTCAGGCGACCGGTGCAACGCTGACACTTGGGCAAATGTCGGAAATTATTTTCATGGTTTTGATCCCATTCTTTTTTCGAAGACTGGGTGTCAAAGTCATGCTGCTGGTTGGAATGGCGGCCTGGGTCGGACGATACCTGCTGTTTTCGTTCGGCGCACCGGACCAAATCACCTGGATGTTGCTGGCTGCAGTAATACTGCACGGGATCTGTTACGACTTCTTTTTTGTCACCGGTTTTATTTACACCGACCAGAAATCACCGAAGGAAATACGAGGTCAGGCTCAGTCGCTTTTGATTTTCCTGACGCAAGGCATCGGGATGTTTATCGGTTTCAAGACGATGGGCAACGGTGTCGATACAGACCAGTCCAAACAATATCTGAATGCTCTCAAGGCAGCGCGCGAAGGTCAACCGGCGATGGGATTTGCAGATACATTTTCCAACATGTTTTCACGATCGCTTCCGGAAAATCTTGACAACAGCCAGTTGCCCGTCGTAATGGACCAGTGGAAAGCGTTCTATCAAAAACCCGCCTTGTTGGCCGGAATTGTCCTCGTTGTGTTTGCATTGCTGTTTTGGGACAAAACCAAATCAATTGCCTCGGCAAAATCTGAAGCATAACCTGTTTCAAGATCCAAACACCAGAATTTGTCACGCCCGACCAACAAACCTCGGAGTTTGACTTGTCCCGATACTTTTCGTTTGGCGTTTTGCTCGCAGTGATCGTGCTGCTGATCATCATGTTCTACAAACTGATGGTCGGATTTTTCGTGCCGCTGTTTCTCGCGGCACTGCTGGTCGTGATTTTCAATCCGCTTCACCAGTGGTTTCTGAAAAAGTTCAAAGGGCACGGGCAAATCGCTGCCGGTTTGACGACCACAACGATTTGCCTGGTTGTGTTTGCACCGATGGCATTGGTTTTCATGTTGGCTGCGTCGGAAGGACGGATGGCCGTCCAGAACTTCTCGTCCGGGGCGATTATTAACCAGCTGGTAGTGCTTCGCCAGAATCTTGGCCTCGATATCGTTGCGGTCGAGGATTTCCGCTCTTTGGAGAATGAGTTCACCAAACTGGTTGACTCGCGGGATCCGGAATCCGAATCGAAACCATTTCTTCGCCAGTTGGACATGGTTCAGACAACCGCCGAAACATTTCGCGAAGCAGCGAAGTTGCCTGTGCTCCCGGATCAACCCGGCGAAGATCAGGCTGACGCCATTTCCTCGACGCTGCGATTGTTCCGGTCGGATACTCCGGAAGAAGCGTGGCTTAGGTTCCAGGACGACTTGTTGCGGCTCCGGGATGCATTCGAAAATTCCCTGAACGAAACGACAGGGGGTGCCGCAAAGCCAGCCGAAAATCCGGATGCACAAACGCCGCCTCCGGCCGACAGTGCCCCAGATACACCGGAAGGTGGGCAGGAGGTTGACCAGACCACCGTGCAGGATGGACCGGACCCGGAACCCAAACGACCGGTCACCGAGCTCATTCGGGAAACGAAGCGGTCATTGGACCTGTTCAAAACGGTGCACACAGGCGGCAAGACCTGGTCGTGGCTGAAACTGATGGCCAACCCAACCGACATGGAACTGGAAGAATACAGCAGCCGGCTGTCGACTTTTTTGAGGGAGAAGCTGCTTACCATTGGTGGTGCGACCACGGCTGCACTGGGCAGTTTGCTGTTCGGACTGGCGATCATGATTGTTGCCGTCTATTTCTTCCTGCTGGACGGGCCTGCGATGCTGGCCGCAATCAAACACGTTTCACCGCTGGACAAGACCCACGACGACGAGCTGATTCAGGAATTCTCGACCGTTTCCCGCGCCGTGGTCCTGGCCACCTTGCTCAGCGCGTTGGCTCAGGGAATCCTGGCGGGGATCGGGCTTTGGTATTGCGGGTTTGAGCAGGTATTCCTGATGACCATTCTTACAACCTGCCTGGCGCTGGTCCCGTTCATCGGAGCTGCCGCCGTGTGGGTTCCTGCCTGCATTTGGCTCTATGCCATGGACGGTCGTTTGGGAGCCGCGATTGGGTTGGCGATCTACGGTACTGCCGTGATTTCCATGGTGGATAATTTCATCAAGCCGTGGGTACTCCACGGCCAGTCCAATCTGCACCCGCTCGTCGCCCTGCTAAGTGTCCTGGGCGGAGTCACGGCGCTGGGTCCGGTGGGAATTCTGATCGGACCGATGATTGTCGCGTTCCTGCAAACAACTTTGGAAATTCTTCGCAAGGAACTCTCGAAACTGGACGTTCCAGCACACGATGTCGCGGCGGAGTCCGGCAGTTTGGCAACCGTCAACGTGGCTTCTCCTGCACCGGTTCCAGCCAAACCCTCCCAGCCACCTAACAAACCCGAAACCGCGACCCCAGGCAAATTCCGGCTGGGCAAAAAGAAAAAACAGCGTTAACCAGCGTCGGTCAAACCGGGTGATCGTGTGCAATTCGAACCAGCCGGATCCCTTCGGCGGTCTGATCGAGCGTATCGATCCAGAATTTGCCCTGCCAGGCGTAGCGCATTTGCAGACGCTTGATCCCATGGGTCAAAAGCGATTCGCCAGCCCTGGCAAGAATCTCCGGCGAGCTTGCGGCGGCGCTGGAAGACAGGCGGATGGCGGTGGCCTCTGTCGCCAGTTCACGGAAAAGATCCCGGACCTGGTCTGCGGTCAGCGTCGCA
>Ga0163150_10002497_pt1 | contig 27973 bp, 24 predicted proteins | sample OliLakLV19P2IB_FD_148628 | JGI IMG/M metagenome (GOLD analysis project Ga0163150, IMG submission 148628) | Freshwater microbial mat bacterial communities from Lake Vanda, McMurdo Dry Valleys, Antarctica - Oligotrophic Lake LV.19.P2.IB | ecosystem: Environmental > Aquatic > Freshwater > Lake >...
CACTGCGCCTAGCGGACGTCAAGGACGAGACGAGGGAGAAACCTAGATGATCACAATTGAAGAACTGCAGAAGGTCGTGGCTGACAACTTCGACGGCGCGCTCACGACGGGTCAGCACAACGTAGGGGGCGCCGCCTGCGTCTGGGAGGCGTACAATTTCGCGACCCGTAACGCGCAGCCCGCAGAGTGGCTGCTTTCCATGCGCGCGCACGAGCGAGAGCTACGCGACGCTGGCAAACGCGACGTGGCCCTGTCGCCCCGCGAGTTTTCTTGGCTGCTAGACTTCGCCGAGGATGCGCTGCGACTGCGCGCCGTGCTGCGCTGGACCCACGACACCTACTGCTTCGCGGACTATGGCAAGCACGCGCCCGAGTGCCTACTCTGTGAGCTGGGCGAGGAGGAGACGACCGAGTGAGCACACCAGGCAAGTTGGCGTGTTCCCGCTGCGGCTACGCAGATGCGCGCACGAAGCATAGCTGCGTGCCGAAGCTACTGCCGCCGTACGTGCTCGCCGATGCCCGGCATGAAGCAGCACACGAACCCGGTAACGTCTTCCCCGGCCTAAAGGCTGGGGCTTTCCGGACTGAAGTCCGGGGTCTCCGCCGAGAGGATTTCAGATGACCATCGACATGCCGTGCACGCGGACGCAACTCGCGCCCCGCGAGAGAGTTATCGCCAATACCTGGAATCCCAACCACGTCAGTCCGGACAAGATGGAACTGCTCAAGCAATCGATCGTGGATAATGGGTTTTGCTTTCCGATCGTCACGATTCACGACGACGAGCGCGACCTCTACGTGATCATCGACGGGTTCCATCGCCGACTAATCTGCGATCCGGAGTGGCTCGATATCGATCCGATTCCGGTGGTTGTCCTCGGGCACGACATCAGCAAGCGGCAGATCGCGACGGTGCAGTTCAACAAGGCCCGCGGCGTCCATCAAGTTGACTTGGACGCGGACATCATCCGCGCACTCGTCGAACAGGGGATGACAGACGCGGACATCGCGACTCACCTCGGGATCGATCTCGATACGGTCCACCGATACAAGCAGGTTACTGGAGTCGCGGAATTGTTCCGCAACTCGGAGTACTCGCTGAGTTGGGAAATGGTTGATTGATTGACGGGGTCGCATTCGTGACGCCGCATGCCGTGGCGAGGTTTCGCGAGCGGATCGCGCCGCTCGATTACGAGGCGGCGCGCGCTGCAATACTTGACGGCCTGACTCGCATCGCGGGGGCGCCACAGCCGGCGCGTCATCACCCCGGCGAAGTCCTGGTCAGGGTGCGTCGTGGGCCGCATGCTTTTCGCGCACGGCTCGCGCCGCCGATGGGACCGGGGATGGCGCCCGTGGTCGTTACCGTCTTCCGTGGTGGTAGGTAGGCTAATACGAGGCATTAGCCGAATTGTTCTGCGGCACCACAGATACCCGTTGACTTCCCCAACCGCTTGGGCTTATATGGGGACATGACGAACAGCGGCCAGCAGGTAGCAATCACGGGCAACACCTACCCGGTCAAGGATTCGATCCGCGCTCTCGGCGGCCGTTGGAACGCTGCCGCCAAGGCATGGATGGTGCCCGCTTCGGTAGCCGACCAGGCGCGCGCGCTCGTCGGTGGCTCCTCGCGCGCGCGGCCACGGTATCGCCGCACGGGAACCTGGACGGGGTGTAGCTGCGGGTCTCGCGCGGAGAATCCGCGCGACAGCGATTGCGCGAGCTGCCAGCACGACGCCTAAAAAGGAGAGACCATGACGAACAGCAACGACACGACACGCCTCGAGACGCGCGTAGATGATTCTGACGCTCGTGGGGGTGTGACCGACAAGTACAATATTAGCTTCGCGACGATCAGCGCGCTGCGCCATGCATCATACGAGCACGGGGACGACTTCATGGGCGCGGTCTGCGACCTGGCGCTAGATGGCCAGATCGATACGGACGACTACGGGACCCTCGATCGAGCAGCCCTAATCAGGCTAGGGGATATGTCGCGCGATGAGGCTTACGCCGCTTGCGCCGCAGCGGTCAACGAGCTGGTGGGCGACGATGCAGCGCCGCAGCCCGGGTGCTCGTGCATCCGGTGCGCCAGGCCGCAGGTGGCGTCATGAGCATCGAGAAGTGCGACGGCTGTGGCGAGGCGATCACGGCCGAGGCAAACGCGCAGGGCTGGCCGATCCCCCGCTTGGCGGACGGCACGAGCATCGGCCCGTGCTGCTACGGCGAGGAGGCCTGGTGCCCGGCTGGACACGTCATGGACGCGCACAGCGAGGACGCCACGTGCGCGGTCTGCGAGGTGCGGGCGGTGACGATAACGGACGACGCTGTCCGGATAGCCCTGTCTACCCTCAGCCGCGAAATGGTCCGCCTGCGAGTGCCATGTGGCGCGATCACAGCCAGCGACTTCGGACGCTGGCACGCAATCCACCTCACCCAGATGATCGCGCTCTTGCAGTCGTTGCCGGCATTCCGAGACGCCAGCTGATTATCAGACGAAACAACGGGCGCTCGGGATTGAGCGCCAAGGGAGAAGGGACCACATGAAAGACGATCGCGCGACGATCATACCTGGGCGCGACCCGCGGGGGGCGACATGACGATCGAATGCCTGGAGCGTATCAGCTCCCTTGGGACGTGGCTGTGTCGGCCGTCGACGGCGACTGTCATCGTCCGCAGCTCGGAGCCGCTGTCCAGCGCCGAGCTGCGTGACGCGCTGGCGCACCTCGGCCACGTGAGCGGCGCGGCACCGCGGATCGCAGAGCCCGGGTGGAACCCCGCGCCGGTGTTCTGGGGCCAGCTCGGCCCATCCATGGATTGGACGGCGCACCTACGCGCCGACACCATCGAGTGCGCAAACGCGCTCGAAGAGTTGCCGATGCGCTCGGGACGCCAGCATGGCGGCTGATACACCCGACCTGTGGCACCTGACCCTGACCACCGGGCACGGCAGGCGCTCCCCGCGCAGCGAGGTCGAAGCGGACACGATCGACGCGCTACGCCCGATCGTGGCCCTCGCCGGCGGCGTCGTCCACGGCCTGCACATCGACATCCTCCGCCGGACGTTGCTCGATGGTCGCACCCTCGGAGCTGCCTACACCATCGGCCTCGACGGTCGTTCGCCGGCAGTGCGCTGCGTGCTCTGTTGTGACCGATCTGCGCACGAGACGTCGTGGCGCGATGCGCTCGACCACTTCGCCGAGAACCCGATCCAGACGGCATCGGCGGCGCTGATCGAACCCTCCGTACCGTGGCTGACGGTCGAGATGCTGCCGGGCGCGATCGGATGCCAAATCGACGACATACAGCTGATCGCGGACGCAGAGCGGTGCGTCGCATGGACCATGATGGAGCCGAGATGAATGCACCGACGTGCCGCACCCACCACATCCCTTTGGTCTGCCCTGCGTGTCAGGGCGCCAAGGGTGGTGGCAAGACCAGCCCCCGCAAGGCCGCTGCGGCCGCTGCGAACGCGAAGCTGGCGAGCGCCAAGCGCTGGCCAGACAAGGGAGGCAAGGCGCTCGGCTGCCGACGGGACCGCTAACGCGCAGTCGTCGCCAGCAGCACGAGCGGGCTACCTACCATCCTCGACGACCGAGCTTGCGAGATCCCGGCCGCACAACTCCCTTGGCGGTGCGGGACGGGTTGACCTTCAGGCGCTCCCCGCACAGCACGCAGTAGGAGAGCCCCCACCCGATTCGGCGCTGACAGCCCTCAGCTTCGCACCGATAGCGGTAGTCGCTCAAGTTCGACCTTCAGCGGCTTCGTTGCCGCGACGTAGCGCGACGCACTCGCCGCACTCGCACGCCAGTACCGAGCGATCGACGAGCGCCTGCCGCTCGCACTCCACGCCACACTCGGTGCGCGCCGAATGGACCTGGTTGAAGAAGCGGCGGCAATGTCCGCAGCGCACCTTCACCGGCGACCGCACCACGCGCAGCGATCCTGCGTTACATGCCCCATCGAGAGTCCCCGATCCGCCAGAGAAGGCGGCGCCACCACGACCACCATCGCTTCGGGATCATGTGGCGGCCCTTACGGCGCTACGATGGCGACGGGCTGCGTCGTCATGAACCGCACCGCGATATTCAGCACCGCGGCGACGATCAGCTCCACCTCTCCAGGTGCGATCGAGACGCCAGTCACGGACTGGACGACCGCCACGGCCGCGAGCGCCAGATTCAGATAGAACGTCTTCGACACAAAAATTGACTTCGTGTTGCTCATCATCCACCTCTTTCGTTGGTCGCGCTGGTCGCGACGGTTACGGTCCCTTCGTCTCCATCCGTCTTGCCGGTGATCGACGTGACGAGGTTCTTTGCCGCGTCGGGGTCGGGCCGCGAGGCACCAAAGAAGAATCCGAGCACGCCGCTCACCACCGACGCGAATAGTGCGTTCGATGAGCGCAACACTTCGCCGTTGTCCGCCGGCCACTGGAAGATCGAGACCAGCGTTGTGACCGTGAGCGATGCCATGGCGAACATCGCAATCCGCGCGGCCCACAAGTATTTCTGCCCGTTGGTCACCGGCACCACCTAGTTGGGTCTCGTTTCCCGCCGTCGTACGGATCGGCGAGCTTCATTCGGATCAGCTCTTTCGAGATCGACAGGCCGCCGACCTCGATGTCACCGAGCACGCGGCCAAACTTCTCACGCTCCTCGCCGCGGGTGACGAGCACGATCTGCTCGCCTCGGAGCCGATCTTCGACGAACGCCTTGGCTTCCAGCCCGAGCTTCTTCTCGGCTGGACACGCCGGTCGGAATGTCTCTGGGGCGTTCACGCCGGCCAGTCGCACCGTGTCGAGGATCTGTGTCGACAGCTCCACGTCCTGCCCTGGCATTCGCACCACCGCTCGCGCCGTGATGAGGGCATCGATCGTGTCAGCATCTACCACTCTCACGAGCCGCGCGTCGTACCGACGTTCCGGCACGACACGCGGCGCGGGTGTGGCGAGCGCGACCGAGAGTGCGAGGGCGAGGATCATCTACTCGCCCGAATCCTCGGTCAGCCCGCCGATCGTCAGCACACCGGCGCACTGGAACCCGAGGTTGTCCGCCGTGTACTCCCCCGACGGGTCGAGCACGACAATTGTGCAGCGCTTGAGCTGCCGCGAGGCGTAGTTCCAGAGCGTCAAGCGCTCCTGGTTGTCGACCTCCGCTTGCGGAATGCACTCGATCACCGACGGGTCGAGTACCTCCGTGCAGATCGGGATGAACCGCACGCGGGGCGCGTCCTGCGCCAGCGCCACGAGCGACGTGCATGCGACCGCGAGCGCGGTCAGTGCGTAGACTAGGAACCTCATCGTGTACTCCTTTCGTGCTGCCCGATCAGTCGAACAGCTCTTTCAGCGCGGCAACGAGGCCGCGGATAGCGAGGTCAACTCCGAGCGCGAGCAGCTCGGGCGGCACGCCACGGAGTTCCTTGACGCTGTGTTGCAGGAGCGGGAGCGCGGCGATCACCCCCTGGCGGACGTAAGCGTGTTTCTGTTCCGACAACCAAGGCACCGAGTTGACGCGCAGTACCAGCGGGGCGGCCGCGGGTTCGAGTAGTCGGGCGACGGCCGCGACGGGCAGGAAGAGGCTCGGCTCCGCGGGGAGCAGTGTGCCCGATGTTCCACGTGAATCATCAACTTCTCCAACGTTGGCGGATTCACTCATCGCTTCACCTCACTCCGCTGAGAGTACCGGGTTCTTCATTTGCGCGTTCCCTTGTCCGCCAACGCCTGCTCGCGGCGCTCCGCTTCACGCGCCAGGTGTGTCATCAAGGCCTTCGTGCCTTGCTCATCGATCCGGCTCAGGATCGCCGCCGTGATCCGGTTGTTGGCCGATGCCTCTTCCATGGATTGCGACGTCTCGCGCTGCTGCTGATTCAGGTCGTTGATCGACGTGCGTTGCTCCGCGTCCACGCCGCTCTGGACGTACACCACCGCGATCAGCGCCATGGCGATGATCGTGGGACTCAGCAGGCCCTTCTCGGCGAGGAACTCGAACATCTCCTTGATCATCAGCGTCAACCCCTCAGAGGCTTGGTCACCGGCGTCAGCCACAGCGCGGCTTCCGCCTCGCGCCGGCGGACCAGCCCCGGCAGCACGACGAGATCGCCGGTTAATGGGTGCCGAGCTTTCGTCCAGCGCCGGAGCTGCGTCGGGACGGCGTCGTACTGCCCGCGGTTCAGCACGTCGCGCAGCGTACTTGTCATGAGGTTGCCCGGCCCGAGATTGAACGTCCACGAGACGAGCGCGCCGCGTTGGTTGTCGTTGAGGTCGACGCGGATCAGTCGGTCGACGTGCTCGGCTGCTTCCTCGAGGTCTCGACCGAGCATCTCCTCCGCTTCGTCGTCGGTGATGACGTCGCCGAAAATGACGCCGGAGGCGTGCCCGTAACCAATCGTCGGCTTCCCGGCCGGGCATAGGTACGCCCGAAGACGGAGCCCTTCAAATTGGCGGACCAGATTGACCGTCGCCTGATTGACCGGACGAGGCATCAGGTCGCCTCGCCTTCGGATTGTTTCTTGCTCACTCAGCAAGTCTCCCGCATCTCGCGGCGGTGAAGGTCCGAGACTCTCGCGTCATTCCGCTACTGTGCACGCCTTACTCAATAGGCGACGTTGAACTCGTATTTCGTGCAGCCCCACGGCAGGTAGAGCTTGACGAGCCACCTGCCGGCTTGGGGCCTCGGGCGCACCCCCGGTGCGGGGCCGACGTCTATCGTCCACGTGCCGTCCGGCGCGATCGCGGTCATCTCCAAGTTCGAGCACGACGCGTTGCCGAGGTTGATCGTGAAGATCTCAAAGAACGGGAACGCCTTTGCTGGGAGGTCGGCGCAGAGAATCCGCTCGACCCCGACCTCTAGGTTGACGTCCTGCTTGCGCCAGTGGTTCGCGCTGATCTTCGAGAAGCGGTCGCTATCCGAACACGCTGGCGTCGGTCGCGGCGTCGCGGTTGGAATCGGCGTCGCCGTCGGGACTGGTGTGGGCGTCGCCCTCGGCCGGAACTCGACGCACTGCTTCTTGTTCCCGTTGGTCGTCGTGCAGACGCCGACGATCTCCGCCGCCCCCGCGACGGTGAAAGACAAGACCACCCCCGCAACCGCACCCATCCATTGTCTCGCCTTCACCGCCGCACCCCCTAACCCCGAGTTGCTACCTTCACATTATCCCCGAATCGCCCAGATGTTGCGTGCCGCGAATGAAAAACCGCTACCGCTGGTGGTTCAGAGCTTCTGAATCAAGACGATCTTCTTGTGGTAGGGCAGCCCGCTCAATGCGGCCCCGGTCGAATGCGAGCTCGCACTCAGTCCGGGGTCGACCGTCGACAGTAGGGCTGTGATCGGATGCGCGTGCCCGCCGAACGCCTCGTTTTCCCCCCCTGCAGCGACGCTGATCGTAGACGCAGCCGCGTTCTCCCCGATATATTCATATGCCGAGAATCCCCCCATCGGAGCCGCGGAGGGTTGGATCACGGTCCCGCCGTGTGCATGCGAGAGTGTGTGCGAGGAGTTCGATTGCGTGTGAACATGCCCACCATCTCCGGATCCGGGAGCGGCAGGGCTCGCCGCAGCGCCCTTGATGAAGAAGCCGACCGCGGCCGTCAGGACTCCCCACCCGCCGGGAGCGTCAGCGGATTGCGCCCAGAAGATGATCGACCCCGCCGGTAGAACTGTCTGGTTCGCGTCGACCGGCTTCATAAACACCAGCTCGTAGAAAGGCAGGGCCGGCTCGTCGTCCGCGATCGTCCCGGACGCTGATCCAGATGTGGTGTTGTCCCCGGGCGCAGTGATGGTGAACGGGTGTTGATGCTCCCGTGAAGCGGCGACTCCACCGGTGAACGAATAGAAGAACTTCTGGGCAACGATCGTGTTCGTCGCCGACCCCAAGTTGAAGGCGGCTGCGGAATGGACGTGTCCACCTGAGGAATGCGTGTGCGACGGCATCGCTCCGGTGTGCTTGTGCGTCCCCGCCGAGAACGCGGTGTTGACCACCTCCGAGTCGCCGGTGACCGTGGAATTCGCCGAGTTGGGGAATGAATAGCTGTTGTCCTGGTCCGCCGTTTCGTGCATCGGCATGACCGTCCACGCCGTTCCGGACCCACCCGTCACAACGACGCGCACCACCTTGCTCGCGTCGGCGGTGTTGGTGATCGTCAGCCGCTTCCCGATCGATATGTTCGTGCCCGACAAGACGTTCAGCGTAGATCCCGAGTCGGAAGTCGTGAAGGCCGACGTGTTGACCCGAGTCGAAACGGCCCCGTTCGTCGTCGCTCCCCGGAGATACAGCCCGTCCAGGTCGGTGACGCGAGTCCACCCCGCTGGGATCGAAGCCGAGCGATACCCGACGATCAGGTCCTGAGAGAGCGCGCCCGTGGTGTTCGCCGTGCGCTGCATGAACTTCACGCGGCGGAAGTCGGGCTCGTTCGGTCCCGGCACGGTGGACAGCGAAGTCGGCGTGGCACTTGTCCCGCTCGAGGCCCCGACGTTCGAGGGTGCCCCGGGTACAGGGTGCGTGTGCCCGCCGTCGGTCAAGCCACGGTGCACATCGACCGGAACCTGCCGGCCGGCTGCCGGATAGGCGTACTTTCCGAGGTACTCAATCTCCCAGTCGAGAGTGACTGCCCCGGCGCCGTCGATCCCGTGCGACGATGGTGTCGCCGAATGTTGGTGCGACGGAACATCGTGGACGTGCGAGAGGCTGTGCGTGTGGTGAGTGCCCCCGAGCTGCGTTGCCACATCGGGGGACGATGCTCCCATTGCGAACTGGTTCCGTAGGTCGGTCACCTCGGCGTAGTCGGTGATTGCTCCACTAGCCAAGGTGATCGGGATGCCGCCCATCGGAACGGAGTCAGGAGAGATGTCGACCCGATCAGCGACAGGATCGTTCTGTCGCTCAGCCTTCAGCTTGACAATCTTCGCGTTGGCGTCGTCATACTTGACCTCAGTGATGCGCCACACCGGGTACTCGTTGGCCATCTCCGGGACTCGCGGGTTCAGTCGGTGGTAGACATACTCCCCGACGATCGGCAGCCTCTCTAGTCCGTGCACAATCAACTCGAGCTGGTGACGCTGCCTCGAGTAGTGCAGGACGATGGGCGCTCCGATGCCCGCAGCGGACGGTCCATCAGTGGCCAGTGCCTTGACCGCGATTCGCTTGGAACTCTGGATCGCGAACTTGCCCTCCGATGGAAGCGAGCTCGAGAGCCCTCGCGCTTCCATGTCCGCGATGATTCTTTCGGCGACGCGATTGGAGGCTTGGAGGTTGACGTCGTAGGTGACCGCAGCCTCGTAGTAGTGCTCATCGAGGAACGAGAGCGCCCGCGGTTCCGATCGGACCGAATCCGCAAGGACGGCAATGCGATAGACCTCGACGTCGTCCAGCGCGATCGATGTAGCGACGGTGCTGCCGTGGGCGGGATAGATTAGCAGCTCGGTGTGCCCTGCGTCCCCAGGTTCGGTTTCAACAAGAAGGGAATGCCTGGTCCACTTGCCGGTCTCCAAGACCATCGGGTCGGAGAGCGTCTCCACGCCGGATGGTCCGGTGACGCCGATCCGCAACAGGGTGGACGCGCCCGAGAGAAGGGACGCGAGAAACGTGACGACGTAGCTTCCCCCGCTCGGGAGAATGAAGTTCTGAGCGATAGCCGCCGCGGCATCAGGGGAGCCGCCGTTGGACACCTCCGCCGAGCGGGCGCCGTTGTACTTCCTCGAGGTAGTGGTCACGAAGGTGGCGGAGTTTGTGACCCGCCATGGGAACCCAGAGGTTGAGTCGTCCTCGAAGCCCGGATTGCGGCAAATGTTGCCCACCGTCAAGTCGGGCACGTCGATCGCGACTCTGCCTTGACGGTTGACCTTCCAGAACGCGAAGACCCTGGAGCACAACTCGGAGAGCGCATCTTCGGTGTTCATCGCGCCGTCGATGACCAGTCCGACCTTTGGTGCTGTGGGAATGATCCCGCTGTTGATCTGATACCGCCAACGACGGTCGATCATCCGGAACGAAGGCTCGACAAGATGCTTCGCTGACACTCCCCCGTAGGTGGCGAGAATGTGTCGCGCGATCGCGCCAGGCGTCTGAAGGGCCGTGCCGGTCGATGCTCCGGTGCTGGTCGAGCCGATCAAATCGACGTAGACAACGTCCGCCGGCTCCGTGGTCGTAGGGAAAGCGGCGTTGTTGACCCGCACCTTCCCCAGGTCGATGTAGGCCGCGGTGACGTTGAGATTCGCCCCGGCGACCGTCTTTCTGGTGGTGCCATCGAGGTATACCGCAGATACCGATTTTACTGCGTGACCGGCAAACTGATACTCGTTCCAGTTCGCCCCGCCCTCTAGCGTCGTGATCCGATACGCGATGACCCTCCGAAGGGAGCCGTAGAGGAGCGGCAGCGACTGGTCGTCGCGGGTCCTCAGCGTGGAGTCCGAAGCCAGCCCCTCCTTCACTGATATGGTCGTCGTCGCGATGGGGCGCTGAATCAGGAGTCGCCGGTCGAACAGTCGAAGGGTGAGCTTGCTGAAGTCCGATCCGGCAAGACCGAGAACGGCATCGCCGACCACTTCAAAGTCGGCGAGGTTGTTGGACTTACGCGTGAACCCCCTCCGCACCTTCGCGCGGAAGCCCTCGAACGTCGCAGGAACAAGAAGCGCATCGTCGAACCGACGGTCGGCAGCGACGACCGACAACGCACCGAGGCTGGTGCTGGCGGAGTACTCACCCTTGCTCGATGAGAGCCTCTGTGTGGCACCGGGAACGTCTTTCAGTAGTGGCGCATAGGGCAGGGTGGTGCCGGCCGAATCGACGAGGTTCTCCTTTTCCCTCCCGACCAGAAGGGCAGGGATGACGATCACCGTCACGTCGCTGTCGGCGGGCGAATCACCGGATGGGAGTTCGACGTATATGTCCATCATTGCCGAGTCCCAGAACCACTCCCCATCGGAGAGGTCCGCGAGCGAATAGACCCGGGTGTACTCCACTTCACCGACCGTGACCCTGGAGATCATCTGCACGTCGGAGAGTCGCTTGGAGAACCTGCCTGACGTGGTCGTCGAGTTCCAGTTCTTGTAGATCCGCCCGCCCATCTCTACGTCGGCGACGACGGCCACTCTCTCGTCTGGCTGCGCGCGAAAATCCGGTTGTTCCCGCATCCACGAGAACGTGAAATCTCGTGCCTGGAGGACCGTCGTGACGGCGGTGTTGCGACGCAGCTCGACGGCGTTTGTCGTCGCGCCGGCGTCCCTGCGATTGCGGATGAACCAGAACGTTGGGGAGAAGTCGGTGGACGCCGCACCGAAGATGTCGTTGTGCGACCCTAGTCCTGTCCCAGCCAATTCGTAGCGCGGCCTCGAGCGGATGGGATTATCTCCCCCTACGGACGCAGCGACGATCTCTATATGCCTGCCGGACGCAAGCGTGACGGAACCGGAGGTCTTCGCAGTGACGTAATTGTTGTTGCTGACCGACTGCGAGAAGTTGGTCGACAGGTCCTCGCTGTGCTGACCGGCGGCAAGAGCGGGAATGTTCGCAAGCGGGATGGCCGCGAGGAATGCATTCTTGATCTTGGCCGTGTTGCCGCCCGACTGGCGGAAGCGGATGCGGATCCTGTTCGTACCGGGCACGGTCACGACGCCGAAGAATCCCGCGCTCACGTAGTCGTTCGCAGTCCCGGGTTTGACCAGCTGATTCGCGAGGACTGTCCCGCCGGACGTCAGTTCAAGGACTACGTCGGCCCGAGTCGCGGTGTTCGTGTTGGTCGCGACCCACGTGGCGACGATCAGGTACTCGCCGGCGGGAATGTTCGCGCCCAGGTCGAGGTGGTCCTGGTAGCTTACCGACGTGGTCGTTTGCTCTGCGGTCTTTCCGTCTCCCGCGAATGTGCCGGAGAGATACCGGAGAGCAAGGATGCGCGGAGATTCGATGGTGACCGTTGCGCCCGCCGTCGGACTCGTCAGGTAAACGGCCTGCTCGTACCGCTGCCCTCCGACGAGAGACACCTTCGCCGCCGCGACATAGTTGGCCCGGTCTGGATCCGTAGAGGAGAGGTCGACCCGTGACGCCCCGTGGGCGCCGTCGCCGCTGTATGGATCATCCTGAAGCGCGTTGAGCCACAGTGAGGCTGCGGCGCCGGATGGAGTCCCGGATGACTCCAGTGTCCCGCACGCTACTACCAGATACGTGTAGGCATCCTCCGGTGCTTCCGAGAGATCTATCACGCAGCGTGCAACGAACTCGTCGCCCGGAAAGATCGTGCTGCTGCCCGGAAATGTGTAGGGGAACGTGACGGTGTCGACAGCCGACTGTACCGGCTTGAGCGTCAAGTTCGTGGAGTCCGTGACCTTCGTCACGTAGCAGCGGGCGAAGCCGGCCGACCCGTCCCACAGCAGAACTAGCTGGCCCTCGACGTAGAGCGGTGAAGCGGGGGCAGTCAGGACAAACGCGGCTCCCGCCGTGCCGAGAGAGACCGAGCCCGTGGTCGTCGCGGTCGTGCTTGAGATTGAAGCGCTCGACCGGTCCTGCGCGTCATAGAACAGGTCGAAGCTATCCACTGGCTTCCTCGAAGGAGATGCGCAGATCGTTCAGTTCTGGAGCCTCCAGTGTCCCGGTCTGACTGTCGGAGAAGTAGCCGTAGAAGCACCCGCCGCCCTTCACGATCGGATCGGTGGAATATGCATGTACGTCCAAGATGGCGTGTTTCGAGCCCTGAGCCGCGACCTTTCTCTTGAGGGTGTAGAACTCCGCGAACGTCATGTCGGCGACCGTCAAGTCAATCTCGTGGTAGGGCCTGATTGGGTCGGACCACTGTGCGCGGCCGTAGGCTCTCTGCCTGTCCGAGGGGTCGTTGGGGGAGATTCTCACGCCCTGATTCGGCGTGATCGCGGTGTAGTCGCCGAGGAAGACGGAGCCGATTTCGAAGAGGTCTTCGTCGGTTCCATAGGAACCACCTGGCGGGAGCCACACCTTCCAGAACCGCCGCACCCCTGCGGTACCACCCGTCGGCGTGCCCAGGTACCACCGCAGCACCTTACTGACGTCGTCCTGCGGATAGAGCGGGAAGTCCCAGCGTACCGGGTTGACCAGGCCGGCTGAATCATCCGAGGCGCGAAGGATGACAGTCGTGCCCGCATCGAAGTTGACGTCCGTCAATGCAAAACACGTCGGGAGCTTTGCCGACCCCAGGTCGAAGCTGACATACTGGTCGGCGGTCGCATCGGTTGACCGCCAAGTCTCCGACCTGTGCGGAGAGAGCAGGTTGGTCGCGGGATACAGCGCTCGCTCGGTGGTCTTCCCCGCGATCGATGCGTCGAGGGCCCAGTTGTTGAACCAGATGGCTCCGGCTTCAGGTGGCGATTCTAGCGGCACATCAGCCTCCGAACGAAATCCCAGCCTTGTCGGCAACTCGCTTTGCGATCGTCCACGCCTCGATCAGGACCTCGTCGTTCATCTTGACCTCAGCGTGGAGCGGCTGATTCTTCAGCGAATCGGCAAGGCGATTGAGAGCCTTCGCGACATCCTGGTTGCCGGAATCGCCGCTCCGTGCGCGACTCAGCGGGATGATCGCCTCCGGCCCTGACTCGCCGATAAGCGCGTACGTCGGACGGGTGACGATGCCACCAGCGGCCAAGTGCGGCAGATCTACCAACTGGCTGTCAGACACCCCGCCCGTCCTCCCGAAGGCGTCGAGCTGGGTGATCTTCTCGTCGGTCGTCACGAGCTTCTGTCCCAGGTCGCACTCTCCGGTGCATGCGTTCGCGGCCTTGTCCGCGGCCGTGTCGAAGCTCTGCCCGGCCCGGTCGATGTTTTGCACCGTGGTGTCGAGGTTGAGGCCCAGCGCCTTAGCCGCGTCCGTGCCGATGTCGATGATCGACTGTATGGCCGCCTTGAACGCGGGGTCGTCGAGGATGTCAGCGATCAAGCCGACCTGTATCGCGATCCCGGCGGCGGCCATGGCGATGCCCTCCGCGCTGCCAGCAGCAATGGCCTTGCCGAGGTTCTCGAACTCCCCGGTGATCAAGGCGAGCATTGGAGCAAGCGCACCCTGGATCACTGCGGCGTCGATGAACGCACCGACCAAGCCCTCGACGATGTTGCCGTATACTGCCTGCCGGAGAGCCAGAGAGAACGTGTCGAATGACAGGTTCTTTGGGTCGCGCAGAGCAGACTGGAGACTGCCGCCGATCAGGTTGCCAGCGGTCGCGCTCGCCGTGGTCAGCGCGTCGACGACCTCCTCCTCCGTCTTCAGCCCGAAGGCCTCCGCGACAACGTCGAACGCCGGGCCCATGGCAAGGATCGCCGTCTCTGCCGTGCCGGCGAACTCTTCGGCCATGTTCCCGAGTTCGGCCGCTTCCGCGACGTCGATGACCCCGTCCTTCATCGCCTCGCGCGTCGCATCGGAGAGCTTCTCGTTGAACGCCTCGAAAGCGATGCTCTCGACGAGCGCGTTCATCATGCCATCGAGGACCCCTTCGCCCGTGGACTTCCTCAGCGCCTCCTGCAGGTCATCTGCGGATCCGCCGTTGGCGAACTCCTCGATCGCGTTGTCGAAGTTGAAGGAGACCAGGACATCGAGCTTGTCGTCGCCGGCCGCTGGCTTGTCGCGCGGGTCGACGAAGTCGGGGTGTCGAGGGTCGAGCGGCGACGTGATCGGCTCACCCGTGTCGGGTCGTCCGACGCCGATCGGAATCAGGTCGCCGGTGCCGTTCGCGAAACCGGGCACGCCGTCAAGCGGCATGACCGAGACGCCGCCGCCCTCGTGCGCGAGGATCAGCTCGGGGCCACGCTCGCCGACGAACGCCATCGTGCCGGCCGGCACCGGGCCGCCGTTCGCGCGGCCAGGGATCGGCGGGACGAGTCCCAGCGCTTCGGCCAGCTTGCGCGCCGCCGCTTCGGCTAGGTCCAGTCCGCTCTTGAAGTTGCCACGGAGCGCCTCGGCAGCCTCGTCCGTCGCCGGCTGAAGCCCGCTGCGGAGCTTCTCGGCCATCTCGTCGGCGGCACCGGCCGCGCCAGTCGCGCCGAGCGCGAGCGCCACCTTTTCGGCCGACGACAGTACGCCGTCGCGCAGCGCCGTGCTGGCATCGGTGGCGGCTACGGCGAGCGCCTCCGCTCCACCGTTCGCCCCGAGCGCCGCCTTGATCTTTTCGAGCCCGGCTCCGATCTCTTCTGGGCTCGCGTCAGGACCGAACGCCTCGCGCAGCGCCGCGAGCCCGGCGCCGATCTCGGCCGCCTTGTCGCCCCCGAGCGCCGCCTTGATCTTTTCGAGCCCGGCTCCGATCTCTTCTGGGCTCGCGTCAGGACCGAACGCCTCGCGCAGCGCCACGAGCCCGTCGCCGATCTCGGCCGCCTTGTCGCCACCCAGCTCGACCGCGAGCGTGTTGATGCCGTCCTTTAGGGCGCCGGTCACGTCCGGCCCGACCGCGTCGCCGACCTCCTCCAGGTTCTTCGCGGCACGCCGCGCCATCTCGTCAAGCTCGCCGCCAGTATTCCTCGCGTTCTCGTTCAACTCCTTGACGTCATCCACCGCCTTGTCGGTGTTCCCGACGACCGTCTGTGCGACGCCGCCCAGGGTCTCGAGCGTCGGGCCGAGCGCGGTGAGCGTCGCGTCAGTCGCGCTGCCGACCCCCTTCGCGAGCCCGTCGATGAACGCCTGCTCGTCGGCCGAGATGAACCCGTCTTCGAGCGCGACCGAGACGGCCTGCTTGAGCTGCCCCATCAACGTGCCGAGCGCGCCCTCCATAACTGCGCTCTGCACGAGTGCTTCCTGCATCCCCTGCAAAATGTTGTCGCGCACCGACGAACGGAACGACTCACCGAACGCGGCGACGCCTTCGGATGTCGAGCCGCCACCCTTGATGACGTCGAACATCGAGCCACTCGCGCCGCCGACCGCGTCCCGGAGCGAGGACGTGGCGGCGTCGATCGCCTCTTTCAATCGGTCAGCCCGGAAGAGATCGGACAGGCCGGCCGTGCCGCTCGAGATGGAATCGGCGAACACTTGGCCCGCCTCATCCATCTTCGCCTTCAGGCGCGTGAGGTCGGCCTTTTCTGCCCCCGAGATCACGCCGTCCGAGAACGCCGCCGCGACCTTGAACTGGAACTCGGTGGTGAGTTGCGCGAGCGCGTCGCCCTGCGGACTCTTCGCAGCGAAGTCGCCAGCGGCTACCTTCGCCGCGTTGAACGCGCTCGCGTCGATCGTCGAGTCCATTTGCTCGCGCGCAGCATCGCGACCCGACCCGGGGGCGAGCGCTTCCGCGTTGGCAGCCACCTCGAACAACGACTCGGCCATGCCCTCGATCGCGTCCTTGTTCGCCCTGATTGTCTCTTCGAGATTGATCCAGAACGCCTCGGCATCCGTCGGCTTGAGCGCCTCCTCGATCGCCTGATCGACCTCCGCGGCCGCGTCGCGTATCGCACGAAGCTGCGGGATGTACTCCTGGAGATTCGCCTTGCCGAGCGCGATCGCGGATACCATCTGGTTGCGGAACGACTCCAGCCCGACCGTATCCGTCAAGTCGAAGTCGCCCCCCTGTAGCTTGGTGACTACCTCGAACACCGGAGAGAACGCTTCGGCGATTCTCGTCTTGTCGAACAGCTGCTCGGTGGCAACCCCGATCGTCGCGCTGTTGATCTGGTTGCGCAGCTCCTGCCCCATGGCTTCGATGCCGGAGAACACGGAATCTCCAGTGAACACCGCGGCGATGTTCCCGCCGATGAACGACGCCGACGCAGCGATCGAGGCTAGCTGGCGCTCGAACTCCTCCGTGTCAATCGAGAAGCCCTGCGCGACTAGCTGCTCGATGACGTCCATCGTCAGCGCGGTGTCGTCGGAGAGGTTGCGCAGCGTATCTTTGGCTGCATCGTCGATCTCGCCGAACGCGTTGACCCCGTCCTTTTCCATGTTGCGCAACGCGATCGAGGTCAGATTGACACCAGCGGGGTAGTCGCCCTTGAACAGCTGAGTGACGCCAACGAGAGCCTCGGCGTACGAGCGGGCACCCTGAGCAGCGGCAGCAGACGGGTCGAGCCTTCCGAACTCGACACCAGCCGCCACGGAGTCTTCGAGCACGTCGTTGATGCCGCGCATCGAAGTCATAACGTCGATGCCAGCTTCGTGCGCGAACAGGCGGAGCTGGTCGAACATGGCCTCGAACTCGACGCCTTCCGCCAGCCCGCGCGACAGGAACTCGGCCATGATGTTGCCCATGGCCTCGCCGAGCCTGCCTGCGTCCTCGTTCAACTCACTGCTGCCGAGCTGCGAGAACAGCGACTGCGTTGCACCGAACGTGAGGTCGATCTGCTCGTCGCTGAACCCCCGCGCCCGCGCGGTGTCGCTACCCGTCAGGTTGTTTCTGGAGACGCCCTGCGGCCCGCCGCTCCGAACGGTGATGTCGCCGAACTTGACCTGGAGAGCTGCGAACGTCTCGCTCGAGTCGAGTATTGCCTCTGCGCCCTTGCGCATCGCGAGGCCCAGCGTCGGCAATGCCAACACGATGTCGGTGAGCCATGCGTGAAAAAACCCGTTCGGGTCGATCAACTGTCCCGCTGCCGACTGCTGTACGCCAACGAAGCCCGTGTATTGGCCAGAGCGAAATGTGTCGCGATCGACAGAGCTAGCAATCGCGCTTGCGAGCCCGCTGCCCACGGCCGCGCCGAGAACGCCGCCAAGCGGGCCGAGCCAGATCGAGGCGACCGCGCCAATAACAGTCCCGATCACCTGGCCCAGCGTATTGCTGGCGTTGATCACGCCCTCCTCGACGCCCTTCGCCAGAATGCCCTGAAGCTGGGTGTTGTCGGTCGGCTGGAACAGGGAGAACGCAGTGGCCCCGCCCCCGAGGGCATCACTCGCGACCCCGCCGACATCGACCGTGCCGTCCTTGTTCCTCGCGACCCCGCCACCGATCCGCTCAGTGAAGCTGATGGACTCGCCATCTGCGTTCTTCGAGCCGGTATCGCCGGTGAACAGCCCCTTCAGTCCGTCGAAGGTGGCTGCGCCGATGCCGCTGACGCCGCCCATCGTTTCCGTCCAGTCCTTGAGCAGACCGAGCGTGAACGACTGCCAGACATCCGACATCTCCAGCGTACCGTTGATCAGCCCGTCGATGGTCTGCCCAAACGCGGCGTCGATTCCTTCAAACGCATCATTGGCGTCATCCTTCGTTTCGCCAAACTTGTCCTTCAGCGCGTCAAGCTCATCCCCAAGCTTCTTGGCCTGATCGACTTGCTGCTCGGCTTGCTCCTGCGACGCGCCTTGCGACTTTTCTTTCTCGATCGCCAGTTGGCGATACGCCTCCTCGACCGAGATCACCTGCGCCTCCACCTGTCTCCAGATGCCGACTTCCGTCGTGAGGTCAGCGATCTGCTTCGCGTTGTCGAAGGTGTTCGCAGCAGCAGCCTTCGCTGCACCGGCCGCACGCGCAGCGTCCTCCTCTAGTAGCCACGCACCGACGTTCTCGATGGTCGCGCCAGCCGCGAGCTTCTGGGCAGCCTCGACCTCAAGCGATGCGCGCGCGGCGTCATCGAGGATCGCAGCGAAGGCGTCTCCCCCAGCGACGCCTTGGAGTATCGCGTTTGTTTGGGCAAGGATCTGATCCGTGCTGGCCCGCATGGAAGCGGTCGACGTGATGAGCGCCGTGTTTGTCGCGGCCATGGCGTCCGCGACCTGTTTGGCGGCACCCGCGACCTTCGGCAGCTCGAGCGCGGTCTTACTCGCTGCACCGCCCGCGGCATCAACAGCCGACGTGACGGGCGGAACCTTGGTGCCGAGCGTTTGGAACGAGCCACCCAGATCGTCGGTGAGCTTCAGGAACGGTTGCCCGGCCGCCTTCGCCTTCTCCACGGATGCGTTAAACGCGTCGATCCCTTGGCTGGCGGATAGGCCGAGCTGATCAGCGCGCGAGCGTGCACCGGGGGTGAGCAGTTCGTTCGGATCGAGGCCACCCTGGCCAGCGGCGATGTCATCGAGGAACCTGACTTGGTCAGCGGCGAATTTTGCGCCTTCAGCGATGATCGCCGCGAGCTTCGTCGTGAACGTCGCCGCGACTTCCGTCACCAGCCCGGTGACGATTGCACTGCCGATGTTTGCGCCAACTTCCGTCGCTTTCGAGACCGCCGCATCCATCGCGCTGTTCAGGGCGTTGACCAGCGCCGGCCCGAACCCGATCTGTTCGACTTCGGTCTGGAAGGTCTTGACCACCCCGCTAGCTTCGCCCAGGGCATCGCGAACCCAGGTGCCGATCGCCTCGCCGAACGCTCGAATGCCCCCCTCGCCGATCCCAAGGGACGAGACCAGCTCGACCAGCTCGGTACCGGCCGCAGCCAGCGCCGGCGCCATGCCGATCGCGAGCTGATTCTGCACACCCTCGACCGCAGCCATGAACACGTCGGTCGAGTCGCCGATCGAGTCCATGGCGCTCGTAAGCTCGCCGGTCAGATTCAGCCCCAGCTTGGCCGAGAGCTCTTGCCACTTCCGCAGACCGTCAGCGCCCTCGTTGAGGAACGGGATGAGCTGCGCGCCGGACCTGCCGAGGAGTTGCATCGCGATCGCGGTCTTTGCCGCGCCGTCCTCCGCTCCTGCGAACTGGTCCGCGATCTGGAGGAGGATCTCCTCGCTCGACTTGAGGCGTCCGTTCGCATCAGTGACGGCAATGCCCAGGGAGGCGAAGCCCGCCTGTGCCTCCTTCGAGCCGGTAGCCGCCTCAACCATGTTCCGCGAGAGCATCTGGATGCCGGTGCCGAGCCCCTCGATCGACACCCCCGACGTTCGCGCCCCGAGCTCGAGGGAGGACAGCGTCTCGACCGACACGCCGATCCTCTTCGAGAGGTCGTCGAACTCTCCGCCCCGAGAGATGCCCGCGAAGACGCCCTCGATCGCGCCACCGATGGCGGACATCGCCTTGCCGGCCAGATCCAGAGCACCGACGACACCGCCGATCTTGAGCGCGATCGACTCGAACGACGACAGGGACGAAGACGCCGCTTTCTTCGCGCTGTCGCCGAACTGATCCGCGGCGTGCTCGCCCTTGGCGAGACTCTCGACGACGCCCTTCTTGAACCCGTCCCCGAATCCAGCTGCGAACTCGGACGCCTGCTTGAAGGCCGTCCGCACGCTGTCGGAGTTGGCCTTCAGCGTAATGACGTATTCGCGTTCAGCCACGGCTACTCGTCCTCGTCATCGTGCGACTTGGGCCTGCCGACCGCTTCCTGTGCGGCCTCTGCGACGCTCGACGCCCAGAGCAACGCTTCCAACCTTCGCTCCGGCCGAATCATGTAGAGCCGACACAGCGCCTCGAAGTCCTGCAGGTACAAGACCCCGTAAATGTGCTCGTCCCGCTTGCCCTTGCTCTTCCGGACCTCGTAGCGGAGCGCTTGACGGCAGAACTGATAGACGGAGTACAACTCGGGATCGGCGAGGAAGATCTCCCATGGGCACTCGTCGAAGATGCACGTCCCGGGCTCTTTCTTGAGCGAGGTCCTGACCGCGCAGGAGTCCTCGCTCTTAGTCTCGAAAGGCGCGCGCCCACAGGCCGAAGGGCGGTTCAGCTTGAAGACCTGGAGGGCGAACGCCTTCAGTCGTTTTTTTGGTCCTCGACCTCCGCCTGCTGCTCACGGGCGCGGTTCCACATCGCGTCTTGGATCAGGTCGCCGAACTCCGTGGAGTCGGTGTGGGAGAGCAAGTAGACCGCAGCCTCTACCGAGAACTCGATCTCGTCCTTCGATCCGCTCGGGGCATCGAGCACGACGTCACCACGGTTGATGTGGTCGAAGTTCTTCGGGGCAAGGCCCGACCACCCGAGAAAGAACTTCTGCGCGTAGCTCTCCCGCCAGTCGAGGCGGAACTTCTTTGCCTGCGGGCTACCGGGACGAAAGCCTTTCGTTGGAGCCTTCGCCTGCTGCGCCTCCGAGAGTGCGTTCAGGTCGTCGACGGTGCCCTCCCTGACGATGACGACGAAGGCCGGCTCCTCCGGCCCCGTCGCGCCAGCGGGAATGATTGAGACGTCGATGGTCTTTCGCTCGCGCGGGACGAGCTTGTAACCCTTGGGCAAGAACGACATGCACTCCTCCTGTGACTGTCAAAGTTGCGGTTGATGGTGAGCGTCGATCAAGTCTTCTCGACGAAGGAGATCGAGAGCTCGCCCTCGTCGGTGATCGACTGGAGCCCGTAGCGAACGCGCATCATGCGGATGCCATTGTCGTCCTCTGGCGTGATGGAGACGGGCTGCGGCGTCGTGGCGGAGATGACGATCCTCGACTGGACACCGTCACCGTGCGTCGCGGTAATCGCGTTGGAAGAGGTGCCCGCCGAGATTTCCGCCCAGAAATTCTTGTTCACGAGGGTGTCCTCGAACTCGAACAGGAACTCCATGAACGGGTCGCGGTCGGTGATGTGCGTGCCCTTGAATCCGAAGGTGTGATTGACGCTTCCCCGATCCGGGCGCGTCGTGCCCCAGTCGAGCATGATCTCGCGACAGACCAGCCCTTGAGCGTCTCCCCAGCCGCCGATGGCGAGACCCATGCTCTGCACCATCGTGGAGTTGTCGTTGGGGTAGGTCGGCGCCGCGGGGAACGCCACGGTGGTCGGCTCGTTGTACCTGCCATCCATCGTGAAGTTCAGCGTCGGGTCGTCACCCGCCGGCAGTTTCAGCTGGAACCCGCCGTAGATGCCGTTGGCCTTCTTCAGCAGCCCGTCGGCGTAGACCCACGCGGTTGCCGAGACCGGCAAGTCCGAGGTCGGGGTGTAGACCGTTGAGCTCGATCCGCCACCAGACCCGGAAGCTGCGGCGAGGCCGCTCGCCTTCAACAGAGGACCGAAGAAGGGCGCCCCAAACCCCGCCGAGACGCCCTTCGACATGAGGATCGTCTGCGGGGTGAAGTTCCACTTGTGGCGACCGATGCCGCGCTTCCCGCGGGTCAGGGACTTGCGCAGGGGACGGCGCTCGATCAGCTTGACGTCCGGCTTCATGATGTTTCCGTCGCCGAACACGATCATGCTGTCGACCGACGAGGACGGCGTCGGGTCCGTCCCGTAGCTCACCTCCGACTTGACCAGGCAAAGGGTCTTCCGAACCAGGTTCAGCCCCATGACGACACCTCCCACGCCGGCCGAAGCCGGAAGACGTGATCGTGAGGTGAGGATGAGTCGCGGTTACGACGCCACCGCGCAGGGCGCTACGTCCCCAATCCGCCAAGTGACGTAGTGGGCGATGGTGGGACGATAGCACGATGGCGGTCCGCGGTCACACGATCGAGGATCTCGACGAGCTTTCTCGCCGATGCTCCCCACGAAAATCGACGCATGTCGCGAGCGGCCTGCTTGCCGATCTTCAACGCCCGAGGATAGTCGAGCATCACCTCGGAAACCGCCCGCATCGCGTCCTGTAGGTCTGGCCACGCATAGCCCCGGTCCTTCTTGCCGGAGAGCTTCACTGGAAAACTGTTGGCCCGGTCGGCGTACTCCTGGCTGCCGGAGTAGTCGGTGATCACAGTCGGCAGTCCGGTGGCCATGGCTTCGGCGCCGGCAAGCCCGAAACCCTCGCCGCAATGCAGGAACAGGAACCCGTGCGATTGGTGGTAGAGCTCGATCAGCTCCGACACCGGAAGCCGCCGGTTGTCGAAGGTCACGCCCTGACCATGCAGAAGTCCCGGCTCGATCTCTTTTGCCGAACCAGATTCGAGGATCTCGGGCAGTTTCCGGACGTCCGCTCCGGTGGTCTTGATGTAGAGCTCGACTCCCGGCCACCGGGAGAGCAGGACCTGATGCAGGTTCGTCAGCTCGGTAAACTTCCGCGGATTGGGGGCGCCGACGTACAGCCAACGGAACTTCTGGCCCGGTCGCCATGACCTCGGGCGGTGCTTGAACAGATGGACGTCAACCCCGAGAGGGCAGGTGTAGATCGGCGCGTTGGTGTGCGGCCGGAACAACTCGACGCAGAACTTCGACGGCGTGATGATCACGTCCGCGGTCGCCAGCCCAACGAGTGCCTGGTAGGGCATCTCTGGCGACTCGAACATCGTGAACAGGATCGAGAGTCCGTCGCTGGGCTCGTGGTCCATGGGCGTGCCGTAGGTCACCGCGAGATCAGCTGCGTCGTCGAGTTCTACCAGCGGAGCCAGGTGCTTCAGCAGCATCGCGTTGGACGCCGCGTAGCCGAGGAAGTTACCCACGGCCTCGTCGGGGTGCCCAACCTTCCCGACCCAACGGACCTTCACCTGATGCCCTGGACGGACGGATCGTGCCAAGACGTTCGGTAGTCGAGCTCGTAGGTGATGTCGCCGTACACCGTGGCGTTCTCCGGGCCGTAGCCGTTCAGCACGTTCTGCTTCTCGCGAATGTTGACCTTCGTCGGGCCGGTTCCACCAGCGGCCTTCGCGACGGTCAAGCTCATCTCCCCGCCGATCTTCACGGCCTTCTGGATGTCCGCGAGAAACGCGGACGCCTCTCCGTCAGGGTCGTCGCCGCCGTATGCGTCCACGAAGACGAGCATGATTTTGAGGAGGCGGCGGTAGCCGGATCCGTCTTCCCTCGGAATCTCCTCCGCCTGCAGCATTACGATTCCCGGTCGGGCCACGGCCAGTGGGTTGGACCGCTTCGAGAAGACGCGTTCGCCGACCTCGCGAGAGTAGCCGTTTGCTTCGGTGATCTGCGTCAATCTAGTCCGGAAAGCGGAGATGACCTGGTCGCGGATGATTGCCACGTCAGAGGTCCCTCAACGCCATCCCGACGTACTTGTCGATCAGAGCCGGGGCTTGCGCTTCCGCGGTCTTGGTCAAGTACCCGGAACCCTCCTGCCTGACCTCCATCACCCTCCGCCATTCGGTCCCTGACGCGAGCCCCGAGAGCTTCGCCGCCCCATAGCCGAGCCCACCGACGCCGGATGCGGTGAACGCCGCTCCGGCCACAGGGAAGAACAGGCCCTTGTCGGTCTTGGCGCGAATGACCCCGCCCGGGAGGTATCCGGTGCCTTCGTCCCTGACCCGCGCGTACTTGAGTACGGTCGCGTTGGAGCCCTGCATGAAGCCGACCTTGAGCTCCAGGCCGGCGGATCCCGCGGTGATCACTCCGGTCGGGTGGATCGCCGATCGAAGGCGAGCGCTCTTGACCGGGGCGTTGCTCACGACCGCAGACGACAGCTCTTGCCCGACCCACTCTAGCCCCCTACGGAGAGCAGCGGTCACCTTGACAGCGTCCTCCTCGAGGAACCGCGGATCAGCGATTTCGACGTCAACCCTCACAGGCGTACCGGTCGGTATACCGGGTCGCGAAGAATCGCCTCGACTCCGGGAAGGATGTCCTTGACGTAGATGGTCAAGCTTCCGGGTGCAGTCGATTCCGAGGTGATGCCGAGCTTGTCTCGGTGCTGGAACCAGAACGCCACTTGCTGGATCGCCGCCATGTGGAGGTCCGCTGGGGCGTCGCCGACATCCCGACAGAGCCCGCCTTCGTAGGTGACCTGCACGGACTTCGCCCCGGCAAGGAAGGGACGACTTCTCATGCGGATGATACCGTGCGGCTCGATCGCGTAGTCCCCTGCAGTGATCACGTTCGGGTCGGTCACGAAGTCGCCGTGGAAGTCCTCTTTGATCGAGGCCACCGATGCGATTGGGAACCGCTTGACCCGGACCCACCACTGGTCCCACCGCGGAGAGAACGTCTCGACCAACCCCGAAGCCCTGCGGAACACGCGTCCGGTGACGTTCTGCGCTCGAATGGTGAAGGCGTCGATCAGCTTCTCTACGAAGAGCTGGTGAGAGTCGTCGATGTCCTTCAACTGCAGCTTGACGTCATCGAAGGTGCAGAGGTTCCGGAGAGCGGTGCAGTAGAGGCGGTGGACGATCTTGCCCTTCAGCCCCGACGTGGTGGTGAACAGGATCTCCGCGGCGTGCTCTTCCGATTCGAGGGTCGCATCGAGCAACGTCGTGTCGAGGATCGCGATGGTCCAGACCAAGGCCCCGGAGCTGTTTACCGTCACTCCGTTGCTGTTGAGGACGTTCTGAGCACTGCGGGAGTTGACGATCGACCCCGACCTTGCGTCCCTGAGCGTCATCGTCAGGGCAGAGAGGTTCGCTACGGGGATGACTGCCCCAGCGTTGTCGAGCAGGGTATAGCGCGCCTCTCCGGTTGTGCCTGCGTCAAGTCGGACGATAGCCATTCAGACCCCCTTCACGGCCCGGTGCCTCAGTACTCCGTCAACTGCAACGTCGCCCCGGCGCCGAACTGTGCGCTGGCGGCGGTGTCGGCGCAGGCGCAGAGCCGATACGACACGGAGCCGGACTGCCCGGTGTCGGTAAAGCCCAGCGCGACCGTGGTGTTCTCATTCGACTTGAGTTCGGTGTCTGCCGTCACGAGCGCGGCAGCGGAGCAATCCGCCCCGCGCGCGATTTTCGTGGTGAATACGCGCGTTACTGCGCCGGTGATATCGGCCGCCGCAAAGCCCTGGAGCCTGATGGTCCGGCCGCTGGTGGCGGCGTGAGTGATCGACGTGGCCTGCGTGAAGGTCGTGCAGCCCGTCATGCCGACGGTGCCGGAGTTCTGCCCGTAGGCGAACTTCGGGAACGCCTCGGTTGTGTTCTGGATCGGTGGCGTGACACCGATCAGGCAGTCGAACGTGAGGCCGGTCGTGGTGGTTTCAAGGGCCGAGCCGATGATAAGGTCCGAGCTACCCGAGATGGTGGCGACGCTACCGGCTGTCGACCCCGACGGTTTCAGCAAGTCGCCACGTGTCACCGAGCCCTGCGCGATGCATACCCCAACACCCGATGTCAGCACCTTCGCCGGGTAGGTGCTCAGCGCGGTCGCGAGCACGACACCGACCGCGCGCTCGGGGTTTGCCGTCGTCGTCTTGGTGACCGTGTTGGCTGCCGCAGTCGAGACGGATACGACCTGGCCGCGCGTCAGCGCCTCGCCCGCAGTCAGCGTGACGGGCTCGCCTTGGTCGTCGGTCGCGATCAATCCCTTCAGGCCCGAGACGTCGCCATAGCTCCAGTCCCAATTCACCAGCGGCGTCGTGACCCCGGAGGCGTCACCAGAGATCGTCACATTCTCGACCTGCCCCCTGCACTTGCCGCTCCCGGTGCAGGTGGCGTCGGCTGCGCACGATGTTCCGTCGTTCGAGCCGCCGACGCAGACGCGCGCGATTGCCGGGAACTTGAAGCCAGTCGTGAATCCCTGGAGCTTGACGCCGAACACGCCCCAATTTATAATTGATGGTGTGTCGGCCACCACGGCAACACCGACCGAGGATGTAGAGAGATCGACTGCCGTCGTACCGTTGCCGAAGTAGAACATTGCACCGTCAATCAGGGAATTGTTCCAGAATAGAAAGTCGCACGCGCCCGTGGAGCAGTCGCCATCTACCGTGCACGGCCCCCCGAAGTCGGTAGCGGCGGAGTTCACGCAACGCTTCGAGTCTGTCGTCCGAAGGAAGGTCGTGGAAGCGCCCTGGTCGGTGTGCCATAGCGAACCAGCGCCGAGCACGAAGTGACCCGCCGAGCCAGCCGGGAACAAGTCATTCGCGTTGCACGCTGCGCCAGTCGGGCACCCGATCGTGGCGTCGTTGCCAGCACCAAAGACACAGACCTTCCCCGATCTGGTACCCGACGCGCAGAGGCCGCGCTGGTCGCCGAGGCCCACGATTGCGCCACGGCCCCCCCATGCACCGCGATTGCCGATGTACTGGTTCCCGGACCCCTGAACGATAAATTTCGGCCCGATGTTGCCGTCGCAGTAGGCGTTCGTGACGATGAAGTTGTAGCCGTCGTTGAACTTTGGCAGGACGCAATAGAGGCTAGATCCGCCCCGGAAGTCGTCGGCGATCACGCCAGCCAACGAGATCAACAGGTCGGAGTTGCCGACCCAGCCGCTCAGCGACGGGTCGCCATAGCCCCCTCCGGTTGACGACGAGATGGTGTTGAAGCCCATCGCGTGAATACCGGCCGTCCAGCCGTAGCCGGTCGACCGGACAACCGAAGTGGCGATGCCGGCGATGATGCCCTTGTCGGTCGAGGCGTTGACCTGGTAGTTGACCCAGCCGTTCGTCGCGATCTGCGGCGTCGTCAGCGAGGTGCCGTTGTTCGCGCTGTCGATCACCCGGCCGCTGGCGCCGGTCTTGATCGTGAAGTCGCCACGGCGGTGGTCGTAGACCGTGACGTTCTCGACCCGCGCGTTCGAGGCCGCGCCGAAGTCGATCGGGTTGATCTTCCCGGGACCGCTCGCACCCCAATTCGTCGCGTATGGCACGTCGCCACAGGTGCCGCCGTCCGCCTTGCAGTGCCCGGCCGGGATCGTGCAAGCGCCGGCCCCGCAGTTGAGGTCGACGTTGCAAGCGACGCCCTCCAGTATGCCGGACGACGCGTTGCAAAACTGCGCGCACGCTTCGCCCAAAGTCCCGCCGCCGGTGTTGTCGCAGTAGCCCCATCGCTTCCCGGCGCCACCCATTGCCGGCGAGTCGCCAGACGCACCGTTGACCCAGATTCCGCAGTTCTTGATCGCGATGTTCTTGGCGCTCGCCGCAGCGCCAAAGACGGTGTAGGTCGATGCTTCGGTCGGGGCGAAGGCCGTCACCGCATTAGCGTCGGCGACGCACGTCCCGTTGACGCACTGGTTATCGGCCGTGCAGGCAGCGCCCGGCGTGTCGCTGACTCCACTGCACGACTTGCGCGCCAGCACGAAGCCAGCGGTTCCATCCTCGCACTGGATCGTCGTGTTGCTGGCGAGGTCCGCAACCGAGTCGGCCGCACCCGACGTACCGAGCAAGATCTTGCAGCCACTCGGAACGAACAGCGTCTTGCCGGCTGCTTCGCCGCCCGATTCGAGCGCGGCCCGCAGTACCGCCGTGTCGTTCTTCGAGTACGCGCAGCCGACGTTGAGCGCACGCACGTTAAGCTGCGGCCCCGAGTAGCCGTTCAGCCCATCGAGCAGCGCGGCGGGCGTGGCGCTCGCGAGCAATACGCCCACGAGCGCCGTAAGGAAGATAGACCAGCGACGCATCAAGCCTTCGCTATCAAGC
>Ga0163150_10002498_pt1 | contig 27967 bp, 19 predicted proteins | sample OliLakLV19P2IB_FD_148628 | JGI IMG/M metagenome (GOLD analysis project Ga0163150, IMG submission 148628) | Freshwater microbial mat bacterial communities from Lake Vanda, McMurdo Dry Valleys, Antarctica - Oligotrophic Lake LV.19.P2.IB | ecosystem: Environmental > Aquatic > Freshwater > Lake >...
GTCGATGTTGAGTGTGCCAGCTTAGCAGCTACTGTCGATGCAGATATTCCTTTACATTGTGTTGGCTTGCGCTCATCAAGCTTCTACCATTCGTTACCCGGTAAGGAAGGTGTAGAGGAGTTACAAAAACTTATCGATAGTGATGAGTATCGGTTAGTGTTTCACAACGCATCTTTTGATGTTGCAGTGCTCAGGACTCAGGGAGTAACGATACCTAAAGGATGTTACGACGATACAATGCTGATGGCATACTGCCTTAAGCCTATGTTTTCTCAGTTCAATAGTCTGAGTGTTTGGGGTCAACGGTTTGGTAAACCAAAGGTTGACTACCTAAAAGAGCTCATCGGGGCTGGACTACTGCCGAGTGATGCCTCTAAGAGTGAAGCGTTTAAGCTAGGGTTTAACCCTGTCATGGAGCTTTACAACCTGAGAGACTTAGACATTACTTGGTTACTCTACGACTGGTGTCTGCATCAGTTTACTCTCGATAGTCGTGTCTCTGGTGCTTACTATGACATCGAACTACCCTACGTTGAAGTCGTCATGGCGATGGAAGCTAATGGTATGTTCGTAGATACTGAGCAACTACGAGCGCTCGGTGATGAGCTAAATGGACGGTTGATACCCTTAGACCTAGAGCTAGAAAGAGTTGGTGGTTTAGTGCCATCAAGTATCAAGTGGGTTAATAACAGTCCAGTAGTAGTACCAAAAGCATACAAGAATGGAGAGTACAAACGGCTCGGAGAAACAGTTTATGACCATTGTGGGCTTATACCCTTCAACCCACAGTCGAGCACTCACATATCTTGGGTACTGTTGGCGAAAGGATGGAAACCCACAGAGTACACGAAAGGAGGTTGTCCGGTTACATCTGCAAATATTCTCGAACCCCTTGACAAAGAGCACCCTATCGTAGCCGCACTCAGCGAAAGGAGTAAGCTAGACAAGCTCATCGGAACGTTCATCGAACCTGTCCTCATTAAGGCAAAAGAACAAGATGGTTACATCAATACATCGTATAACCAGTGCACGACGAAGACCACAAGACTATCAAGCAGTCACCCAAACTTGCAAAACATACCCGCTCGGACTCCGGATGGAAAGCGTATACGGCGATGCTTTACCGCTCCAACGGGGTACTCACTTGTTATCGGTGACTTGTCCTCTATCGAAGTACGTATCCTAGCGGTTCTCCTGGACTCTGTGGGTGACTCGCGTGTTGCTGATGCTATCAGAGCAGGCGATGACATTCACGCCATCAACCAAGCAGCTTGGGGTATGGATAGTCGCTCACCAACTAAGAACGGTTTCTTTGCTTTAGTCTACGGTGCATGGTTAAACAGGTTCGCGCTTACTATTGATAAGCCAGTGCCTGTAGCTAAGAAGTTTTTCAACATCATTAGAAAAGACTACAAGGTCTTGTTTGAAACGTTGATGCCGAAGGTTTGGAAATGGGCGAGTAAAAAGAGAGGTTATTATGTCTACACTGAGTCGGGTCGGAAAAGTCGGTACGGTTTTGTTTACGGTTTGTTGGGTACTAGATACCACTACGAAGACATTACTTCGCCTGACGCTAGCTTACTTTCTGCTGCAAAGCGTGAATGCTTTAACGCAGTCATCCAAGGTACAGGCGCAGGGCTTTTCAAACTTCTCACTCTCAGGGGTCTTGGGACTTCGAGAGTAGATATCTTTCCTTGTGCCGTCGTACACGATGAGCTTATCTGTCTCATTAAGGATGAGGATGCCATAGAAGGTGCGGCACATCTCACTAAAGTATTCTCAGAATACGTGCTTTCAGGGGTACCCATTGCAGCTACGTTTAACATCGTCGATAACTGGAGTTTGAAATGATACCACTCATCCCGCCATACACTCTCACAAGAGGTAAAAACCCAATGAAGCGCCCTAACGGTGGGACGAAAACACGTTCACGACCAGCGCAGAGAACACAAGACGTAAACTATCCAGTCGTTAGGTTTTCCTTAAAAAACGTAAACCTTTTGATAAGTGTTCTTTCTGCTTCTCTGGCGACGCTCAGACAGGTTTATGCAACCAATGACTTTAGTACTGAAGGTAGAGAACTCATCTATCAGGCGACGTTAGGAGTAGAGTCAGTCAGGGAACTTATCAGACAGTTTAAGTTAGAGGAGCATATCAAAGAGTATCGTGATGAGGACGTTTTCATAAAGCTTAAGAAAGCACTCAAAGAAAGGATGGACAACTGTGAGCTAAGTACTGAAGGAGAAGGAGCATGGGCTATCTACGAAGAGTGCAGTCATATTTTACGACAAACAGAATACAAGCAAAAAGAGGAGAACGAGAAATGAGTGTCAGCAGAGCATACCTAGAGAAGAAAGCGTTTGAGAACCTGACAGAGTTTATCCTAGAGTTGTATGACGACCAACAGGACTGTGATGAGGTAAAAGATATCTTGTATCTTATTGACGTGCTTGAGGAGAGCGTTGTACTAGCTAAAGAAGCGTTGGTACAGGACTTGATGTCAGATGTTATCGGAGAGGTTGAGAGCGCGTTCACAGCACTATTAGAGGAAACGAAACGTGGAACAGAGTCTTAGTCTTTACCAAAGACTTTTAATTGTCCAAGAGAAGGTTACTACCGTCTCAAAAACAGGGTTTAATAGTTTTAAGGACTACAAGTATGCAGTACTTAAGGACATCCTCGACGTAGTTAAACCTGAACTCACCAGTGCCGGTGTTCACCTAACAGCGACGACGTGCAACAGTGTCATCGGTGCGAATAGTGCGACCGTCACCGTAGAGGTAACGTTAACCAATGTTGACAAGCCTACTGAACAGTTGGTCACTGTAGCTACAGGTTACGCTCAAGACGGAAAAGACGGAAAGGGTGACAAGGCTATCTACATCGCTACGACTGGTGCATTCAAGTACGCGCTACTCATCATGTTTGGTCTAGCACAGGAGGACAGTGACCCAGAGCATGACAGTAACAACGCTAAGGTAACGAGTAGAAAGACAAAGGCTACAGCACCTAAAGACGACGACCTCGACTTCTAACAAACAAACAAACAAAGGAACAATACCATGGCTACTAAGAAAGGCAAGAAAGAGTACGAACAGGCAACGGATGAGGGTTTTATTTGGCTCAAGCGCAATGACTCAGACAACGATAAAGCACCCTACCTAAATGGTTTCCTGTCCTTACCTGTGGAACTCGTTAAAGGCTGTGAAGCTCTAGAGAGTATCTGCTACTACGATGAAGAGCGTGGAAGCTATGCCTTAGATATCTCTTTGTGGAAGAAAGGTAACGGCGTTCTCTCCGGTAAGCTAACCAAGTCCTGGAGACTCAAGGACAGCATAGACGATGAACTCGACCTAGATGATGATGATGAGGAGGAGGAGGAGGACGTTATCCCTTTTGAGATGGAGAAAGAGACTAAAGCCAAAACTAAACGTGCACGTCGTTAAACATGAAACAGCTTGAGAGTCTTGTAAGAGTGCTCAACAAAGAGCAAGTCTTGCACAGCGCTATAGAGGATGACTATGCTAGGGAGTTTCTTAGCTTAGTCACCTCTTCCTTTACTGAGAAGTTCCTCACTGGTCGCACATCCACACAGAATAACCACCAACTACGCGTATCAAGCTTGGGCAAGCCTATAGTCGAACAACTGTTACCTATTCTTTTACAGAAGGACAGGGGCTTTACTTCTAGCTATGAACCGATGCTTATGGCGCAAGCTATCATCACAAGTATGGGTGACTGGGTAGAGGCTATCGCCATCTTAACTGCAAGGCGACATAACTTCGCTATCACAGACTGCCAAAAAAGAGTATCCTACCTAGACGTTAGCGGTCGTATTGACTTTATCCTCGACGGTTATGTCGTTGATGTTAAGTCAATGGCGGGTGGCTACTACGGGATGTTCAACAAAAAGGTGAATGATACGCGAGGGTACATCACACAAGCGGCGGTGTACGGTGAAGCGCTAGGTTTGCCATTCGCTTGGCTTCTCTTCAATAACCATACACGGATGTGGTCGTGTCATGCTCTCGATGAGAGAGACAAACAAGAGGCACTCGTAAGAGTAAACCGTATTGTTCCTAAGATGCGGGCTATCACGTGTATTGAGGAGATGGTGGTGAAGTTCAAAGCGCCTGACCCTGTGCCTGAAGTCTTCAAACACGTCGCTACAGGCAAGCTTCTGACCCCAACCCCGATGTTCTTTAGTCGTTACAAAGACCTTTTCTACGTACTAGATAAAGGTATCAACGGCTACAACAAAGAAACGTACTACGTTGAAAGGGTACGTTCACCGAAAGAAGTCATCAAGCGGTATCATGATATGTAAGCGTGTTTGTGAACGCATTAGTTTTGGCGACTAATGCGTTTTTTTTTTTCTTACATAGTGACAAACCCGTGCAAGCTATTAAGTACCACATCAAAACCGTTACCAGAGAAGGTAGCGCCTGCTGCACCGTACTCGCAAGACGTTAAGAAGTGATACCCGGCACTAAGACCATCAGCGATAAAGTCATTTGAGCCAGTCAAGAAAGATGTACTACCGGAGTACATGTTGGCGATAGTCGTCGTGCCACTACGTACGTTAGGGATAGTGTAGACACCATCCAAGCCAATAGCGATGTAAACCTGAGTGTTTGTAGTACTGAAAGCAACCTGACAGAACTTAGTAACACTCACAGCGTTACCCGCTAGACAGTGGATGAACTCTACTTGCTCTAAGGCACTAGCGTTTGTCTGTCGCCACGCACCAGTAGCGTAAACGTAAGCGGCACCAGCAAAGTTTCGAGCCACTCTCCGACTTACTTTATTCTCGACGTTAGCGACATAGCGCCGAGCATCAGTATCTTGTGACTGTCCGATAGTACCAGTCGTTCGTATTGTGCCGACTAAGCGACGTGTATTATCTGATGTCATGACCACAGTGCCATTGAGTAACGAAACAGCCAAAGCTCTGGTCGTGTCATTAGTCCACGTTACTGCTGATAAGACCGGTGTTGTGACGTTAGTGATAAACACATCATAGTTTGTGTTGATGGCTAGACCAGCCAGAGAAAGCGTCAGTTCATTGAAGGCAACATTAACCCACTGTGTCCCATTCCATAACCGGATATAGTTATGAATGAACGGTGTATAGAAGACGCTAGTAATGCCCGTGACCCCTGCCGTTGGTACTGGGGTACCCGTAGTGCTAGTCAACCGCCCGCCCGCGCTACCCCTATCAAGTAACTGCACAAAGTTAGTGTTAGCTAGTCTTGTACTGTTGTCGCCTTGTGGTGGTGTGAGTGCTGTCGGTGAACCCGTAAAGCTCGGTGATGCTAAGAGAGCGTAGCTAGCTAAGGCAGTGGTAACGAAGGCAGTGGATGATGCTCTAGTATTGTTACTCCCTGCTATCTCTGTTGGTACCGTTACAACACCAGTGAACGTCGGACTAGCTGACGTTGCTAAGGTGCTGATGATATTAAAGAGTGAGTCACGCGTCGCTGAGAACGTTGTATCGCCTGACCATCCACTAGGGTAAACGCTATTCTGAGGAATAGGTGCAACGACTACAGAACCAGGACCTATCCCATTCAGTGCATACTCTTCACTCAGCCTTACGCGCCTGTCTACTTCCTTGTTCCAGACATCAGATGAGAACCTAGAGGCGAACCCAATAACTGTCCGTTGTCCCGGCGGTGTACGTCTCTGTATGACTACCGAAGTGCTCACTAAGAGCGAAGCACCAATGTAAGTTAAGACTGTAGGTGATGTCTTTACAAAGTTGCCAGCTACGACTATGGGTGAGCCAGCGAAGAAGGGTAAGAAGTCAATGATAGTTAAGTCTGTGTCTAGGTTAGTTGCAGTTACGTTGATAGTCCAACCGGTTCCAGTGAATGAGCCTGAGACGTTTGCTGTTGGCATGTTTAGTTACCTACCTTTTGTAGTTCTTCTGAAATAATACTTGCACCCGGTAGCGTCTCTCGACCACTCTGAACGCGCTCTTTAAGCAGTTTCCTGTCTAGTCGTTTCTGTAACTCGGGCGTGGTGATGTTGTTTGCTTTCTTGTAAGCGTCGAGTCTCAGTAAGTCAGCTTTTATTTGCAGATAGGTATCTGTATAATGCCTGTACTGTGCCTGTTGCTCCGGTGACATTTGTTCTGTAGTCAGCTTGCCAGCGTTCTCAGTAGAGAACTTAACTAAAGCACTCTTCATCTCAGTTGCTGCTCTCTCCATGTCCTTAATGGAGTAGTTAAGGTTAGCGAGTGTGTCAACGGTTTGAATGTTCAGACCGAGTGCGTTAACGATGCGGATACCCAGTGGTGCTTTCGCTTGCGTTTGATAGAACTTACTTTGAGGCGTTCCTAATGCCCCCGAGTTTTCGAGATGTCTTGTAAACGGTACGGACATGAGTGCGCCACGTACTACACCCGATACGGGCATACCACCGTATGTGTTCTGTGTGAGGGCATCTTTTGTACCATCCTCGAACTTCTGGTTGCGTAGGTCAATGCCTAAAGCTTGAATAGGTCTGGCGAAAAAGCTTCGAGCAACTAAGCCGATAAGGTAGTCTTGAGCACTCTGTTTCTGTCCGCCCGTTGCAAGTCTTGTTTGCTCTTCAGTCGTCCCTGCGTACTTACCGAAAGCTATCCTCAAGAGAGCGTCACCACTGCTCACCGTGTTTGAGAAGGCATCGGTTAGCGGGTCATATTGGTTAGGCATCATGGAGTACTGGTGCCCACTGAGTGGGTCATACCCAACAGTAATAGGGTACTCATTAAGGTAGTCAGTTCTGTAAGCTGCTTCGGGTAGGTGTTTACCATCCTTTCCTTTTGCTCTGTTTTCGTAACTAATGGTTTGTAGTAGGCGGTTATAAGCGATAAACTTCTCTGGGTTCTTCATGGCGAACCTGACCATCGCCGGGTAGTTCTGCATGACCCAAGAGGAGAACGGAAAAACATTCTTAGCGATGCTCTGAGGCACTTTACCCAAGTCATCGTACATGTAGAACCTATCATCGATAGTACGCATGAGGTCACGCCAGTCTACGTTACCACCTCTCGCTACGTGAGACTGTACGACCGCCCAACGTGCCGCCATGTCAGCCATGCGTGAGTTAACCGCTACTAGGGAATACGTGTTGTGTAAAAGCTTACCAGAGAGATAGGTAGCGTAGTCCACACCTTTGATGACTGTGTTGAGTGGGTCAGTACCGTAAGCCTTTGCATAGGCTACCATGTTGGTCAAAGCTCTCTTGCTCTGCAACGGGTTAAAGGTGCTCCAGTCTACTCTACCGATGGCTACGCCCGCTGTCTCGGGTGCGATGTCCTCGCCACGATGTATCAGTAGTTTCTTTAAGAGGTTTTGCTGTGTCATCTCAACGCCGTCAACTGTAGCGTTTAATGGTTTCACATTATCGAACGCCTGCAACCCTTTCTGAGCCACTCGGTACATGTCCAACGACGCAGGAATAAGCATCGCCGGGTTGCCACCACTACCCATTGTCATGAGAGCATTACCAAACAATATCTTCATCATGTACGCTGGTGCCGTCGCTACCACGTTCACTTTGTAGAGTGTTAACACGTTCTGCTGTATGTAGCTCATGATAGAGCCAAGCTTCGCAGGAGAACTAGCTACGGTTAGTAGGTCGTTCATCTGTTCTGCTACGAGCGGATGAATAAGAATGTCTTCTGAGAAGGCTGACCCTGCTTCATCAGTGATGCCATAACGAGTGAGGTCGATGCCTTTACTACTTACCCATCCCTTGTACTCAGCACCCGTCGCCTGACTAGCGGGGATAGACCAACCAGCGTCTAAACCATCCTTGATAGCAGTCTTGATAACAGCGGCATTACCGAGTGGCTTTTTCATGTTGGTTGCCATACCCGCCATAGCGTCGTAAGGGTTTAGCTTCCACATCTCGTTTATCTCTTTGAATGGTAGTTGGTACTGGTCAACTACGTAACGAAACGACTCTGCACCCGTCATGGGTAACGACTTAAAGATGCCAGTTTCTACGAGTAGGTCTAGTTGGTCTGCTGTGAGGTTCTCATCTAAATGGTTTCTGAACTTCGCCGGGTCTAGCAGCAGTTCATTTAGCTTCTCTGGTGAGATGTCTAGCAGTGCTGCACCGAGTTCCTCATGTATGGGTGCGTACCAGTTAGTAGTACGAGCTTTATTAAAGGCACCGCTGAGTGAAACCTTACCCTCATAGACCATCTTTAGAACCGATGGTTCGACATTCGCTTGCATGAACTTCTGAAAGTCCGGTGTGGCGATGCGGTTAAAGTAACCCATACCTTGGAGCATTGGTACGTCTAGACCCTGTGACAAGCCTATCATTCTAAACTCGTCGTTCGCCGCGTGTAGGTGTGATGATAAGTCCACTAGCTCATCAACGTCAAGGGCATCAAAACCCCTGTCAGCCATGTCTTTCATGAAGTTGTTATAGCGCCATGCAGCAATATTCCGCATACCCGGACTGTTACCGTAAAGTGCAATGTCTTGTGTAGTCCTACCAACTTCTATTACCTGTTGGTAGACTTCATCGACGACGGCACCCTTAAGCCCCTTGCGTTTAATAGCGTCCATAAGGTCTGCAATACGGTGAGTGCTCTCTAGTAAACCAGCGTCATCTAACAGACCGTGGGCTACTCGTTGAGCGGAAAGCAGTGTGTCACGTACATCACCAGCGAGAGTAAACTCGTTCTTACCAGTGAGCAAGCCCTTAATGATGTCCATCTTCTGTCCGAGTGTCCGCGCTAACCAAGAGCCAACACGGTCAGTCTGCGTAGGGTCAAGACGTACCATGTCCCCTAACTCTTGTTTAAGGATGGCATCTTTTTCAGCCGAGACTCTTGCTACTCTAGCCATCTCCATCTTGTCAGCGTCAGCGTAAACGTCAGCACTAGCTACTTTAAGCTTCTCTAAGAACTCATTAGTTTTCTTGATGTTAGTCTCTTCATCTTTAGAGAACGGACGTTTCTTCCGCCCTTCTCCTGCTGTAGTGGCATTAACGCAAGGTGTGTTCATATGTTACATGTCGCAAGGGTTTTTCGACGGTTTGTTTAAGTGTCTGTCAAGGTCGTCAAGACGTTGTGCTGCGTCAACTTCATTCGAGAGTGCTAACTTCCGTGCTTCTATAGCTGCTTCATCACCTAGTTTAGTGTAAGCCTCAAGTGCATCGTTAACAGAAGCTACAAGTGCCTCTTGCGCCTCTTGTGCTTCCTTGTAGTTGTCTTGTGACATCCTCGCAATAAGCTGTGTTGCTGACTCTTCATGGTTAACAGCACTGTCGATACTCTCTGGGTTATTCAGAGCTACCATACTGTCCGCGTTGTACCTTGCTGCTGCTTGCTCAGTGACGCTACTCGGTGGTAAGTCTTCGACGTTAATGCCAATAACCTTAGAAGGTTGGAGTAACTCAACAGAGAGACTACCATCACCGTTACGTAAACCGACGCTATCGTAACCCATAGTACTCAGTTCTTTACCGAGAGACTTCTGAAAGTTAGTGCTATAGGTTTCTGCCGTAAGGTTTCTCTGCGCCAATATAGCCTGCATATCATTGACGTGCTGCTGTAGCGTTCCCTTCCCTTTCTTCACCTCTCTTAAGAAGGTTTGTAAGGCTTTACGTTCGATAGGGTCGCCAATGTCTAACGTCGCCTCAGCACTCCTACGCAAGGCATCACGGACATCATCAGTAGCAATAACACCAGCGTCTAAAGGGTTCGATACGTTTGGTTTTACTTCAACAAAAGTACCGTTATCATTAAACTCTTTACCTGGCATCACATTACGTTCGACGTTGCTCAGTGCTTGGTTCTTCGCTGTTTGGAAGTTACTCTCCAAACGGATACCCGGTACTACTTGACCTCTAGGCATCTCGTTCACCGTTGCGTAGATGTCTGCGTCTACTAGGTTGGTGTCAACTAGCTTTGCAATAACTCTAGGGTTGCTCGTGCCAGCGCCCATAGTGATAGAGTTTATGTCCTCAATGAGTGCCGTATCGATGACCGGTGCTCTCGGTGCAAAGAAGGTGTCAGGGTAACTGTTAACCGTAGCCGCTAACGCTTTACCCTCACCTCTCCTCGCCCTAGCCATCTTGTTACGGAAGACAGTAATACGCCTCATTAAGTCGATATCGTCCGTGTACGCTAAGCCCATACTCTTCGCTTGAGCCTTAGCCGCCTTTAAGCCTTTCTTATCAACCGTCTTGCTTAGCTCTTCTGCTGTACTCGTGGGGTAGTTGTTTATCTCAACACCCGTACCAGGGTCAATGTGCTTACCAGCGGGTTTCTTTACGCCTGCTACAGGCGGCTGTGGGTCTGGGTGTACGTAGTCGTGCGGTAGTTCTTTACGACCGACATCAGGTAGCGCTAACGTGTTCCTTGTCGATACCTCTAGTGACTGTTGAATGCTCTGCTGCCTAAGCTCAGTGGCTTGAGATAGATGTGCATCGTCAGATACCTTAAGCACAGTGTCAATGACCGCTTGCGTTGCCTCAACGACAGCAGGGCTTTTACCGTGATGAGTCTTTGGCAATAACTCTTTCTGTACATACGCTAATGCTCTCTTATCGATACTTACGTTCGGTGCTGCCTGCTGTCCTTGTATGGCTTCAATACGCTGTGTCAGTCCCTCTAGCCGCGTACGCTTAAAGGAAGTACTCGCAGAGTCAAACCGCTCTCGCTCTAGCATGTTACCAACGAAAGAGACACCCTTGATGTTGTCTGGGGTGATGCCTTCATTAATGTAGAACCCGTCTCTGCCAGACTTAACCGCGCTTATTGGTGTAACAGTACCAGTAGGGATATCTACAGCTATGAGTGTGTTGCCGTACTTAGTGAGCGTAGGGTCATCGTGTAAGAATACTTGGTTGCCTTCTAGCCCAACACTTCTCTGGAACGTCGAACCACCACGTGCTTCTATGCCCTGACGACCAATACTCGGTAGGTTCTTTGCGTTAGTCGAATGGTAATAGCGCGTGAACCCTGGTGCCGCTACAGGAGCCTCAGTTATCTTGTCAAAGACGATAGGTGTTCCAATACTTTCTTGAGTCGCTTTCACAGTAGCCGTCAACTCTTGTTTCCAGTTACTCCGAACAAGTGCCTGTACAACTACCTTGCCCTCTTTCGCATCCGCTTTCGTTTGCACATCCGCTTGCGCTGTAGGTTCAAAGCGCTTAGTGATAAAAGATGGGTCATAAACGACTTTAACTTGAGGTTCTTTTGGAGGAATAACGAGAGCCTGCACCTCTGGACTACCATCCAAGCCCGCTGAGCGTTTGACTACTCTAAACCCCTCACCGCGTAAAGCTTCTTCTGGGATACTCGCACCATAGCGGTCGAATATTCTCCGATAGATAGGGTCAGTGAGTGTCGCTAGTCTGTCTTGAAGCTGCTGCCAAGTCTTGAACGGTCGTGCACTTGTAGCTAGTGGTAAGCCATCTTCACCAGGGATGAAACGAGCCAGCGCACCTAACTGGTCTAGTGTACGTTTCTTGGGTTTCACACCCGTTACATCTAGCTGCATACCCGGTGTGGGTACACTAAGCTGTTCAGCGAACTCGTTCAAGGTAACGTCACCTTGGAACACTTTGTTAGGAACAACTGGTACCAGAGTTTCGATATGCTCTAGCACCTCGGGGGTAAACGCTGTATCCCTTTTAATGACCTTCAGAGAAGCGTTAATAGCTTGTATGCGTCTTTCATCAACAGCCATCGCTAGGCGTTCCCCGAAGCCGTCTGGTACGTCATCACGAAGTGTACTTACTACGTCCTCTACCTCTACCTTAGGGTTAGGGTTAGTAAAGCTTTTCGTAGCTCCCTTCTCAATGGTCGTGTCTTGTTGACCGAGGTTCCTCAAGACTCTCTTGACTCGCGTTTCTTCTAACGACTCTCTGATAACGGCTAAGGCTTCTCCTTTCTCAACCATCGCAGGACTCACTAAAGAAGTGCCATCCTTCACAAGTGGCTGAATAGCATTACCCTCTCGTAGTACCTCTAGAACGCTAAGCTCTTCTAGTGGAACACTACTGCTCGGTGGTAGTGTATTGATGTCTAGTGCGGGTAGCTTCAGAACTGTAGGCGGAAGTTTAACAGGAGGAGTGTTACCCGGTGAAAACGCCAGTATTTCATCGAGTTCTATGAGTCTGGTTTCTGGTGGCTTTATGGCTGCTGGTGTAATACTGTCGGGGTTCAGCGGTGTTCGCTTGCCGTTTACTGGTCTGTCACTCAGCAGTGAACGTGGCGGTAGTGGACTTGACAACGGGTCATAACCACCGTCTTCCAAGAGCTTAGCAATACGACCAGACTCGCGCGCATCAAAGGCTTGAGAGTTGCCCGGTGCTGGAAAGACGTTAGGTGTTTCCTTTCCTCTTGCAGGTAACTCAAAGTAGCCATCTCTGTAGACTTGGCTACCGAGAGGAGCATCAGGCGATGGCGGCGGCGGAATGATAGTACGTTGTGGTGGTACGGTCGGTTCAGTAGGCGGTACGACGAAGGTACCATCTGCACCTTTACGTGGCGCACTGCTAGGGAGTAACGGTACAGCCTTACGACCGGGTAACAGTCTACCTATCTGCTTAAAGATAGGTGAGAGCGGGTCATTAAGAACGTCGAGAGTGACTGCTACTGCTTTGGTAGCTTTTGCAACTCTAGTCGCTGATGTAACTTTTGCAACTGTTGCTGCACCTCTAACAAGTTGGTTTCCAGGGATAGGAACCGCAAACATATCGATACCGGCACCAACAATACGACCAGGGTCAATGAACCAAGGAACACGCTTATCAGTACCTCCGAAACCAAGTGGTAGGTTGTTCTTCTTTCTGTCATTTTGGTCTGATGTCGCTGAGTACTGTTTACCACGCAACGCCTGTACAAGTTGTAGCGGTTTCGTTCGGTCATCCGTGTTATGTAGTTTTGCATTACCGATAAACTCTGGTATTGCCGCTACTGCATAGTTAATAGCACCAGCAGCAGAGACGATGTTAGAAAGGACGGGCGGCAGCTTTCCTTCGAGTGCTTGTGCATCTCTACCCTGGTCACGTAAGAACCTTTGTGTAGGGGCAATAATACCAAGTTTATCAATACTCTTGAAAAGCTCTGAACCAGGGTTAAAGTTAAGAACGTCTTGTACAAAGTTTGGTAGCGTAGACACGACTCTATCCCGTGCGTTCTTCGCGTCAGCTAGAGCACCCATCGGTACGTTTTGTAACAAGCCCAAGCCGTACATGATAGCACCGCCCGTATTCTTCCCAGCTTGTCCGAACTCTCCTTTCAAAGGGTTGAAGTTTGCAGTAGCGGCACCGATACCGAGCCAGGTCATCCAGTCCCCAAACGGGTTCTTTGTGCTGTCTGGGTGATACTGGTCGTTACCTTTGCGCGTTTGTTGCGGTGCGTTTGCTGCTGCTTGCAGAGCTACTGCTGCTTGGTTCCTACCGGCTGACTCAATAAGTCCTTGTGTAATACCATCAGTTTCATTGATGCTATTAATAGCGTTGTCTACAAAGTCGCCACTGTAGAGCGTCGGGAAAAACTCCGCATTACGTGAAGTATCGTCACTCGCTTCTGCCTGTAAGTTAATGAGGTTCTGTACGCGCGCTGTACCTTGGTCTTCTAGTCTTTCAGTCAGACGAGAAACTGGACTAGCGTTGCCCATGAGTGACTGCTGTACTTCCGGGTTAAGCGTCGGATAGCCGCCCGGGATACCACCTTCGGGGATACTCCCTTCGATGTTAGCAGCTTGAGCTATCTGTGGCTCGACGACTACCGGAGGCTCCTCGACTACCTGTGGTTGCTCGACTACCTGTGGTTGAGGCGCAAGCGGATGTGCCTGAAGAGGAGGAGGAGGAGTAGGAGGTCGAAGCTTAGGAACGTCTACTTTATACTCTGGTTGAGGTGTACCAATAAGGTTATTAAGCGAGTTAGCCATGCTGTTTCTTACTCATTCTTGAATGGGTTGTGTATAGCCAGAGGGTACTTGAATGTTACTCTCATGGGGAATGATAGGGCTACCGCTTTCGAGTAGCGCATCGCACATCTTACAGCCTTCTGCATACTCTGTATGTATCTCTGCACGTAGCCTAGACATTCTACCCGCGCCCGTGTCTTCATACTGTCTACCAGCGCCCGCACCGAGAGTACTTAAGTGCCTAGCTTGCTCTTGTTCATTCACGACCTGTATCTCCTACCTTGTGCTGTTCCTAACCTCTCCCTAACATAAGTTACTCTATCGACGTAGCCGTCTGATGGGTTGTAGTTTTTGTTCCTTCTAAGAATGTCTACTGCACCACCACCACCAAAGATAGCTAAGTGAAACTCAGCAGGAGAACGATAGCCACCAGGAGGTTTGTTAGCCTTGAGGTACGATAAAACAGGTCCTAGTGTTTGCTGTGCTGGACTCATCTTTGCTATCTGTGTCGCTGTGTACCCTTGCGTACTCCCTGGACAGAACTGAATAAGACCGACGCAACCGTGAGCATTGATAACAGTGCTAGAGTGAGTGCTTTCAGTACCCATAACATCTGCTAACCAGACAGCAGGTACGCCGACCGCTGTAGCCGTTGAAGCTATTGCTTTACTGAAAGCTTTATCACCGGCTAGAGACGCATAGCCGTAGTTCGCGTTAGGGTCATTCTTGCCGTAGTCTTTAGGACTATCAGACATGTACCCATTCCTGATGGGAAGCTTACTATTGAATGGCATCTGTGCAGAGTTATCCACGTTGTTATCCCACTTGTGGTACTTACCCCTAGTGATGTAACCCCCTGGAACAACGTAAGAGTCTTTAGTAAAGTACTGCTGACTCGCTACTGACGGGTTCGAGTTGTATTGATGACTCGTGTTACCTCTCGGCTTAAAGTTGTTATTGGTTCTACTCGTGTTCTGCTGTAAGTAAGCCAACGGGTCTACGGTACCGTCAATGCCATAGCCGTCAGTCTTTCGTATCTCTAGATGTAAGTGGGCACCCGTACTCCTACCAGTGTTACCGCTTACACCGATGGTTGTACCAACGCCAACGTTTTGCCCTACGTGAGCAGACGTACCATTCAGATGGGCGTAACGATAGAACATACCATCGTTACCTTTCACTGTAATGTACTTGCCGTAACCAGTAGGGTCATTCGCTATCTTGACTACTTTCCCGTTGACGGGGGAAAGTATTTTAGTACCTTCTGGTATGGCAATATCAATACCAGCGTGAGAGTGGGTTCCCCTGTCTTCTTTGAAGTTATCAAAGACGTGTACCTGCGCCCCTTTTGGGAAAGGTAACAAAACAGGCTTACCTCGGTAGGTAGCAGTAGTGAAGTTAGCTGGCTTTACTGCTTGTCCTTGTGCCCCAATGAGGGGCTGTTCAAAAGGGGCGTTGTTACCATTGCCTCCCTTTGGGTTGTAATAACTGAGCGTCTGCCTACTTCCCTTCTCTGCTCCGAGTAGTTGTCTCTGTGCTGCTTGTAACTTACCGAGGTTCTTTTCCTGTCTTGTTTTTATTTCATTGACATCACCGTTAAGCCCATAAGGTTGCAGTTGTACCTCAATGGCATTTAGCTGGTCTTTGTAAGCCTTGATAACGTCTAGCTGAGCGAGTTCGTACCTTTGCTTTGCTTCTTTAATAGTAGTGAGTTCTGCCGGTGTGAGTGGTCTTTGTTTACTGGCTGTTAAGATGCCTAGTAAGGTTGCGTCACCATCGCTCATAATGCCGGCGTTCGCAGGAGAGCCTTGCTTAGCAGCTTCTCTTACGAACTGCTCAATGTTCTGTCCTTGATAACGGGCAAGGTTAGCTTGAGCAGCAGCAGCTTGAGAACGTACCTCACCTCTCTGTAGTAGGCTCTTTTGGTAGAGTGCTGCACCGTCTACAACACTCTTACCGAGTCGTGTCTTAGACAGTTGAGGGTCATTCTTGTAGCTAGCGAGTAGAGCGGGGTTGTTAATAGCGTCCCAGGTGAGTGCGCCTAAGACATCGTTAGTCAACTCCATCTTATCAACAGAGTTAATAAGGCGTTTGTCCTCTAGCTCCTGTAACGAGTTTTGTGTTTCTTCAAAAGATAACTGAGCCTTCTGTGCTGCGTCAACACCGATGGGTTCAGCAGTTGTTTTTTGCCCGTACTTAATACCAGCTAAGCCCAACTCCGCCATGCCTTGCTCGTAACTCAACGTACCAGAGCGTATCTTATCGTTGATAACTAGGTTTTCATTGAGGTACAACTGTGCGTTAGTTAAGTTCTGCGATAGAGTCGAGTACGCCTGACTCTTTTGGTCTACTGCCTTGAGTGCTGCTCCCCATGTTGCAGAAATGACTGTAAGCTTCTGTAGTGGGTCTAGTTCAGGGTTCTGTGTTATCTCTTGGAGTAGTCCCTGTACTTCTAAAAGCGATGCCTCACCATTAGGGTTGTTCGGGTTACGAACGTTAGCGAAACTGTTACTTACCTTAATAAGAAACTTGTCCGACGTTATCTGTGCTACTGTGTCTTTTTGCTTTTGTAGCGTTGTCTGTAGTCTCTCGGCTGTCTGGTTCGCGAACGACTGAATAGGCTCGTAACCACTATTAAGTAAGCTGTCTAAGTCCTTACTAGGGATGTTCTTATACTTACTGAGAATGTTAGTAAGCTCTTGTCTAGCAACCGTAGTGCCGCCCTCTCTCAGCGTCCTCTCTACTGCTTCGACTCTGAAAGCTCTTACTTCTTCTGTTGCTGTGGTTAGCTCTGCTGCTGCACGTAAGTCTTGCTGCTGCTTTAAGTAACCGCCTACCATACCAGCGGCTTGCTGAAAAAAGTCTGAGCCACGCTGTGACGACGCTACCCTAGCCTTCATCGCGTCAATAGCTGCTCCTTGTGCAGAGGAGATACTTTGCCCGACAGCTTGCGCCCCTTGAAGCGTGTCATTAAGACGACCTTGTGCCCCTTGTCTTTCGTTACCTATCTGTTGGTTAAAGCTCGTCAAACCAGCAGTGAACGTTTCGTTTGGTCTGTTGCTACCAGTGACTAGCTGTCCCGGTTGAGTAGTCGTAGGTTGGTTAGCACTGCCAACATCAGCACCAACAAACGTAAGACCGGGTGCCGCAGTGTATTGACTTTGATAGTTACCTTGTTTGTTATCCATATGTGCCTAATAGCCCGCTGTACTTACCTTCCGGTGAACGTGAAGGATGTCTACTGTTTGTTTCGTGTTGTAGTGGTGCTCCCTGCATGAGCTGTGGCTGTGTTGCTTGCAGTGGGTTATTGTTAGTCCTCGAACCAAAAGCATTATTAAAGGCACCGTAGATGCCAAGACCAGCTTGAGCGTACTGCATTAAGGAAGCACCTTTTATCTGACTCGCTTGAGACTGTAGCGCCGCCTGTTGGGAACCGAACTGACTTGCAGCAGCATTGGCTTGAGAACTAATGCCTTGAGTAGCGGTTATCTGGTTCGCTCTGTTCGTTAGAGCGTCTAAGTTAGAGGCACCTTGTAAAGACACCCGAGCGGCATTAGAGGCTTGCTGCTGTCTCACTTGCTCTGCTGCGATAGCCTGTTGGTTGAAGCTATTGACACCACGGTTATAGGAGAGGGAGGAGTCTGCATTACTACTCGCTACTCCGGCGTTGAACAAGCCGATAGCGTTCGTTTGGTCAGCAATAGTATTAGCGTAGCCTAGCTGCTGTTGTGCTACGCTCGTGCCTTGTGCTAGTGCTTGCTGCTGTTGCTGTGCTCTCTGTAAGGCGATGTTTTCTTCTCTAGTCTGCATTTCGTTGGCTGACGTAGACATATAGGCATTGTTACCCATAAGTGCCGATGCCATACCACGCTGTGATGCTGCTGCATCCATACCATACTCTACAGCTACACCCGCCTCATTTGCTTGGTTAGCTATCTGTGCTTGTGTCTGTTGGTTCTGCGCTGATGCTTGCGCTTTTGTCCCTAGTGCCTGTTGGTTACTCTGGAACTTCTGGTTTTCTGCTGCACTCTTTTCCCCTACTGCTGTCATCTCTTGTAGGGCTAACTGTTGCTGGTTTTGAAACCCTTGCTGTGCCGCAGTCATGTTATCGATAATACTTGAGTACTCTAAACCTAGCTGCTGCTGTACGAGTAACCCTTGGTTTTGAATAGTACTTAAAGCTGCTTCGTAGTCTGCGTACTGTTGCCTTGCTTGTAGCTGTGCTTTAGTGTTTGCGTACTGTGCTTCATTAGCGAGGTTACTTGCCCTGACGCTATCCCGCTGTGCTTTAGCTTGACTGTTACTTGATGCTAGTCCCGAGAGTGTACTGACTACACCTAGAACCGGTGCTACTGCTGCCATCTGTTTTATACTCCTTCTTCAAAGTGCTGAAATAACTCGACGACCTTTTGTAATGATAGGCAACTGGTAGCCAGCGAGTGAGAAGTAAGCTTCATCGTAACTAAAGATGATGAACTGAATAGCATACCCAGTGCCGATGATAGGTTGCTTAAGCAGTTGGTATTTGTTGAACGCCCTCGCAGTGGGAGCAATGTCGAAGGTAGAGTCATCCCAGACGAGAGTACTGTAGCCGTAAGCGTCATATGAAATGTCTACATCTTGCGTCGAACTGTACTGCACTAAGAAGTCGCAACCAACTCTAGTTTTATAGAGGTCTACTATCGGCTCAGTCGCCTGTGAAGCTAGTGTGTTAACGTCATCTGCTGTGTAGGTTTCTTGCGCCTCAACGTTGCTCATAAAAGCCAGCACGTGAGTAATGCGCTTATAGTTCCCTAGGGTACCAGCGTTAAAGACTGGTGTACTGTAGATAGCCATGTACGCTACACCGAGTTCTACTACTGCGCTTTGCCTTGATGTGATAGTCATAAACTGCGCCGTGCCTATCGTCTGGAACGTGTAGACACCACTCAGGTCACTCTGTAGGACGTTATCGATGTAGACAATGTAGATGCTGGCATCGAACGGTGCCGTAGTGTTGTAGAGCGCTTGACCCTCTAGTGAGTCAGCTATCGGTCGTCTTGCTGTAATGTTTAGGGTCTTGCCTACACCAGGGTCGGCGAGTAGATAAACGTTACCACTAGGGAGCTTTTTGTAGTCAACGTCAAACGTGAGTTTGATACCGTTTAAGGTAACAAGGCAGTCTTGCACGTTAGTGTACGGCGAGATGAGAAAAGCTGTGCTCTGTCTAGTTTCGCTGTACGTCGTACTGTAACCACGTTGACCCGCCTTAGTAGTAAAGGTCACTGTTGGTAGTGCGTTCGTAGTTGGTTGTGAGATGCCTGAGCCACTGGAAGACTCTACGTAGCGTTGTCTGAAGTCGATGTATCTTGTGTCGTCGAACCTGATGAAGCACAAGTCGCTAGGTATTCCAATAGCAGACCTAAAGCGAGTACAGAGCATTCCAAAGCGAGTGCCCAAAGCTCTATCAGTATATGAACCCGCAGAAAAGCTCTGAAAACTTCCAGGGGTATCGTACTCTGTCCACGACTCTCTAAAGGTTGAGTAAACAAAAAGCTTCCTACAGGTATAGAACTCGCCTTCGACTGGATAACCGAGATAAACAATACGCTGTGCTTGGTCGTACTTCAACCACGGAAGTGTCTCAAGGTTCGGGTTTAGCGTCACACCAAACTTGTCTCTTATCTTAAGTGTGCGTTCGCGTACTTGATACTCACCAGAGACTGTATACGGTACAAGGTCGAAGACACCGAAGTCACTCAGGTACATCATTGATGTGTCAGTGACGACCACACACTGCTCATTGACTAAGCCCATAGTAGCGACTGTATCTACAGCACTACTAATGGCTGAGAGTGGTTGGTTAATGCCAGCGATACGAAAGACACCACGACGTGTAAAGCAGAACAAGTTACCTTGCCACTCCTGGAAAGAGATGGCTCTATCATCGGGTGTAGAAGAGACGACGACATCGAAGGGGTCATTAGGCGTACCACTAAGGTCATCAGTTATCTGGTAGTAGTTATAGAAGGAACCGGGGATAATGGTGTCTGTAACCGCTGAAAAGACGACCTGGAGCGGGATGTGAGGAAAGCCACCGAGGACTACACGACCTTGATAAAGTGAAACCTGTCTAGGGTAAAAGCCATTCAAGTAGTCAGCAAACAAGCCAATACCAAACGCTGGTACGTAGCCGCCATCTCTGTACGGCTCACGTGTAGAGAGGGCATTAAACCCGATGTGGGTTTTATTATTATTAACGACCTCAACGAATGAGGAGAAGTTAACACCTATCTGTGTTTCCCACTCGAAGCTAAGGTACAATGCCGGAGTCGTGTTATTAAGGATAGCGACAGCATTACCAATACCATCGTCACTAAATAAGAAGTAGTCTTGTGCTACTGGGGTAGGTCCTCCTGTACGTATTTGGTTTCGCTTTACGCCATCAACGAAGACATCAATAGCCGTCGGTACTAGCGGGATGTTGTTATTTAGTCTTAGCTCTCGCCGTCGTATCCAATAGAGTGGTAACGGTGTAGAACCACTCAAGGCACCGAAGGTAATAAAGAGACTCGACGGGTTTAGCGACTGTAGTGCACTAGGAGTATAGACACCACCATCTGAGAACCCAAACGTTGTAGCCGTGTTTGGCTTATTATTGTTAGGGTTTGAGTAACCATTAGGCAGTGCCGCTTGGTTGTACGGAATGATATTAAAGTTATTGTTCCCACTGCGAAGCGGGTTCAAGTCTGTCCTCGCGAACAAGGGAATAGGGATACTAAGGTCTGCGTTCGTCGCATTGTTCCTAGTCGTTATCTGGTAGTATCTGTTACCTTGCCAGCGCATTGCCTCAGCCCACCACGCCCAAGTAACGATACAGATATCGACTACACGAGTACCTGTTGCGAGAGTAATGTTACCGACTGTGAGGTTGCCAGCAGAATAAGAGAAAGATGGGTTTGTCTGTCTGACTCTATCGACGTAAACCACCATGTTCTCAGTAGCCGCGTGGACATACCGAGTCAACGTGTCAGGGATGACGATAGACGTTGCTGGACTACCCAGAGTGGTAGTAGTCTGCTGCTCGGCAAACTTAAGCTGCACTGGTTTATTCACACCAGTGAACAGAAGTAGTCTTGGTTCTACTTCAGAAGTCCTGACGAAAGATGGCTTCACAAACTGAGCAGCACTGGTAAAGACTGATGTCTTACTCATAATGATGGTGGCTACATCATTAATGACCTCAAACAGAAACAGTGTGCTCCCACTCTTAACTACTACATGGTTGTAACCCAACCCAGTAGTAAAAGGCATCATCGAAGCCCCTTGTGTTGGCGTGACGCTGTTGTAGAGTAAGTAAGTACCTCGACGCTTATTGACGTTTCCACTAATGTCTACAGAGATGTTAGTTAAAAAAGGACTGTCTGAGTAAGGACAGTTAATAGGGTTCGCAGTAGTGTTCAAGCCCCCAAAGTTATTACTTTGAATACTGTCTTCTACCTGTTTTGGTTTGTCCTTCTCAAACTGGTCTGCTACGTCTCTAATGCTAGGCATTTTGTGTTATCTCGTGCCTCTATAGGGTCTGTACATATTCTGTCTGCCAGCGACTACACCACGTTCGCGTTGCTTTATCTGCTCAGCCATCTGGGTAAAGAGTTGGTTCTCAAACTGTGCCGTAGCAGTATCGCCTAAGTGTCTCAAAAGTGTGAGTGCCGTAGCATGTTTGACAATGAGTGGTAGGAACCTTTCTGGTACTGGGAAAAAGTCTGTAGACGCGTTGGGCGGGACGATAGTCGTAGTGACATAAAACCGTAGCTGGCTCTGTCCAATAGAACCTGTAGGGTACGGGTTAATACGTACTCTGTTTAAGTCGTTCGTGATGTTGTACCAGCGTGAGCCTTGTAGCTGTGTGTCATCGAACGTCATCAGCGGTCTGCTGTCATAGACATCAGGCGCAACATAAGAGAGGTTAGTAAACCCAGTGCTGTTACTGCCTTGCTCTACGTTGTGGATAGCTTGTACAAAGTCTCCAAGGTATGCAGTATCAAAAAGCCACGACTGAGCGGGGAGTACGAGTTTAAGAAACGTCCATTCGCTCATCGTGCTGACATGGTAACAAGACTCTCTCAAGTTGCTTGCGACTATGTTTGAAAGCGGAGAGACAAGCGTTGATACCTGTCTCTCCCCCACATTCTGCAATACGCTGTTGACTGCACTCAAAAGGTTTGTTGTGCTAGTCGCCATTGTACAGTTCTCTAGGTAAGAGTGTTGATAGTGTGGATAACAACTGCATGGTCAACACGGAACACGCGCACACCGTAAAGCTGCGACATGATAACCGCGTCTGCCAGATAGAGTGCCTCACGGGATGACTCTAGCTTAGGGTCTTGCTGGATGCCCAACGTAGCCCAGTCCATGTGACAGAGTAGCGCCGTAACAATAGGAGCAGTACCCGCCCCAGTGAAGGCAAGCGGTAACGTGGTGCCCGTGTCTTGCTTAGGCATGTAAGGAGAACCGAGGACACCCGGTGTAGGCTGTCCAACGTTACCCGTGCCGTTAACGTACCCTGTAAGGGAGTTGACACCGACTTGAGAAGTCATGACCACAGGAATACCAAACAGTGTTCCTACCAAGCCGTTCTCAATAGGACGACCATCAGTGAACTGTACGTTCGTGAACTGGTTAACGTTCAGTAGTTGCGCGTACTGTCCAGGAGAAACAATAAGTACCCGGTCTTCAGGCGGTACGTCAGCGTTGTCCAAGATAAGCTTGGCAGTCAGGAATGTAGCGAACGAGAAAACCTGACCAACACCGCCAACTGCGCCAGTACTAGAGGCAAAGAGCACTTGAGCCGCCGTACCGTTAATGACCGAGCGTAGTGCTAGGACACTGTTATCAATGTCACGAGCAATAGCGTAGCCTGCTTCTCGCGTGTACTCAGAGCGTAGAGCATACGCTGACTGCGTCGTAACAATGTCTTCTATCATAAAACTTGACTCTTTGTAGGTGTCAATGTCTAAGAAGAACTCTAGCTCTGTCCGTGCCTGCATAGTCACCGGACGCTCTGGCAGTTTGTCGTACACTGCTGCACGACTAATGTTAGGGATATGCAAGCGGTCGCCTTTCTTGCCAGCGAAAGGAAGTTTCTTGGTATACATCGAAGTGATAAGCTTCGCGTCACGAAAGCGCTTGACTTCTGCACTCCAAAGGTCTGGAATGAATACGTCGGCACGTTGGACTGTATACGCATCTCCTACAAACTCAATACCTGGTAAAGCCATGATGTGAACCTAATGAATGTTTACTTTTTAATGCGTCCAGAAGCATAAAGCTCGGCTATCTGTGCGCTGTTAGCTGCCCATTCTTGTGGGGTCAGTGCGTCTAACTGCGCTTGTGTCACCGTCTTGTTTGCTCCTCTTCCGGGTGTCGTGGTAGAGCGGTCTAGTCCAGTTGTGGGTGACTGTCGTTGTCCTCCTCTTTCCATCTGTATCTTCGCCCAAATAAGCTGTGCGCCTTCTGGGTTGTCTAGTGATGCTTGCAGGCTCTGCGGGTACTTAGCAAAGCGGGCTTGCACTTCTGTGAGGCGTGATGCAACGGTAGCATCATCAACACCCCAAGCTTTTTTCAAGTCTGAAAGCTGTTTATCGACGTTTTGCTGTTGCCGAATAGCTTGCACTTCAGCGAACTGCTTAATAGCGTCCTCAACGGGAATACCAAAAGCTTTTTCAAACTGTTTCTTAAACTTAGCGTTCTCCGGGTCTTCACCTTCATCGCTAACTGGTGGTGCATCCACATGTGCGACAGCTTCGCCTTGAGGGAGGTCTAAAAAACTGAGGTCTAGTTCCTCATTCACCTGGTCTAGAGTCTCTTGGTTGGCTGTGCTCTCAACCGAAGGTGGTTGCGCCGCTGGTAGGACTGTGGCTTGACGCGCTTGGTAAAGGTACCCTTGCTTATCGTTTCTTCCTAGTTGTTGTGTCATGGCGTTTTTACTATTGTATAGGTGGTGGTACTGGTTGGTTACTTGCTGCCTGTTGCATCATCTGCTCGGTCATGCCTGATGCTTTCATAGCTTGATAAGCAGCACCGAGCGGTTTACCCCCAATGCTCTGTAGCTCCTCTAGTGCAGCAGTGTCAGCAGCAGCAAGCCCTTCAGGGGAACTGGGGTCAGGCTCAGCGGCAGTTGGTTGTAGCTGTTGTTCACTCTCTTGTCCCTCAACAGGCATCGGTGGTTTCTGTGGTTCGATGATGTACGAGTCTGGGTCTTCAAAGCCCATATGGTTAGTAATATCATAGAGCAGCTTTTCCCAGTTAAGTTTCTCAGCCATCTGAGGCACTTGGCTTACTGCTTGAATGAACTGCAAACGCTGTTGAAGGTACTTACCTTGGTCTGTTACATAGTCGGCACCGACAGGCATAAGCTTATAGTCGTGCATGAACGCCACACTAGGGTCAAGCTCATAGTACTCGTAGTCCCCTGGTTTCATACCTGAGAGTCGCATTACTTCAGGCTCTTTAACGAACTGTCTCATCTGGTTAAAGACACCCATCAACAAAGGGTACAGAGAAGTGTTTTCAATGTGTCGATGGATGTTAGTGAGCCTGTTACCACCCGCGTCTCTCACGGCTTGTATCTCTGTAGCCGTTACCCGCTCACCGGAACGAGCGGCACCAGCACTTACCAAGTTTCCAGTGGCAAAGTTCTTATCAATGATGGTTTCGAGTACACTCACCTCCTGATACGTTATCTTCCACTCCATTGAACCTGCTGGTAACGGTTGAATGTCGTTGTGTTCCATCACTGAATAGACTTTACCAGGTTCTGTAGAGATGTCTTCCGGCTGTACAATACCATCTTGCTTGACTGACCACATTGAGTTAATACTCAGTTCTTGGTTGTCTAAGCGTTGGTTAGTGATGATGTTCAGCTCGTGGAGTACACCAGCGTTGGGTTCAATGGCACCCATGCCGTAAGCCTGCCTGATGTCTGTGTAGGTGCCCCATACAAAAGGTCTTCCACCCCAGTAGGGGTTAGGTCGGAAAACCAAAAGGCAGTCACCACACAGTGTCACCTGTACGTCATGGTAGGTTGTGCCATCCCCAGTCACAACGTCACCCCAAAACTCTACTAGCTCTACTTCATCGTCCATGTCGTGCTCACCAGCAGTATTAATACCACTGAACGACGACAGGGTGCGCTCATTCTGTCTTGCTGTACTATAGGCAGTCACGTTCATGATGTCTGCTACAGAACTGTGCTCACTGCTATAAACGCCAGCGTCCATCAAGCGTGAGACTTCAGAGCGGGTTTTAACCATGCGCCTGATAAAGTTGCCTTCGCCGTTTTTTACATTCGGCTCAAGGTAGCAGTCGAAGACATCAAGCACCTCAAAGTCAGGGGAGTTAACGATAACTTTTTCTTCTTCGCGTACTTCCCAGCGCCATGACTCGCCCAAAGGCATTCCATTTGTGTCGAAGCCCGATGGTGTCTTAACTTTGACGTTTCTCTTAAAAGGGGTACTTTCGTAGCGCCACGGTAGCGCCATACAGCTATTACCCGTAATGATAAGTTGTCTGAGGTAGTCTGCATAAGCTGAATAAAACTTTCCTTCGTACATCTTGGTCGTCATGTACTTCTTTACTACTCTGGCTAGTGCCGCATAGTTGGGGAGTACAGGTTGCATGTCAAAGAAGTCTCTGTTAGGAAACGTCGCCGACATTAAGTAGCCGTGGATGGTTTCAACTGCTTCATAAGCCTTGCCGGTATTGATGCGGTGCCTCCAGTTTGCGTTTACGTCACCGACAGTCTTATGCACTTGCGACCGTTGATAGTCAACCGCTCTCGGTGTGCCCATGTAAAGTGACCAAGCCTCAAGCCAAGTTAACTCGACTTCTCGCCGTGCTAACTCGTACCGACTCCTTTCAGAGGTAACAAAACTAGCGACATCAGCCTGCCATCCACCCGCTAAGGTACTAATGCCCTTTTTGCGCTCGGTCTTCAGAAAGTCACCAGCGTTTCGCTTATTTACCACCTTTCTTGCCCTTTTTGTAAGCGGGTTTCGTAGCCTTTGGCTTCACGCCTTTAGCTTTGGTCTTAGCCATCGCTAACATCTTGCCCATAGCTCCTTTCATTAGTAGCTTCCTCCCCATTTAGTATTAAACTGACGCGTACTTACATGCTTGCGTGTCTTTGTCCTTATAGGCTTACTCACTTCTTTAAGCATAGCCCAAGTGTCGAGAATGTCATCGTGTCCGTTAGCACCACCAAAAGTCATGAGCTCGTTCTGTAGAATGTCCCACTGCTTAAAGTATGGCGGAACGTATATCATCCTTTCGTGAAAGACAGGTTGTAGGTAGAACTCAATACGCTCTTTCTTCTTACCTTGTCCTCTTGGGTTCCAGGGATAAACCGCTAGTGGTCTGTAGACAGAGAACTTCTCTTTAACGTAGTGCACCAAAGCGGCTTGCCATGCCACTGTTTCAATGAATACCCCAGATAAGCTCCATTTGTCTGCAAGCCTGAATATCTCCTCGACTATCTTTTGTGGTGTTATCTTGCCTGCTACACCGTCAACAATGTATAAGTTACCCTGCTCGTCTTGACCACCAACAGCGATGGACGTATTATCAGCGGTCTTAGACATACTTACCGCAGGGTCAACGACCATGTAGAGGCGCACATAGCTTTTCTCTCCTTCTTTCTTTTTTATCTCTGCCATGCCGTTGGTAACAGAAACGTTAGCCGTTGGTATGTACTGTATGTTATCGACGTTTAGGATAGTCTCGTCGCTAGACAAGATGGTGTTGAGGTACTGAGAAGCAAAGCGTCTCGGTGTAAGACGGTTCCTTAGTTTCTGTACCGTACCTTTATTGAACTTCTCACCCCAAATGAAGCCGTCTGAGTCGTCCTTCCCATTGATGTAGATGTTCCTAACAAAGTAACGGTACTCTAGTGTTTCAGCTTCATTCAGAATGGTTTCGTAGTAGTCGCCATTGGCGTAGCGAGTACCATTTATTATTATCTCGTCACCAATGACCTCTTGAGTGAACTCACACGTATGAGAGGGGTCTAAAACGCTCTCCAAGTCCTGCGCCCATTCGTAGGTACGCTCCATTTTAGTAAGCGTAGCAACGTTATCAAAGTCTACGATGTCATCGAGGATGAGTAAGTCATAATGTTGTCCCGTGACTTTTGTAATGACTGACACAGAGTAAACCGTAGGTTCTTTGAACTTGGCTTGTCTCAGGACTTGTATAGCAGAGTTGTTCCAGATAACCTTTTTGTCTTCCGCTTCCGTGAAGTTCTCTTCGTGGTTCGCTCGACTGCGCCTACTCTTGTCCATAGCTGGAACTAATGGGGCATGTATATAACTTGCCGTATTGTTCCAAACTCTTTCTTGTAGGTCTTTGTCTTCAAACCACTGTCGCAGCTCACGAATAAACGAGTTAGAGAGTGAGAGTATGTTTGTACCGACGAGTACGCGTATGTTCGGGTTTCTAAAGATGCGCCACAACACGTAGCCCACACTACCTATCGTAGACTTCAAGTGTCCCCTTGGCAGTAACACTACTCGCCGTCTGTACTCTGCGTTCCCACTAAACTGGGGACGTGTAATGAACTCTACTAACTCTTCATGCAGCTTACCGAAGTTCTTACGCCCACCTTGAAACCCGATAAGGTCAAAGAACGTCCACATGTCGTAGAACGCTTTTTCAATGTTCTCAAGCGTAGCGGGTAACAAGGTAGAGCGCATCGTGTTTAGCCTTGGAGGAATGAACCGCCCGTAGTCACTGGTCGTCGTTGAGGCGTAGGTGCACCAACAAAGGGGGGTGCGACGACGTTGATGTTTTCGATGGTGGTAGCTACTTGAGCACCAGCATCAGAAACAGCACGAGCATTGCCTGACGTAGAGATGTAACCAAGCAGTGTTTGCAGACCGAAGTTTAACCAAGCACTCCGCGAAGGTGCCTTCCGTGTTTCGACGCTTTCTTGAAGAAGAGGAATGGAAGTAGCGAACAACGTTTGAGCGAGAGAGAGCCAAGAGAACTTTGCCATGGTCGTAAACCTCCTTTTAAGTGTTAAATACCGTAGGAACCAG
>Ga0163150_10002499_pt1 | contig 27958 bp, 25 predicted proteins | sample OliLakLV19P2IB_FD_148628 | JGI IMG/M metagenome (GOLD analysis project Ga0163150, IMG submission 148628) | Freshwater microbial mat bacterial communities from Lake Vanda, McMurdo Dry Valleys, Antarctica - Oligotrophic Lake LV.19.P2.IB | ecosystem: Environmental > Aquatic > Freshwater > Lake >...
ACACAATGCATACCACCGCCAAAAAGGTTTATTGAAAAGGGATTAATCTGTATCACCTGCCTGCCCGGATATAACTGACCCAGCAACGTTTTTACTTCTTCATCTTTTTCTTTTTCCCGCATGGGCATTCCTTTTTTCCAATAGGCGGCACTTAACACCACCCCATTGGTTACCATAAAGTTCATATAACTAACTGCCGGTGCCCGCCACACCGTATCGCCATTTTTCAGGTTAAAGTTTTTGCCGGTAAACCGTTGACGTAATCCGTCTGTTACTAAATTCGAAATGCCATGTACATTTAAATCGGGATATGGAAACCTGATAATGGTAAAGGGCCGGCCTTTTACATCAACAGCTTTTTTCAGTATATCATAACATTCTTCCAGTATTGTATAATCTGCAGCACTAATGGGATTATTCCATCTTTCTTCCTCATCTATTTTGGCCAATGCAATAGTATGCGGGTTGATAAACCGTGCCACTTCATCAATATGGCCGTTGGCGCCACCGCCTACCCAGTTGCCAGCAGATAGGCCGGGCACCGCTTTATCATGAAGGGTCATTCTTTTTAACCAGATCATTTTTTTGCAATGAGTAACCCGCAGGTATTCGGCTTCTATTTCGGATAAAGATTTTGCGGGGTTGCGTTGTAGTGCTGTTTCTTCGGTTGACATTAATACTCCCTCACTATTTGTTTCTATACCACCACCTTCAGCCACTATTGATGTGCTTACTACGGGTAACTGCAAGTACGATGCGATGCGTTGATCAATTTTGCCCGTTATTATATCACTTAAACGAAGCTGGTAATTGTAAACAAAACAATGACCGTATTCGTTCCAGTTAAAGTCAATTACTTTTCGTTCACCTTTTTTATTTACAAGAAATAACGGGCCGGGATCCCTCATCCAGGTAGTGCGGATACTATCTCTTACCCAATGTAGTTGCGTAGTGTCCACTTGTTGGGTATGCAGAAACAAGTTAAAGGAATGTACCATGCCATCATTATCATACGGAATTTTTACCTGCACATTTTTGTAGATAGCTTTTATTATGGCTGCGGAAGCGGTATCATTGCCCGAAGGCCGCAGAATGCCCACCCATACTGCTTCATGTTCTTCCCATTCACCAGGCATTCGGAAACTACCACTATCGCCTGTTTTTTTTGATAAAGAGCAAGAGCAGAAAAAAATCAGCAGATAAACATATAAAAAAAGTCGTATCATATTTATTAGTATAAAACAGATTGCTGTGGTAGCAGATTAAAACTTTTCCGGTGGTGTTTGCAAAGCCCATGTACAGCAATAGCATCACGATGAATGGCCGTACCATAGCCTTTATTATTTTTCCATCCATAATGAGGAAAATTATCATGCAGCCGGAGCATATACTCATCCCGGTAGGTTTTGGCCAAAATGCTGGCCGCTGCAATACTGGCAAACCGGCCATCACCTTTTACAAAACATTGATGTGGAATTTTTTTATACGGAATAAACCGGTTGCCATCAATCAGCAATAACTGTGGTACTGCTTTTAATTTATCAATAGCAAGGTGCATAGCTTTGAACGAAGCTTTCAGGATATTGATTTGGTCTATCTCCTCATTGCTAACAGAGGCAATAGCACAAGCGATAGCTTCTTTTTCAATCACAGGTCGCAGAGCATCCCGTTGTTTGGTAGAAAGCTGCTTTGAATCGTTTAGAAAAGGATGGAAAAAATCGGTTGGTAAAATAACGGCTGCCGCATAAACTGGTCCTGCATAGCAGCCACGGCCTGCTTCATCACAACCGGCCTCCATCATCTCTTCCTGGTAAAAAGGTTTAAGCATATTGTTGCAATTTCATAAATATTATTCAACAAACCGTATTCCAGGCAGTATATGAGAACTAACTTTGCATCCGCTATGGAAAATGTACCACATCGTTCATCGAAACTTGTTGCTATCTGGCTGCTGATAGGAGTGGGAATGATAATTATACAAATATTATTAGGAGGAATTACAAGGTTAACCGGTTCCGGCTTATCTATTACCGAATGGAAACCCATCATGGGGGCATTACCACCCATGAACGATCAGGACTGGAATACCGCCTTTGAAAAATACCAGCAGATTGCACAGTATAAATATGTCAATTCACATTTCACCATTGATGATTTTAAATTCATTTATTTCTGGGAGTGGTTTCACCGGGTTTGGGCAAGGTTGATAGGGGTGGTGTTTATAATTCCGTTTGTCATCTTCATCCTGCAGAAACGGTTTAAGAAAGAGATGATAAAGCCTTTGATCATTCTTTTTCTATTGGGTGCCGTGCAGGGATTGGTGGGTTGGATAATGGTGCAGAGTGGTTTGGAAGATTCTGAACTGTTATATGTTAGTCATTATAAACTGGCTATTCATTTTGTACTGGCCCTGGGATTGTTGTGCTATACTTTATGGTTTGCTTTTGATTTATTGATACCCAACGAACAGGTTGTTGTTCATCAGCCCTTACGAAAATTTGCTAACTGGCTTGTTGTATTGTTAGTGGTTCAACTTATTTACGGAGTTTTTATGGCTGGATTGAAAGCGGCGATAGTTGCACCCACCTGGCCTTCCATTAATGGCACCTGGTGGCCGTCAAATGTTCATTCGCTGGGAAACCGGGAGTTTTCCGGACTTTCTTTTTTAACGGATAACCCGTTGGTGATACACTTCATTCACCGCAATCTTGCTTATATCATTTCTGTTTTACTATTCATTTGGTGGTGGCGGGCCAATAAGGTTAAGGGAACCAAATTATTTGAAAAGACAAAAGCACTGCCTTTGCTGATTGTGTTGCTACAAGTAGTGCTGGGAGTTCTTACTGTTTTAAACCCATTAGATACAAAAGTTTTCCTATGGTTAGGAGTGGCACACCAGTTTGTGGCCATGTTGCTGTTGCTTTCATTGGTTTGGGTGCTTTACCTGGTAAGAAAAAAGGAAGTTCACAGGTAGTTATATCTTCATTTGACCAACCAGCTATTTAGTAGTATTTTAGGTGCAACCATTTATCATTTCTTATGAAAGCCTGGCTACGGGGATTCTTTTATTCCTTTCCTATACAGTTAGTTTTTCTGCATGTCAGGAAATACCAGGTATTGCTGTTATTCTGGTTTGTACTTTTTTCTGTGGTTAACGGAACATTCATGAAAACATTTGGTGCCGATTCATTGTTCCTGGCACCGGAATATCTAGGGAATGTTAACTCCATTAGTTCTGCCATTGTCGGAGCTTCCATTGGTATGTTTATCATGAGTTGGAATATTGCTTCCTTTATTCTCTTTAGCCGCCACTTTCGTTTTCTCGCTGCCACTACTAATCCTTTTTTGAAATATTGTATCAACAATTCTATTATTCCCGGAATCTTCCTGGTGTTTTATTTTATAAAAGCATACCAGTATGATCATTACAAAGAACTCATCCCTGCCACTGAAATTTTATTTTTATTCGGTGGTTTTGCAGCCGGATTAATTTTTTTACTGGCCGCCTCATTTATTTATTTTTTCAGGGCAGACAGATATATACTTCGCCGGATGATGCCGATAATCAGCAACCCGAAATCTTATATCACCCACCTTGGCACGGTGAAAGAAATCTATCATGGCACACCACTGATGAAAGTGGAGTGGTATTTTGAAACACCATTCCGTTTACGGCCTGCAAGGGATGTTTCGCATTATACTGATGAGTTTGTTGCATCTATTTTTAAGCGGCATCACTTTGCTGCTATCCTTTCGGTGTTTGCTGCGTTTTTGTTTCTCATCACTATAGGTTTCTTGCTGGATAGTGCTTTCTTTCAATTGCCTGCTGCCGCCAGCATTACTATTTTCTTTTCCATTTTAATTGGTGTGGCAGGGGCTATTACTTATTTTTTACAAAGCTGGAGTATTCCTTACCTCTTGGGTCTTGTATTACTGCTGAATATTTTTTACAAGTTTGACTGGATAGATCCCCGCAACAAAGCTTACGGCCTTAACTACTGGAATAAAAATGAACGGCCTTCTTACACCAGAGAAGGATTGCTGGCACTTGGCAGCAAAGAAAATATGGAAGCCGATAAGCAGAATATGATCAGCATACTGAACACCTGGAAGAAAAAGCAGGATAGTGATAAGCCATTGCTGGTGCTGATGAATACCAGCGGTGGTGGTCACCGCAGCGCTACATTTACCATAAGTGTTTTACAACATCTTGACAGTATTACTAAAGGGGGCATATTTAAAAAGACATTTTTAATTAACGGTGCATCCGGGGGAATGATTGGAGCTGCTTATTTCCGGGAATTATATTTGCGCCGGCAACAAGGACAGAACATCAACTTACAGGATCAGCAATATGTAAATGATATTGCCGGTGATTTATTGAATCCGTTGTTCACTTCCTTTTTTGCCAGGGATCTTATTGCACCGGCACAAAAATTCAGCGTAGGTCCATATCGTTATGTAAAAGACAGGGGTTATGCTTTTGAACAAAAACTCAACAGTAATACAAGAGGATTTTTGAATAAACAATTGAAGGATTATGTGGCGGATGAAAAAGCGGCCAACATTCCGTTGATGTTTTTTAATTCAGTGGTTACAAGAGACAGCCGGAAGATGATTATCAGTACGCAGCCTGTCCGTTTTATGATGCAAGCCCCGCAGGATACTATGAACACCCCGGCGGTTGATCCGGATGCAGTTGATTTTACTACTTTCTTTGCCAAGCAAGACCCTTTCAGTATTCGTATGCTGACAGCCATGCGGATGAATGCAACATTCCCGATTGTATTGCCAAATGTATGGCTGCCATCTAATCCGGTGATAGATGTAATGGATGCCGGTCTGCGGGATAATTATGGCCAGGAAACCACACTCCGCTTTCTTGTTTCATTCGATGATTGGATAAAAGAAAACACCAGCGGTGTGCTTGTCATCCAGATAAGGGACCGGACAGCCGGTGGCTGGGAGGCTCCCTATTTGTCAGAAGACATCAGCGACCATGCCACCAAACCTTTTTTGTTGTTACAGCATAACTGGTTTAAGATGATGGAATATTTTCAGAACGATATGCTGAACTACTATGCCACAAGAAGCGGCAGCCCGGTTTATAAAATTGCTTTTCAGTATGCGACAGATAAGGAAGAAAATAAGGCGGCATTGAATTTCCATCTTACTAAAAGAGAAGAGAAAGACATAATGCTTTCTATTAATTCCCCGTCAAATCAAAGAAGTTTTCGGAAGGCACTTGAATTATTCAAACTACGAAATGTTGCAGATACACTTAAGGCTGAATAAGCCGGAAACATTTTTTCTTTACTTCAATAGTTAGTTTCTCCGGTGTTTCTGCCGGGTCGCCATCAATATGCAGGGGGGCTTGAGAAAGATTGCTGATGCTGAGTTTATCCGTTTGAAAATAGATAACGCCTTTCTTTTTTTCTTCTATCGTTTTTGTTTCCAATCCGATAGTTATCGGATTGTTTTTTCCCCGGATTTGTTTCAATGTTTGCAGCAACACACTCAATTTATTTTGATTGGTAACGATTACAATATCCAGCAACCCATCAGTCAGGCTGGCTTTGGGGGCAATGGTAAAATTGTTGCCAAACTGGTTGCTATTGGCAATACTGATAAAATAAGCATCCGTAGTAAATGTTTTATCCTTTACCGTTAATTCAAACGAAAATGTTTTAGCGGAAAAGAAATTTTTCACCACTTGTCTTACATAAGTTGTCAATCCACGGTTGGGTTGTTGTGCAAAATCATGTGCCACTTTAGCATCAAACCCTAAACCAGCTAACATACAGGCAAACTGCTGGTTGATGTAAAATCCATCAATGGCGGCAGGCTTTCCATTGAAAATAATATCTAATGCCTTTGCTGGTTCTTTGGCAATTTTTGCCGTAAAGGCCAATCCGTTTCCCGACCCGCAGGGTATGATGCCAAAGTTTACATTACATTTCATAAGGCTGCTCACTACCTGGCTTACTGTGCCATCGCCACCGGCAATAACCACATCAGTTGTTTTATACTCTTTAATAAAAGGATACAAAAAAGAGTAATCGCCACTGGCTACCGAAGGAAAAACGTGGAAAGGGATATTTTTTGCAACTGTTTTTTTTTCAATGAACAATTGCAGGTCTTTTTTAGTCCTGGTGCCGGCAATAGGGTTGATGATGTAAATAATATGACGCATTGGCTAAGGTAGCTGCAAGGTACATAAATGTACCCTTCTCATGCGGATAGCAATATTGGGATCAAGCGGCGAAATAGTAGTGTAGATTTTTATTAGTTTTTTACCGGCAAATGCTTTCCGTAGTACGGCAAGAGATATTTTAGCATGGGTAGTACTGTCTTTCCTCAGCAGCTCATTATCTTTTTCATCCACCAATAGAAAATAACGCATCCAGGTGTTTTTTTCATCTTCAGTAAATATGATTTCAAGTTTGCCTGATTTTTTCCAGTCAGTTAATTTTATTTTTTTGACATTTTTAATTGCATCCTCCTGGCGGGTGGAGAGTATTGTTTTATTATTAAGCCTGATTATCCAGCTGCCACTTTGGGCCACTGTAAACAACATCGAAAAAAGTAAACCTGTTAGTAGTATAATTTTTTTCATAATAATTGATAATTCAACGACTGTACCAAAGTGCGGGTAAGAAGTTAAAAAGAATGTGGTAGCAAAATGTATCTACCATTTTATTAATGCACTGGCCCAGGTAAAGCCACTCCCAAATGCAGCGAGACAAACAAGGTCACCATCTTTTATTTTCCCGGCTTCCCATGCTTCGCACAATGCAATAGGAACAGAGGCTGCCGTGGTGTTACCAAATTTTTGAATGTTATTATAAACCTGGTCATCGGTTAGTTTCAATTTTTGCTGAACAAACTGTGCAATGCGAAGGTTGGCCTGGTGAGGAATAAGCATATTGATGTCCGTAGTCTGAAGACCATTGGCTGCTAATGCTTCCATTATTACTTCAGGAAATTTTACCACTGCCTTTTTGAAAACAGACTGCCCATCCATAAAAGGAAAGTTCTGCGCCTTGTCAATCATATCATGGCTCATAAACATATCACCAATTTCATTTTCATTGAAGTCAGCTACTTTTTGATTCAACCAATGATTGGCATGAGTGCCGGGATTATACATTGCCAAAATTTCTGCTGCTGTACCATCGCTATGTAAGTGAGTGCTAAGGATACCCTGGTTTTCTTTTTCTGTTGGTTGAAGAACGACAGCCCCAGCACCGTCACCAAAAATGACAGAAATATTCCTTCCTCTTGTAGTAAAATCTAATCCGAAAGAATGTTTCTCTGCACCTACCACTAAAATATTTTTATACATACCGGTTTTAATAAACTGGTCGGCCACACTTAGTGCATACACAAAACCCGAGCATTGATTTCTTACATCCAAAGCACCTATTTCTTTCATTTGCATAGCCCGTTGCAACAACACACCGCAGCCGGGAAAATAATAATCGGGACTCAGCGTAGCAAAAACGATGAAATCAATATCCTGCGGAGTGATGCCTGCTCTTTCGATAGCGATTTTAGCAGCTTCCACACCCATGGTGGTAGTGGTTTCTTCGGTGCGGTGTGCATAGCGGCGTTCTTTAATGCCGGTACGTTCCTGTATCCATTCGTCACTGGTATCCATGTACTTCAGCAGATCGTTATTGGTAACTACATTGGCCGGAACATACATGCCTATTCCTGCAATCTTTGATTTGTGCATAGCAAGCAATTAAAGAAGGAAGATAGGAAAAGTGTAGGAAATGAAACTGTTTCGGTACACAACTGTTTCATTTTGAACAAGGGGGACTAAAACGATGGCGCATTTGTAGGTGAGATACTACACTTGTATTGGGAAAAGTATGATAATAGAATGGGCAAACATTCTATTTTTTGCAGTATAAAATCAATGTTTCTTTATACCAGCAAACAGAGATAAAGAGTTTATTAAGTATTGAAAGACCGTCCGTTTATCCTATCCTTTAAAAACCCGTTTTAAAAGCCACTTGTCCTTTGAAACCAGTCCAGTCCTTTGAAACCCAATTTGTCCTTATGAAAAACTAAGCCCATTAAAATTCACTTTGTAAGTAGTCATCATCCGCAATGTCCAGCCGTTCCGCTTTTGGCGGAACGGTTTTTTAGTTGATCCATTACTGCTGTTTCTTATAAGCATGCGGTTATACACTTAGTGGCAGATGGTAGTAGTTTCTACTACATTTTTTAATTGTTTGTACTATATTTTGCTGACCAGCCTGTTATAATCTTTGCGTATATAAATTTTGAAATAACACCATCATGAAAAAAATATCTATTTTAATTGCCGATGACCATCAGCTAATCAGGGACACCTGGTCGATTATCCTGAATAATGATCTCCGTTTCGAGGTAGTGGCAGTTGCTTCTTCGGGTGAACAGGCGGTTGAGCTAGCTAAAACTACCTGCCCTGATATTGTCCTGATGGATATTAATATGGGCAATCTCAACGGGTTTGATGCCACAAAGCTGTTGAAAAGTTTTTCGCCCGGCTCAAAAATCATTGGTGTTTCCATGCATGCTATGCCAGATTATGCAAAAAAAATGTTCAAGATGGGAGCATCGGGTTATGTAACCAAGAATTCTTCCCGGGAAGAATTTATTCATACAATACTTGAAGTACAGCAAGGCATGACCTGCATCTGCGATGAAGTAAAAGAAATACTTACCCATCGGGAATTTGAACTAACTAATGATAAACCTGATTTTAATTCATTGTCGAAAAGAGAGCTGGATGTTATTGCCTTTATTAAGGGTGGCTTATCCTCCAGGGAAATTGGGGAAAAGTTGAGCCTTTCATTAAAAACAATCGAGGTACACCGTTACAATATTTTAAAAAAATTAGTCGTTCGTAATACTGCCTCCCTTGTTAATCTGATGAACCATCATGCATATTAACCAGGAAACCACAACAGATATTTTGTTTAAACCGGGATAGATTTTTTATTGACTCCGGTAGCCAGTGGGTGAAGTTTAGAGATTATTTAATCGGCTATGTTGCCGGAGCCGAAGAAAATGCTGGTGAAATTATTGCTGCGGCACAACATAAATTCGTTGAGCTATACCAGCATTTCAATTAAAGGAATGTATAAAATTTGTGAACCATGATAACAGCAGAAAAAATTTACAATCGCCTCATCAGTAAACCTAACATTTCTGATTTAGCAGATCATATAAACGATACCTGCATCTGGGATAAAAACAACCTGTTACAGTTTCTTGAGCAACAACCAGAGCAGTTTATAAATTTGTGCCGCTGGCAATTTGCTTTTTTAGATGCTATCAATAGAAAACAGGAGCTTGCTCAATTGCTGGAAGAATTGATGCTTTGCAAAGATGAACTGGAAGCAGGACAGGCATCTTTAATAGAACAGGCTTTGCAAATGATAAATAATACTGAAGTATTTCTTTCCGGCAATGCCGATGATTTGATTCAGTTTCACAGCTGCTTATTTTCAACAATTGATACAACGGCCGAAATGCATTTTGCTGAAAAGGCAAAGTCCGACCTGGCATACAGTATTCAATTTTTTGACCGGGCCAACAAAGAACAAAGCTCCGTGCACCTGGATTTTATTTTTTGGCAGCAACATTTGTTACAATCTCTGGGCTTTGATAAAAGTTCACACATCCGTTTTTTAATAACCATAAAATTATTTCATAAGGATACATATGCAACGCTTATTGATGAAGGAGTACAGGGGCTGCTGCAAAGTTTTAAAAACAAGGAGCCTGTAAATACTGCTTTAACGATTGATGAACTTACAGAAGCGTTGGCCGACTATCATATCAACCTCTTCCAGTATATTGATGATGCCGCTGCGCCAAAGTTCAGGTCACAAACATTACAGGATGCCAAAAAGAATTTTGAGTTTTTAAAGGAAGCAGCCGGTTTAAAAAGTACCGAACTATTTGTCAACTACACCGAATGGCTTTATTCTGTGCTTTCTTCACTCGGTATTCCTAAAATTTCCCTTATCCGTTTCCTGGTTTCCATGCGATATATTATACAAACCAAAGGAGGAGAACCCTGGCAGGCCGCAACCGAGTACCTCGACAGTGCTATCACCCACCTGGCTTGTAAGGAAGACAGTTACCTGCAACATGATTCAACAATTACCGAAGATGCATCAGCATACCTGCAATTATTACTGGCCGGCAAACGTAAAGAAGCCCACCAAATGATTTTTAACCTGATAAAAAACGGCATGCCGGTAAGAGATATTTACCTTCATATTTTTCAATCATCACAATATGAAGTAGGCCGGCTGTGGGAACGAAATATGATTACCGTGGCGCAAGAGCATTTTTGTACCGCATCCACACAATTAATCATGTCGCAGCTATATCCTTTTATAGTAAGCGGACCTTCCACAGGTAAAAATGTGGTGGTATCTTGTATTGGAAATGAATTGCACGAAATAGGTATCCGCATCATTACCGATTTTTTAGAAATGGAAGGCTGGCAAACCTATTACCTGGGAGCTAATTCACCCGCCACCGCCATTCTTTCGGCCATTGAGCAAAACAAGGCCCAGGTGCTTGCTTTATCAGTTACCCTGTCTCCTCATTTAAAACAGGCCCGCACATTAATTGAAACAATCCGAAACAATACAGCATGGCCGGTAAAAATTATTGTAGGTGGCTACCCTTTTAAACAGGACAAAGAGCTTTGGAAAAAAATAGGTGCCGATGCATACGCAGAATCAGCAGAAACGGTGCATCAGCAATTATCAGCATTATTTAATTAATTAAAATGTCAGCCACTTTTATTTTGGAAATTACCGGCAATGCCGGCATTGTAAAAATTCACCGGGATGATTTGTTGATTTTTAAACCCGGAACAAGTGTATTGCAATATGTGTATAAAAAAAGTTATGCCCGATTTTTTGCTGCCTTATCAAATGCTAAAAAAACAGGGGGGACAGCACCCCATGAAATCAATTTTATAATTTCCGAAACCGAAACGCCTGCTTTTTTTATTTGCATGCATCAGCACAATCAACAACAATTTATTGCCGGCTCCTCTTCGCCTGCTGCACTGGATGATTGCTGGAATCAATTTACAAACAACCCGGATATTTCGACGCAAGGCGATTCTTTTTTTTCACTTACACCCACTTCATACGCTAAATATAATAAAGCATTGAATGAACTCTCTAAAGTGAACAACGAGATGACTACCCTGCAACGGGAGCTCAATCAAAAAAATAAATTGCTTGAAACGGCCAATGCCGACCTGGAAAGTTTTAGTTTTGCCGTTTCGCATGACCTGCATGCACCTGTAAGGGGCATTATCGGCTTTGCAGAATTACTGGAAAAAAAAACAAAGGGGCGGCTGGAACCCGAAACCGAAAAAATACTCGGCTACATTCATGAGAATGCTATCCGGATGAGAGAGCTCATTAAAGACCTGCTTAATTTTTCAAAACTAAGCAAGCAGTCGTTGGAACACAAACCTGTTTGTTCCGAAAAATTGGTGGAAGAAGTGGTGAGGGATGTAATGCAATTGAATACGGGCAGAAATATTCAATGGAATATCCATGACCTTGCCGATACGGAAGGAGATGAAAAAATGCTGTACCAGGTCTGGATAAATTTTATCAGCAATGCCGTTAAATATTCTCAGAAACGGGAGCTGGCCATCATTGAAATAAGTTCCACTACTACTAAGGAGGAAACCGTATTTTATGTAAAAGATAATGGCGCCGGCTTTAATGAAAAGTATAAGGCCAAACTATTCCAGGTGTTTCAACGCCTGCATAACTACAGCGATTTTGAAGGAACAGGCATTGGCCTTGCCAATGTGCATAAAATTGTAACCAAACACGGGGGTAGGGTGTGGGCCGAAGGAGAAGTGGATAAAGGAGCCAGCTTTTATTTTTCAATGCCGGTAAAAACAAAAAGCAATTTGTAGATTTAATACTACTCAAAAAATAGTTCAACTACTAAAACCCGTAATTATATATATTGCTAATTTTAGCGGCAGTTGATTATTTGTTTTTTCCAGAATAAAAAAAAATAGCACGATAATGGCACTGATTAATATTTTAATAGCAGAAGATAATATTCATGATTTTGAATCCATAGTCAGAAAATTAAACTATTTCGGATCAATGGGTGAAATTATTCATGTTAAGGACGGTGAAAAAGCCCTCGAATACCTGTTTAAAACAGGGGAATATGCCAATGCCGCTGATTATATTAAACCTGACCTTATCTTATTGGATTTAAGTATGCCGAAAGTAAGCGGCGAAGAAGTGCTGGAAACAATTAAAGCCGAAGGAACCGATGAGATCAAAAAAATACCGGTTATTATTTTTACAAATGAAGAGGACAAGTTTACCAATAAAAAATGTTTTGAATCAGGAGCAAGAGGCTTCTTTATCAAGCCCGTTAGTCTGAATCACTTAGAAGATATGCTGATCATGCTGAATCTTTTGCAATCATAGTTTCATCATTTTCGCTTCCTTGGGTAGTAAAATTCAGCCCAAAAGAAGGCTTCTCTGCTCCTCCTACTCAAATATTTTAATACATCCCGGTTTTAATAAAGGGGTCGGCCACACTTAGTGCATACACAAAACCGCTGCATTGGTCGCCAACATCCAGTGCAACTGTTTCATACTGAACGATTGTAACACTAACGATGTCCTGGTTGTAGAGAAACAGCTACATCAGGACCGGATAATGATGATAACAGAATAAGCAATAGCTCTATTTTTTCCGACAGTGCATCATCCTTTCTTTGTATCAGCAAACAGAGATTAAGTGTAAGAATAAAAAAGATTGAAAAACTGTACAATCTGCCTATCCTTTGAAAACCGATTAAAGTCCCATTATCCTTATAAAAGGCTGAAACCTCATTAATTTTTTTGTTTGTGTGCCAACACAATGTCCAGTCCAATGTCCAGCCGCTCCGCTTAAGACGGGGCGGTTTTTTTTTTGAGGTAATACGTTGGGTTATTAAATATGACAATTGCAGGTTGGCTGTTCCATTTATTCTCCGTATCTTATGAAATAAGTAGTAGTATGAAAGCCCTTAGCCGGGTGTATTTTCTTTTCACCCCATAAAAACTATAAAGACCGGGCGACTGCATTAATAGCTATGTCAATAACCTGATACCCTCATGAAAGTATTATTTATTGAAATTAAACCTTATTTGTATGCACCAGCAACCCGATATTGCTGCTTTGTTTGAACGCATTACTGATGCTTTTATAGCATTGGACTGCAACTGGTGTTATACTTACATGAATAAAAAAGCAGGTGAAATTTTTAGCCGGAATCCAAAAGAAATGATTGGCAGGCATATCTGGAAGGAATTTCCTGAAGATATTGACCAAACTTTTTATAAAGCCTGTCACCGGGCCATGGCTGAGCAGCAATACATTCATGTGGAGGAATACGACCCGCCCTATGATAAATGGGTCGAAAACGATATCTATCCATCGCCGGAGGGATTGTCTATTTTCTTCAGGGATATAACCGAACGAAAACAAGCAGAAGAAAAAATCATTAATAATGAAAAAAGATTCAGAGCACTTGCAGAAAACTGTACCGACGGACTTAATGTAATTGGCTCAGACGGTGTAGTAATAGACATGAACCCTTCCGGCAAACGGATTCTTGGATATGATAGCAATGAAATCGTGGGAAAAATCCGGCCCGACCTGATACACCCCGAGGATGTGGTGAAGGTAGCAAAGGCACTTACTGATGTTATAGGAGACCGATCTGATATACAATTCTTGGAATACCGGCATAAAATGCCGGACGGTAGTTATAAATGGCTGGAATCTAGTTACAATAATTTATTAGATCAACCCTACCTGAATGCTATTATATTAAATTACCGGGATATTACAGAACGTAAAAAAAATGAGAAAGAGTTAAATGGGTCTGAGATAAGGTATAGACGTTTGTTTGAATCAGCCAAGGAAGGCATCCTGATTTTGGATGATGAAAGCGGAAAGATTTTTGATGCAAACCCGTTTCTTTTGAATTTGATCGGATATTCTCACAATGAGATATCAGGAAAAGAACTTTGGGAGCTTGGTACTTTCAAAGATATTGTAGCATCGAAAGAAGCATTTATCCAGCTCCAGGAAAACGAGTATATCCATTATGAAGACTTGCCGCTTAAATCGAAAACCGGGAAGGTTATTGATGTGGAATTTGTAAGTAATGTGTATATAGCCGACCATAAAAAAGTTATTCAGTGTAATATCAGGGACATTACAGAACGTAAAAAAACTGAAGCTGAAATTAAAAGTACAAACGAGCAACTGCGGCAACTGACCGTTCACCTGCAAAATATAAGAGAAGAAGAACGTAAGCGGATTGGCAGGGAAATTCACGATGAGTTGGGCCAGCAACTTACAGCTATCAAAATGGATATAGCCTGGATTGATAAAAAAATTCCGGAAGAATCATCCATCATCAAAACCAAATTAAAAAACGTAGTAACGCTGCTGGACGGAAGCAACTTGTCTATCAGAAAAATTTTAAATGAACTACGGTCTGATATCCTTGAAAATCACGGCATAATAGATGCATTGAAATGGCAGGGACGACAGTTTACTGCCAACACAGGCATCCCTCTTGTATTCAGCAGTTCCGAAACGGTTTTAAATGTAGAAGCATCTATTGGCACCTGTCTCTTTAGGGTCTTCCAGGAGGCGTTGACAAATATCACAAGATATGCCGAAGCTAAAAAAGTAATAAGTTCTTTAAATTATTCAGATGATGTTATAAAACTTGAAATTGAAGATGATGGAAAAGGGTTCGACACTGTTTTATCAAATGAAAAAATAACTTATGGTAATTTAGGTATGAGAGAACGGGTAGCATCGCTGAACGGAAAATTTGAATTGCTTTCATCGCCGGGAAATGGGACTAAAATTATCATCACTATACCTTTTAAGTCATGAATAGAAAAATCCGGTAAAAAAATGAAACGCATTATTTTGGCCGACGATCACAGCTTTATCCGGCTGGGGCTTTTGCAGATTCTGAAGGATGAGTATCCCTCTGCAGAAATAAAAGAAGTAAGCGATGGGGAAACCTTGGTTAAGGAAGTTACCCTGCACGACTGGGACCTGGTAATATCCGACCTGGATATGCCCGGCCGTAGCGGCCTGGAAGCATTGGAACAAATTAAAATAATCAAACCAAAGCTCCCTGTTTTAATTCTAAGCATTTATTCGGAAGACTTATATGCTATAAGGGTGCTAAAAGCCGGCGCATCCGGCTACCTGAATAAAAACTCCGCTCCCAATGAGCTGATAAACGCCATAAAGCGTATATCATCGGGAAGAAAATATATCACCCCCGAAATTGCCGAACTCTTACTGCTTCAAAAAGATGTTACAAAACCACATGAACTGCTTTCCAACAGGGAGTTCGAAATTTTTAAACTTCTTGCTTTAGGTAAAACAGTTACCCAGATATCCGATTCCCTTTCCTTAGCCGTAACAACAGTAAGCACCCATCGCAGCAAGATTATGGAAAAGCTGCAACTGTCAACCAATTCTGAATTGACCCGCTATGCTATCAGCCATCATATTATTTCTGATTTGGATAGTTGATTGTTCCTGTAGGTTGACTGTAATTTTTTGCATTTATTAGACATACTAATTAGTATATAGCTGACTACTCAAGATTTTCGATATCTCCCAAATCCTGGTGCCGGCCGCTGGCCTTTTTATTTTTAATCAGATCTGTGTAGCCGATAAAGTCAACGGTAAGTCCGTAAATCACCAGTGTTTTTCTATTAGGATAACATTCATTGAAATGTACACCATCAATACTTGTGAGAAGGTCAATGCGGAGTGGATAACCCAGCTGAATAACGCTGCCCTCTTATATTAAATCAGCTTCTTTAATATCCAATGAGCCAAAACCAAACTCAATAATGGCTTTCAGTATTTTAGAAGCATTATCCGTTTCTGGCAACAACCAAATATCCAGGTCACCTATGTAGCGGGCATGGCCATGTATGCCTACGGCATAACCGCCGACAATCATGTACTTTGCCACATGCTTATTTAACAATGCGACAAACTCTCTGAAATCTGGGCTGAACATTTCCGAATTTATATTTGATGTATTGCTGGCGCAGGGTTTCTATAGCAGCCAGTCGTTCGGCCTCCGGCCTTGATTGCCAGTAAGCAAAATCTGTTTTTTTATCCTTCAGAGAAAGTTTGGTTATCACTTTTTCCATCTTTCAAATTTACAGTTTTTAACTTGCTTATGGAAGATACAAGGGGGCTGATATCAGGTAGTTGCTGCACAATATGCACTTGTCTGCCAATTCTGAACTAACCCGGTATGCCATAGCCGACCAGATAATTTCTATATAGCCCGGTGAGCCTGCCGCCATTCTCTCATTTCTCCTGTATATGTAGTTGTACTACTACACATCCCGCATATTATATACTATTCACCTTAGCCTGTAGGTACTATTTTTCTTGCCGGGGCATTTTTCGTTCTTTGAGGTAAGAAAACACATAAAATGGTGCTGCTTATTTTAGAAAGCTCAAAACTGATTACAGATAGACTGATAGATCTCATCTCAGAGGCAAGGGAAGGAGTTAAATTCTTCCGGGCTGATTCTTACAAACAAGCTACAGAGCTGCTGGATGAATTTAATCCGGATGTAGTGGTACTGGATTTGAATTTACCAGGGGCTACCACCCTTGAACTGATAAAAAAAATTAAGGAGTCAAATGACAAAAGAACAGTCATTGTCCTGTTCAGTATCACTGACGAATACACCCTTAAGCAATGCCGGGAGTATGGAGCTGATTTTTTGTTTGATAACTATTATGAATTTGAAAAAATACCTGCAGTAATCAGTTCTATCCGGACAAAGCAACAGCACCCGAATGGATAAAGAAATTTAAATGGAGAAAAACTAATGAATATGGACAAACAGTTACAGGATAATAGGAGATGGGTAAGCAGTAAAAAGTGGGTACTGTTTGTGTTTTTATTTTCAATAGCACTGCTTAGTACTTCTCTTGTTCTTATAGAAACAAATATCAGATTGGGGAATAATACTATAGCCGGTTTCTTAATAGTTTCATTTATACTCTTGGTCGTTTTCGATTTTTGGCTATTACTTAAAGAGATCACCAAAACAAAAAAAGAAAATAAAGGCCGGGCACAGCAAAAGGAGTTTTTCGGAACATCCTTAAACAGTATAGCCGAAGGGTTAATAACTACCGGTAAAGATGGCGACATACTTTTTATGAACCCGGCAGCAGAACGTATTACAGGATGGAGAAACGGGAAAGTTAAAAATCTGCCGTTAATCGTTACTAATAGTGGTTCATCGCTGTTTGATGTAAACGGAAATATTTCAGGCTCTGTACTCGTTTTTAATGATGTTACAGAAAAGAAAAAAATAGAAGATAAATTAAACGAAAGAGAAAAACAATACCGGGACCTGATTCAAAACTTACCGGTAGCCGTTTACACCTGCGATGAGTTTGGATACATTCAATTGTATAATAAAGCTGCTGTGGCTTTGTGGGGCCGTGAACCTGTGGCAGGAAGTGACCAATGGGTCGGTTGCCTGAAAATGTTTACTACCGATGGCACCAGTTTGCCGGTTGATTCCTGCCCTATTGCCATTGCAATAAAAGAACAAAGGCCAGTGTATGGGGAACAAATAATTATTCAGCGGCCTGATGGAAGTACCCGCCATGTGCTTCCTTATCCTACCCCTTTATTTGATGCTACCGGGAAATTAACCGGGGCTGTCAACATGCTGATTGATATAACCGACAAAAGAGAAAAGGAAATATTAATTAAGCAGACGGAAGAAAAATACCGCAACCTGATTGAGCAGGCTTCGGATGCAATAATTGCTTATTCATTAGAGGGTACTATTTATGAATTTAACCAGGCAGTTTACAAAATGCTCGGATATACAAAGGAAGAATTTGAAAAAATAAATCTTCGGGACATACTTGTTGGTGAAATTGTTACTAACCCGGATAACGTAGAAAAGATGAAGGGGGGAGAAACAGTTCTTTTTAACAGGACAATTAAAAGGAAAGATGGACTTCTGCTCGAAGTAGAAATCAATTCCAAACTACAGCCCGATGGACATATCATGGCTTTTGTAAGGGATGTAACAGAAAGAAAACTTGCAGAACAAAAGTTAGCAGAGTCCGAAAAAAATCTTCGTCAAGTACTTTCCAGTGCATCGGATAGTTTTTATGTAATTGATAGAAAATGCTATGTAACACTGATAAATAAAACAGCATCAGAAAACCTGGAAAAAGCCTGGGGCCAACCTGTAACAGTGGGTACAAACATCCTTAATTTAATTCCCAATGAGAATGATGAGCCGATACGAAGCAGCCTTGCTAAAGTATTTGCGGGGGAAACGGTGGAATATGAACTTCCTCATTTTATTAAAAATTTACCAGCCTGGTTGCAGGTAAATTATTTACCTGTAAAAGATGATACGGGAGCAATACTGGGTGCTTATATTGTTACAAAAGATATTACAGAAAGAAAAAAAGCGGAAGAAGCAATAAAAGTAAGCGAAGAAAAATTCAGAACACTGGTGCATCAGGCAGCGGATGGTATTTTTTTATGTGATTTAGATGGAAATTATCTGGAGGCCAATGAGGGTGCTGCCAGGATTACAGGATATTCAATAGATGAATTAAAACAAATGAACGGCAGTGATATTGTTACGGCAGAGGAACTGAAAAAAACTCCGCTTAAATTAGAAGAAATCAAAAGAGGGGATCCGGTTTATGTTGAAAGGGTTATCAGAAGAAAAGATAATATATTGATAGAAGTTGAAATCAGTGCGAAGTTAATAGGCGGGGGTAAGGTAATTATCATCATGAGGGATATTACCGAACGAAAAAAAGCAGAAGAAGCAATCCGGGAAAGTAATGAACGGTATGAACTGGCAACAAAAGCCACCAGCGATATGGTATGGGACTGGAATTTATTGACAGGAAAAGTGTACAGGAGCAAAGAAGGATGGAAAAAATTATTTAAATCTGATCTGGATTACAGTATTGGAAATGAAGATGCATGGGAATTAAAAATTCATCCTGAAGATAAAGAAAGGGTAAAGCAGATAACACAGGAAATAATTAACTCGGCCGATAAAAATTTTTATGAAATTGAATGCCGTGTGTTAAGAGACGACAAAAGTTGTATCTACATACATGATAAGGGGTACATAATGCGTAATGAGGAAGGCAGGGCTGTCCGGCTTGTTGGTGCCACACAGGATATTACAGAAAGAAGAATGGCGGAAGAAGAATTAATAAAGCTCTCCATTATTGCGAAGCAAACCAGCAATGCAGTAATTATTACTGATATTGAAGATAGAATTATATGGGTAAATGAAGCGTTTACACGAATTACAGAATATGAATTGGCAGAAGTGATTGGTAAGCGACCGGGTGATTTTTTACAGGGCACAGAAACGAACATGGGTGTTGTTCGCTTTATGCGACGCAAAGTAGCAGCTATGCAGCCTTTTGAATGTGATATAATTAATTATACCAAATCAGGAAAAAAACACTGGTTTCGTATTCAATGCCAGCCTCAGTTTGATGCAAGCGGAAAAATCACTGGCTTTTTTTCTATACAGACAGATATTACAAAAGAAAAAGAAGCGGAAGAAGCAATAATGGCATCAGAAGAAAAGTATCACTATTTATTTGATAACAATGCTTCCTGTATTATGATCTGGGATTTGGATAATCTCGGCATTCTTGAGGTAAATGAAAATGCTATAAAAGAGTATGGATACAGCCGGGAAGAGTTTCTTCAATTAAACCTGCTGAACCTGCGGCTTCCGGAAGACCATAGCCGGCTAAAGGAATTGGCAGAACAACTAAAATCAGATGCTGACCTTAAGCCAGCAGGACACTGGAAGCATATTAATAAGGCAGGCGAAATAATGTACATGTACATCGCTTCTCATAGTATTTATTTTAAAGGCCGGAGGGTTATTATGGCCATGTCTGATAATGTAACCGAAAAAATGCAGCTGGAACAGGAACTGGAAACGGAAAAAATAAAAAAGCAAGAGGAGATTACAGATGCAGTTATATCGGCCCAGGAAAAAGAACGGCAGGAGATAGGCAGGGAACTGCATGATAATATCAACCAGATACTCGCCACCTCAAGGCTGTACCTGGGCATGGCCAAAACAGATGAAAACAACAAAGCTGGTTTAATGGAAGAAACGGATAATCTCATCAATTCAGCCATCAATGAAATCCGGGCACTGTCTCACTCCCTGATTCCGCCTTCTTTAAATGAATCGGAATTGATAGCAGCACTGGAAGATATTATTAACACTACAGAAAGAATGACCGGAATAACTATTAAAGAAGAGATCAGGGGTTTCGATGAAAATACTATTTCTGATAAATTTAAGCTGGCGTTGTACCGGATAGTACAGGAACAGTTTAGTAATATTATTAAGTATGCCGCAACAAAAACAATTTGTCTGAAACTTTGTCAGGAGGATAAAAAAATAATACTTAGTATAAAAGATGATGGCACCGGCTTTGATACAACTAAAAAAGCAACCGGAATTGGATTAATGAATATCAAAACAAGAGCTTCGTTATTTAATGGTGAGGTCAGCATTATCTCCTCTCCCGGCCATGGATGTGAGGTAAAAGTCGTTTTTAGTGAACCTGAAAAAACATTACTGATCGGATAGCAGAGGATTGCTTTATTGCATTTTAATAACTTGTATAAAATATAAACATAAGTCTTTGCCAAAAATCAGCATATTATTAGGAGAATGAGATTGAGATTCCGAACGAATGCAGACCTCGCACAATAACCAGGTGTTCATACAAACTGTTATATAGTTATCTGTTTGACGGATTGTCATTTTTTCAGCGTCTCTTATTTTATTTATTGAAAGTTCTTTTAATATAAGCATAACAATCATGCAGAACTCACATGATTGTTATGCTTTTGTTTTTTTAAGCAGACTGAGTATCTCTCATCATTTTTATTTTATCATGAGCTTTTCTAAGTTTCGACTTTTGCTCTGTTACCAGGGTTCTTGATTCGCCAAAAAGATCAGCATCTTCCAGCGCAGCATCATAGACTCTTTGTGCAGCATCCTCACCAAACTCGCAGGAGGCCAGAATAGCTTTTCGGCTTTGGCCGGTAATGGCGGCTTTAATATCCATCCATACTCTGTAGATTTTTCCCCTGGCAGTAGTGCCTTCCGCAGGATTTTCACCGGTATTGTAAACAAGTTTTCTTAATTCTGCTGCATAATCCCTGCTGTCATTTGCAAGGTCTGTAAAGAGTGAACGGAGGTCTGCGTCTTCGGTAGCTGTTTCATTAATGGCTTTTTCATAACCATCTACACGGTCATTATTGATCTCTATCAGATCATTAAGGATTTCAGCAATCTTTTCATTTTTTTCCATAATTCTTTTTTTAAGTTTTGAACGATAAATTTTTCTATCCAATCCCAATGGAGAAAAACCATGCCAGTTAGTATAGAAATCAATTATTGCAGATGGTGAAGCTACGCAACCATAACCTTAAGTCATATTGTGGAAAATCTTACACACCATTCCTCAGAATTTAAAAAAATAAAGAGCTGGCAGAATTGGTATCACATTTGAGTTAATAATGAAAACACCATTATGATTGATACTAATCTCAGGTTTATAAGCGAAAAAATAGCGGATCTTCAAACTGCTGTTATGTATAGCATGAGTAACAGCCTGATAAAATTGCCTAACGACGTTGTAACTTTTGTAAAAGTTGATGAAAATGGACAGTTATGGTTCTTATCTCACCTGCCTTGCCAATCCCTCAAAGAATGCGAACAAGTTTTTCCGGCAAGGCTCCATTTTTTCAGAAAGGGTCGTAATTATTTTGTCGAGGTAAGTGGTAAGGCTACTGTTATGAGTAAAGTTCCATCCACTTCATCTTTTGATACTTTTAGCGACAAAGCTAAAAAGGCGGTTTTAATTAAGATGACGATGAGTAACATTCAGTATGTAGAGCCAGGGGCAAACCATGTAAAACCTAAATGGAAGGAGCTGGCTGAAACAACACATACATGGATGCTGCGCAACATCACTTTTCGACACCCCGCAACATCTTCAATCAGCAACTTTAATAATCATCATTAAAATAAATAAAATGACTAAAACATTGGACCTGATGCATCAGAAAATAGAAACAATTGGGCATGGATTACTCAGGTTAAGAAAGGGAAAAGGACATTTGAATGTGCAGGTAAGCACTTCCAAATATGATGGGCAACGTCTCAATTGTATTTTTACAGAAAGCAACGAGATGAATCAACTATTGAATAGAGATGTGGTTTTGATTCAGAAAAAAGGAGATGATTTTTTTTATATAACAGCACAAGTTGATGACGAAGTAAAGAAACCCTGCAAAGTAATTTCGTTAAAAATTAATAAAGCATGTTGGTTTATTAAGAAAAAAAGTGGCAATGTAGCCTGGATGCAACAAAAATATGTTTTTGAATCAGCTGAAAAAAAAGTATCCTGACTTAATTTCATAAGGAATATTTGACACGGTTTTTTCATTTTTAAAATCAGTTCTCTTTAAAAATATATTCTACGGGAAAACTGAAGAATAAATTTAAAAATTACCAGGTCAGATAATACTGACAAGGAAATTTTATAAAGAGAATGATAAGGGTTTTGGTTAACACCAAAGCCCTTTATTTTTTTATTATTCGTTATTTGTTTCTTCAAGGCGTAATACATCCATCGCAAACTTTACACATTCTTCTTCTACCGTTTTTATGTCTTTCGATTTGATAGGTGAACCAAGCACATGATTGCCTGCATTGGGAATAGCTACTTGTCGTTTCAAACTATCAGCCGTGCTGATTTGAGTAAACATTCTTTTCATGGCAGAAACTTTTACTACATCATCCTGGTGGTGATCATCTTTATAATAGTACAACATCAGCACAGGTTGTGTTATTTTCTTAAACGTGGATTCCTTCATTGTTGATTCTAATAGTTCTTCCAGCTGAACAGTGGCTTCTATCCGGTATTTATTATTCCAGTATTGTGCATACAAAGCTGTGGTATCATCTGCTGTATTGTATTTGCCCTTTACCAATTTAGCTATTTGCAAACCCCAGTGATTATTGAGCAGCCAGGCATTAGGATCGTTGATAGCAATATTGGGAGATAGTAATATCAATCCGGCAATGTCAGGATATTCAGCTGCTAATTTTAATGCCAGGGTACCGCCGGTAGATGTCGCCATCAGGATAATTTTTTCGCCTAATTTTTTTCCGATGGCATAAGCTTCTTTGGCCGAGTTCCATAGTTTATCAGCCGTAAAATTTGCTAATGGTTCGGTAGTGTCAACACCATGCTCAGCCAGTCTTGTTAAAAATAAATTGCAGCCAAATTTTTGTGCAAACTCTTTATGCACCGGGTCGCCTTCTTCCTGGCTGGCCGAGAACCCATGCAAGTAGACGACGGCATACTCCGTTTGTAATTTCAGCGAATCATTAAACCATACTATCCTGGCTTCATTATCTGGTTTCAGTTTATGCTTTGTTTCAATATTATGTACATATTGCTCCAAAACGGATGCTTCTATTGGCACCGCAGGCAGGTCTTTTGTGTACTTTGGAGCTGAAGGTTGGGGTCCGAGGAAGTAAACAATAATCAGTAGTAACAGGAAGATGCCGGCCCATTTCAGGAATTTCATAACGCAAGTTTTATTAAAACTACAAAAGGTTTTCAATTAGTAAGAAATTAACACTATACGCCTGATTATTTTTTATACGTATCTTTATACAAACGCCTGATTTATGACAGTGAAACTAAACCTGACAATTGATGAAAAAATAGTAGTAAAAAGTAAACGCTATGCCGCCAAACGAAAAACTACAGTATCTAAAATGGTACAGGAACTGTTGCGTAAACAATTAGAGAGTGAAGAAAAGAAATCCGAAATAAAAAGTTTTGTAGACAAATGGGCAGGAACATTTTCGGGAAAACTATCTGATGAAAAGATTAAGGAAATAAGAGACGAATACCGAAAAAAAAAATATGGCTACTAAAATTTTTCTTGATACCAACATTGTGCTCGATGTACTTGATGATAAACGGCCCTATCATGCCGGTGCAGTTGAAATATGGAGGATGATTGAAACAAACCAGGTGGATGCTTTTATAAGTGAGAGTGTGGTAACGGCCACAGATTATATTTTACAGAAGTCATCCGGCAAGCCCAGAAGAATCAGTCTTTTATCTGATTTGCTTGTTTTTTTACAAATACTTCCCTGTACTACGATAACTTGTACAACGGCATTTCAAAATACTTTTCCCGATACCGAAGACACAATACTTTACCAGGTTGCTCTTGAAGGGGAGGTTGATTACTTTATTACTAATGATTTAAAAGCACAAAAAAGGCTTTCTACCGGTTCTTTACCTGTTATTCCCACAAAAGACTTTCTGAGTATCAATGGATAAGAAACGGATGGTTCTCAAACGAGTGTTAATTATTAATAATCAATGCCTTTTCGTTTGCTCCCCCGGCTTAAATTCAGTACCTTCGCCGCTCGTTTGAAAATGAGATTATGGAAATAAGAAACATCGCAATTATTGCCCACGTTGACCATGGTAAAACTACACTGGTTGACAAAATTTTACATGCCACCAAAGTTTTCCGGGACAACCAGGAAACCGGTGACCTGATAATGGATAGCAACGATCTGGAAAGAGAAAGAGGCATCACTATTTTTAGTAAGAATGCAGCCGTCGTATATAAAGACGTTAAGATCAATGTAATTGACACGCCGGGTCACGCCGATTTTGGTGGTGAGGTGGAAAGAGTATTGAAAATGGCCGATGGTGTTTGCCTGTTGGTAGATGCTTTTGAAGGCCCGATGCCACAAACAAGATTTGTACTACAGAAAGCCCTTCAGTTAAACCTGAAACCTATCGTTATTATCAATAAGGTGGACAAACCAAACTGCCGCCCGGATGAAGTGCATGATGCGATTTTTGAGTTGTTCTTTAACCTTGATGCAACAGAAGCACAATTGGATTTCCCGACCTTCTACGGTTCTGGAAAAAATGGCTGGTTCAATGATTCATTAGAACAGATTGAAGGCATTGATCCTTTGCTGGATGGTATTGTAAAATATGTGCCACCACCAAAAGTAAATGAGGGCCCCGTACAAATGCAGATTACATCACTCGATTACTCTTCTTTCCTTGGCCGTATCGCTATTGGCAAAGTAAGCCGTGGTGTACTTACGGAAGGACAGAACATTGTTTTGATGCAGGCTGATGGGAGTATTAAGAAAACGAAAGTGAGAGAGCTGTATGTGTTTGAAGGAATGGGTAAAAAGAAAGTAACAGAAGTAATAGCTGGTGACCTGTGTGCTGTGGTAGGTATTGAAGGATTTAATATCGGCGATACACTGGCTGATGCAGAAACACCTGAAGCATTGCCGGTAATAAGTGTGGATGAACCAACCATGAACATGTTGTTTTCTGTAAACAATTCACCCTTCTTCGGTCGGGATGGGAAATTTGTTACATCAAGACACCTGAGAGACAGGTTGATGAAAGAAACAGAAAAGAACCTTGCCTTAAAAGTAGAGGACAGTGAAGAAGGCGATAGCCTGATGGTGTATGGCCGTGGTATTCTCCATTTAGGTATTCTGATTGAGACGATGCGTCGTGAAGGATATGAATTAACCGTAGGACAACCACAGGTAATTGTAAAAGAAATCAACGGTAAAAAATGTGAGCCGTATGAAAACCTGGTGGTGGATGTACCGCAGGAATTTGCCAGCAAAGTAATTGATCTCGTAAGCCGTCGCAAAGGTGAAATGCTGATCATGGAAACAAAAGGTGAAATGCAACATTTGGAGTTTGAAATTCCGTCAAGAGGGTTGATTGGTTTGCGTACACAAATGCTGACAGCTACAACTGGTGAAGCAGTAATGGCGCATCGGTTTACTGAGTACAAACCCTGGAAAGGCCCGATACCCGGAAGAGGCAACGGTGTATTACTTTCCAAGAATACGGACAAAACAACCGGTTATTCAATTGATAAATTACAGGATAGGGGAAGCTTCTTTGTAGATGCAGCAGAAGAAGTATATGCCGGACAAATCATTGCAGAAAACATTAAGCCCGGCGACCTGGTAGTAAATGCTACTGAACCAAAGAAACTAACCAACCACCGTGCAAGCGGAAGTGATGATGCTACCCGCATTCAGCCTAAGACCCTGATGACATTGGAAGAATGTATGGAATACATTCAGCAGGATGAGTGTATTGAAGTAACACCAAACTTCATCCGTATGAGAAAGGTGATATTGAATGAAGACGAAAGAAAGAAAGTGCAGAAGAAAATGGAAGCTCAGGCTGTTTAATAGCGGCAATTATATTTTTTAAAAAGGCATTGGAAAAACTCCGGTGCCTTTTTTGTATTTTAGGGATAGGAGAATTTTATTTCTTTTACTTTTTAGTTGGTTTTGTAAGAAGAAAAAATATGTGGCTATTCCGGCAGGCTGCTATCAGCCAAAAAGTGTAGGAAAGGTAAATTTATTGGAGATGCAGTAAAAAAATAGGGCTGCTGCGGTTATCAAGAGATAATTCCGGTGTAAATTTGCCTTTCAAAGTTTTGTATGAAAAAGTGGGTTCGGATAATACTTTTCACTATTCTCTTTTCGCTGTTATTTAATAGCTATTCATTTGCCCAATGTTCTATCTGCACTAAAACCACACAACAGCTCGGCGAAAAACCAGCCAAAGGAATGAACTCTGGTATTTTATACCTCGCCTTTACCCCTTTTGCAATAGTTGGCTATATTGGTTACAGGTGGTGGAAAAATAACAAAACCGCCTGATTATTTAATCTGCTATAATTGATTTTTATATAACACCGCTTCTTGCCATCCTGTAAGCATGTTTCAGGTGTGAGATAAATACAAATGGTTTCCGCTTATAATGAAATACAAGTTTTCTGTTTTTTAGAATATACCGGAACATTGCCAGTGAAAAAGTAGTTCCGTTCATTTTTTTAAGCATACCAGCATATTTCAATAAAGATTTTTTTTCTTTTTCACCTCCAAGTGATTTTTTGAAAAAGGTTTCAATAAAATATATCCATTGTTTTCTCAGTGCTGCCTGCTTCTCTTTTTTATTACCGGTAGAATAAACCTTGAGTGAAAAATTATTTCCGTGTATGCGTTGCCAGGAAAGTGTTTCAGGAATGCAGCCAAGAGTTCCCATACTGGCGGCATGAATGCTTATCCACCAGTCGTAATATATATCTTCCGGAAAAGGCAGGCAACAGGCAACCAGTTCTTTTTTAAACATACAGGCATGTCCGCTAACCGGAGTGTTAAAGACCAGTTTATGCACATTATTAATAGCAGAAAAAAAATAACGGGGAATAGGTTTTCTCGATTCAAAATCCCTGCCATGAAACTGTCCGGGTATTGAGAATATAAACAAGGAGCCCGGCGGCCAAAGTTTCATCATCGTTTCGATTTTCCTGCTGTCCCAAATATCGTCCTGGTCGCTTATGGATATATATTCCCCGCTGGCATGCTGTATCCCCTTTTCAAAATTTTTATTAGGCCCTTTATTCTGGCTGTTTTCAAAAAACTTTATTCTTGAATCTTTTTGCTGATACTGTTTGATGATTTCAACAGTATTGTCGGTTGAAGCATCATCAGTAATTATTATTTCAAGGTTGGTATACGTCTGAGTAAGTATAGAGTCAAGCTGTTCGGCAAGAAATTCCCCGCCGTTGTAGGTGCTTAGTATAACAGAAACTACCGGCCCGGAAATGGTACCCTTATTATTTTTTTTAACTGATAAAATCTTAAAAAGATTTGATTGTAAA
>Ga0163150_10002501_pt1 | contig 27943 bp, 18 predicted proteins | sample OliLakLV19P2IB_FD_148628 | JGI IMG/M metagenome (GOLD analysis project Ga0163150, IMG submission 148628) | Freshwater microbial mat bacterial communities from Lake Vanda, McMurdo Dry Valleys, Antarctica - Oligotrophic Lake LV.19.P2.IB | ecosystem: Environmental > Aquatic > Freshwater > Lake >...
GGGTCAGGGGGCGGTGCGCGATGCCCACGACCCCGCTGCCCTTCCTCCGCACGGAAAAACGCCCGCGACAAAACCGCTTCGGATCGTGAATAATACCGGGTGATCATCACTGAAAGTGGATCCGATCCCGTGTCGTACTACAGTTTCTCTGCGGACGCCATCGTGGAGAGTATCCGCGTGGTGCCGGAACCTTCGGCCGTCGTGTTGGCTTCAATTGGCTTCGCAGTTTATTGTGTGACGCGCGGTCGCGCGCGGCGGTAATCTTCTAGACCTGCGCAGTCCTTCATTGCTCGCCATTGATCTTGCCGCCGTAAGTCCGTGCATTGATTCTTTGACGTATCCCCTTTTTCCCTCGTTTGCGATCGCGCCAATCGGGTCGGGACTCGGTGTCGCCAACGCAAATCGCCCGAGCGAAGACGTCGACCGACACCGACTCCCGACCCCTTTCCTTGCCACCAAATGCTTGCCGCGCGACGGGCGATCTACTACAGTTGAACAGTCCGAATGGGTGGGGAGTTTCATCGGCGGCCTGCCCTCGGTTCCAAGGCCGTTCGAGCCCCAAGTACCGAAGCGTGCATCGCGCGCCGCGCGGCGTGCCTGCTGGAAAGCTAAGCCATGACACGGCGGCTGGTCTTGCTCGCAGGGGCTTGGATTTTGTCGCTGGGACTTCCGGCGCTAGTTCGCACGTCCGAAGCCACCGAACCACCGACCATCACCGGCTGGATTTATCGCGGCGGCGCGTATCTCGCCGACGAACCTTTGGCCGCCGGCCAGCCGAGGGCGACGGGCCTGCAGTCGCTCTTCCCGCCGATGCGTTCTTTGGGTGCAAATCCCATGACGCCCGAGAAGGTCGAACTGGGCAAGTTGCTGTTCTTCGATCCCGTGCTGAGCGGCAAGAATGATACGTCGTGCGCTCACTGCCATCATCCCGATCACGGATTCACCGATGGCCGCAAGCTGAGCATGGGCTTTGGCGGTCGCGGCGTCGGCCCGCAGCGCACCGGCGGCGATGTGCTCGGCCGTGGCGCGCCCAGCCTATGGAACGCGGCTTATAGTAAATGGCAATTCTGGGACGGCCGCGCGGAGGACCTAGAAACCCAAGCGGCTGGTCCGATCACGAACGAGCACGAGATGGGCGAGAAGCCCGAGAATCTCGTCAAGGAGCTGAAGGCGATTCCCGACTATGTGCAGCGTTTCCAGAAAGTGTTTGGCGGCGATGCCGAGCAGGCCGTAACCTTCGCCAATGTCACGCGGGCCGTGGCGGCTTTCGAGCGGACGTTGCTCACCTTCAATTCGGCGTTCGACCGTTATGCGGCCGGCAACGTGAGCGCACTCTCGCCGCAGGAGCGCGACGGCATGAAGCTTTTCCGTTCGCTCAAAACCCGTTGCTTCGAGTGCCACAACTTTCCCACGTTCGCCGACGACACGTTTCGCGTGATCGGCGTGCCCGAAACGGGCGAGCACGATCGCGGGCGGGCCTGTGTGAAAGGGGAAGGACCCGATGGTGCGTTCAAGACGCCGAGTCTGCGCAACATCGCGCTGACCGCGCCGTATATGCACAATGGTGCGTTCGACACGTTGGAAGACGTGATCAAGTTCTATGCCAAAGGAGGTGGGCGGGCCGAACCGAAGCCGCAGGAAGGCATCGACGACAAGGTCGGCAAGTTTGACATCACCGATCAAGAAATCGCCGACCTCACCGCGTTTCTGAAATCGTTGACCGACACCTCGCTGCAGCCCGATCCGCCGGCCAGCGTGCCCTCGGGTTTGCCGGTGGTGGCGGTGAAGACCAAGGCCGTGCCCGCGCCGGCGTTGGCGTTGGCTCGCGCTGCGCGACCCGGTCGCGCGGACAGCTCATCGGCCGTGATTGGAAACCCGGATGCCGCACCCTCGGCACGGGCCGTGGGCAGCGCGCCGTTGATCGGATTTTCCAGCGGCAATATGCACCGCGTGCCGGGAGGCTTACAGCCCTCCGCAGCGTCGGGCAATCACAAGGCTGTCGCCCGCACGTCACAGATCGCCGGCACGGGCAGTGCGACGGGCGGGACGCCCGTCCCCCAGGGCGGCGCCACGTTTACGGTGGCGCCCGGCCAGTTGATCCAGGCCGCCATCGATCGCTGCCAGGCGGGAGATCGCGTCGAAGTTGCCCCCGGCGTCTATCATCAGTCGCTCACCGTGGCGAAGTCGGGGATTACGCTCTCAGGCCTTAATCGCGGGGGAATGCGGGCGATCCTGGATGGTCAAGGTACGTTGCCCGTGGCGATACAAATCTCGGGCAGCGACTTCACGATCGAAGGCTTCACCATTCGCCATTACAAGACCAGCGGCATCGCGGCCGGCAAAGATACACGTGTGACGTTCCGAGATATGATCCTCGACGATGCGGGGCGCAACGGCGTGCAGATGATTGAACCGACGATTCTTCAGGGTGACTCGCGCTGACGTAGGTCTGAACGATCCGAGTTGGGGGGCGGGCGTCTCGCCCGCCTCTTCACTTTGGCTTCTGGCGGGCGAGACGCCCGCCCCCCAAATAATCTCCAACACATCCCATCCCCTTCTTCCCCAGGAGGTTCGCCATGAGAGCCACGTTGCAAGTCCGGCTCAAGGACACGATTGAGTTCGCGGCCCTGTTGTGCCTGATCGCGATCTTTGCCGTCGCCAGCGCAACGGCACAGGAAAACGCGGCCGGCGAAGAAAGGTACCCCCAGCGCAACGCCGCGGCGCCGGCCGTCGGGCCGCAGACCATTCGCGGCACGTTCACCGTGGCCGCCGGCCAGTCGATCCAGGCGGCCGTCGATCGGGCCCGGCCGGGCGATCGCATCCAGGTGTTGCCCGGCACATACCATGAAACCGTTACGGTCGACTTCGACGACATCGAGCTGGTGGGCACGCTGCAAAACGGCGAGCGCCCCGTGCTCGACGGCAAGAACCAAATGAACGACGGCGTGCTCGCCTCGGGCAACAACTTCACGATCTCCGGCTTTGAAATCCGCAACTACAAGGGCAACGGAGTGGTAGTCAACAAGGCCAACAACGCCACGTTCCGCAATCTCGTCTGCCACAACACGGGCAAGTACGGTATCTACCCGGTGCTGTGCAATGGCGTGACCGCCGAGTCGTGCGTCGTCTCCGACGTGTGGGACGCGGGCGTGTATGCCGGCCAGTGCCGCGACGTGGTCATTCAGAATTGCGAATCCTATCGCAACACGATCGGTATCGAAACCGAGAACTGCATCAACGTGCTGATGGCCAACAACTCGGCCCACAACAACTCGCTAGGGCTGCTTGTGGTGTTGCTGCCCGATTTGCCAACGACCGAGGCCCGTAACGCGCGGGTGATTAACAATCGGGTACTCGACAACAACTATCCGAACCTCTCGCCGCCCAACAACACGGTGAACCTGGTCGAGCCCGGCCTGGGCATCGTCGTCAACGCGGCCGACAATACCGAAGTCACCCGCAACGAAGTCCGCGGCAACAACTCCTACGGCATCGCGATGTATGCATTGACCGACGTCTTTCCGCCCGAGCACAAGCTGAACGTCGAGCCCAACCCCGACGGCAATTACATCCACGGCAACAGGCTGCAGGACAACGGCGCGAAGGTCTCGAAGCGGATGAAAGACATCGGCGCGCCCGGCGGAGACCTGTTCTGGAGCGGCAAGGGCACGGGCAACGGCTGGAACGAAACGAGCGATAAGACATTCCCGCAAAAGTTGCCCTCGTGGGCCGGCCCGGCCGCGGCGGCAGGCGGGCGGTAGCGAGGACCAGGAGCGGCCCCCAACTGTGGGCAACACCTCGTCCGTTTCATTATCACACTCAACCCCAAGAACTCCTCATGCTCCGACACCGACTGCTGATACTCCTCCTTGTCACCTGCTCGTTCACGTCGCTGGCACGCGCTGAATTCAAAGTCGGCGTCGGCAAGGCGCTCATTACGCCCAATCCACTGCTTCCCGTGTCCGGAGGCGTCGGGCCGGGCAGACCCGCCACGGGCAAGCAGGGCGAGCTCACGGCCCGCGCGCTGGTCTTTCAACAGGGGGAAACGAAAGTCGCCTTCGTGCAACTCGATCTCCTTGGGTTCCCCTCCGTCCTTTCCGCCCGCGTTCACAAACAGGTCACCCGCATCCCCGCCGACAACATCCTCATCGGCTCGACCCACACGCACAGCGCCCCTGATTGCTACGGCTTCCCCGGGCTCGACGGCAAGTCGTCGAGCGATCTTAAGTACATGGACTTCGTCTGCAACCAGGCCGCCATTGCCATTAACCAAGCCCTCGACAACCTACAGCCCGCGCAGCTCAAGATCGCCACTGGCGAAGCCAAGGGAAAGATCGCCTACAACTATTACGCTCCGGAACTTTACGACCCGCGGATGAGCGTGATCCAGGCCATCACCCCCGCCGGCAAGTGCATCTGCACGCTGGTCAACTACGCCGTCCACCCGGAAGTCCTTGGCAACGGAGTCGGCCTGGTCAGCCCCGACCTCGTCGGCCCGCTCTGCGACAAGCTCGAAGCCGACTTAGGCGGCATGGGCATGTTCCTCAATGGCGCGCAAGGGGGCATGATCACGGCCGACAACCGTCGCCTCGAAAACCCCTCCGATCCTCTCCATGCCAAATGGCACGACTCGCGCACTTGGGAAGAATGCCTGCGGATTGGCCAATTGATGGCTTCCGAAGCCCAGCGCATCGCCAAGGACGCGGCGCCGCAGACTGACCCCGGTCTCGCCTGTTATGCGCGAGAGGTCAAGTTCCCCGTCGAATCCGACTTGATGTGGGCGATCATCTTGGGATCGCCGCTGAAATACCCGCACAACAAGGATAAGTCGATCACGACCCGCATGAACCTGGTCAACCTCGGCAACGCCCAGATCCTCACTATTCCCGGCGAAGCCCTGCCGAACATCGGCTACTACATCAAGCGGCACATGAAAGGGCAGAACAACCTTCTGTTCGGCCTCACGAACGACGCCTTCGGCTACATTCTCACCAAGGTCGACTTCAACAGCTTCGAGCGCTACGACTACGTCTCGCGCACGTCGCTCGGCGAAATGACCGGAGAAATCTTGATCGAGAATGCCCTGAAGCTGGTCGACGATGCTCCGGCGCCGGCGACGAAAAAATAGATAAGAATCGCGGGGACCATTGCGATTCGACGCAATCCAATACGATAGCGCAGTGAACGCCTCGAGGATTCATCACGTTCGCCGCGCGTCGGTTGAGGTTTCAGCCTAGCCCCTCAATGGCGTACAGCGTCGGCAGGAACGATTCAAAGTTGCCCACCTCTTCGATATTGTGCTTGATCCACGCACGGCCACGAGCCTCGTCGAATACGAAGGACCTGATCAGCGGATTGATGAACTTGCCGAAGAGCCCTTCCGCTCCCACCGTGAGGCTGTTCCGGTAGATCGTACCGGCATCGGTCGCCTGGAACTCGTAATCCATGCGCGCAAGCCGAAATCCATGGAATCGGGAACGATGAGCAAAACCCTGCTCGTCGAGCTTGACGATCTCCGTGTGTACATCGATCAGGTATTTCGGGTTGGCGCCTAGCATTTCGGTTAAGTGGATAACGCATCCGACGCCAACCGAGCCGTCCGGATTGCGCCGTGAGTACTCGATTGCGATGTGGTCACGTGGATGCCAGACGCGGTAGCGATTCAGCGTTTGGCCTTCATAAACAACATCGCCTTCCAGGTGCTTGAACCACCAGACCAGCATCCGCGGAGTAACCCCGCGGATGACGTCGTGTTCGATCCAGCAGTGGATACGGCCATCGGCAAGAACGTCGAAACCCGAGCGTGCCGACTCGATCGACTTGCACTTCCACTGAATGTTCAAGGGTTCGGGAGCCTGTCGCTTCATCGCCGATCGCTGGACTAAGGGTTCTGCGTTGCGGTCCAACTGGCATCCGAGGCCGAATTTCGTCAAAAGGCTACCGCAGTCTTGCGGCCGAGCGCGGCGTTGTCAATCGTGACGTGTCATGCGGCAACGAATCGCGACAAATGGCCAGTCCCGATCAGATGCTGCAGGGAACAGGAGTCCGTTTTCTACCGCAACCTTCCCACCGGAGCTTCTACCTTACCGCGAAACCCGACTGTTGAAATTCTCCTTGGCGATTGACGCATGAATGAAAACGCCGGCTGTGCTGAAAAGTCCGCCGTAACAATTCGCCCAGTACTACGCTTTAAAAGGGCAAAGGGGGTACCCGTCCTATAACCTGAAAGCGATTGTGCGAAATGTTTCCGATTTCAAAGCGCTGGATGATGGTTGCGGCGATCGGCCAAGGCGTGCTGTTTTCCCTGGCGCTCACCGGCGCGGTGCGAATCGCCTGCTGGCTATTCGGCACGACGCTGCCGGACGACGTCGCCGGCAATCTGTTCCTGGTTAGCAGCCTGCTGACCGGCGCACTCGCCGCATTCTTGTACTCCCGATCTCTGAAGAACGCTGAACTAAAGACCGCCACTGGGGCGCCTCTCGGCAATCGGAAGTAAGTCGCGAAGTCACGACAATCGCGAACGACGTGGAGTCACCCGGCCGCGCCACACGCGCGGCGGCCCCGACGCGTTTCACGCCGAAGTCAACCGCAAAGCTCACGAAGAACACAGCCCGGCAAAGCCGGAACCAAATACGACAAGGAACGGGCGAGTGCGACGAGCCGTTGCCGCGAGACGCCGCATCGCCTGCTATTGGTCGGCTCGAAAAACACGAGAATCGCGAAACTGCGAAAGAGCGAAAACGCGAAAGATCAGAAGCTCAAAGTGTTCTTCGCTCCTTCGTTCTTCCTGATCTCTTCGTACGTTGCGGACCCATCGATACCCTTGTTCACGGACCGCTCGGGGCGACAAGAATTCGAGCAACGCGCAGCCACGTTCAACCGCGCCGAGGAGGACAAGCACGAGGAAACGTGGACAGGATAACAGGATCGACAGGAAAGGAATGAGGCATGCGGACGAGGATCTCTCCGTCCGTCTCCTCATCCTGTCCATCCCGTACATCCTGTCCCTCGGTCGTTATGGTTTCGCGTTTTCGTTCCTTCGGGCTTTCGCGATCATTGCGTAATTCGCGCACCACATCGAAACCTTGTCCCCCTTAGCACGGGGAGATAACAATCCGCGCAAGCCGCGTGGAAATTCAATGTTTGTCGTACGAAGTGGGCAGGATTGTCGGACCTGCGTGTTAGTCTAATCTTTGCAAACGGGTGCCAGTTGCAATGGTCGGGAGACCATTGCATAACGTGCCACGCATCACGCGTCCCGCAGCACAGGTCCCGTCGGGCCGCCGGGACTTACTCTTACGCCAAAATCTCATTCACCACGTTGCCGGCCACGTCGGTCAACCGGAAGTCGCGGCCTTGGAAGCGGTAAGTGAGGCGCGTGTGGTCGACGCCTAACAGATACAGCATCGTGGCGTGCAGGTCGTTCACGTGGACCGGCTTTTCGACGGCGTTGTAGCCCAGGTCGTCGGTGCCGCCGTGCGTGTGGCCCCCCTTGATGCCGCCGCCGGCCAGCCACATGGCAAAGGCCTTCATGTGGTGGTCGCGGCCGTTGCCCTGCGCCATGGGCGTGCGGCCGAACTCGGTGCCGAAGACGACCAGCGTGTCTTCGAGCATGCCCCGCTGCTTCAGGTCGGCAACCAGGGCCGCCGCGCCGCGATCGACCTCGCCCGCGGTGCCAGCCACGTGGTCCTTCACCGATCCGTGGTGGTCCCAATCGCGGTGATAGAGCTGAATAAAGCGCACGCCCCGCTCGGCCAGGCGGCGGGCCAGCAGGCAGTTCGAGGCGAACGAACCGTCGCCTCCCTTGGTTCCGTACTGGTCGAGAATGTGTTGCGGCTCGCCCGAAAAATCCATCATCTCGGGCACGCTGGCCTGCATGCGGAAGGCCAACTCGTACTGGCTGATGCGGGTGGCGATTTCAGGATCGGCCACGGACTCTCCGCGCAGTTGGTTCAACTGGGCCACGGCTTGCACGACGTCTTGTTGCCGGCCATTGCTCACGCCTTGCGGGCTGCGCACATACAGCACCGGGTCGCCCTTGCTGCGGAACTCGACACCCTGGAAGCGCGAGGGAAGGAAGCCCGAATGCCATTGCCGCGCGGCAATCGGCTGCGATTGGCCGAACTTGCCGGTCGACACCATGACGACAAAGCCCGGCAGGCTGGCCGAGGCATTGCCCAGGCCATAATTCAACCACGCGCCCATCGACGGCCGGCCGTTGATCATTGAGCCGGTGTTCATGAACGTGTGGGCCGGGTCGTGGTTGATGGCCTCGGTGTGCATGGAGCGAATGATGCACATCTCGTCGGCGATCTGGCCAGAGATCTGCGGAAAGATGGAAGAGATCTCTTGCCCACTCTGGCCGCTGCGCACGAACGGATGCTGCGGCGCGAAGCAGTTGAGCTTGGCCCCTTGCAGTTGCGCGATCTGCTGGCCGCGAGTGATCGACTCGGGCATGGGCTGGCCGCTCATCTCGGCCAGCTTGGGCCGGTAGTTGAACGTCTCCAAGTGACTCATGCCGCCGGCCATGTAGAGCCAGATCACCCGCTTGGCTTTGGCCGGATAGTGCAGATTTTTGAGGATTCCGCCGGCAGTGAGTGGATCACTCGCGGGCGCGACAGGCGACGCGTCCGCGGCGCGCAGCAGAGCGGGATCCAAGAGTGACGCCAATGCCAGCGATCCGATGCCACCGGCCGTGCGGCCGAGGAAGGCGCGGCGCGACGCGAGGGAGTTTAATGCGTTTTGATCGAGGGGAGTCATCGCAGACCTCAAAGAGATTCACTTCAGGGTGCCATGCCCACGCCTATCAGGATTAGTGACGAGTGGGATAGCGACTCAAATTCAGGAACAACGTAGCGGAAAGTTCGGGTGCGTGGGCATGTTTGACACAACGTTCGACCTTCGCGCACCCAGCATGCTCACCCGCCGCGGATACCTTTCTGATCATGGACAGTCCGTCGTGCGGCGTGTGAGCATGGCACCTGGACACGTCGGCGTCCGCTGAAGCGGACCCTACTTTTTCAGTTTCGCGTTACCGCCTCGTGCAGATTCAGGATCGCGCGGGCGACGCTGGTCCACGCGGCTAGTTCCGTGTGATTCATGTCGGGGGGCGTGGGGTACTCGCCGATCTTCAACAGCGATTCGGCGGCGGCTGAGTCTTTTTGGTATTCGGCCAGGTGCTTTTCGTAGATCCGCACCAGCACTTCGGCCTCGCGGGGTTGCACGGGCCGCAAGAGCGCCTGTCGCCAGGCCCAGGACACGCGCTCTTGTGGCGTGGCGCCGCCGCGGGCCATTGTGGCTTGGGCCAAGGCCCGCGCAGCTTCCACGTACTCGGCGTCGTTCAACAGCACGAGGGCTTGCAGCGGCGTGTTCGAGCGGACCCGCTCGACGGTGCATTCCTCGCGCGTGGGGGCGTCGAAGGCCAACAGCGCCGGCTGCAAATACTGCCGCTGCCAGTGCGTGTAGAGTCCGCGGCGATACAGATCCTCGCCGTGATCGTTCTTCCACTCGCGCACCGGGAAGTTGAGATACGACCAGTAGCCGGGCGGCTGATACGGTTTGACGCTCGGGCCACCGATCTTGCGCGAGAGCAACCCGCTGGCGGCCAGGGCGTTGTCGCGGACCAGCTCGGCATCGAGACGGAAGCGACCCTGCCGGGCGAGCCAACGGTTGGCCGGATCGCGCTCGAGCATCTCGGCCGTGGCGTCGGACGACTGCCGATACGTTTCCGACAGCACCATCAGCCGCACCAGGTGCTTGATGCTCCAGCCGTTCTCCTGCAATTCGACGGCTAGCCAGTCGAGCAATTCCGGATGGCTGGGCCAATCGCCTTGCGAGCCCAGATCATCGAGCCGCTTGGATAAGCCCGCGCCGAAGTACAGCTTCCACAGACGATTGGTCACCACGCGCGACGCGAGCGGGTTCTCGCGCGAGACGATCCATCGCGCCAGATCGAGCCGCGTAGCCCGCCGCCCTGCGACCGGTTTCTGCGGCAGAAACTTTGGCGGCGCGGGCGAGACGACCTCGCCCGAGTCGTCCATCCAGTTGCCGCGCGGCAGCACGCGCATCACGCGAGGCTCGACGGAGACCGTGGCCAGCACTTCAGGAATCGATTCTTCGACCTTCTTGCGAGCCTCCTTGAGCCGAGCGATCTCGGCCCGTTGGGGCGCGAGTGCCGGCGCGATCGTGCGGTAGAAGGCCGACAGCTCATTCCGCTGGGCGTCGGTCCGCTCGGCCACGGGCGTCTTCAGCGCGGTGCGGATCTGGTCCGACATAGTGGCCATGTTGGCATCAGCGGCGCGAATGGGTCGCGGCGCGGTCGTGGCCCAAAGCCGGAAGTGCCCCAGCGTGTGATCGCCGCCGTACTCGTGCTTGAGCGTGACCGTGAGTTGGCTATCGCCAGGAGTTTTTGTTTCGCTCGCCGTCGTGTTGGTCTTCGTCTCGAAGACGGCGACATTTGGCTTGCTGGTATTGCCGGCGATGGCCCAGCCCGACTGCGTGCCCTGGGCATCGGCGTCGATCGCTCGCGGTGCGGCGAAGCGGGCCGTGGGGGGCGTCTCGCCTTCGGTTACTTGCTCGTAGCTGGCCGTGGCATTTTGCAGGGCAATGGGTAGCGCAGCGGTGTCTTTTGAAGCGGCAGCGTTTGAATCACTTGACACGGTGGTAGGCTTTTCGGCGATCACTAGTTCCGTAAGCACGAAGTTGCCGTTGGGCGCGCGACCCGGTCCCTTGTTGGGCAGCGAGTCATCTGGCAACGCTTCAACCATGAATGCCGTAATGCCGGCCATCGGCACGCGACACACCACGGTGTACGTGTCGGTCGCCGGCGTGTCGCCGGTGACCAGGACCGAGCGGTCGTCGCGGATCATGAACTTCGCGCCACTGGCCGAAGTGACTTTCACCGGTTCGATCGGCTGCCACAGCAAGTTGGCCGCGAGCGACTTCTCCCACTCGCCCTGGGCTTGTTCCAATTCAGGAGTGCCGCGGACCAACACGGCCTCGGTCGCCGCGATTTGCTGGTCGAGACGAGCCAGTTCGCCGGTATCCGCAGTCGTCGGCACGCGCATCAGCGGCGCCCAGCCGCCTTTGCCCACGGCGCCGTGATAGATGCCACGTTCTTGGACGTCGGCAAAGTAGGCCGCGAACGAGTAAAAATCGCGCGCCGTGAAGGGGTCGAACTTATGGTCGTGGCACTCGGAGCAGCCCAGCGTCGCACCCAGCCAGGTCACGCTGGTGGTGCGGACGCGGTCCGAAGCGTACTTGGCGTGGTACTCCTTGTCCTGCCCGCCGCCTTCGGCCGACATCATGTTCAGCCGGTTGTAGGCCGCGGCCACGCGCTGGTCGAGCGTGGCTTCGGGCAGCAGGTCGCCGGCCAATTGCTCGGTGGTGAAACGGTCGAAGGGCAAGTTGTCGTTGAACGCGCGGATCACGTAGTCGCGATACGGCCAGGCCGACTGATCCTGATCGCCGTGGTAGCCCACCGTGTCGGCATAGCGAACCTGGTCGAGCCACCACATGGCCATCCGCTCGCCAAAGTGGGGCGATGCGAGCAGACGGTCGACCAGGCGCTCGTACGCTCCGGCGCCCGTGTCGGACAAGAAGGCGTCAACCTCCGCGGGCGTCGGGGGCAGGCCAATCAGGTCGAGCGACACCCGGCGCATGAGCGTCACGCGATCGGCCGGCGTTGAGGGCCGCATATTCAACTCGCGCAATTGTGCGCGGATGAAGGCGTCGATCGGGTTAAGTGATGACGGCGTATCGGACGATTTTTTTGCCGCAGAGGCGTCAACCTTCGGCACACTCGGCCGTTCGACGGGCAGGTACGACCAGTGGTCCTGCCACTTCGCCCCCTCGGCGATCCAGCGCCGCACCAGATCGATCTGCACCTTCGTGAGTTGCTTGCCGGTCGAGGCGGGCGGCATCCGCTCGGTGTCGTCGTCGGTGGTGATTCGCTTCAGCGCCTCGCTGGCTTCCGGCTTGCCGGGAACGATGGCCGCATGACCGCCCAAATCGGCCAGGGCGCCGTCCTGTTTGTCGAGCCGCAGGTCACTCTCGCGCTTGTTCTTGTCGGGCCCGTGGCAGGCGTAACAGTTCTCGGCCAGGATCGGGCGGATATGGCGGTTGAATGTTACGCTCGGCTCGTCGGCCCGGGCAGTCGCGGCGGCGGCAATAGTGACGGAAACCGCGACGAGGGCCATGACAGCCCGACCGACCGCGGCGCTGGAGAGGTATGTAAGGATTTTCATATATAGAGAGACGTCATGAAGAGCGACATCCTGAGGGACTTTTCTGCACCCAAGCGGAAATAGTACCCGGCGGGCAGGGCAATCCGAGTCTAGGCAAGTGGCGGCCAAATCGCAAGTCAGGGGCGATTGGAGGACGGACTGGGTGGCACGTCCCAGACCGCAGCGATGGGCGTGGTGCGTCGGGCAACCCAAGTGGACAGTGGTCAGCGGCCCGAGGGAACCAGCAGGTGGTGGTTTGATTGCCACTTTTCCCCAGCCCAGGCATTCATGCCTGGGTTTACGGCACCCCCAAAAAGTCGTCGTCAAAAGCGGGCAATGCCCTCCACCGAGGCCATTGGGCCTTGAAGGGCATGTACAACGAAATCCTTTATGACTGATTTCCCAGGCATGAATTCCTGGGCTAGGGAAAACTCGTACGCCAGAATCCGCGCATGGCGCGTGCAATAGCTACGATTGTAGTACGATTGACTTCGGCCGGCAGTGTCCCAAGCGAAGAGTCCAAGCCCTGTCCTAAGGCGGTGATGCTGGCGTTTCGGCCCATTCTAGAAAGGTTTCCAGAATCCTTTCGAGTGTAGTCTCGTCACCCGCGCCGTGCCAAACGCCCTCTTCAACTTGACAATGCATCCATCGCGGCCCTAACGGAAATCGTGATGAGTTCACGTGCTCGGCGATCGCTGGAAAACGCCGCTTCGCAAGCGGAGTTCCAGCTAACTCGATCTTGACCCACCAGCCGGGATTATCGCAGCTCGCCATTGAAATGCCGTAGCGATGTTCGCGTTCACCATCGCAATGACGTGTGAACCACGTTTGCAGCCGTTGTAGTGTGCTCATTGCTCGTCATCTCCGCGTGAGAAAAAAGGGGGAGAGACTAGGAGACGGAAGTCGTCTATCGGCACTCCCCTTTACCTCTCGGTAGGTACCACTCGCCAAATGAAACCACGACGCGGGGCGACGATCCGCGTTGCCCAGATCCCGCTCGGCAAGCGGGATCTACTGTCAATCGCTCTTTTTGGTCACCCGCGCGACGCACTGCCACGAAGATCCCGCTGCCACGAAAACGGAGGGCCGAAGTCTCACGACGTAGCTGAAGTCGTAAGACTTCAGGCACGACCGAAGTCTCACGACTTCGGCTACGAGTCTCACGACTTCAGCTACGGTTGACCAAAAACGGCCTTTCAAAACAAGCCAGCGGTTGCGGTAAAATACATCGTAACGCAAACGCGCGAAAGGAGTCTGCGGCTCATCAAGTGCGTCCGTATGATCCCGTTTGTCTTGGCCCTCGTCCTACGGTTGCTGGAAGACCCGTGGGGACAATCATAGGTGGGCACGGATCGCGGGCCCCGGCGCCGCCGCACCTCGCTTGCCCAGTTCGATTGAGCCGTGCTGCCGTCCGCTCCGTGCGGCCCGCTTGCATGTAGTGAGTCGCGGCGCGAGCGTGCCCCCAAAGTTCGGGTTGCCCTTGTCGATCCACGTCTGACTGTGCCAGGTTTGAGCGCTGAGCTGCAAGGCGTCACCACAAACAGAGCATTAACCACAAAGGACACGAAGGACACAAAGAATACACAGGAAGTCGATGAAGCGACCGAGGTGTGGAACGGTCTCCTGACCGTTCCATGAGCTCGATGGCGTGGTCGGGAGACCACGCCATAACAGAGTCCGAGATCGGCGCTTCTTCTTCGTGGACTTCGTGTCCTTTGTGGTTCTCGCATTTGTGGTTCAACCGTTTGGTGGTGCCAATGGCCGTGGAAGAGGCCGTGAGACGAGTGGCCCGAACTGAGGAACCGATCTCCGTCTCAATGGCGTAATCGCCTTTGATGCGCCACGACAACCCAAGCTCACGCCGCGATTTTCAAAACGATCGCGGCCGAGTCGGCGCAGATTCTGCGCGCTGGTGGAAGTGAGCCGTCCAGCACGAGTTTCCGCGGTTACGTCGCGTGCTCGATCGCGCGCCACCCAGGCAAGTTGAATGGTAATCGCTAGTTGCAGTGCGCCAGGCCGATACTTCGCCGGCCCTAACTTCGGCAGAATCCAATGCGTGACACGATTCTCACGTCTTTTTCTGCGCACACATCAAAATGCGCGCAATAACGCGCAACTCGAAGTTAAGCCATGACTGGCATTGAGGTTGTAGGATTTGCGATTGTGCGCGGTGGAGCGCGGATTTTGAAGTCACCAAACCGGAAGCGTACGCATCCGACTCGCCATGTGGGGCCTCGAACAAGTTTGCGTCCACACCTAGTTCAAGCGATGATCGGCTGGCTTCACGCCTTTCTTGTATCCGCCGCCTGCGAACGGAAGCGGATCGTACTGGCCCACGATCCCCACGTCGGAATTCGGCGAGATCCTAGCTTCCAGGCCCAGGGCCCAGTAGCAGGCATTCACAAGCAGCCGCCGCAGTCCTTCGCTGGAGAAATCCTGCGACGCTCCCATCGTCGTGGTGAACGTGCGGCCCTGCTTGCCGTTGGCAGCAGTGTACGACTTGGTCCAAGCGATCGGCATCATGGGGTCGTTTTGCTTGCCGGCAACTGGCTTGTCGGTCGGCTGCATGCCTTCGAGCACTTGTCCCAACACGAGCGGCTGACTGTCGCCCGGCAGCGGCAAGTGGACACCATACACATCGGTGGGGCCCCAGATCGCGCCATCTTTGATGCCGCGCAAAATGGGGTGGTTCGTTTGGCCCGGCGCGATCACGCCGCGCGTGCTTTGTTTGCCGTGGCCGCCGTGATGGTTCACCCAGGTCTCGCCCAAAATCTGCCGACCAAAGCCGCCGGGCCAATCCTTGCTCTGCCAATCGTATTTGGCGTACTTGCTCTCGGGCTTGAGCGCGAAGGCGTGCGTGGCCGTGCGCAAGCCGATGATGGGCCGGCTCGACTCGACGTAGTCGACGACATGCCGCATCTGGTCGTCGGGCAGGTTGCGGAACCGCGTGAAGATGACCATCAGGTCGGCCGTCTTGAGCGCCTCGAGGCCCGGGATGTTGTCGTTCTTATTGGGATTGATCGTGCCGTCTTTATCGACGGCAAAGAGCACCGTACACTTGAAGCCATGCTTCGTCGCCAGGATTTTTGCTAACTGCGGCAGCGTTTGTTCGGAACGATACTCCTCGTCGCCGCTGATCAGCACCACGTGTTTCCCTTTTCCGGGGCCATCGCCACCGGGGTACACAACCCAGCCATCGTCAGCCGCTGGGGCCATCGCGGCGCTGTGAACGACCAGCGCGGTTATCGTTCCAAGAAGCACCCGACTGACAAGTGTTGGTTGACGCATTGGCGCACCTCGTTGGGGCAGATGTGGGGGAAGCGATTAATTGAGTTGGCACAAAAGGGGGCGGGACACCACGATTATGCGCAGGTGTGCCGCCCCGACAAAAGAGGCTGGCGAGCGAAAATGTTTAGCCGCGAGCCAACGGCGAGCGTGGAGCGTCGAGCTGCGTCGCCGGTTTCGCGCCGTGGTCTTTACATGACCCTCACAGCCATTGAGAATAGAGGGAACGATCTCAATAGTATCGTAGGATCGGCGAGGCGCAGCGATGAAGACCCTTTGCTGGCTTGGATTGGTTGCGATTGTCCTCGCGGCGCCAGTGCCCACTTCGGCCGCACAATCGAAGCCGGCGGCGAAAACGGCCAAGGCAGACAACGCCCCGGATTTCGCCAACGTCCGCCGCGACGTGCAAACGCGGATGCGAAGCCGGCAGGCGAGCGATCGTGCCGCGGCCCTGCAACTCTTGGAAGGGCGTGCGAGCGTCGATGCCGCCAAACTGGTCGTGCAGTTGGGCTTCAAGGATCGAGACGCCGACGTCCGCAAAGCGGCTTTCGACGTGCTGCTCAGTTTCAATGACCGGCAGGATGTGTGCGATTTCTTGCTCACGACACTGCGCAAAGACACGGCCCACGCCGGACCGCCCGAAACGGTTTTTCCGCTGCTGGCCGTGCTGCTGGCCTCGAAGCTGCCCGAGGTCGAGCGTGACCTGCTCGAAGCATTCGACAAGCTGGCGGCGACCTCCAAAGAGGGCGCGAAGATCGCCACGGCGTTGGCCGACGAATTCGGCAATCACGACGACGCCCAATCGCTCGCTTCGCTCGCGAAGCTGATGAAGTCCAAGACGTTCGAGGGCAATTTTGGCTTTCGCCGCGCGGTCGTGCAGGCGCTCGTGAAGATGCGGCAGCCGCGGGTCGTCGATCTGTTGATCGATTTGCTGGCCCACGATCGCGGCGAAATCCGCGGCGACATCATTCCGTAGCTCGTCGAGATCAGCGGCCAAACGCTGGGCGCCGACAGCCAGGCCTGGCTCACCTGGTGGAAGGACAACAAGGAGTCGTTCAAGTTTCCGGCCGCCGCCGCCCGCGCCGTCAATCGCGGGGCCGCGGAAGGAGTGGCCACGTACTACGGACTGCCGCTCTACGCGTTTCGCTTGGTATTCGTGCTCGACACCTCGGGCAGCATGGCGGGCCCCCGACTGGACGCCGCCAAGCGGGAGTTGAATGCGGCCATCGAGGCCTTGCCCGATTACGCCGAGTTTGGCGTGGTGGCGTTCAACAGCCGGGTCGACCTGTGGCAAAGCAAGCTCGTGCCCGCGACCTTGGCCGCTAAGAAAGCCGCGACGCGATTCGTCTCGGCGCAAAAGGCAGACGCCACGACGGCCTCTTACGATGCGTTGGAAGCGGCCTTTCGCTTTGACGCCGAGGCCGTCTACTTTCTCTCCGATGGCGCCCCGAAGGGGGGCAAGATCGCCCAGCCCGACGCGATCGTTAACGCAATCTCCGCGCTGAACCGCACGCGGCGGATATCGATCTATACCATCGGCATCGGCCCGGGCGAGCCGGGCGGGCCGCTGGATGCGTTTCTCGACGTGCTCGCCAAGGAAAATCTTGGCTCGTATCGTCGCGTGGATGAATGAACCGAATGGCAAAGTGCTTGGGTGGCACGCCCTGACGAAGGAAGGGCGTGGTTTGGTGACGCACCACGCCCGTCGCTGCGCTCAGAGCGTGCCACCCTGTTGGGCTCCACGCTGTTAATTCCGGTCGCGGAGTTGCGATACGCGGGCATTGAGCTGCTGCACGTCGAGCCGCAATTGCTCGAGGTCGAATGCCGCGCAGGCCAGCGGAGACTTCAAGTCCAGCCCACGGGCCTGGTCGACCCGCACCTGGGCCAATTCCGTCAGCGCTTGCAGCCGATCGACTTCGGTTTGCGGCACCGCGCCGGCGGCCCGTTGGTTGACCGTGAGCGCGGTCTTCCAGTTTTCGCGCGCCATCTTGAGCATGGTCTCGGCCGTTTGCAGGTAAGGGTTTCCTTTTTCGTCGTCGGGATGCTGCGCGCGGCTCAGTCGCTCCTGGGCGACGACCACCGTGGCGGCTATCGGCTGTAGCAGCGACTCGGGGATCGTGCCCGGCACGCGCTGATTGGCGTCCTGGGCCTTTCGTAAGTCGGCCTGAGCGAGCTTTAAAAAGGCCTGGGCGTAGCGGACGTCAATGTTCTCTTTGGAGTTGCCGTCGTCGGCTGTGTTCTCCGCGGACGTCGTCGTTTCGGCGGTTGCTTCGTCGGCATGCGCCGCCCTTAGGGTATCGATCGACAACGGATCATAACGGCCTGCCAAGAACCAGCCTGCGACCGCGCCGACGGCCAAAAGTAGCATTGGATTCTTCATCGGAGCTCCTTGGAATAACATTAGTTTAGCGGCGAAATGCCGGCAATTATATCGAAAATAGCCCGTTCAATACGTACCCCCAAGAATCTAGCACACGCCCAACGAAGCGGCGGGTGTTCCGCGTGTAATTATTGTAGGACTCTTGCGGCCGGGGTCGCTGGGACCATACTGATCCGAACCCTTGGCCTGGCAGGTTAGTATGGATGGGTATGGACGACAGCGGACGTGCCTGAATTCCGCGAGTTGTCAGCCGAAAGGGGTCGATGTCGGGAAAGTCGTCCACCTGGGCAATCCGCTGTGACGACATCGACTCCCGACCCCCTTTGCGCACCACCATGATTTTGCACAACGCAAGCAGCAATTCACCATTGGTGACCTAGTGAATCGACATCAACTTAGACCACTATTCGCCCGCTTTGTCATCGCATGGGCGGCCAGCGTCGGTGCGCTCGCAGCAGCACAAGTGTCCGCCGCGCCGCCGGCTTCGCCCACTGCCACACCATCCGCCGGGACTCCTTTGGCGGATCCCGCCTTTCTCGAGCGCTACGCGGAAACCTACCGCTTCACGCATGGCCGGCCGACGTCGATCCGTGTCACCGACGACGGCCAGGCGGTGCTGTTTTTGCGCTCGGGTCCGCGCAGCTTCGTGCGCGACCTTTACGAGTTCGACATGACCAAAGGCGCAGAACGCGTGCTGGCGACCGCCGATCAAATTTTAGGCGGAGCCGCCGAGAAGCTGACGCCCGAGGAGCTTGCCCGCCGCGAACGGATGCGGCTGGCGGCGCGGGGCATCGCCAGCTTCGATATTTCCGACGATGGTCGCCAGGTGTTAGTGCCGCTTTCAGGTCAGCTTTATGTGATCGATCGCGCCACCAGCAAATCGCGCAAGTTGGCGGCCGAGGGCGCCTATCCGATCGATCCGCAGTTCACGCCCGACGGCCGGAGCGTGTCGTGCATTCGTGACGGCGAAGTCTACGTGATCGACGTGGACAGCGGCAAGCAGCGTCAGTTGACGAGCGGCGGCAAGGAAACGCTCACCCATGGCCTGGCCGAATTCGTCGCCCAGGAAGAAATGGATCGCATGCATGGCTACTGGTGGTCGCCCGATAGTCGCACGCTGGTGTACCAGGAAACCGATACGGCGGATGTCGAGGTCTGGAACATCGCCGACCCCGCCCAGCCAGGACAGCCGGGCGAGGCCCAGCGTTATCCGCGGCCGGGCAAGAACAACGCCCGCGTGCGGTTGGGCGTGGTGCCCGCCGAGGGAGGCACAACGACGTGGATCCAATGGGACGCGACAAAGTATCCCTACCTCGCAAATGTCACATGGCAGAAGAACGCACCCCTGACGATCCTCGTACTCAATCGGCGACAGACCGACGCACTGTTGCTGACCGTCGACCCTGCGACCGGCGCGACGACCGAGCTCTTGCATGAGCACGACGACGCCTGGCTAAACCTCGATCATGGCCTGCCGCGCTGGCTCGAAGACGGCAAGTCGTTCCTCTGGTCGACCGAGCGCAGCGGCAATTGGCAGCTCGAACACCATGCGGCCGATGGCAAGTTGCTGCGCGAACTAAACGCTGGTGAACTGGGCTATCGCAACTTGGCAGGCGTCGATGAGAAACAGGACGCTGTCTTTGTCATTGCCGGCAACGATCCGACACAAGCTCACGTGTTTCGCATTCCGCTCGACGCCGATAAGGGCAAACCAAAGCAGCTCACGCAAGCGGCCGGAATCCACGGGGCCGTGTTCGCCCGTCACGGCGGCAATCATGTACGTACGGCCAGCACGGCGGCCGGTACGATTCAACAAACGGTGCATGGAGCCGATGGCAAAGAAATCGGTGCACTCAAAAGCGTCGCCGAATCGCCTCCCTTCGAGCCCAATGTCGAGTGGACCACGGTGGGCGATTCGCCCGAGTTGCACGCCGCGGTAATTCGGCCCCGCGTCTTCCAACGCGACAAGAAGTATCCAGTCATTGTCAGCGTGTATGGCGGACCGCATTCGCAGACGGTCAGCACCGCACGTCGGCGCTACTTGCTCGACCAGTGGCTGGCCGATCGCGGCTTCATCGTAGTGTCGATCGATGGACGCGGCACGCCCTCGCGCGGTCGCGCCTGGGAGCGGGCTATCCGAGGCAACCTGATCGAGGTCTCCTTGGCCGACCAGGTCCGTGGCCTGCAAGCCCTCGGCGCCAAGTATCCGGAAATGGATCTGCGGCGTGTGGGCATCTACGGCTGGTCGTTCGGCGGCTACTTCTCGGCGATGGCCGTGATGCAGCGGCCCGACGTGTTTCATGCCGCCGTGGCCGGCGCGCCAGTGGCCGATTGGCTCGACTACGACGCGTGCTACACCGAGCGCTACCTCGGCCTGCCGGCGGACAACCCCAAGGGCTACGAGGCCAGCTCGGTGCTGACCTATGCCAAGGACCTGCAACGGCCCTTGCTCATCATCCACGGCACGACGGACGACAACGTGTACTTCCTGCACAGCGTCAAGATGTCGAACGCCTTGTTCCGCGCCGGCAAGGAGCACGAGTTTCTGCCGCTGGCGGGCTTCACGCACATGGTGACCGACCCACTAATCACGCGGCGGCTGCACACGCGGATCGCGGATTATTTTGTCGAGCGGCTGCAAGACCGCCTGAGCGAAGGGGTGGGGAAATAGCGCACGCTGCTGTGGACGGTGGCGAGTGCTGTGGCTCGGACTCCCGATCGCTGTTGTGGCATGGTCTCCCGACCGTGCCACGTCACGGGTGAATTCGTGCAACGGTCAGGAGACCGTTGCACAACAAGCTGGCCGTTTGCAATCGACGAGCGCATTACTTGATGCGGAAGAACCGGGGGGCTTACGCCGCCCCGCTCGCCATTTTGGTTGATTGTCGGAGACGCTAGGCTAGCGCTTCGTTGATGACGTGGCCCTCGACTAGGGGCAGCGGCCGGCCGACCGCGTCGTGGACCGTTTGATGATGGTCGATGCCCAGCAGGTGGTACATCGTGGCCAGCAGGTCCTTGGGGCTGATCGGCCGATCGACGACTTCGCCGCCGTGCTTGTCGCTGGCGCCCACCACGTGCCCACGCTTCGTGCCACCGCCGGCCATCAGCGATGAATAGACGCGCGACCAGTGATCGCGCCCGCCGCCGTCGCCGGTCGTAATCCTGGGGGTGCGGCCATGCTCGCTGGTGCATACGACGAGTGTCTCATCCAGCAGGCCGCGCTGATCGAGATCGGTGATCAATCCGTACCAGGCCTGGTCGAGTCCCGGGCAGAGCTCCTGCTTCATGCGCGGGTAGTGGTGCCAATGTGTGTCCCAGCCGCTGCCCGCCAGGCCGTACTCATCCCAAAACACCGTCACCACGCGGCTGCCGGCTTCGACCAGCCTGCGCGCGGCCAGGCAAGAGCGACCAAACAGCGTCTCGCCATACATCTGACGCAACGAGGCTGGCTCTAATCGCACGTCCAAGGCCGTGCGCAGTTGTTGCGATTCCAGCAGATCGTACGTCATCCGCCGATAGCGATCGAATTGCCGGCCGCGGGTTGTGGCTGTCAGATCGGCGCGGGCCGCATCGAGCTGCGACAAGAGCGACCGCCGACGCGACATTCGATCGATGGTGATCTCTGGCTGCAAACTGGTGGCCGCCGGCACGACGAAGTGACTGTCGGCCGAGAGACCAATGTAAGGGTCGTTGTCGTCGAACGTTTGCTGCGCGAGCTTTCGCGCAAGCTTCTTGGTGGGCGTGCCGACAAAATCGGTCCATACCGGGTCGTACTCGTTGCCCAGAAACGCGGCGTAGGGGCCGGCCCTCGGCACTTCGCCCACGCGCCGGCTGCTGAAGCGAAACGGAAGCGCCATGTTGCCCGGAACGCGTGTCGCTTTGTTGCCACTCGGCCGGTGCGAATCGACGTAATCCACCACCGAACCGAAGAACGGCCAGTGCCGTGGATCGCGAGGGTTGAGCTCCATGGCCGCCGAATCCATCGTCGGCACGCCGGTCAGAGCATACGCCACGCCGTGCAATGGATAGGGGTGCGTCATCGAGCGGAGCACGGTCGTGCGATCGAGCACCTTGCCGAAGTTCGGCAATAGCTCGCACACATCGCAGCCGGGCAGACTCGAGGGAATCGACTTCAACTCGCCGCGGATCTCCACAGGCGCGTTGGGCTTGCAATCGACCCACTCGATCTGGCTGGGGGAACCGTAGAGGTGCAAGAGGATGACGCTTTTGGCCCGGCCGAAGGACCGGGGGCGGTTCGCCGGCTCGGCCGCTGCCGCATCCTGCCAGCGCAACAGATCGGCCAGCGACAACCCGGCCAGGCCCAGCCCACCCACGCGTAAGAGATCGCGGCGTGAGATGCCGTCGCAGAGCTTTCGGTTGGAACCGAGGATGCGGAGCATGGGGGTCACAATTCCACTGGTAGGAACCGGGCACAAGACTACTGCATAAGTTACCAGATCTGCCTGGTCGTCGGCTAGCGAAAAATTTCAGTGGCGAAAACGCGAAAAGCTTGGGCGGTTCCGCAAAAAGCGGCATGTTTCCGCAGAGCACCGGAAGTTTTAGGTCCGATGCTCGAGCATAAGAGCACGAAACCCGGCCTGTTGAAAGTGTTGGTCGGCTGATAAAGCCTCTGTGATGCTCTCGTGCTGCATGACGACAAAAGATACACAATCTGTCAAAGACCAGTGCTTGTCCGGGCGTTGAGAAAAGAGGTCGAGTGCTCGCTCGAACAGTTCCGCGGTCGGTGGAACGACGGTGATCCTCGTGTCGTGCTGAAGCTCACGAATGAAATCGACGGCCAGTCGTGGAAACGCGGGGCGCGAAAACGCGTCGGCGACCTCGGTAAGCACCCAAGCTGTCGTGACAGACTGCCTCGAATGCGCTGCCGTGACCTGGATCGCGGTCTCATGAAACTCGTCGTCGCCGTTGAGCAATGCGATGTAGTATGAAGAATCGACGAAAACCGCGTTCATCGTTTGGCGACGCCGTGCAAGTAGTGGTCGTGGTTCCGCGCCAGATCGCTAGGCAGTCCCTTCGCGCGGCCAGCATACCGCAGCATTTTTTGAGCCAACGTCTCGCCGTTATTGTCGACTGATTCCATGCCACTCGATTCTGACGGCAGTTGCACTAAAACCTGGGCTCCTTCGGCGAGCGTTACCTCGTCATCAAGGACCACAACTCCGTCTTTGACGTGTCCGCGATAAATCATGGATAGATCCCTTCTTAGTAACTCGCTACTCCGTCAATTTTAGTCTGCCGCGCCGAGTGGGACAAATGCTGGTTCCGTTGGCCCTCAAAGCGGACAGGGATTGGAAGGAACTCAGATTTAAGGGGTCGCGAGGGGGTTTCAACGGGACCAGAGCAGCCTCTCTTGGGCACCCAGCGCAGCGCCCTGATACCCTGGATACATCGTCGTCCCGTTGATTCCTTCTTCGCAGAGCAGGTAAAGCAGCCGACGGGCGTGCGAGTGCGGAAGCTTGAATCGGAGGAACACTTGGTAATCCGGGCCCACGCTTTCGCGAATCAAATCGTCCAGCGGGCGTCGAAACTTCGCGGGGGCGATTTCAAGCTCCATGAAGTTTGCCGTCGGGAAAACGAAAACGCCTTCCTGGGCACTTAGATTCGCGTTTCCTGCACGTCGCAAATTAGGAACGGATATGGGGCCCCAATCGCCGTGAATCATACGGTTTTGAGGATTCGCAACCAAAGTTTCCGGGCAAATCGACCATACGCAAAGGTCCGTGCTTCCATCCAACGGTTGTCCTGATTTTTCGATGGCATGCGAAGCGGCAGGGACAGCAGCGAAGTACGCTGCCTTTTTTGCCGACATAGTCCAATCGAGAAGTCGAGTCGGCGCCCCGTAGTGCTGAGCAAGTGCAGCGGCCGATTGAATCTCGCGAGGGATCCAAGAGTGCATTCCCTCACTCTGCAAACTGGTTAACGCTGATTCCGTTCCCATGGAAGCATGCAAGCTTGCAAAACGGTGGGCAAACTCGGGAACCGCGAGACCGCTGCGGTTCGCCTCCTGGCAAAACGCCGAGATGCAGCAAAACTCGGCAGTGATCTGATCGCCAAGCGTCAGCACCGACCTATTTGCAAGACCTTCCAGAATGTGAATCCCTGGCTGCCGAAATGCAGTTGGCAAGAGCGGCCATGAAAAGTTGGCATGACCTCGATGAAACCACAGTCTCGGCGTCCCGTCAGCATCCCGAAAGTACGGCATGCGAGGCGAGAGTCCATCGAGAAACGCTTCCGCGGAATCGAATTTGAAATCCTCGACCAGCATATATGCCCGGTTTAACCATGCCATTACAAGACAGGTTGCGCCGCATGCCAAAAGCGATGCCGCCCCACCCCCTACCGCAGATTCATATCGCAGCTCCGGCCACCCGCGGCTGGCAGGTACGATTGCTGCACGTAGTCGATCACCATGCGATGGGCGCTGAATCGCCAGGCCAGGGAGCCGATCGAGTTCATCATCCGCTTGATCCACTGCCGCGGCAGGCCGTCGACATCGCGGTCGTAATAGAGCGGAATGACTTCTTCTTCCAGCACGCGGAACAGGTCGGCTGCGTCGCGGCGGTCGTTCACTTCGTCGGAGGAGTGGCTCGCCCCCTTGCCGATCGCGAAGCCGTTCGAGCCGTCGTAGGCTTCGGCCCACCAACCATCGAGGACCGACAGGTTCAGGCCACCATTGAGCACGGCCTTTTGGCCGCTGGTGCCCGAGGCCTCGAGCGGCCGCCGCGGGTTGTTCATCCACACGTCGACGCCCTGCACCAGGTGCCGGCAGACGTTGATGTCGTAATCCTCGATGAACGCCACGCGGCCGGCGAAGCGGCTGTCGTGCCGCAGGTTGGCGATTCGCTTGATCAATTGCTTGCCCGGCTCGTCGGCCGGGTGGGCCTTGCCGGCAAATACGATCTGAATCGGCCGGTCAGGGTCGTTCAGCAGATCGTTGAAGCGTTCCAGATCGCTCAAGATCAGATCGGCCCGTTTGTAGGTGGCGAAGCGGCGGGCGAAGCCGATCGTCAGCACGTTGGGGTCGAGCATGCTGCGCGCCATTTCGATGGCCTCGTCGCTCTCGCCCCGGCGGCGGCATTGCCGGCTGACGCGGCGGCGCACGAAGGCGAGCAGCAAATTCTTCAGGGCGTAGTGCGTCTCCCACAATTCGCCCGGATCGACGTTGTGGATGCCTTGCCAGGCGCCCGGCTCTCCCACGTGGTCGAACCAATTGACGGGAAAGTTGCGGTCGTAGAGTTGCTGCATTTGCCAGGCCAGCCAACTGCGGACGTGGACGCCGTTGGTGATGTGGCCGATGGGGATTTCTTCCTCGACGCGCCAGGGCCACAAATGGGCCCACATCCGCCGCGACACATATCCGTGCAACGAGCTGACGGCGTTGGCCCGCCGCGATAACTTGAGCGCCAGCACCGTCATGCAGAAGGTTTCGCCCTCGTTCTGCGGCTCGACGCGGCCCAGGCCCATCAATTGCTGGAACGAAATGCCGAGCCGATCGCGCAGCGGCCCCAAGTGTTCTTCGATCAGCCCGCCGTCGAAGCGGTCGTGCCCGGCGGGTACCGGGGTGTGCGTGGTGAAGACCGTGTGCTGGGCCACGTCGCGCAAGGCTTCGTCGAAGCTCAGCCCGTCGGATTCCATCATCTCGCGAATGGCCTCGAGCGAGGCGAACGCGCTGTGTCCTTCGTTCAGGTGAAATACGCCCGGCGAAATGCCCAGCGCCTTCAGCGCCCGCACGCCGCCCACACCCAGCACCAACTCCTGGCGGATGCGCGTGCGATGATCGCCGCCGTAGAGCCGGCTGGTCAGCTCGCGGTCTTCGGGGCTGTTGCCCTCGACGTCGCAATCGAGCAAATAAAGCTGCACGCGGCCCACGCGCATCAGCCAGACCTTGGCCAGCAGCTTGCCGGCGCGGGTCTCGATGCTCACTGTGATCGGTTTGCCGTCCACGCCCACGGCCGGCCGCATGGGCAAGTTTTCGACCTTGGTGTCGAGGTATTCTTCGACCTGGTAGCCGTTGCCGTCCAGGTGCTGCTTGAAATAGCCCTGGTCGTAGAACAGTCCCATGGCGATGAAGGGAACACCCAGGTCGCTAGCACTCTTCACATGATCGCCCGAGAGCACGCCCAGGCCGCCCGAGTAGATCGGCACCGATTCGTGAATGCCGAACTCGGCCGAGAAGTAGGCCACGGGCTTGGCGCCCAGCACCCCAGCGTTGGTGGTGCTCCAGGTGTGGGCGTCCGCCAGATATTCCTTGAGGCGACGGTAGGCGTAGTTGATGCGGCTGTGCAGGACCAGCTCGGCGGCCCGCATTTCCAGCCGCTCGGGCGTGAACTCCGACAACAGCGCAATCGGGTTGTGGTCCAACTGCCGCCAGCGGATGGGGTCGAGATCTCGGTAGAGGTCGACCACCTCGGGGTGCCAGCTCCACCACAAGTTGTTGGCCAGGGCCAGACACTTGTCGTAGATCGAGTCCGACGTCACCCCTGAGCGATTCGGCGTTTCAGCGGGCTTTCCCGGCGCAATTTCAGTGCGACTCATCGGCATCCCATCCTCGAGCGGCGGCGAGCCAAACGGGCTCAGGTCCTACAAAGCCCCCAATTCTAACAATTCGCCCGCGTCACCGCGACCCCGATTCAGAACCGGGACCGGCGAACCCGCCAGGGTACCGCTTGGGTCGAGTCACTGGTCTTGAGCAACTACCCAAGGGGTACTAGCATTGCGGCCCGGTGAACCGGTTGCCATAGGCTGGCCCCCATTCGCAGGGGCTCGCTGCGTGTCACTAACGTCTTCAGTGGAGGCAGGCATGACGAAGCGATCGATATGCACATTCGGGACATTCGCCTGGACGATTCTGCTTACAGTCTCATCCACCGCCGCGCCGACATTTATCGGCCTTGGCGACCTACCTGGCGGTAACTATGGAAGCCAGGCGACTGCCATTTCCGACGACGGCCGGGTCGTTGTGGGTGACAGTATGACTGTTGTGGATGACAGCATGACTACTGGCACTGTGAGACCGTTTCGGTGGAGTGCTGCGACCGGTATAGTAGCGTTGGACGGCAATTCGAAAGGCGGTGGCAGCGCGCGGGACGTATCCGCCGATGGTTCCATCATCGTGGGGTTTCAATCTCCAGATCTTAGTACACAGGGCGACCCGTTTATCTGGACTGAAGCAAGTGGTTTCACCTTCTTGGGCGGTGTAGGAAGTAAACCGCATAGCCTTGCATATGCCGTTTCCTCCGACGGCTCGACCGTAGGCGGCGAGACCTCTCCGTGGACCCAATTTCCATCGCGGTGGACGACAGAAACTGGGTGGGTAACTCTGAGCCCCGCGATTTCACCGGGAATGACCTACGCGCTTTCCGCCGATGGTTCTATCGCCGCGGGGACTTTCTTCAAGGGGAATGGAGCAAAGCCCTTTCGATGGACCGCCGCAGGCGGCTACGAAGACCTTGGCGAATTTCCGGGCGGGCGCACATACGGAGAAGCTCTTGGCATCTCTGCCGACGGGTCGGTCGTTGTCGGCTATTGTGAAGTTGCTGACCTCTACATCAACCAGGCATTTCGCTGGACCAACGACGATGGAATGGTGGGCTTAGAGAGTCCAGCATTTGGCAGCGTGGCGAATGACATCACGGCCGACGGCTCCCTGACAGTCGGTTATGGTCGTTGGGCCACAGCTCAAGAGGCAGTTCTTTGGAACAACTCGGGAGAACTGCGAGTGCTAAAGGACTTACTTGAAGCGATGGGTATTGGCGATTCCACTGAGGGCTGGTCGCTTAGTAATGGAACGGGGATCTCGGCAGATGGTCGTTCAATTGCTGGCTATGGGAGGAATCCAAATGGCAAGTCCGAAGCTTGGATTGCGACGACTTCGCCGGCTGATGTCAATGGTGACTGGATGGTGAATGTTTTTGATATCAACTTGGTTGTGAGTCATTGGGGAGAGGTGGGGCCGGCAGGGCGATTGCGTCATAAGTTACGTGTCGAACAAGACTTCCTCCAGGTATTCTTCGCTGCAGGCGGCGAGGAGGCG
>Ga0163150_10002502_pt1 | contig 27942 bp, 38 predicted proteins | sample OliLakLV19P2IB_FD_148628 | JGI IMG/M metagenome (GOLD analysis project Ga0163150, IMG submission 148628) | Freshwater microbial mat bacterial communities from Lake Vanda, McMurdo Dry Valleys, Antarctica - Oligotrophic Lake LV.19.P2.IB | ecosystem: Environmental > Aquatic > Freshwater > Lake >...
CCATCCGCAATGGACGCCCTGCTCGCACTCCTCACCGCCATCCTCGGCGAAGATCACGCCCTCGTCGTCGCCCTGTCCGACGCCGAGCCGACCACCGATGTCGTCTACGACGGCGCCACCGAAGACGAACTGGCCTCCATCGCCGCGTTCGGCAACGTCGACGACGACACCATCGACCAGGTCATGTCGGCGCTCCGCGACGCAGCCAAGGACGACAGTGTCGACACTGACACGATCACCCAGGCTGCCGACGCTTACAGGGGCCTGTCGTACATCCAGGATGTGCGCGCTGAGGCTGCTGAGCTGGAAGCTGCGGCCCGTGAGGAAGCCCTCGCAGCGTTCGACACCGACGACGACGACACCTCGGACGATGCGGACGCCGACGACGTGCCCGCCGACAGCGCCGCCGAGACGGCCCCCGAACCGGAGACTGTGACGGCATCCCGTCCCCGCATCGGGAACGTCGCCCCCCGAGTCCCCAAGCCGATCGCCCCGATCCCCGCCACCGTCGAACAGATCGCCGCGTCGGCCGACAAGATCGCCCTCCGACTCGTCGACGGCATCGGCGGCCAGTTCGCCCGAGGCCAGGAAGCCGACCTCGACACGCTCGTCCAAGCGCTGCCCTCCAAGTACGCCCAGTTCGGCGGGAAGCCGTCCGGGTACGAGCAGCACACCGTCGCCTCCGCTTCGTGGATCGACCGGTACCCCGCCGAGCAGCGCCTCGGCCGCGACGCCGGAACGAACGACGCTGTCATCCAGGCGGCCGTCGGGAACCTGTCGACGATCGGCGCCGCTGACGGTGCGCTCACCGCTGCGATCTGCGCTCCGCCCGAACCGGTGTACGACATCCCCACCCTCGGCACCGAGGAACGACCGGTCAAGGATTTCTTGCCGTCGTTCGGCGCGACTCGTGGCGGGATCGTCTACCGGCGTGGCCTGTCCCTCACCGGGGCTGGCACGATCGGAGCGAACTCGTCGGGTGTCACCGCCAACTGGGTCGACGGCGACGCCAACAAGTTCGTGCTGGCGGTCGCCTGCCCGTCCACCGTCACCACCTCCGTCGAAGCGTTCGTCGCACGCGCCGAAGTGTCGAACATGCAAGGCCAGTTCGACCCGGAGTCCGTCGCCGCCGCTCTCCGCCTGCAGATGGTCCTCTGGGCACGGGGCGCCGAGACCAGCCTCCTCGACACGATCGACGCGAACTCGTCGCCGATCGGCGCCGACAACTCGACGGTCATCGGGTTCGGACGGCTGCTCCTCCAAAGGTTCAACATCCTCGCCACCACCCTCCGCTCCCGTCAGCGGATGGCGAAGGACGCCACCCTCGACCTGATGCTCCCCTCCTGGGTCATCAACGCCTACCAGGACGACATCTCGTGGGAGTCGCCCGGCGACGGCCTCGAAACTCAGGAGCAGGCCGCAGCCGACCTCGAACGGCGTCTCGCCGCCCGAAACATCCGAGTCGGCTGGTTCCTCGATCAGCAGCTCATGCAGACGCAGGCCGCTTCGGTGCCGGCTCTCGCCGGTTACCCGCAGCAGGTCACCGGCTACATGTTCGAGCCGGGCGCCCACCTGTTCCTCGATGGCGGCGAACTCAACCTCGGCATCGTCCGCGACTCGACCCTGAACAACACCAACGAATACCAGACGTTCATGGAGACGTTCGAGGCGGTCGCCTACCGGGGCGTCGAGTCGTGGTCGTTGGAGATCAACGTGTGCCCGTCGGGTTCCACGTCGGCTCCGACGGCGATCTCCTGCGCCGAAGCCTCCTGAGGGGTCTAGCAGATGCCCCTGTACGCCAACGTTGCGCCGCCGCCGCGGCGGGCACCCGACAACGGGCTGCTCGTCGTGGCGCAACGTCTCGGTCTCCTCGAAGGGATGTTGGCTGCGTCGGACGGCGACGCGCCGACAGTGACACCGGACATGCCGTCCGGTGTCGTCCCCGACAATGCCACCGGAGGCAACGTCCGACAGTGGCACGAGGTCGGCGGCGTCAACTTTTTGCCCGACCCGTGTTTGGGCGGCGGGACGTACGATCCGTGCGACCCGGACGCTGCCCCTCTCGTCGACGCCTCCGCTTACCCGGCCGGTGTCGAAGTGGCAGGGTTCCCGATCAAGGTGGGAGTGTCGTGCACGGCCGTCGACCCGTACACACGTGACGAAAGTCGCCGTGCCGCCGTTTCCACGTTGAACGTGGCCCAACATCGGATCGCCGCCGACGAATTTTGGAACGGCACCCAAACGCAAGAGGCCGGCTGGCCGAACCCGTATCTCGCCGACGCCGCAACCCCGATCGTCGGGTCGAACCTGTCGACGTGTGGCGCTCTCGCCCGACTCGAGGAGGCGCTGGCCGGCAACGCCGTCGGCGCGGGTCCCACCTTCTACTGTGGCGGCGCCCAAGGTCTCATCCACGCCTCGCCGGCGTTGGCGACCGCATGGTCGAAGGACTATCTGGTGCACCGAGAGGGCGGGCTGCTCGTCACCGCGTTGGGGACGGTCGTCGTCTCCGGGCCCGGTTACAACGGTGTCGGCCCGAACGGGGTGACCCCTGCTGTCGGGTCGTCGTACGCGTACGCCTCCGGCATGGTGTCGGTCCGTCTTTCCGACACGCAACTGTTCGACCGTGCAACGTCGATCGACAAGGCGGGCAACGTCTACGAACAGTGGGCGGAACGCGCCGCGAACATCGCACTCGACAACTGCTGTGTGGTAGCCGTCGAAGTCGACATGACCGAATGCGGCGCCGCCGTATGACCCTGACCCAAGGAGCCTGACCGTGCCCACCTGCCTCGCGTCGTACAACGTGTGCGCGATCCGTCTGACACGTCTGTTCGAGGACGGCGAACCCGACTTCGGGAACGACGCCTACTCGGTCCACGTGCCCATCTCGATCGCGGAAACTCCGAACACCTACGAGGTCCCGGCGATCCAGCAGGCCAACGGCTGCGGCGAACTGTGCGTCGACGTGCCCGCCATCACCACCAACACCGGTTACGCCCTCGTCGTCACCCTGTGCGACAACGACTTCGAGCTGTTCGCCGCTCTGTCGGGCGGGTCGACGATCTCGACTGGCGGGAACGTCATCGGTTACGCCGAGCCGGCTGCCGGGGTGATCCCGTCGCCGTTCTGTGTGGAGACGTGGCAGCAGACCCGGTCGGGCGACAACGTCGGCACGATCTCCGGGGTCCAGCAGTACAAGGTGCGGGTGTGGCCGTATGTCGTGTTTCAGCGTGAGGGTGTCACCCAGGAAAACGCGACGACTCCGCAGGTGTGGAACGGGACGACCGGCGCAAACGACCAGATCGGCGCGACTGGCCCGTACGGCGACTGGCCCGGCCCGGTCAACGGCATCGGCGCCGAGTGGTACTCGTCGACTCTGCCCGCCCCGTTCTGCGGGATGATCGCTCTGGCGAGCTGAGCCCGTGGGAGTCTCGGCGCCTTGCGCCTCGTGGGCGTTCGTCGCCGACGTGTTGTCGGACCGTTGCGGCGACGACGTGTGCGGCGACAGTGCCCTGTCGGACCCGTACGTGTTACAGCAGTCGCTCGACGACGCCTCGTACCTGTTGAACGCGTGGACCGCCTACCAGTTCCAGGGCGGCCAGGACGGCTGCGCAGGTGTCGTCCGGCCGTGCGCCTCGTACGGCCCGGCGCGCAGCGTCCCCGAGTGGACACCGCACGCTGGCGGCTACGCATGGGGAATGTGGCCCACCGGCTACGGCAACACCGTTTCGACTGGGGTGCTCGACACCAACGGGTTCTGCTGCTACGGGAACAGTCAGCCGTTGGCTCGCCGTGGGTGCGGCTGCGGCGGCCCGTCACAAGTCGCCCTCGGCGCCTACCCGGTCACCGCAGTGACCGAAGTGCGAGTGGACGGCAACGTCGTCCCATCCGACGAGTACCGCGTCGACGACCACCGATGGCTGGTACGTCTCCCACCGCCAGGCACGACCGGCCGCCCACACTGGCCGAACTGTCAGCAACTCCAACTTCCTCCCACCGAACCCCGCACATTCCAAGTGTCGTTTTCGTATGGCGGCATCGTCCCCGAGGCGGGGGTGCGTGCCGCCATCGCGCTCGGGTGCGCGATCAACGCCGAGCGGTGCGGCGGTCCGTGTGTCCTCCCTCAGAACACGTCTCAGGTCAACAAGGACGGCGTGTCGATCACGTTGGTCCGCCCAACCGAAGACGTGCTCGACAACATGCCGTTCGCGGTGAGGTCGTTCGTGAACGCGGTGAACCCTTCGGGGTTGCGTCGTCGGCCACGGGTGATGACCCCGGACCTGCCACGCGAGGTTGTGCGCACCACTTGGACCGCACCGTAACCCGGTAGGTGCTACGGTAAACGTATGGTTGTGTTGTGATGGGCGCCGACATTGTCGACTCGACGATGCTCCAAGGTTCCCAGCCGATCCGGTTGCCGCGCAGCCGACACGACCGCCCCGAACGCGAACATTGGGAGTACGCACGCCTCGACTCGATGCGCCGCAACCTCAACCCCGGCGACGTGATCTACGACATCGGCGCCGAAATGGGTGACATGTCCACCCTGTACGGACTGTGGGGATGCCAGGTGGTGCTCGCCGAGCCGAACCCGGCGAGCTGGCCGTGGGCGCGTGCCACATGGGAAGCCAACGATCTTGGCCGTCCGTGGTGCTGGTGGGGGTTCGTGTCCGACAAATGCACCGACGGGCCCGACGGCACCGGACTGTCGGACGGATGGCCGCCACCCGCCAACAACCGATGCGAACCTGAACACGGGTTCGTCACCGAACACGAACGGGGCGCCGAGTGGCCGTCGGTCACCATCGACGCTCTCGCCGACATGGTCGGCCCGCCCGACGCGATCACGGTCGACACCGAATCGTACGAACTTGAGGCGATGGTAGGCGCCGGGCGGGTCCTCGCCGATCATCGGCCGTTGGTGTGGCTGTCGGTGCATCCGCCGTTCCTCGCCGATCGTGGCCTGTCCGACGTGATGGTGCATGGCACGATGGCCGACGCCGGATATGTGGGCACCTTCCTGGCGTCCGACCACGAGGAACATTGGTTGTTTCGGCCCACCGAAACTGTGCTGTGATCCCGGCTGTCTGGTATTCGCTGTTCGGCGATGTTGACGGCCGTTCGCAGTGGGACGGCGGCCGGGGCGTCGTCGGCGACCTTGTCTCCGCCCGTTGCGGGCCGATCCCCGACCTGGTGCAGATGGACAACACAGACCAACGGTTCGCCGCCCGCAACGACCGGACTGTGGTGCTGCTTCCTGGTCAGCACCACGCCGACGCCCGGTCCGTCGAGTGGCTGTGCGAGGACTTGGCACGCTCCGAGCGGGTGGTGCTCATCGTCCACGGCGACGAGGCCAGCCTTTTCCCGTGGCAGCAAGTCGAACATCCCGATTTGACGTTGTGGGTGATGACGCCCCGCCGGTCGGTGCACGGGTCGTGCCCCGACGGGACACGGTTCATAGGCGAAGGCGCCGGGCCTCCCGTCGCTTTACCGGCCGGCGTCAAAGATGTTGACGTGGCGTTCCTCGGCCAATCGACCCACGTCCGCCGCCAAGAGCTGGTGGCTGTGCTGGCACAGATGGACCCGCAGCGAACAGTGTGCGAACCGACCCCCGGTTTTCTGTTGGGGCGTCCACGGTCCGGGTACATGGCGCAGATGGGCCGGGCGAAGGTGGCGCCGTGCCCCGCCGGCGTGGAAAGCGTCGACTCGTTCCGCTTGTATGAGGCGATTGGGGCTGGGTGTGTGCCGGTGGTCGAGCGACACGATCGGCGCGGCGTCGACGAGGGCATGTGGGATCTGTGTTATCCGGGTGGGGTGCCGTTTCCGGTGGTGTCGGATTGGGGCGAGCTGCCGGGGTTGTTGCCGAACCTGTTGGCGGGTCATGCCGAGTTGTCGGCCGAGTGCCGTGAGTGGTGGTCTGGTCGTCGGCGGGCGATGGCCGCCGATCTCACCGCCGACCTAACCCGCCCCTAGTAGGTGCTACGGTACGCCGTATGGCTCTCCGAGAACCAACAGACGCCGCCGAGATCGTGCGCCTCATCGCATCGGGGCACGCCACGTTCGACGACAAGATGCGGGCCGTCCGGTTCGTGACGGCCCGAGTCGTCCTCGTCGCGCTCGTCGCGGTGCCCGTGCTCTTCGTGCTGACGGGGTCGCCTCTGGCGGCCGTGGCTTGCGCTGCGTGTGCGCTGCTCTGCGCACCGGGTCTTGTGGCTGCGGTGTGGATCTCCGTTGGCGGGCACCGTGAGGCGCGCAGGTACAACGATCTCCCACTGTGGCTGCTCAACCAAGCCTTCGCCTTGTTGATCCTGTCCTTGATCATCCTTCCGCTGTGGGCAATGTCGAACGCGTGGAGCCTGTGACTCCCGACGACGACATCACTGTGCTCGTCACCGTCTCCCCGATCCCGTCGCATCCGACCACCACCATCATCGACGACTGCCTGAACACGGTCCGCGCCCGGCTCCCACACGCCCGCATCATCATCTGCGCCGACGGAACCCGCCCCGACCTCGAACACCGAACCGTCGCCTACCAACAGCACCTCGACACGGTAGGCGGCTACGACCACGTCGAACTGGTCCGCTGGGCCGAGTGGCAACACCAGGCTCGCATGGTCCGCCACGCACTCGACAACCTTGTCACCACTCCACTGGTCCTGTTCATGGAGCACGACACGACGTTGCAGGACACGATCGGGTTCGACGCGCTGGTCAACGTCGTGCACTCCGGCGAAGCGAAATGTGTTCGCTTCCACCACGAATCGCAGGTTCTCGCCGAACACGAATGGTTGAACGTTCGCGGCGGCCAAGTCGAGTGGGTGCAAGGCGTCCCACTGATCGCAACCGCCCAGTTCTCGGGCCGCCCCCACCTGGCCGACACCGACTGGTATCGGCGGCTGCTCGGCCCCGACTTCTTTAACCCCGAGTCGCGTACGTTCGTCGAGGACGTGGCACACGGCGCGATCCTCACGGCGTACAAGGACCATGGGCGCGCAGGATGGGACCAGCATCGGCTGTTCATATACGCCGAACCCGACGCCGCCGGGTCGATCCAACGGTCCAACACGGTCGACGGCCGACAAGACGACCCGAAAGCCGACTGCGACATCCTCCCGCTCGAGCCGGCGCCGTGAACGTCGTCTACGTCGGGAACGTCGGACCGGCCGCCCACGCCACCTACACCACCGAAAACCATGTCGCCAAATCGTTGGCCGCGTTGGGTCACACCGTTATTCCGGTGATGGAAGGCGCCGACTGCGGCATCGAGGTACGCCGCCAGCTGCGGGCACAGTCGGTCGACCTTGTCCTCTACACGCGCACCGACGGTCTTCGCTGGGACCACGGCGACGCCATCGACTGTTGGGACATCTGTCGTGGCCGTGGCATCCCCACGGCGTCTCTGCACCTCGACGCGTTCTTTGGACTCGACCGGCGGGGCGTCAAAGTCGATGTCGGGAACGCCTTGTTCGCTGTTGACTATGTGTTCACCGCCGACGGCGACCACCAAACCGATTTCGCTGACCGTGGCATCAACCATCATTGGCTGCCACCTGGGGTGCTGTTCGAGGAGTGCGGGCCGGGCACCCCCCAAGCGCAGTGGGCCGCCGATGTGGCCTGGGTTGGCTCGTCCCGCGGATATCACCGCGAGTGGCCCCGCCGCCCACAACTAGTAGCAGCGTTGGAACAGTCGTACGCCGGTCGGCTGACGCGTGCCGGCGACGGGGTAACAGTCCGAGAGTGGCAACTAAACGATCTGTACGCGTCGACGAAAGTGTCGGCGGGCGATTCGCTGGCCCCGAAACGCGAAGCGAGCCGCTACTGGTCGGATCGTGTCCCCGAAGCGGCGGGACGCGGGTCGGTGCTCGTCCACCCGACGATCGACGCAGCCGTCGACCTGTTCGGAGATTCGGTGGTGTGGTGCGGATGGGATATCGGCGACCAGCTCGCGGCGATCGACGACGTGTTGACGTGGACGCCAACGAAACGGGCCGCGCACATCGCCGCCGCTGTCGCCCACGTGCAAGCGGAGCACACGTACCGGAACCGGTGCAGGACGATGCTCCACACGATCGGCCTGTAAATGTTGGGTGTGTTGTGCCGCGTCGACTCGTCGGGTCTCGCCGTCCAAACACAGTTGATGGTCGACCTGCTGAACCCTGACGTTGTCGTGTTCGTCGATATGGGGTCGGCGAACCGGGGACCCGTCCACCGGCTGAACCATCCGAACAGTATGTGGGCGCCCGGCCAGAACTCGGCGCTGACAGGGCAGACGGTCGCCCGGTTCTTACGTGATTGCGACACGGTGTGGACAGCCGAGTCGGTGTATTGGACTTCGTTGCCTCGCCGTCTGCGCCGCACCCGCATATGTGTGACCGCGAACCCGGAGCTGTGGCGGCCGTCGGGCGAAGCGAACGTCGACGCAGTGTTCCCGACGGTGTGGCACGCCGACGGTCCGGTTGTGCCGCATCCGTTCCCGGCAGGGCGGCCCAACTTTGATCGGGTCGCCGCCGGGAACCTGGCCCGGCAAGGTCCGGCTCGTAGGGTGCTGCATGTCGCGGCGCCGGCCATGCTGGACCGCAACGGCACCGACCCTTTGTTGGCGGCGCTCAGGTTGTATCGGGGGCCGCCGTTTACGTTGGTGGTGGCCGGGGCAGGGCTACCGTCCACGTTCGACGTGCCCCGCCGTGTGGGGGATGTGACGGTGGAACGGTTGGCGCCGGTCGTTGACCATGCCGACATGTATGTGGACGCCGATCTGTATGTGGGTCCGCGTCGGTATGCGGGGTTGCATCTCCCGGCCGGTGAGGCGGCGGCGGCGGGAGTGCCGGTGCTCATGTCGGCTGTCAGCCCGCAGAACAGTTGGGGTGGGGTGGACGCTTCGATCGTGTGTGGCCGCGGCGAGTTCCATGCGATGCGCGGGGGCCGGTTTCGGGTGGCCGTCCCGGACCCGGCGTCGATCGCTGCACGGTTGGCTGCGTACACGTCTGATGATGGGTCGTGTCGTGAGGGGTGGCAGCGTGCGGCGTCGTTGTGGGCGTTCCGTGGCGGCTGGGACCATGTGGCGCCGTCGTGGAACCACTGGCTACGCCGACCGTAGGTGCTACGGTAGGCGGTATGTCAACGACGAGTGTTTCTGGTCCGTCCGCCGACGAGCTTGCCCAGGTGGCGTTGCGGTCCATTCCTGCGCTGCTCGACAAGCACGGCTGGTGCCAGGGCTTCGACCATGACGAGGAGGGCGCGGCGTGTTTGCGTGGCGCCATCGTGGACGTAACCCCGGCCGGTGAGGTGCGGGCGTACGTGTGGGACCGCCTGACCTGCCAGGTCGGCAACATCGTGGACTGGAACGACACGACTGGCCGCACCGTCGACGAGGTGCAGGCGGCATGTGTCGCCGCCGCAGCCGACCTCCGCCCACGTGCCGACCTGCGCCACGCCGACCTTGGGGACGCCTACCTGGCAGGCGTCGACCTGCGGGGCGTCGACCTTGGGGACGCCTACCTGGCAGGCGTCGACCTGCGGGGCGCCAACCTGGCAGGCGTCGACCTCCGAGGCGCCAACCTCGTGGACGCCGACCTGTGGGGCGCCGAACTGGCAGGCGTCGACCTGCGGGGCGCCAACCTGGCGGGCGTTGTTGGGCTGACCGCCGCCCAGCTCGCCGCCGCTCTCAACGTCGACAAGGCGCACAACGTGCCCACGTTCGCCGCCGTCTGATGGCACCGCCACCGCCAGCACGCCCGATGCGCCCCCAACGCATCGAAGCGCTCCGAGCCGCCGCCAAAGTCCACGAAGGCCGCGTGTCAAGCAGCCCGACCGAAGCAACACACGAACGCGCCGCCGTCCTCGCGACCGCCGCAACGTTCGAAGCATGGCTCACCGAACAGTGACCGACACCTACGGCGCCGAATACAAGCAGCGTGTCCTCCACGACGGCCGTGTCGACCCGGAAACAGTGCGGGCGCATCTCGCTCTCCTCCACGAGTCGGGGGTGCCGTTGACACGTGTCGCCGAACTGGCAGGCGTCGATTACTCCGGGTTGCATCGGCTCTACAGCCGTGGCGTGTCCCGCATCACGAGACGTGTCGCCCACGCTGTTCTCGCTGTGGGACCCGACGACGCCATCGACACCGGACGGGTGCCGTTCGCCCGGCTCGAAGCGGCCACCCGACGTTTAGAGGCAAAGGGGTGGACTCGACACCAGATCGCGGTGGCTGTCGGATGGCGGCATTTCCCGTCGGTTTCGCAGCGCGGGGCGAAGCGTGTCACTTTGCGCACATTGAGACTGGTCACGTCTCTCGAGAGCCAGCCGGCGAAAGCGTACGGCCGCACAGTCGTCGACAGGACCGAAGCGGACGCCCAACGCGAACGCGACATGCAACGCAAACGCACATGGCGTGAGGAGACTGGTGTGGCCCGAATCGTCGCAGCACCCGAACCGGGACGGTGGCGTCGACGATCGGCGTGCCGGGACCGTGACCTGACATGGCTGTTCTTCTCGACAAAGATGTGGGATGTGCGCCGAGCGAAAACGATTTGCGAAAGTTGCCCGGTGCGGGCCGAGTGTTTGGAGTGGGTGCTCGCCCAACGAACCGTCGACGATTTCTACGGCACCTGCGCCGGGACCTCCGAACCGGAACGTGTCGAGCTGCGCAAACGGCGGACAGCATGATCGAACGGGAATGCGAGGCGTGTGGCGCCTACTGCACAGGCGACGTATGCGAATGCGATTGGGACACATGCCCCGACGTGTTCGCCACCATTAAGGACGGTGAACATGAACATGGCGAAGGTGAAGGGGTCAGCTAGCCATGTGTGGGCCGAGTGCCCGTGCGGCAAAATCGTTCAGCGGGCCACGTTCAGACTTGGCACGACACCCGACACACGATGCCAAGAATGCATGCCGCCCCGAGGAACGGACCGGTGCGGCGAACAGGTCCGCAGCCCGGCGTGGCGTGGCACCCGACGATGTGTGCTGACCCGCCGCCACAAAGGACGATGCGAATGATCGACCTGGTGGCCACCGAACCGCATTACGCCGCCCATCTGCTCCCCGTCGCCGAAGCGTTGGGTTCCGACCTGGGAACGTTCCATCTGCCCGGACCGAAAGTCGCGGCCCTGGTCGACTATCCGAACCGGTCGACGAACATCCCCGACCGGCACACCGCCCGTCCGTTGCTCGCCGCCGACTATGGGACCATCCAACAGCATCGGTATCGGCCGGTGGTTCTGGCTGAGCACGGCGCAGGCCAGCAGTACCGGTCGCCGAACCCCGCCTATGCGGGCGGTCTGAACCGTGACCATGTGGCCCTGTTCTTGTGTCCGAACGAACACGTCGCCGCCGCGAATCGGCGCACATATCCGGGGACGCCGAGTGTCACTGTCGGTGTTCCGTTGCTCGACGCCCACGCGTATCGGGTGCGGACAGGGTCGACGGTCGTGTTGACGTGGCATTGGGATAACACGATGTGGCCTGAGTCTCGGAGCGCGTTCGACCATTACAAGGGCGGGCTGGGGGATGTGGTGGGCGAGTTGAGGGCTGATGGGTGGACGGTGTTGGGGCATGCCCATCCGCGTGCGTGGGCCAAGCCTCCTAGTGTGGGCGGATGGTATGAGGCGTGGGGGGTGGAGCCTGTGTTCGAGTTTGGTGAGGTGTTGCGTCGGGCTGATGTGTTGGTGTGCGATCAGTCGTCTGCCGCGTTTTTGTCGGCTGCTGTGGGGGTGCGGCAGGTGGTGCTGGACGCCCCGTGGTATGCGGGCGGGTATGCGGCTGGTTTGTTTCCCCGGTTTTCGGTGCCGTTGGGTGTGCGGGTGTCTGGTCCGGGTGGGGTGCGGGATGCTGTTGGTGGGGCGTGGTGTCCGGATGTGTCTGAGGTGGTGCCGTGGGTGGGTGGGTGTGGTGGCCGTGCAGCTGCCGCGATTCGGGCGGTGTTCGCGTGAGACGCAAACCCCGCTACCAGCGCGGAACACGCGAACGCGACCGCCGCAAAGCCAACCCCGAACATCCACTATCCGCCTACGACACAGGCACCGCCCACTGCCCCACCACCAAACGCCAATACGTCACCAAAGCCAAGGCACGCGACACACTCGGCAAAATGGCCCGCAAAAACGGGACAGGCATGGGAGGCCAAAACCGGCTCAACGTCTACAAATGTGCGGAGTGCGGCTGGTTCCACATCGGGCACCGTCCGACTCCCAGACCGTAACGTCGTAGCCGAGTGCTACGGTCAGTGTTGCCCCAGCACCCCTCGTGCCCCGTCCGCTCCCCAGCCGGACGGGGCACGAGCGCGTAACCTGACGGTGTGGCCGACGTGTCCCAACTGATCGCCCAGCTCGAAGCCTCCGCCGCCGACGCGTTCGTGTCGGCGCAAGACGCACTCATCGACGTGCTCGTCGCGGCGGCGCCCCGCAAAACGGGGGTCCTCCAAGAATCGTTTCGTGCGACAATCGGCAGCGGAGGGACGATCATCACGGGAACGGTCGTCAACAACGCCGACTACGCGTCGTATGTTGACGAGGGCACCCCACCCCACGAAATCGAAGGCAACCCGCTCCTCGCGTTCGAAGCGTTCGGGATGACCGTCATCGTCAGGTCGGTGCAGCATCCCGGAACGGACCCGGACCCGTTCTGGACGGACAACATGACCGACGCCCAATGGAGTCTGCTGCTTCAAGAAGCCTTCGACGCGTCAACGTTCTAACCGGCGGAACCTGCATGCTACGGTAGGCGGCTGTGACCACGTTCGTAGGCGACCTCGCCGAGTCTCTGTTGGCGTCGTCGGTGGCTGTTCTCGGCGGCGACGCCCCGACCCGCCGTGTCGTGTCGTGGACAGACGAGTCGGTCACCGCCGCCGACTGTGAGCAAATAATGGTGTCGCTTGGCCGTCTCGCCCGATCGAACTTGACGGCGGGCCGCGGGTCGTCGGTGCCATCCCAACCTCGGGCGCAGCCGTCGCTGCCGGTCGCCGTGTTCCGCGTCCGACTCGATCTGGTCTGCTGGCCGACCCTCACCGCCGAAGGCAACGACCCGACAGCGGCAACGGTCACCGCCGCCGCCTACGAAGCGCTGACCAAAGCGGGGACTCTCTGGTTGGGGATCTCCGAACAGGCGACGTCGGGTGCCCTGTTCGCCGACGTAGCCGACCTGGGCGAAGGGTGCCCACGTGCCGAGGTCACCCAATGGACCTCGACGCCGCCGCAGGGCCGCACCATCTCATCCGTGTTCGACGTGTCCGCCACGATCGTCCGACTGCCCTAAGGGACCCGCATGCCAGCAGAAGAAACCGAGTCGAGCATCGTCGATTACAGGCCCGACGGGACCGTCCGCGTCATGCTGTCGGGGAAGGCCGTCAAGTTGCGTCGGCCGACCGTCGGCGACGTGTGGCGATTCCAGGAAGGGCTGACCGACACGTTCGACGAGTGGCAAGACCTCCAAGACTGCCACCGTGACACGGTCCGCGAGGCTGCCGCTGCTGTCGGTGTCGACATGGACCCCGACCCGCTGGTCGACGCTGTCGGAAAGGTGCTCGGCGGTTGGGCGGTCCTCGCCGCCGAAATGGGCGACGAGCAGGCCGACGAACGCTCCGCGCTGCTCGGCGGTTGGGTCGCCGAAATCGCCGACAGCGACCCGCAAGAGGGAGACCCGCCACCGAAAGAGTGGCGTAAGACGCTACGCGAGCTGAACCGGGCGAACAACCGGCAGGCAATGGGCCTCTGGTTCGGGTTGAACCGTCAGGTGTTCGACGCTCTGTCGACGACGACTCTCCCCGACGACGACGAAGAGCTCGACCCGGCGTTGGGGTCTCAGTCGTTGGTGGTGGCGTTGCTCCGCCATTGGCAGACGGTCCCTTTGCCCTCTGGTCGCTGACCTCCGATGGTGGGGGGCCGAGCGACCGGCCGTGGTTGCCGAAGCCGTTGGATCTGTTCGATCCGGTGTTCCGGGCGATGGGCATGTTGGGCTGGTCTGCGGGCGAGGTGATGGTGATGGATGTGTGGATGGTGGCGTCGTGGCTCGGGTTGGGCCACGACGGCACCAAACACGATCCGGTGATCCGCGGGCAGCGGGGGTTGGTGTTGCCGAAAGACGCCGGCGACCCGCAAGCCGACCCGCAAGCCGCCGCCGATCATGTCAACTCGTTGTCGGGCGACGATCGCCGCGCCGCGTACAGGCAGGCGGCAGACCAGACGTGACCGGGGGCCCGTGGTACGTTTCGGGGGTCGGCCCACGCCCGCCGACCAGGGGAGCACGGCTCCTCTGTTCCACCCGGCCGGGGCCGGTCCGTGGTCCCTTCGGACCGTGCCCCGGCTGCGGTCCCGGTCACAGCCCGTCGAGGGCGTATGCTCGGACTGTGACCTGCGCCCGGATGAGCTGCTGACGTGGCGACTCTCCAAGCCGATCTGGTCCTCGATCTGTCGCAGGCACAATCCGAAATCGAGCAGTTGGCGTCGGATATTGATGCGGCCACTCAGAACGTTGAGGTGACTGTTGATGTTGCGGCGGCTACCGATCAGGTTCAGGCTGACATCGAGTCGTTGGAGGCGTCGCCGATCGACGTGGATGTCGCCGCGAACGTCGACGAAGCCCAAGCCGAAATCGACGGGTTGGAAGCCGAACCGGTCGAGATTCCTGTGGAGGTGCCCGGGCTCGCTGACGCCGAGCAGGAACTGGGAGGGCTAGAGGACTCGTTGACCGGTGTTCAGGGGGCGCTCGCCGGGTTGGGGGGACTCGCAGCAGGCGGGGTGCTCGGCTCGGTCATCTCGGAGTTCGGTGAAGCGGAACGGGTTGGGGCTATCGCCGGTCAGGTGTTCTCGAACGTCGGCGCCGAGGTGGGCGTCACCGCCGAAGGTGTGCAGGCACTGGCGTTGTCAGTGCAGGAATATTCGGGGTTCTCGGATGAGGCGGTCACTCAGGCGGCGCAGGTCGTCGCGTCGTTCCAGAACATCACCAACTCGGCCGACGGGACGACCTCAACGTTCAATGACACTGTTCGGATATCCGCCGATCTTGCTGTCGCGATGGGCCAAGAAATCCCCGGCGCCGCCCGACTGTTGGGCCGTGCGTTGGCGGACCCCGAACGGGCGGCCGACCGTCTGCGGCGTGCCGGGATCGTCCTCAACGACCAGCAGCAGGCGTCGATCGCGTCGTTCGTCGCCCTTGGCGACACAGCATCAGCGCAAGGTGTCATCTTGGACGCTGTCGAAGCAAAATATGGGGGTGTCGCCGAGGCGGCAGGCGGGACGCTCACAGGTGGCGTGGACCGTGCCCGCGAAGCGTTCGGGAACATCATCGAAGTGATAGGTGGTAGCGGCGCGTCGTTCCTCGAACCGCTCATCGCAGGTGTCGCCTCGCTCGCCGAAGGATTCACGGCGCTTGATCCTGGCGTCCAGGCGGCGATCGGTGGCCTTGTCGCTTTGACGTTGGCTGGGGCGACTGCTGCCGGGTCGGCGGTCGCGTTGAAGGCCGCCGTCGGGTCGGAGCTGGTGGCGTCGTTGAAGGCTGCGGCGGTCGAGTTGCGGGCGTTGGCTGCGTCGTCGCAACTGTTCGCCTTGGCGTCGAACCCGGTGGTTGCTGTCGTAGCGTTCGCGGCGATCGGTGCTGGCATCCTCATAGCTTCGGGCCAAGCCGACGAGTTGAAGGCGTCGCTTGTCGGGTTGGGTGGTTCGCTGTCGACGTTGTCGAAGCCGGTCATCCCGGCGTTGGTGGCTGCGTTCGACGGGTTGAACGTGGCGCTCGCCGCGTCGACAGGTGCCGCTGACGCGGTGGCGTCGTTGACCGACGAACTTGCCGGCATTGTGGAGGTTGTGCCTGGGATCGAAGACGGGTCAGGTGTGGTGCAAGGGTTCTTCGAGCTTGCCACCAAGGCTGCGTTGGCGAGCATCCCAGGGTTGGGTAGCGCCCTTCAACTGTTGGACGCGGTCGGCGACCTGACCGGTTTAGGCAACGACCCGGCCAAGGGGATCAGCGACATTGCTGACGCGTCGCTGAAACTGGACCCCGAAGTGATTGCCGCTGAGGACGCTGCGTTGGCTGCGCTCGCCGCGACGTTGCCGACCGTCGCTTCCGGGTTCGACGATTTGCAAAACGCTGACCCTGCGGCGCTCGACGAGTTCTTCGGCACTGTCAACGCTGCGTCTGACCCGGCTGTCCTCTCCTCGAATCTGCAAGCACAAGCGGACGCGCTCAACGCGTTCAGCGCGAACTTGTCGATCGTCGCCGACCAAGGACCGGCCGACCTCGCCGCGAACTTGCAGGCGCTCGGCCCGGAAGCGGCGACACTGACCGCCGAGATCGCTGCGGCGTTGGAATCGGGGGACCTGACCGAAGCGGCACGACTGTCCGGCGCGATCTCCAACTTGGAGGACGCAAAAAACCGGTTCACCGGGTTGGGTTCCGAGGCCGGTCAAGGGTTCTCCGATTCGGCTCAGGCGACCATCGACACGGGCGGCCAGGCGATCGCTGCTGCGTCGGACGCCGTGGGCAGCAACGCCGCTGCGGGTCTCGCCGCCGGGTTCGGTGTGGCAGCCACACTGTTGGGCGCGGCGATGGGGTTGGCTACTGCGCAGGTTGCTGTGTCCGGTGTGACTGTCGCGGCGACGGCGGGCACAGTGGGCCGCAACGCTGGCAACGCACTCTCCCAAGGGTTTCTCCAAACAGCTCCGGGGCTCGTCTCTGTTGCCATGTCGGTTGTGTCGATCCGTATCAGCTCGGCGTCGTTTGGGGTTGCGTCGTCGGCGCGCAGCGCTGGCCGTGGGATCGGCTCGGCGCTCGGAGCGGGAATCAAGGCGGGGATCGACGAGTCGGTCGGGAACATCGCCCAGGCAGCCCGAGACGCTGTGAACGCTGCGGAAGCAGCAGCGAAAGCCGCACAGGACATCCGGTCCCCGTCTCGTGTGTGGATGGAGATGGGCGAGAACATGGGCGCCGGTCTGGCTATCGGGTTGAGCCGGTCGTCCGCTCAGGTGATCGCCGCTGCGGAAGCTGTGACGTTCTCGGCGGCGAACGTCGCGAGCGTGTCGACGATGGGCGGCGGCACCAACCTGGGTGGTGTTGTCGTGAACCAGACGATCAACGGCGACCCCGGCGATTGGCGGGCCACGAAACGCGCTGCTCGAGACGGCATCGTCGACGGGATCGCCAAGTCCAGGTCCGCTATCAACTTCGACGTGGGACGCTGACTGACAATGGCTGCACAGTGGAACCCGAACCAGTCCGGCACGATCGGCCTCGAATGGTTCCCGACGCAGGTGGGCGGCACAGCACTGACGCCTGGCCGTGGGGTGGGGATAACGGTCCCGTCGACGGCCACCGAAACGATCGAAAACGTGTACGTCGGGTTCGACAGCATCGCGACGGCGGGCCTGTTCTGTTTGGACGTGTTCACCGCCGGCAACGAAATCCCGGCGGCTGTGACAACGGAAACGTTCGTCCCGAACTCCGATCTGGTCAACACGGCGTCTCTGTGGCAGAACCCGGTTCCGAACGCCGTCAACCTGTTTGCGTACATCGACAACGGGTCGGTGTCGGCGTCGTCGTACATCACCTATGCGGGGTCGTATACGGCGTCGGGGACGTACGCGGCAGGGTTCGGGACGGTGGCGTGGCCTGCGAACCGTCGGGTGTTGTCGATCACGTTCAGTTTTGTGGGGTCGGTGGCCTCGTCGACTCCGGGCCGTTTGCAGGTCATTTACCGTGCCGGTGGTGTGTCGTATCCGATGGGGACGGTGACGCTCACCGATTCCGACAACCTGTTCCAGTTTGTGCTGGGGGAGCTGAATCCGGCTACGTCGAGGCCGTGGACTGAGGCGGAGGTGGAGGCGTTTGACACGTCGGCGGGGTTCGGGTGGCAGGCCCTGTCGGGGAAGACAACTCAGATGCGTATTTTTGATGCGTCGATGGCGGTGGCGTGGGTGCCCGAGAACCGGTTGGCGGTCGGCGTCGAAAACTTGGGGACGTTCGCTGCGGCCGACGGTCCGGTTTGGGAGACGTTCGATTTGACGGCCCCGAACACGGGTGTCGCGAACTGGGCGAAGGCGGCGAGCGTCGACTATCTGTTCGTGGTGCGGCCGTTGGCGCCGGGGTCGGTGTCGGGTGGGGCGGCCGGGCAGGGCAGTGTGCGGACGTTTGATTCGGGGTTGGCGTTGCCGACGGGGTCGGTGGGGTATCGGCCGTTGTTGGCGCCGACGGGTGCGGTGGTGTCGCCTGGTGCGGTTGAGACGTTTGGGATGTCGTTGGCGTTGGACGTGAACGCGTCGGCAACAGACTCGGCCGACGGCCAGCCGTACATTCAGGCAATCGGAGTAGCCGGGGGGCCACAGCTCGTCAACGGTGCCGCCGCCGGAACGTACACGTTGATGCGTGCCGCGCTGGTCGCCGAAGACGGCCAGACGGCCGACGACGACATCAGTTGGAGCATCGTCGGCCCCGGTCCCGGCACCATCGATTCGGGTGTCGTCACCTTCGCCGAGGTGCTGGCAGGCGTCCCGCTGGCGCGCACCGTTGACCCCGTCTTTCTCGCAGCGTTCGCCGGCCAGGGATATCTGGTCGACATAACGATCAACGCCACGTTGGCGGCTGCCACCACATACCAGGTTGTGTGGGGGGCGTCGGACTCTGTGGCCGCCTTCACCCTTACCACCAGGGACGCCTTCACCGCCGACCGTGGCAACCCTGCCACCTACGGCGGCACGACCCTGAACTACGACGCGGAAGCCCCCGACGACCAGCCGGTCACCCTTTCCACGGTCCCCGACCAGCCCACCTCGTTCTCGTTCTCGTACGACTGGTACGACACCGACAACCAAGGCTGCAACCCCGAACAGATCCCCTACTGGACGCTCGAATGGGAACCCACCACCCTCGGCGCAACGTTCAGCTACTACCAGATCGACCGGCAAATCGACGGCGGCGCATGGGAAACGATCGGCCACATCACCACCGAAGCCGCCGTCCAATACCAGGACAAAGAGGCGCCGTTCTGCCGGCCCGTCACCTACCGCATCCGAGTGGTCCGAGCAGGCGACCTCATCCCGTCCGTCTGGACGACCACCATCGACCAGACGCTCCCCACCCCCGACTGCGTCTACTACCTCTCGTCGAACCTTCTCGACGTGCAACTGGCGTACAACGCCGGGGACCGCACCGTCTGGCAGTTCCCGTCGTCGGACGAAGTCCAGATTGCTCCGAGAGCGGGCGGCGACTACCAGCAGGCGCTTGTCCACTCCGAGTGGCGCGGCGACGTGTTCGACTTGGATCTGACAGTGTGGGCGCCCGCCAACCGTGCGGCCACACCAGGTCCCGGCGAGGACCGGTGGACGTTCGACCCGCTCATCGCTCTGACCCGAGCGGCTGTCCCGTACATCTGTGTGCGCGACCGCACCGGCCGCCGCTGGTACGCGAACGTCAACGTCGAGGAGGGAACGGCGAACAACGAAGGGGTTGTCCCTGTTGATGTGGCGTCCGCGGTGGTCGCCGAGATCACTGCTACGCCTGCGGTGGTCGACGTGTCCGTCGACTCTGACGTGCTCCTCCTCGATCTGTTCAACCGGGCGAACACGGCCAACATTGACGGGTCGCTCCCGAACGTCGGTCCCGCGTGGGACACCCTCAACTTTACGGGCGGCACCATCGGCATTTTGGCCGGTCGGGCGTACACGTCGGTCGCCGACGCCGCCGCGAACTTGGCGTTCGCAACCGGGTTGGCGTTGGCCGACGGATGGTTGGAGACGACGTACACGTACGACCCGCTGTCTGTCGGCGCGGAGACGGTTGGGCCGCTGGTCTGGCGGCTGAACACGGCGACGTTCGACGGCTACCAGGTGCTCGTCGGCAACGACGCAGGCGTCAACAGGCTCAAGGTGGTCCGCCTCGACGGTGGCGTCCCGGCCGTCTACTACGACGAGCCGGTCCCGTTCGTGGCCGGGCAAACCGTCCGGTTCCGCGTCGACTATTTGGGGTCATACGCACGGGTCACTCTTGACGGGGTGACTCTTGTCGAGATCATCGACGACGCGTTCAACACGAACACGACTGTCGGGTTCGCGTTGAACGCCGCCGCCAACTTCTTGGGCAGCATCGAAGCGGGCGGCTGGCCGGACGGCACAACGATCCTCGACGTGGAAACGGCGGCGGCTGTCTGGTTCGACGCCCGCAACGTCGACAACGGATGGGTGGCCGCCGACGGCTGGCCGAACTTGGGCACTCTCGGCGCCGCCCAGAACGCTGCCACCGCGGTAGGCGGCGGCAACAACCTCACTCCGACGTTCGTGAAGGCTGGCGACACGGCCAACGGTGCCACCGGCCCAGGGTTCAACGCCACCGACCTAGCCCCGATCGGGTCCGCGGCCCGCAGCTTCACGGTCCCATACCATCTAGTGCAGACGATCCCCGAGTTTTCGGGTGGCCGTACCGTCACCTTCTACGGCACCCCCACCGTCGTCGACCCCGTCGGCAACAAGTGGGGGTGGACATACGACCTCAACGATCTTCCCACCTCAGAAAACGGGTGGGTTGTTGAGAATGTGCCGGTGGACGGGCCGCCGACCGGGCCGGTCATCACCGCCGCCGCGTCGCCGGGCCCAACGTTCGTCGGGGCGTCGTACAACAACATGATCTACGGGCCGCAAGTGTGGACGTTCGTCGCCGACCGGGCCGGGCAAACGTGGCAGACGTGGCGGAACGGGTCGCTTCTCCACACCACCGACATGTCAGCGTTGGGCGATTCTGACTCGGCGGCCGCGATGCTGCTCGGCCGGAACTATCTGTTCAAAGCGGTCCAGATTCATGAGACGGCGCTGACCGGCGCCGAAGTGGTGGCGTTGCACGAGTCGCTGCTTTCGGGTCCCGAGTTCCCGGTACCGGAACCGTCGTACACGCCCACCCTGTTCGATGGGTGACCCGCAGACGTTCGCTGCTGTCCGCTGGGATGTCCTCGACGGCGACAACCAGACGGTTGGCACTGTTGTCCCCGCCGACTCGGGGACGTTCTCGTCGAAAGAGGGTGTCCGCCAGGTGCGGGGGATGCGACTGTTTCCCGGTTCGGGGTTCGACCCGTACGCCTCCCGTCTCCGTCCGACGTGGGTGGAGGGCGGCGTCGACACACCGTTGGGGATCTTCGTCGCTGTCGCCGGGAACGACGAATGGGTCCGCTATCAGAACCCGTCGGGGCCGACAGTCGGCTACGTCGAAACGTGGGATCTCCAAGATTTGACTGCACGGCTCGACGTGCCGCTCCTCGCGTCTGTCGGGCTGGCGCAAGGTGCGACGGTTTCCGATCTGATCGTCGAGCTGCTCGAGGCGGCAGGCATCGTCGATCATGAGGTGACGTTCTTTCCGGTCGGGGTTGTCGAACCGGCGACGTGGGAACAGGGCCGAGACACGACGTTGGGAGCGGTCGCCGATCTGGTTGACACGGTCGGCGGACGGTTCTTTTTCGACGCTGACGGTGTCGCAATCGCGGAGGCGACCCCGGCACCCGGCGACCTGTCCGTCGACCGTGTGTACGACACGGACGGCACGATCTTGGAGGCGCCCGTGTACGGCCGCGACCCGTTCGCGGCGAACCGGTGGGAACGGGTCGGCGGCACCGACGTGGCCCCGATCGTCGGCACCTACGACCTGCCCGCCGACGCGGCGAACTCGTACGCGAACCGTGGGTTCGTGGTGTTGGATCGCCGCGACACCGTTGCGACCGACTCGGCGACCGCTACCGCTGCCGCTCAGGCTGCCGCCGTCGACGCTGTCGGGTCGGCTGACACCGTCGACTTTTCGACGGTTGTCGAACCGGCGACGGGGGCGTGGGAATGCGTGTCGGTGGACGGGGTGCTGTACGTCGAGTCGTCGTGGGCATACGATTTGCGGGGCGACAGTCAGCAAACCCACACAGCGGGCCGGGTGTTCGTGCCGTGAACCGTGACAGCGTGTCGACGTTGACAGCCGCCATTTTGCGTCGGGTGCAGTCGTCGGGGATGATCCCCACCATCCGGACCGGTGAAACGGTGCTGTCGGGCACCACGCCCACTGTGCAACTGGCGGGCGACCCGTCGACCCGTCAGGCGCAAGCGTTGGGCGACCCTGCCGCGGTCGGCGAAACAGTGTGGGTGATGGTGTGGCGGAGCACAGCGCTCGTGTTGGGCCGGGCGGGCGGCACACGCCTCTACGGATACGCGACGGCGACCGCCAACCAAACCGGTATCACCACACAGACAGCGCTCACCGATCTGACCGTCGACGTGGTCGTCACGCAACCCAACCGGGTGTTGCACATCGTCGGCCAGGTACAGGCGCTGGCAACAACGTCGGCCGACATTGTGATCGGGTCGGTGCAACAGGACGGCGTCGACGTGGGCCGGTACGGCCGGTTCCGCGCCGCCGCCGACAGCGACTCGCAGCTCCTGTCGGGGTATGCGCGGGTGGAAGGATTGGACCCTGGCGGGTACACGTTCCGGCTGACGTTGCAGCGGACGGGTGGCGGGACGGTCACAGCGTCGAACGCGACGACGCCGGGACTGATCGACGTGGTCGACGCAGGTCCGGTCGTGGTGTGATCTTCTCGGTTACCGTGGCCCGCATGGCTGACATGCCGTCGTCTCGGCTGGTGCTCCGAGGGTGGCCGCTCACCCTCGCCGCGTTCTACGCCATGTTCGCGTGGGGCGGCCCGCCACTGTTCCTGTTCGGCGTCGACACGGCGTGGGCGGCGCAGGCCCTGTTCGCCGTCGGGGCGTTGGCCGCGGCGGCCACCGCTGCTGTGCCGACACGGCAGGTTCGCACCGCCGCTCTCGGGCTGGTTCTCGCGCCGGTCCTGTTCCGTGCCGTGACCCTCGCTCTCGGTGAGGCGCCGTCCGCCACCGGGGTGGGCGGCCCCGTCGCCACAGGCGCCTACGTGACAATCTTCGCTGCGATCGCGTGCATCCATCTGCTGACCGTCCCGCTGGTGGAAGACCGGGACAGGTGACCCCCGACGAGGTGCAGCAGGCCGTCCAAGGTGTCCTCGCCATCGGCACCACGATGGGCGGCGTCTGGTTCGTCCTGCGCATGGTCATCGGCTTTCAGCGCGACTTCTCGGACCGGTACACGTCGCGGATCGCCGACCAGGATGTTCGCATCGCCGCCCTCGAGGCGAAGGTGGAGCGGGCCGAGGCGAAGGCCGATGCGGCTGAGCGGGCTGTCCGCGAGTGCGAAGCCCGAGAGCATCTGCTGGTCGGCCGTCTCGCCGAGGCGGGCGTCTGGCGGCCCGGCCCCGACGTGCCCGACGCCGACTAGGTGAGTCGGCGGAACACTGTCGACCGCGACAGCCCCGTCACCGAGGCCGCCAGCTCGGCGCCGCCACCGGCGTCGACCCACTCTCGGAGCAGGTCGGCTTGCACTGCTCGGGCGGCCCGCTCCGCTTCGACCGCCGCTTCCCATGTTGCGAGCCACTCGTCCTGGTCGGCGACGCGAGAACGCCCCGCCGAGATGGCGGGACGCTCCTGGCCTGCCGTGTCGGTCACGGCCGCCCGTCGCCCTCGACGTAGACGCAAGTGGCGCCGAGCCAGCCGAACTGGCCTGCGTAGATCACATCGCCATCGTCGTCGATGAGGATGATTCCGCCCTGGGCGTCGGCGGCGTCCGACGCTGCGATCTGCTCGGCGGTGGCTTCCCCGATGACCTCGCCGGTGTCGACGTGCAGCAGGTTGCGGGTGGTGTTGGTGTCGTGCTCGGTGTTCGTCATGTAGATAGAGTCGCACATCTGACACTCGTGTGTCAAGGGTGAGACTCGGGAATCTGGCTAGCTGCGTCGGCAACCGATCTCACATTGACCCCTACCCAACCCCGTACGTACGTGCTACGGTCGGCGTGTGGTTCGCATGGGGCGAACCGAACGAAGGGACCCAAGCATGGACGAGAACACACGCGACGAAGCCACCAACGCCCTCGCCGCAGCGATGGACAGCCGGTCCGACATCGACACCGGCATCGCCGAGTACGCCGACGCTGTCGTCGCCGCGCTGCTGGCAGGCAAGATCCCCGGCTTCCTGGCCTCGGGTCCTGTCGTCGCCGTGTGCGACGAGCTGGACGCACACGGACGGATGGTCGCCGACGGCGACGACATGTGGCACAAGGGTTACACGGCGGCGGCGTGGTCGTGGGCCAACCGGCTCCGCGCGGCGATCGAGACGGCGGCGTGAACCTGCCTCTCGCACCCGTCGAAGAACTGTTGGCGGCTCGGTGTGGTCGCCGGGCCACCACCGACGAAGTGGCCGAGGCGTGCTCGTGTTCGGCCCGGTCGATCATCCGCCGGCGAACGGCCGGGGTGACTGTGTGGGAAGCGGACCGGATCGCTGTGTCGTGGGGGATGCACCCGGTCAACGTGTGGGGCCAGGCGTGGGTCGACGCGCTGGTCGCAGCATGAACGCCACCGTCACCGAAGTGGTGTTGCCCGACGGGCGGACGGTCGTGGCCGGACAGTGGTTCCGTATCGTCGGTGAGCGTGGCGTCTACCGGGCGCACGAGCCGTCGGGGTGCGGTCTGTGGGCGTACGGCGGCGACCGGCATCCGCTTGGGCGGCGCCAGTGGCGGTGCGTGGCACTCAACCGGGTAGGCACGTTCGTTCGGGCAGAGAAGGGGTGCCGCTCGTGAGCTGGGACGCCCGTCTCACCGACGACCGTGGGCACGTGGACGGCGACTGGAACTACACCCACAACTGCAACCCGATGTGCGACGCCGTGCTCGGCAAGCAGGTGGCGGCCACCGCCACCCCGTTTTGGGGCGGGCATTCCTGGTGGGCGCTCCTCGACGGCCTCGACGGCAAGTCTGGTCAGGCGCTGCTCGCCTCGATGGTGGAGTCGCTCGAAGCAGACCCTGAACGCTTTGAAGCCATGAACCCCAAGAACGGCTGGGGCTCCTACGTTGAGCTGGTGGGCGTGCTGCGAGAGATGCGCGACGCCGTCCCCGACTGGCCTACCACGTGGACATGCAGCGGATGAGCGAGCAGGCGTTCTTTCCGCCCGCCGATCTCGGCGAATCGTACGACGAGATGGGCGCCGACGAACTCGCCGACCTTCTCCGACTTGTCCGCTCAACCCGTCAGGCGTGGGGACAGCTCGAAGCGGTCCTCGAATCCGAGCTGGGCCGGAAAGTGCCAGCCGGGCAACACGTCACCGACGCCGGTAAGCCGTACCAGGTGCGGAAGGGTGCCACCTCATACGAGTGGGACTCGGCCGATCTGTGGCGGGCGATCGTGGCACGCGCCGCCGACGAACGCATCGTCGACGCTGAGACCGGCGAATACGAACGGGAAGGCGAGGCGGTCGCCCGTGTCCTCCGCTCGTGTTTGGGGGCCACACCGAACTGGACGACGACAGGTATCAGAGCGTTGGGGTTGGACCCGTCGGACTATCGGACGGCGAGGGGCGGCCGTACGTCGGTGCAGCTCTGACTGTCACACTCTTACCGTACGATGTACGCACACATTGAAAGGGACAACATGATGGACGATATGGACGCCGACACGTTCGGCCAGCTGGTCGAGGACCGGGGCCGCGACGTGCAGGACCGGTTCGCCGACCTTGCCGACGACGGCTACGACTACGCCGACGATGTGGCTTACGAGGGCACCGAGCATCCCGAGGTGGACCAGTGAGCGACACCCCCACCGCTGCTGCGTTGGCTGCGCTGCGTGCCCCGTTCGAGGCGCATCAGATCGGGTCGTTGCCCCGTGGCGGAACCCAACTCGACTTCGTGGGGCATGCGGCGGTCACGGACCGGCTGCTCCAAGTCGACCCGGAGTGGACGTGGGAGCCGTACGCGACGACCGAGCACGGCGCCCCGCTCGTGTTGCACGACGGCAAGCGGCGCACCCTGTGGATCAGGTTGACGGTGTGCGGGGTGACTCGGCCCGGTGTCGGCATCGTCGTCGGCGACAAGGACGAGGTCGAGAAGGAGCTGATCTCCGACGGTATCCGCAACGCTGCGATGCGGTTCGGGGTCGCCCTGGACCTGTGGCACAAGGGCGGCAGTCTGAACGGCGACGGCCCCGAGGTGGGTCCGTCCGGCCAGGAGACGAGCGCAGAGCCGGACTGGGCGGCTCTCGGATGGAAGGACCGTGGCGACCACGACGCTACGAAGGCGGCGGTGAAGGGCGACGCCGGCAATTTGTCGGCCGAGTCGAAGGACGTGTTGCGGGGGTGGGCGTCGGAGACGGGGACGGTGCGTGCGGTGATGTCCGCTGACGATGTGGCCGAGTGGGATCGGCAGGTGTCGGCGCTCGCTGCAGGAGATCGACCCAACCCAACCACCGAGGAGACAGCATGAGCCAAGCCGAAGCCGAAGCCACTGTCCGCAAGATGGAGGGGTACGGCGCCACCATCTACGCCCCCGTCATCGCCCCCGTCATCGCGTGGTGGCGGGAGCACATGCAGCCTGCCGTGCCGCCAGTCCCCTACGGGTGCGAACTGGTGGAGGTAGACGGTGTGCCCGTGTTCCGGAAGCCCGACGACGACGACTACGGGTGGCTCGGGCGCGACGGGGGCCTCTGGCTGGTCGGGCATGTACCGCTCCTCACCACGACCTATGCATTCGGTGGGCGGCGGTACATCGTCCGCCAGTCCGTTCCGTCGGACGTGGACCGGCTCGCTCAAGCGCTCGCCGCCGTGGTCGGGCAGTCGTGGGAGCGCCTATCCAATTCCAACCAGACGTACTACAGAGTGAAGGCCCAGCGGCACTACGACCACGGTGTGCGCTGCCCCGAGATCGCCGAAGATTGACCCTACCCAACCCCGTACGTACGTGCTACGGTCGAGGCATGATGGACAACGACTACGAAACGCAAGCCCGGACCCGCAAAGTCGACCGGCTCGCTGCGTGGATCGTCGCCACCATGACCGCCCAACGGGACCTGTCGCCCGTCGACGCGTACGACGCAGCCGTCCGATTCTGCGACAACGCCAACGCCGCAGCGTGGGAGATGGCAGCGAAAGAAGCGGGCGTCCACGTCCCCTCCGAGCAGACAGTCGGTGTGTTGCGAGCCCGGCTGGCGGTCATGCGAGACGAGTTGGCGAAGCCCGACGACCTGTTCGCCGGTTTGCCGTGAACTTCTGTCCACGTTGCGGGATCAAAGTGGTGGCCGTGTACGAGGTGCGGCGCATGGTGCCCACACGCGTCGAGTTTGGGTGTAACCGGTCGGGGCCGTGGGAGCATGTAGTTGATCGGCCGTGGCCGCGAGGCGAGGCGGTTGTGCAGCCATGCGGGTGTGCGTTGCCGTTGGTTGTGGTGCGACAGCTCGCCTAAAACGTCCGTGGCTGTGTGGCGTGGTACGGTAACGGCTGTGACCGCCGACCTCACCGCCGACCTGCTGGTAGGCGTCGCCGATGTCGCTGAGATCATCGGCCGACCGAAACGGACGCTCGGCGAGTGGCGTGGCCGCGGCCGACAACGCATCCTTCCCGACTCGGAGATCATCGCCGACAAGCGCGGCACCCTCATCTGGCGTGCGTCGCATGTCCTCGGAGTTCTCGCCTACTTCGGCCAGTACGACGGTCCGATCCCCGCCCAGATGCGGCTACCGGATTTGGTGTCGCTCGGCTACATCGAGGAGTTGACGGGGGCGGAACGGCGAACGGTCCACGATTGGACTCGGACTGTCGTCAAGAACGGCAAGTTGATCCGAGAGCAGACGTTGCCTGATCCGTTTGTTCGCGTGTCGGGTTGTCCGTTGTGGGAACGGTCGACGATTTGCACGTGGGCCGCCCAACGCTACGTGGGCCGCCCGGTTGCGACGCCTCAACGCCTAGCCCGACCGTGACCAACCCCAGGAGCACCCCATGAAGATCGTCTTCTCCCGCATCGCCGGCGCCTTGTCGGACCTGCGCGATTTCGCCAGCCGTGAGCCGGCGCTGGTCCGCTACCTGCTGGGTCTGGTGGTGACGGTGGCTGCCCGCTACGGGCTGGCATTGGACGCCGAGGTGGTGT
>Ga0163150_10002503_pt1 | contig 27924 bp, 18 predicted proteins | sample OliLakLV19P2IB_FD_148628 | JGI IMG/M metagenome (GOLD analysis project Ga0163150, IMG submission 148628) | Freshwater microbial mat bacterial communities from Lake Vanda, McMurdo Dry Valleys, Antarctica - Oligotrophic Lake LV.19.P2.IB | ecosystem: Environmental > Aquatic > Freshwater > Lake >...
CCCTTGTCCCGCTTTGCCTACCAAGCCCCCGAGCAGGTTCAAGGGGAACCCTCCAGTACGCGTTCCGATCTGTTTTCGCTGGGAGTCATTCTCTATGAGTTGCTTGCGGGAGAGTTTCTTTTTGAAGGAACCGACCGTGACGAACTCAATCGCCAAATCCAGTCCAGAGAGTTGCCTAAGATCAGTGACGTTCGCCCAGGAATCGGGCCGAGTTGGACCAAGATCCTTCGAGCTCTGCTGGAGAAGGAACCTGCCAATCGCTATCCGTCCGCACAGGCGCTGCTAGAGGATCTTCGGAAACTCAACTACGGCCTCAAGCTGGATCGGCTCAGCTTCCAAACCACACAACCGCCTCTTTCGCGCCGTTCCTTTTTCCGAAGGTTCCTGGGTGAAGTGGAAGAATAACTGACAGCGCCGGCCGCGAACGCTGTTGTCTGGACTGCTAACCATGGTGGTCACTGCACAACGATTCCCTTCAAACCCTGGATTACTGAGCATCACGAATAACGGTGCCACTTCAGCGTGCTCTATCTGATTGCGGCCACAGTCTCTAGAATCGGCTTCCCTTTCCCGCGTTGGGCCGAGGGGAACCAATGTCTGTTTGGACCGTTGTGCAAAGTGGAAGCGCCGTCCCGGCGCTTGAGAAGCGGCGAGACGCCGCTTCCACCATTGAACTACTATCGGAGCATAAAAAGCCGATCAGCGGCGTACAACTCTGTCTTATAATCATGGACACTTCTACTTGCTCTGATTCAATGTGCCTTCAACGCCCGAGGTTGAGTGCCTGCGCCGCTCTTTTGCGCTTGAGTGCAACATCCAAGGTCAGAAAACCGTTCTTGGGTGTTCTCCGGCTGTCATCACTACTTCTAGCAATGGCTGTCGCCCGGGCTGAACAGCTTCCAATCAAACGGTACACAACGGCCGATGGTTTGCCCAATAACTTCATTAACCGCATCGTTCGCGACTCCCGCGGCTATCTTTGGTTTTGCACGGACGAAGGCCTCTCGCGCTTTGACGGATACCGGTTCGTAAACTATTCGACAGAGGCCGGTCTAAACCCGATTGTCAGAGATCTGCTGGAGACGCGCGCGGGAGTGTACTGGGTCGCTTCGGGAGGGGCTTTGTACCGATTCAATCCTCTGGGGCGCCTGCCGAGACCAGCGCCAGGCACAGGCGAGAACTCCGCTAGTTCCGGACGAAGACAAGCAAGCCCGGAACCTCTGTTTGTAGCGTACAGACCCGTCGACATCCAGATCAACAGCATCATTACGCTCTTCGAAGACAGCCGCGGCACCATCTGGTGTGGAACAACTCAGGGACTGTTTAGGGTCGAAGAAGATGCGGGACGACATACGCTTCGCTTGGTCGACTTTGGACAGCCGAGCCAGAGTGAGAGTGACGTCCGGGTTCGGGCCATCGTCGAGGACGGACAGGGAGCGCTTTGGATCGCCGCCATCAGCGGACTTTATCGCCGCTGGACGGATGGCCGTACGGAACGCTATACCATGCAGCATGGACTGCCGGTGAACGAAATCCGCAATCTGCTTCTAACTGTGGATCAGCAGCTCTGGGCGGGCACCATCCATGGCCTCTGTCAAATTGTTCCTGAACCCGGCCCGGACAAGAAGGTAGTCTCCCGTGTTTACACCGAGGAGGATGGCCTAGAGCCATCCAACGTTCGATCGTTGTTCAAAACTTCCAGCGGAAGAGTCTTGGCCGGTGTTTCCGGCTCGTTGCGCGAGCTGACAACTCCAGGATCCAAACCCGGCGAGAGTACTGGCACATTCTCAACTATTCTTCGTGGTTTTCAAGTCGTGGCCATCGAAGAGGATCAAGACCAGAACCTCTGGATCGGCACCGATAGCGGTGCGGTAAAACTTGTGCCCGGCGGGTTCACGACTTACCAGACGGGCGACGGGTTGAGACATCCGGTGATTTTTTCCCTTTTTGCAGATCAGCAGGGCGGACTCTATGCAACCACCCTAGCGAAGGAACTCGTCATCAGCCGGTTTAGTGGCACACGGTTCATTTCGGTCCGGCCCAAGCTGCATGGGGTTCGCTATTTTGGATGGGGCGAAAACCAGCTGACTCTGCAAGATTCGCGAGGAGAATGGTGGGTGCCCACCGGTGAAGGACTGTTTCGCTTTCCCAGAGTGAAGAGCTTCGAACTGCTGGCTCAAACCGAGCCCAAAGCCGTCTACACAAGCCGAAACGGGCTCCCGCTCGACGATGTCTTCCGGCTTTATGAAGATTCGAGCGGCGATCTCTGGATTGCGACGTTCTCGGAAGCGCGCGGTGCCGTCACACGCTGGCAGCGAAGCAGCGAAACGTTCCACACATTTTCCGAAGCGGAAGGGCTGCCAGAAAATCTTCCCAACCCGAACTCAGTTCGTGAGGATGGCCATGGAAACCTGTGGATCGGCTGTAATCGAGGCCTGCTGCTTCGCTTCCGCAACGGACGCTTTGCAGTCTTTGGCGAGAAGCACGGGGTGCCTGGAATCATCGCGGCCATTCACCGGGATCGGCAAGGACGACTTTGGATCGGCAGCACCCTGGGCGGATTGTCCCGGATCGAGGATTCGTCGGCCGAGGTTCCTCGCTTCGTCTCCTACACGACAGCCAACGGGCTTTCCAGCAATCATGTCACCTGTATCACTGAAGATCAGTGGGGACGGATCTATGCCGGCACCGGGCGTGGTGTTGACCGGCTGGACACCCACAACGGCAGGATCAAACACTTGACCACAGCCGAGGGATTGGCGGGTGGTCACCTCCGCGCAGCTTTGCGTGACGGGCAGGGTCACTTGTGGTTCGGTGCCGTCGAAGGATTGTCGCGCTTGGTACCTCAACCGGACATAGCGCGGCAGCCACCGCCCATCCTGATCAGTAGACTCCACATTTCGGGGAGGGATTGGCCCATTTCCGAGCTTGGTCAGGCCGAAGTGTCAAGCATTCAGCTGGGGCCACGCGAGAATCAGGTTCAGATTGACTTTGTCGCACTTGGTTTTGCTCCCGGCGATAAGCTCCTCTACCAGTACCGGCTCGATGGAACCGACCAGAATTGGAACTTGCCAACCGATCAGCGGGCTGTCCACTACGCGAGCCTGCAGCCGGGCTCCTATAGGTTCCAGGTACGGGCGGTGAACTCAGACGGGCTGACAAGCCCTTCACCTGCAACGGTCACCTTTAGCATCCTTCCGCCCCTCTGGCAGCGCTGGTGGTTTCTGGCGTTCACAGCACTCACGGTGGCTGGTTTGGCCCATTGGCTCCACCGCTACCGCGTCGCGCGGTTGCTCGAACTGGAAGCTGTCCGCACCAAAATTGCCACCGACCTGCACGACGACATCGGCTCGAACCTTTCGCAGATCGCCGTCTGGAGTGAGGTTGCCAAACAACGATCAGCGGGCGGGAAGTTCGCCGAACAGAGCGGCGACGGGTTCGATCCGCTCGAACACATTGCCACGACCGCGCGCGACACCAGTTCGGCGATGAGCGACATCGTCTGGGCCATCAACCCGCGCCGCGACCACCTGAGCGACCTTGTCCTGCGCATGCGCCGTTTCGCCGGTGAAGCCTTTGGCGCGCGGGACATCGCCTGGCAGTTCAGCGCTCCGGAGACTGATTTCAACCTTGACGCCCACACGCGCCGCGAACTCTTCCTGATTTTCAAAGAGAGCGCCAACAATGTCCTGCGTCATTCGCTCGCTGGCAGGGTCGACATCACGCTGTCCGTGAACGCAAAGACTCTGCGACTAGCAATCAGAGATGACGGTTGCGGTTTCGACTCGCAAATGATCGAGCAGAACAACGGAGGTGCAGGGCTCGATAGCATGCGGATGCGGGCGAAGAATCTGGGTGGCACTTTGCAGATCCACTCAACGCCAGGCGGCGGGACAGCGATGACACTCGAGGTTCCGCTGGGCCGGCGCCGGTGGCAGCTCATCCGGCGGCGATGACAGGAATGGTAGGGATGCGCTGCCGCGCGTCCTCTGGAGTTTCAAGCGAGCCTGTTCCAACTGGGCGATGCACTCCCGAATCTTGCTCAGAGACTCTGGAGGCGCCCCCAGCACAATGCCATTCGGAACACGCCACCGCGAGAACGTGGGAGCCGCTGTCCTCAGCGGCGATGTTACAGGCTGTCCCGAGTGGGGATCGCCGCTGAGGACAGCGGCTCCCACGTTCTACGACGAGCTTCGCTTATCTGGCTGCTGGAACGCCAGGTGAGCGATCCCCCTCACCCCCAACCCAAACACCCCCGTGCTGGGGAGAGGGGCGCCGATTCTCGTCTGTCACTTGTATGTGCCCTGCCAGGCATGACTACATGCACGTGTAGTGACGCGAAGGCAGGATGGGTGGAGAATGCGATGAAGGAATCCAGGCGCATGACTGACAAAGCCGAAAACGCTCCATCCCCACTGCCAGCGATCATCAAAGTCACCATCATTGAAGACCGGCGTGACCTGCGCGAAGGCTTGAAGGTGCTCATCAACGGGACGCCCGGCTATGCGTGTGCCGGCAGCTTCGGCTCAATGGAAGAGGCGCTAAGGCAGATCGGGCGCGAGTTGCCCCACGTGGCGCTCGTGGACATCGGCTTGCCCGGGATGTCTGGCATTGAGGGCATCCGGGTGCTGCGCGAACGCTTTCCGAGCGTCAGCCTGCTGGTGCTGAGCGTGTATGACGATGACGAGCGTATCTTCGACGCCCTGTGCGCAGGGGCGACGGGTTACTTGCTCAAACACACCCAGCCGGCGCGCCTGCTCGAAAGTCTGAAGGAAGTGGTCAGCGGAGGCGCGCCGATGTCGCCCGAAGTCGCGCGCCGTGTGCTCACCCTCTTCCGCGAGATCCGGCCGCCACAGCAGCCCGACAGCGACTTGACCGCGCACGAGAAACGGCTGCTGAAGCTGCTGGTCGAAGGCCGCAACTTCAAATCCATCGCTCCGCAACTCGGCGTCACCGTCCACGCCGTGTCCTTCCACATGCGCCGCATCTACGAAAAGCTGCAAGTGCATTCCAAATCCGAAGCCGTTGCTAGAGCCCTGCGCGACCGGCTGGTCTGAAAGCGAGTGTCAGTAGCCCGACCGTAAGGGAGGGCTTGATCGCGATCCTCAGCCCTCCGCATTCGATTTCTACTCGCGCGTGTAGTGACAGCCCCACCCTTGAAAATCTAATCTGCCCCCACGATCCTCTAAGCAAGTTTCTAATGACAAAGCCGGTGGCACTCTGCTTGGCCGGGTCTCTCCAACTCTCTGCGCGAAGAGCGAAACCAGGGCGGGAATCGCGGCTTGTCCGGCAGGCCGGGTTGGGACGTCCTGGTGAACCCCGCGGCCGCAAAACGGAGGCTGTGATGATCAAGCTCAGAACGACGGACTCTAGTAAACACTCGCTGATGGTCATGATATTCTGCCTGGCCGGCTGGGCAAGCGTCGCTTCGGCCCAAGACACCCAGTGGGGGAAGGCCATGAAGGCTGGAGATGAGCTGTCCAGGCAAGGCCGGTACAGTGAAAGTGAAAACAGCTACCGGGTTGCCGTCGCCGAAGCCGAACAATTTGGCAATCGGGATCCGCGCCTGGCTCACAGCCTGAACAGGCTCGCCATTGTCCACAAGGAACAGGCCAAATATGAGGAGGCGGAGCGGCTCTATCAAAAGGCTCTTGCGATTTGCGAGACCGTCCATGGACGCAACCATCCAGAATCGGCCAGGGTGCTGAGCAACCTGGCTCAGCTTTACACATCCCAGGCCCTGTACACCCAGGCTGAATCAATTCACGAACGTTCATTATCGGTCCTGGAGAAGGCCCTGGGACCCGAGCATCCGGATGTGGCATCCAACTTGACGAACCTTGCGGAGTTGCACCGGCTGCAGGGCCGCTATGCTCTGTCCGAAACACTTTATCGCCGATCCTTGAGCCTGCGCGAAAAGATCTTTGGCCCAGATCACCGTGACGTCGCTAGCAGTCTGAGCAACCTGGCAGCTCTCTACCACAACCAGGGACGGTATGGGGAGGCTGAAGAGCTCTATCACCGTTCGTCGGCCATCGACGATAAAACGTTGGAGCCTGATCATCCTAAAGTAGCTGTCACGCTCGACAATCTGGCGCAGCTTTGTGCGACTCAAGGGCGCTTGGCTGAGGCCGAATCACTGAATCGCCGGGCCCTAATCATCCGCGAAAAACGGCTGGGACCGGACCACCCCGGCACCGCTACCTCGGTCAACAACCTGGCAGTACTCTATTACCAACAAGGCCGCTATGCGGAAGCAGCTCCACTTTTTTTGCGGGCTTTGTCGATTCGGGAGAGAACACTCGGGCCGAACCACCCGGAAGTAGCCGACTGCCTCAACAATCTCGCAGAGCTCTATCGCGAGCAAGGCCGCTACCCAGAAGCCGAGCGGTTGCATCGACGGTCGTTGGCCATTTGTGAGAAGAGCCTGGGTCCAGAACATCCCAGTGTCGCGTCTAGCCTCAACAATCTGGCCGCGCTGTTGCAGGTCCAGGGACAACCAGTTCGTTGCGAACCTCTACACTGGCGGGCTTTGAAGATCCAAGAGAAGACCCTGGGCCCGCACCACCTTGCAGTGGCCACCACTCTCAACAATCTGGCCAGTATCTATTACGACCAGGAGCGCTATGCCAAGGCCGAACCGCTCTATCGGCGATCATTAGCCATTCGTGAAAAGACCTTGGGAGCAGATCATCAGGATGTGGTTCAGAGTTTGAAAAACCTGGCAGCCAATTGCTACGGGCGGAACCGCACTTCAGAGGCCGCACTGCTTTACTGGAAGGCCATAACCACTCTAGAAAAGATGCTGGGACCGCAGCACCCTAAGGTTATTACCAGCCTGGAAAACTATGCCGCGCTGCTACGCAATATGAAACGCAAGACTGAGGCAGCAGAAGTGGAGGCGCGCGTAAAGACCCTCTTGCCCAGGTAGGAAACCTGGAGGTTTGATCCGGTAAACCTCGGTCACGTGGGATGCGCTGGCCATGCCACAGCCGCTGGGCATTGTTTCAAAACGAGGTGCGTAGTCAACCTTCTCAACAGAACCCTTGGCAGTCAAAATAGAAAGAAAACATTCTTCCCGGCGTTCCCTTTTCAGAGCGTGCCTGACTGTCAAGCGAAGGCTGCGGACACGGCGAAGAACCTGAGCACGGAAACGTTCCGATAGAGCAGACGCAGGTCGAACAGGCGCTCTGCGAGGTGGTTCGGGAGTGACCTGGGCACTTCGGGCCGCCCAGTTAGGTCAGTGCTCAAACCAGTTGATAGAGCGCAGATGCGTAACACCCTGTGCGCACCGGAAACAGAATCAGCCGAGGCCCTTCGCCGCTTAAGCGGTGGACTTGGTTTTAGGCAGCGGCTTGCAGACGCGTCGCTAGTGTTACTTTGTTAAGTAAGTTCAGGGTGGCGCAGATATCGCGCATTTTGCGATGTCTGCGAATCTCTCCGCACACATGGCAAACCCCGCCATGTGTGCTCTGTCTCAACTTAACAGAGTCGTACTAGAGAAGGATGCATCGTGCATCCCTTTGATTCCTCTCTTGCACACTTGAAGCGTTTTCCCCTTCGCCTTTCTGGGCTGGCATCGGGGGTTTCCCATCTGCCCAAAACTCAACAAAAGGAGAATCGATCTCTATGAAGAACAATCCCCATCTCAACTACCGCAGGCCACTCCTCGGCGCCGCTTTGGTGGCGCTGGCGCTCTCTATCGAGGTTCTGGCTCAAACGTCTCCGCCACGTCCGCGCGTGTTGGTGTCCACGACCCTGGTGGCGCCTGACATGTCGCGCGAGTGGTTTGACCTTCAGAAGAATGAATACCTACCTGCTCTGAAAAAGGCAGGGGTCAAGTCCCGGACGGTGTACCGCAACGCACCATTCAACGGCTCGCCGTACGAGTATGTGATGGTCACTCCCGTGGACAACTATGGCGCGTATGACCAGGATCGCCCGCTCGTTCGCGCTCTGGGCCGCGAGGAATCCCAACGCCTTTTCGGGAAACTGACAAAATGCGTTACCAGCACCACCCGCTTTGTTAGCACCTCCCGTCCCGATCTCGGAAATCCACCGGAACCCAGCAAGGCCCCGAAAATTCTGGTGTTGAGCCGGTATCGTGTCAACCCAGGGAAAGCGGCGGAATACGAGGCTTATCTCAAAGCTGAGATCCAGCCCGTTTACAAAAAAGCAAACGTTCTGTTCTCCATCAATCAGCGTGGTTTTGGCGCCGTGGGGAACGAATGGACCACTGTCACCTACGCCGACAAGTATGCGGACCTGGAAGGCGGACCCTCGTTGACCCGCATTCTCGGCCAGGAAGCCGCTGCCAAGGTCTTAGCCAAGGCCGACCCCCTGCGCACACGGTGCAAAGAGTAGTGCGGATTCGCGTGGAAGAGTTGAGCTTCCGACGAGAGTAACCGTCGAAGGCGAACGCCGCTCCATCTGCTTCACAACCACACCGTGTCTCAGGCCCAGCCAGGATAGGGATGCGGTGCTCCGCGTCCTTGTTGTGGTTTCCCAAATCGTTGCGGATGGACGCGCAGCAGTGCGAAGCAGTGTGTCCCTACCTCTAAGACTTCTTATCAGAAACCGCGCAGGAACGCTGCGCAGCGCGGCAGCATGGGCTAGCTAGCTTAGCTATAGGTAGCGAGCAACCTCATACCGGAGAAGCCAGGGACAAAGGCTCTTTCTCAGGACTCTTAATTCAGATCTTGACCACGGAAGACACGGAAAGTGCCAGCAGACTCCTTTCCGTGTCTTCCGTGGTATTCCAAGAGTGTCCATGATGGTCTCGAACTTGACCGTTCTGTAAGCGACGGTGATGACGAACAAAAGAAGAAATTGGACTGATTTGTGAACTTGGTCGCCAGCAAGTGAAACTAGCAGGATCTGGCATCATTTTTTTGTAGCGGCGTTGCCCTTAGGGTCCTGCAGGCTCGTTCCTTTCGAAACCGCAGACCTGCCCAAAACGCAGGTCTGCGCTACAGGGCTCAAAGGCGCTGGCTATCAAGAGCGCTCCATGACGGGCGCCAGCCTGGAGGAAATGTTCAACCCCGATCGCCTGCAAGACACGCATGTGCCAGGGGGATTTATGCCCGCCGGAGGCAGGACACGCGCGATCAAGGGCCACGAGTTCGGCCTGAGTCTCAACGCCGATGCGTTTCTCAAGACGCTGTAGCACGCCTCTGTCGCCTGGGGAAATCAAATGGGGAAATGGGCAAAGCAATGAAGGGTGGGAGCCGCTGTCCTCAGCGACGATGTTGCAGGCTTTCCTGAGGGCGATCGCCGCTGGGGACAGCGGCTCTCACCTTCTCACACACCTGCCGAATCCATTATTGAGGTCACAGGAGAAGATAACAGGAGAATAGAACTATGAGAAAAGAGTTGATGGCCGTCGTGATCCTTGCCTTGTTGGTAGTGCCTGCGCTGGCCCAAACGAAAGGCAACGCTGTCGATCCCCTGCTTGGAAAGTGGGAGGAGAACCCTGCGAAGACCAAATCGAATCTCGATCGTCCCAAAAGATCGGCGGTCTTGATTCTTGAAGCGAAGGGCGACGGTGGTCAGTCAACGAACATCCAGGTCGATGCAGACGGCAAGGAGACCAAGGTGGTGGATATGCTTTACTTCGATGGGAAGGATTACCCGAGACCAGGCAGGGTCAATTTCGATTCTGCTTCGTGGTCACGTCCGGCAACACAGGTCATGTACCGGATCTTCAAAAAGGAGGGCAAGGTGGTCGGCGTTGGTGTCCGCACCATCTCCAAGGACGGCAAGACCATGATCTCGACAGTAGAGGTGACGCAGGCGAACGGCGATCAACGCAATGACCTTTCCTTTTGGGACAAGACAGGCGAATAGCTCATCGCTGCCCCCAACGTCAGACTAGAAGGTGAGCAACATGGCAAAGCAATGAACGTGGGAGCCGCTGTCCCCAGCGGCAATGTTGCCAGTTGTCCGGAAGTGACCTCGCCGCTCAGGACAGCGGCTCCCAGGTTCTTCCAATAAGGCAGGGACACGCAGCACCGCATCGCACCTACCCACCCCTTCCCTGCCTCATTGCCTTCTGCGCTGCCGCCGCTTTCACGAGGCGGATCTCATCGAATGTGACGGTGTCTGGAAGGATCTCTTTGACCGGCGACAGACGGTCGTCCTGAACTTGAGTCAATGCTTGAGTGATGAGTGCCATCGTATCGTCCGGCACGATGCGCGACAGATCGACCGCCCTGCCTTCCAGAATCAAGATCTCCAGGTGACCAAGGACCGTGGAGCGGGCGAGTTCCCGAACGTGAGCGATTTCCTCCAGTGTCTTGCCCTGCTGCCACAATCGATAAGTCTCCTCAATCGTTTGGGTCACCCTTCGACTGTCGGGCGCCTCGTTCTTGAGAACGATGGAGCTGAACGGCCGGCTCTCCGGCCGTCGTTCCAGGAATCCCTTCACCAAATTCGTTACCTGGACACCATAAGTTTCTAACTTCTGCTTTCCGATGCCTTTGACATCGCTTAGCTCCGCAAGCGTCAACGGCAACGATCGGCTGATGCCCTTCAGCGTCTCGTCGTGAAAGATGACGAACGGCGGCAGGTTCGACTGTTCAGCCCACTCCCGGCGCTGGTTTCTCAGAGCCTCGAACAGTTCCTGATGATAAGGGCCATCTGCGCGAGGAGAAGTCTTCGGGCCGCTCACCTGCTGGATCGCTGCCGCATCGTCAGGTAAGGCCAATGGGAAGAGCATCTCGATTGGAACCTGCGCTAACATCGCCCGGCGCCCGGACTCTGTAAGATTCACAACCGGATACTCAGTCCCTGCAACCTCCAGCAATCCAGCACCAATCAGAGCATCCAACACGGACACGACTTCAGGTTGGGTGAAGTCTTTGAGCAGCCCGTACGTGGATAGGCGTGTGAGTTGCAGTTCTTCGAGCACCTTCAGCCGGGAACCCGTCAGCACCTGAGCAATCCGCATTTTCCCAAAGCGACCCTTCATCCGAGCAGCGCAACTGAGACATTTCTTTACGAGCACGATCTCGGAATCGCTCAGCGGTCTAAGCTCTCCACTGTTCACAGCTGACATACAGCTTGAACAATTTCCGCACTTCAGGTGGGACACACTCTCTCCGAAGTACTCCAGAACGTAGCGTCGCAGGCAGCGTCGTGAGTACGCATAGTCCACCATTCTCCTCAGCTGGCTGCGCTCAAGCTGTCCCCGGCGCTCGACGGCGCCGTAATTGACTTCCAGGCGATTGGCCGGTACTCGTTGGAGCACCCTGAGACCTCGGCCACGAAATGGCGCCGCATAGCCCAGCGTTCCCGCCTGATGCAGAGCAGACAGTCCTCGCCTGAGCTGTTCAGCAGAGAGGTCAAGATCGCTTGCCATGTCCTCCAAATCGACACTGCGGGGTTCACCCTGCCTGCCCCGCAACACGTCCAGGCAGTAAGTGAGGATGTTGCGCTGAAGACCCTTTGCTGCCGCCGCCGGCTCGCGCAGCTTTTCCGGAGCCTCCAGCAGTGTGACCCGCCCCTGGTGATGGCCTTCCGTGCCGCGCTCGATATACCCAGCCTTTTCAAGCAACTTGAGAGATGAAGCGACAGCCATCTCATTCGCCTTCTTATGGGCGGCGAGTTCAGCCAGTTCACGAACCGTCACTTCGATGTCATCGGTTCTGAAACGGCAGATGGTCTGGTAAACCTCGTGAATAAGATCCAGCGGCGGGCAGCTGCCTTCGATGAAGAACTCCTGCGTAAACGTGTCGGCGAAGTTGAACAACAGCAGGCAGGTGGCGGGCTGCCCGTCCCGCCCCGCACGTCCCACTTCTTGATAGTAGGCTTCCACCGAGCCAGGAACATCGTAGTGAACAATAAATCGCAAATCGGCCTTGTCGATTCCCATGCCGAAAGCGTTTGTGGCGGCAACCATGTGCAGATCGCCGCTCATGAATCGTTCCTGCGTTTGCTTGCGAACATCGAGTTCAAGCCCCGCATGATAGCTCCCAATCCGGTATCCAGCGGATCGAAGCTCGGCAGTCACTTTCTCCACATTCTTGCGTGTCGCGGCGTAGACGATTCCGCGATCAAGGCCCCTTTGAAGCAACGCCCGAATGGCCTCCAGTTTCTGCGGCTCACCCGAAACCTCCTGGACCCGAAAACAGAGATTGGGACGATCGAACCCGGTCACAAAGAGGGCCGGGTTCTGCAGACCCAGTTGATCAACGATGTCGCGGCGGACTTCAGGCGTGGCGGTCGCGGTTAGCGCTGCAACACACGGGCGTTCCAGCGAGGCAATGGCTTCCTTCAGCCGCAGATAGTCTGGGCGAAAGTCGTGCCCCCATTCCGACACACAGTGCGCTTCATCGACTGCCAGAAGTGAAACCAGGCATCCTCGGATGCCCTCCATGAAGCGGCGGTTGCGAAATCGTTCGGGGGCGACATACACGATTCGCAGGCGTCCATCGCGCATCTGCGCGATGCGCTGCTGCTGTTGATCCAGGCTGAGCGTGCTGTTGACGAAGCTCGCCGGAATTCCTCGGCGCACCAACGCGTCTACCTGATCCTTCATCAGCGCGATGAGCGGAGAAACAACGAGAGTAATTCCCGGGAAGAGCAGTGCAGGCAATTGGTAGCACAAAGACTTGCCGCTGCCCGTTGGCATGACGGCCAGCACATCCTGCCGTCCCAGGATGGCCGCAATGATCTCTTCCTGGCCCTCACGAAAATCATTGAAGCCGAAGGCTTCCTTGAGAACTTGAACGGTTTCTGAGTTCATTGCTTGAGACGAGTTAGGGCGAATTGATGGGTCCGATGTGACACTCCTGGATAGGGCCCGTCATTCCCGCTTTCGGACGACGCAGGGCCAGGCTGCCGCTCAGTTCACCAGATGTTGCACGACGGCATCGGTAAATTGCGTGGTTGATGTGTCGCCTCCAAGATCCGCGGTCCGCAATCTACCGTGGGCATAGACCTTTTCAACTGCCGAAGCGATCAAGGCCGCTTTTTCAACTTCGCCGAGGTGCTGAAACATCAGAACCGCTGAAAGCAGCATCGCGGTGGGATTGGCTATGTTCTTTCCGGCAATCTTGGGCGCGCTGCCGTGAGCGGGTTCGAAGATCGCACAGCCGTCACCCAGGTTCGCGCCGGGCACGAGTCCCAGCCCCCCAACCAGTCCTGCACCGAGGTCGCTGACAATGTCACCGTAGAGATTCTCCAGCAGCATGACATCGAATTGCTGAGGGTCCAAAACCATTTGCATGCAGGTGTTGTCCACAATCATTTCTTCGTAGGTGATTTCCGGATACACCTGAGCGATATTTCTAACGCACTCCAGAAAAAGCCCATCACTCAGCTTCATGATGTTTGCTTTGTGAACCGAAGTAATTTTCTTCCGTCCATGCTTGTGCGCGTACTCGAAGGCAAAGCGTGCAATCCGCGTCGACGCTTCCGCCGTGATGATCTTCAGGCTTTCCACAACACCCGGGACCACCACATGCTCCAGACCCGAGTAGAGGTCTTCGGTATTCTCGCGAACCACGACGATATCGACGTTATCGAAGCGGGTCTTGACGCCTGGCAGATTCTTGATGGGCCTGAAATTGGCATACAGCGTCAAGGCCTTTCGCAGCGCCACGTTGATGCTTGAAAATCCCTTCCCGATGGGCGTGGAGATTGGACCCTTGATGGCTACCCGAGTGCGTTGGATTGAGTCCATCAGCGCGTCAGGAAGATATTGGCCGTGCTTTTCAAATGCATCGGCGCCAGCGTTAACGGTTTCCCACTCGACCTCAAGGCCAGCCGCTTCGATCACCTTCAGTGTTGCCGCCGTGACCTCAGGACCGATGCCATCGCCCGGAATCAGCGTAATCTTGTGTTTCATCATTCCCCTTTCACGTTAAGGCCAAAAGGCGCATAAGACATGCCACGTCGTTCCCGGTTCATCGTCCAATCAACTCCAACTGGCGAGTTGTTGTTTGAGTGAGTTCCCGCCCGGGCAGGGCATTCTTGTTCAACGGGATGCAATATAAACCATTGGTTGCCCGAACGACCAGCGGGCTGACAAACGGGTCTGTTCGGATGGTGACACTGCCAAGTTTTTTCCAATTGCAAAATCTCACAAAAACCGATTGAATCCATTTGAATCGGTCTTGCGTTCATTCCGGCCTTGGTCTACACTTCAAAACTTCATGTAAGTAGGGGCAAGTCTCGCGTTTGGAGATTACAAACTTAGGAAGTGGGCGTCTGCCGAAAAGTGTTGCCTAGTGCCTTACAACCCATTGCCCGATTTCTGCTGTCTAAGCGTTGGATGGCCCCGTTTTGTCGCCTGGTGCTGGAATCGTGAGCGCGATTAGAGTATTTCCTGGACTATCTAGAATGAGCATTCCCTGCGAGTCGGGGGGAGCAAATCAAGGAGGCTGTACGTCATGTCTAGTTTCAAAAAGTGGGCCGCCGGCGCATCTGCAGCTTGTTTGTTGCTGAGCCTGAGTGTCGCGCCTCTCTTTTCTCAGGCCGCAGCGGAACAGAAGCAGCCCCAGGCCAAGACCAAGGCTGAATACGACGCCTACATGCTTCTCTACAACGAGCAGGCGCCTGCTAAAAAGGCCGAGCTGGCAGCGAAGTTTCTGGCAGATCACCCGGAAACTGATTTCAAGATGTTCGTTTACCAGATGCAGATTGATAGTTACGCGCGTTTGGGTAGTGTCGACAAAGTTGTGGAAACTGGCGAGAAATTCTCCAGCGACTTTCCGCAAGCCGACAACAACACCAAGAAGTTCGTCATGCAGCGTATGATGACTTCCTACCAGCAGAAGAACGATTTTGCGAAGACCGTAGAATACGGAGACAAACTGCTGGGCATCGATCCCAAGGATCTTCCCTCGTTGTTGACCCTTTCCAGCATTCTGCCAGAACGGCTCCCAGCGGAAGATGACAAGAAGGCGGCACAGCTCGACAAGGCTTTGGACTACTCCAACCGGGCGAAAGCCGAGATAGAAGGGCTCCAAAAGCCGGCACAGATCACTGACGCGCAGTGGACGACGGAAAAGAACAAATTGCTGGCAACGGTCAATTCATCGATTGGCTTTGTGCACTTGAATAAGAAGGAGTACGACAAGGCCAGTCAGCTTTACGAAATCTCGACGAACCTGACCAAGACCAATCCAATTGATTTCTACCGGTTGGGGGTGGCATACACCTTTCTGGCAAGGAACATGGCGAAGGAGCTGAATGAGTTGGTGGCTGCCATGAACCAAGCTCAAACTGAGCTGCAGAATGCACAGGATGCGTCTGTGAAAGACGAAAAACAGAAGAAGCTCCTGGAGTTGAAAGAGAAGTCGCAGGACAGCGAAAAAAGATTTCCTGAAATGCGTGACAAGGCCATTGATTCCCTGGCAAAGTCGGTCTACCTGAAAGGCATTACCGAAGCCTCGGCACGCACGGAGCTGGAGCGACTGTACAAGTCGAAGAATAACAATACGCTGGAAGGCATTGATACCTTGATTGCTCAAGCAGGTGAGTCGCTGAAACGACCTGCGCAGTAGATCCAAAACATCGCTGTAAAACAAGAGAGCCAAGGTCGATGACCTTGGCTCTCTTGTTTTATGCTCTCGGATAGCCGGCAGAGGAAACTTGTTTCCTCCAAACTGCCAGCGCAGCTCAAGTCAACCGCTCCAACATCCCATCGAGTTCCAAAGGTTTGGCAGTCCTTACCTCCACTCCAAACAAATTACGCGGATCGCTCTCGAACTTCATTTCAAAGCTACCGTCCCCCAGCACACTGGCAAAGAACTCACCGAACTCCGCTTGCACAGAATCAGCCGGGCGGCCCGAGTTTGGAGCCAGCATCCGATCATTCACAAATAGCTTGAAGCTTTGACGGTCAAACCGGATGGTTCCGCCCAGCTTCCCGTCTGATTCGAGCCGACGAAATGCCTGCAAGGCCGCGCGCAAAGCCTGCGAAAAGCGGTCTCGATTGCTTCCTTCCAGCGCGGCTTTGCGGTTGTAGCGGATGCCCAACCGGTTGTCTGTGTTGTCAACGCTGTAGTCTGCCTCATGTCCAACCAGAACCACTCCAGGTCCGGCATGCACATGCCGGTAGTCTGCAACGTCGATGAGGAGTTCTTCGCAAACTCTGTTCTGAATCCATTCATGAAATACCGGAACCAGGACTTCCAGTTTCACGGCCTGGGTATCCTGTAGATAGAGCTTGACGTTTATGTGCTGCAGTTCCATGTTCCCTTTCCAGAGGCTTGCTCGTAATTTGATTGCCGGACCAAATCGCTGCCCAAGGCCATCTCGAACTCTCTAAATTCTGACGACCGACTTTACTTGCGGCCCCATTCGGTTATAGCAACTGTGAGAGGCTTCGATAAACAGCTGTGCCTCTTCAACCAGATGATGTGCTGTTTCAGCAGTGTAAGGCAGTCCTGCCTTTCCGTGCGCAACGAACAAGTACTGGGCGAACTTGCCGCCGGCAAACGGATCGAAAAACTTCTCGGTATCGTAGAAACGCTTGCGAAACTCCGACACGATGCCTTCTGAGTCATCGCGAATGTCCCAATGCTCAGTTTTGACCAACGCTTTCGCTGCGTGAAGCATCGAGGTGTATGCAGTTTGACCCGCGCTTTGAGCTTCTCCGCGTTCGAGCAGCAACTGGGCCTCGAAGACTTCGCGTTCTGCAGCCGCCAGATCGAATTCGATCGAGGAGACCACCTCTCCCGCGCATTCTCCAACGCCGATGTCATCGATGCTGTATTCGCGCGGGTCTCCCCAATCGCTGAAATAGAATCGGTCTTCGCGATCGGCAGGTACGCGAGAGAGATCCTCAACCAGTTTCCGCACCTCGGCTTTCCCGATGCGTTTGATGAACTGTTGAAAGCTCTCACCTCTCTCGCGACTCATCACATAGCGTTCACTGATGCGTTCCACGAGATCGGGAACGTTCTTGGAAGGAATGGCTACCATCGGCAGGCCGTAGGATCCCGCGTTGTTCGTCCATTCTCCGCCGAGCACCACCTGAAAGTGCGGCACGGCATATCCAGAGACCTTACGACTCACACCATAGAAACCGAGATCGGCAACGTGGTGCTGCCCGCAGCTGTTGAAACAGCCACTAATCTTGATATGCAGATTCTGAATGGCCTCATCCATCTGCAGGCTCTTTGCCGCCAGGCGCGTTCTCAACTCGGCTGCCAGCCCGCGTGATGAAGAAATGCCCAATTTGCACGTATCCGTTCCGGGGCATGCAACGATATCAACAATGCTGCCTGCACCGGGCTGCCCGAGGCCAACAGCTTCCAGCGCATCGAACAAGGCGGGCAGGTCACCCTGGCTCACCCAACGGAGGACAAAATTCTGCTCGACGGTGGTTCGAATGGTTTCACGGGTAAACCGCCGGCCGATGTCAGCCAAAGCCCGGAGCTGGGTGGGTGTGACGTCACCCAGCGGAAGCGTCACAGTCGCCACCACGTATCCGTCCTGTTTTTGGGAACGAATGTTGGTTTTCAACCATCGCTGAAACTGCTCTGAACCGCCGACCGGCATCGGAGCCGGCGGCGCAAGGGGCTCTTCCGCCTCCTTAATCGCATCCGCAATATATTCAGTCCACCTGGCGTCGTGCGGCAGAATGTTTCGTTCCTCCAGCACGAGATGCTTGAACTGGTCGATTCCCAGCTCATGCACCAGGAACTTGATTCGAGCGCGGTTGCGATTCTTCTTTTCCCCAAGTCTGCCAAAAACCCGGGCTATGGCTTGAGTGATCGGAAGGAGTTCTTCAGGCGCAAGAAACTCATCAAACAGTTTTGCCTGGTAAGGAACCGATCCCAGTCCGCCGCCCACAAAAAGCCTGAGGCCTCTCTTTTCCCGCCCATCAACCACGCGAGTTTCTGCCACGACCCCGAGGTCGTGCATACTCACCAAGCCGCACGCGTGTTGATGGCAACCGCTGAACGCTGGCTTGAACTTCCGCCCAAAGTCCTGGCAGTCCGGGTGTCCGAGCAGAAATCGCGAGAGCGCTCGTGCGTAGGGCGTAACGTCGAAGGCCTCGTCCGGGCAGACTCCCGCATATGGGCAGGCAGTCACGTTGCGCACCGAGTTGCCGCAGGCTTCACGTGTTGTAATTCCAGCCGACGCCAGCCTCCGCATCAGCGCAGGTGTGTCTTCAATGTGAACAAAATGCAACTGGACATCCTGACGTGTCGTAATGTGCGCTATGCCGTCGGAATATTCCTCAGCCAGATCAGCCAACACTTCCAACTGGCTTGCATTCAAACCCCCATAAGGAATCTTGATTCGCTGCATCCCCGGAGCGTTCCATAATGTATGAGGCCCCTTGGTTGGGCTTTCCACCGGGTAGCTCAAGTGTTGCACTTGCTTCCCGTCGTGTCTTTGGCCATTGTCGTAGCGCTGGCCATAGACACCCCTTCGCAGGCGCGATTCCGCGAAGAGTCGTTCTTCCACTTTCCCTTGCTTTCTCAATTCGATCTGAGTCTCGAAAATATCAATTTCCCGACTCAGATCATCGGGTAACTTCGCTGCCAGCCTGTCCTTCCAGAGGGCGTTGGAGACCTTCATGCAGTGTCGCTCCGTCGTTACGATGATTCCTTTAAATTAAAGAGTTGATGAATGTTAGACCAGTTTCGCGGGAACTGAAACCGAAGAACAAACTTTATATTAGTCGGTTGATCGAAAAACGCAAGGCCAACTTGGTGGGGGTGGACGGTGCCGTCAAAGTCAGAGGACAAGAAGCAGGATGCGTTGGCGATTTTGCCAACGCATCGAGCACCCGGTCGGATGGGCGAGGTCCTCGCGGAGAACCCACGAGGCGTCCTATCCCACTTGGTGATGCGTTGCTGGACAAGCGCAACGCATCCAGCCGCTGGAGCCCGCTTTGTTACACTTGCCGGACTTTTACGGGGACCTGGGCGTGCGTGGAAGTATCCTGGCAGAAAGCATCACCGCACCGGGGGATCTAAGTCCCCTGGCTTCAAACTGGTCAACCCATCTTTGATTTAGAGTGAGTTAGTTTCTTTTCCAATCAATCAGGAGGGAATTCAGTTGGAGGGAACTACTTTGCGAGAAGATGAACCTGCCCAGATCGAAGCCAAGGATATAGTTACCTGAGCAAGCAAGATGCCATGCGAGTCTCGACGAGAATTGCTCGTAAGGAGCTGTAGAATTCAGTAGGGCTTAATGCAATGCCCAAGGCGGATTCGAAAAGCATGCTGCGAAAAAAGTTCTTGGAGAATGTTAGATTTGGAAAAAATTATAGATCAGGTTTACAACTGCTATTTCTGGAAGCGTCAGCTGACGTGCCGGAAGTCCGGTGCATCCGGCACAAAGACCGCAAGCTATTGCTCCTGAATATACCCAAGCCGAACGAACACCTCGCCCGGCCGGTTGCGGAGCTTCACAGTGACTTCTTTAAAGTCCTTCTCGGTACGTTTTTGCTGTTGTGGAACATAAGAGAGCGAATACTGGTTTTTTAGCTCTTCAACCAGCACGTCATAAATATTCTTCAAGTCGGCATAGCCTGCCGAGAAAATGATGCGTCCGCCGTTACGTGAGACGAGATCTAGGAACTCGTTTTGGGCGTCAATGTAAGCGAGAAAATACTTGCTGACGTTCTTCAACTTGATGCGGTTGTTCTTCGCGATCTCCCTAAAATGCTGCGACTGCGGAAACGAGTGAATAATGGGATAAACCGTTACCTCACGTTCCGCTGCCAGCTTCATCACGCGAGCCAACGATTTGGTGCTGGAATTGTCCACTCCATCGCTCAGGACAATAATGGCTTTCTTTCCTTGCACTTTCTCGAACATGTTCTCGATCACAAATTCCATCGAGTCGTAAAGAGCCGTTTTGCCGAAAGTCTTAATGTTTTTAAGAATATTCTGCATCGAAGCCAGGTCAGTGGTCCAATCGAGCACCTTGATCGGCTTGTGCGCGAAGATGACCGCCGCGTACTTGTCGTCCTTGCGTAAATGGCCGGCAAAGGTCACGGCCGCATCAACGATATTGGCGAGGACATCGTTCACACTGTAACTGGCATCGACCAGGAAAACGACGTTGACCGGGACTGTATCTTGCTTAAAGAAACTGATCGGCTGCTCATCACCATCTTCGAGAACCTGGAAATCGTTCGCCTTCAAGCTCGAGATGTAGTCGCCTTTAGTGTTGCGCGCCGTGACGAGAATGGACACCGCATCCAGGTTGACACCCACAATCAAGCTGTCTTGCGGACGTTTGGTGACCTGGGCTGGGGTGTCTCCAGTGGCGTTTGTCTCTTTGAAAGCTTGTGCCAGCAAGAGCTGAGAGGTTGCGCAGAACGCGCCGGCAAACAGAATGAACAAAACTGGAATGTGTCGAATCGAAAAACGGGTGAAGCGATAACGACTGAGCATGGCGAGTTCCTCCTGGGAAGTGAAACCATTGCCTCTGTGCCAGTGCAAACGCTCGTCAGAATCGATCTACCAATGTCGCCAAAGGAATGCGGGCAGTCCAGTGGTCCGTGGCGGTTCGATGTTGCCCGAATGAAACATGCAAAAACCGTAACTGCCGTCGTTGGCAGTCTGAGAAGTAGCTATTGAACCCAAGCAGCATTTGAGACCGGGCGTACACTGAAAGGTGTTTTGAATATACGCCCCGAAAATTGCCGTTGCAATAACAAATTCTGCCGCTAATCTCCCGCCGGAGTTTTATTCCATTGGAAGGTCGATATTGATGCCCCGGAGGGCAGAGAGCACCGCGGGAATATCTGGCGGGCCTTGACGGTCTGACGTTGGAAGCAGGGTCTTCGAACCAAGGCCTTTGAAAAAGAAATCCGGGGTGGCGGTCCGGCTAGCGCAGTGATATAAAAGCGGCATCAATCTTGTGTTAGGGCAAGCAATGGCTAAGCAATGGCCCTGCCAGCAGAAACAGCTGAATACGAGGAGGCCTTGTCACATGGTGAAGAATGAGCAGAGAGCATCGGACGGTTGCGGTCTCTTGAGAAGCCGCCGTAATTTCTTGTCGACACTGGCCTCTGGGGCGGTGGCCTTCACCGCGCCCGGCGTCTTAGCCGCAGAACTGGTGCGCACGCCGTCACAGACCGAGGGGCCTTTCTATCCAGACAAGCTTCCACTCGATACGGATAATGACTTGATTGTGATTAACGCAGCCCTGACGCCCGCCGTGGGCGAGATAACCTACCTCAGCGGGCGGGTCCTGGATGCGCGCGGAGAGCCGATTCGAAACGCGCTGGTGGAAATCTGGCAGGTCGATAAGAATGGTTCCTATCTCCACACCAAGAGCGACAATTACGCCAGGCGCGACACTAACTTTCAGGGATTCGGCCGGTTCCTGACCGGTTCAACCGGAGAATATTTATTTCGCACCATCAAACCGGTGCCATACCCAGGACGCACTCCTCACATCCACTTCGCCATCAAGCTCAAAGGGCTCGAGAAATTTACGACGCAATGCTATCTGAAAGGCGAACCGTTGAACGAAACGGATGGCGTGCTTAAAAAGCTTCCGCCGTCGAAGGGGAAGGACTCTCTAATGATTCCCTTCACGCCCATGAAAGGCTCGCGCGCCGGCGAGTTGGCTGCCCGCTTCGACATTGTCATGGGTTTCACACCTGAGGCCTAGAGAGAGGGGCGCACTGAGGGAAGCCCGGTTCGCTAAGATCCTGAAGTGTTGACTGATGAATTGATGTCGGGCTGTGACTGATGCGGCAAGAGCGCTTTGACGCGCGTAGCGGCCGAGTTCTCTGTATCCAGGAAGCACAAAAGCACGTTCATGAAAATCGGCATCGACAGTTATTGCTACCATCGCTATTTTGGCGAGGTATACCCTTTTCAGATCCCCACTCGAGAACGATGGACTGCGGACGATTTTGTCAAGCGCGCGGCGGAGCTTGCTGTGGATGGAGTTTCTCTGGAAACCTGTTTTCTGCCTGGTTCGGCGCCCGGATTCTGGCAGAGGCTCAAGGAGAAACTTGAAGCAAACCGGTTGGAGGCGGTTCTTGCCTGGGGCCATCCAGATGGTTTGGAAGGAGGGACGAACACCGGAGCTTTGGCCGATTTGGTGCGTTCAATTTTTCTTGCGAGCGAGCTGGGTTGCCGGGTCATGCGCATCGTCGGCAGCAGCCTAAGGTTTCGAGATCAACCCCACGAACCACAGCTCGCACGACTTGCGAGCATGCTGCGTGAAGCCACGAAAGTTGCCGCGGACCAGGGAGTCATCCTGGCCATCGAAAACCACATTGACTTCACGGCACACGAGCTGCTGCGGCTCATCGAAGGCGTCGGCTCGGCAAGCTTCGGGGTCAATTTTGATACCGGTAATGCCTTGCGCTTGTTTGAAGATCCCGTGGAGGAGGCAAAGCTGTTGGCTCCCTACATTCACGCAACGCACATCAAGGATTTGAGCCCCCGCAGGGGCGGGTCGCCCCGGGAGTGGAATTTTTGGGAAAGCGTGCCTGCCGGTCATGGTGTGGTGGATATTCAGGGAGTGATGAAGGTGTTGCAGGACCACGGATATCCAGGAGTTTTTTGCGTTGAAGTTGATTGCCTGCGTCAATCATGGGAGGAAGACCAGGCCGTTGTCATAAGCCTGGACTACCTTAGGACCTTAAGAGATAACATTCGGTACGTTTCCGAAAGCGAATCTTTGGCAGCCCCTGAAGGACGCACCCCATGCGTTAACGAATGACGAAGGCCGAATGTGCAGGTACAGCTCCTCGTCATTCGGATTTTGGATTTCTTTCGTCATTCGTGCTTAGGTGACAAAGTTCACAACATCGTGAGGGCCGAGAAGTATCACAACATCGTACGGTTAGTTTGAGGATAACGAGCAAGTAATGAACTAGAGAATTGGCTCCTTCTAACTTCAGTTGGGAGGAGCCAATGAAAAAGGAAAAGGAGCGAATTCGAAAACAGGCGATTGGTCGCTATCAAAAAGGCGAGCCCGCGAGCGCGATCTGGCGGAGCTTGGGCCAATCGGAAACTTGGTTTTACAAATGGCTGACTCGATATCACAGTGGCCGAGGGGACTGGTACGTTGAACAGTCGCGGAAGCCAAACAGCAATCCCCATTGGACGACCCCCACCCTGGAAGAGCACGTCACGTTTGTTCGTTTGGAGCTTTACAACCAAGGGGTGTTTTGCGGGGCGCAGGCGATTCGTTGGCGGTTGGAAGAGCTGGCCGTTAAACCGCTTCCTTCGCTGAGCACGATTGGACGCATTCTGGTTCGTCATGACCTGACGGACCGTCGCACGGGGCGCTATGAGCCTAAGGGGGTGTACTACCCGCGAGTCGAAGTGCAGCAAGCCAACGATCTGCACCAATCGGATTTCGTGGGCCCTTGTTTCTTGAAGGGTGGACTTCGATTTTACAGTTTCCACAGTGTCGATCTGGCCACCGGTCGCTGCGCCGTTGAACCGGTGACCGCTGGCAAGGAAGAATCGATGACAGCGCTCTGGGCCATCTGGCACCGGTTGGGCCTTCCGCGGTATCAACAGGTCGACAATGAAATGACGTTTTACGGCAGCCCGACTCATCCTCGCGGAATGGGAAAGCTGATTCGGATGTGTTTGCACTACGGGGTGGAGCCCATCTTTATCCCTGTCAAGGAACCTTGGCGCAACGGTGTGGTGGAAAAGTTCAACGATCATTGGCGTCAAAAGTTCCTGGGCAGAGAAGAACTGAAATCAGCGGCAGCTTTGCGCAAGGGCTCTTTGAAGTTTGAGGCGTTGCACAATGCTCGCTATCGATACAGCAAACTCGGAGGCAAGACTCCGTTGGAAAGTCTGGCGGCAAGCGAGGTCCCATTGCGCTTCCCTCCCTGCCAGCCATCCCCAGTTCAGCCACTGTCGAAGCCACTGAAGGGAAATATCATGTGATTCGCTTCATTCGCAGCAACCGACGGTTGGATCTTTTTGGGGAATCATACTACCTGCCGACTGTGGCGATTCATGAATATGTCTGGTCCACGATTGATGTCCGAAAGCAACGCCTGTCGTTCTATCTGGGCGACGAACTTCTCGATGAGCGAGACTATCGACTGCAATAGCTGCGCGTTGTTCAGGGCCAACTCCAGTCGCCCTACGGGCTCCTTCCGCTGGCCCTGAGCAGTTCTCCTTTTGTCTGACTTCACGATGTTGTGACACTTCTGGGACTTCACGATGTTGTGACATTTGATACTTAGGCATTAGTCATTCCGCCTTCTCTGTGCCGTCTTTGTTCTGGATTGTCCAGATTAGGGGCAGGGGGAGAAATGAAAATTACAGCCGAGTCACAAGATAGAAATCGCCGTGGCTAGAAATTAAGCTATGCCCATTCGCAAATCAACACCGCACGTGAATCAAAACGAAGGACTGATTTTTGAGCGCAGCTCTGCCGGTCGCGCCGGCTATGACCTGCCTGCACTGGACGTTCCTGCAGCCGACCTGCCGCTCGCTTTAGGAAGCAACAACGTCCGCGAACCTATCACCGATTTTCCAGAACTCAGCGAAATGGACGTTGTTCGCCACTTCACGCGTCTTTCCAGCTGGAATTACAGCATCGATGCCGGCATGTATCCGCTGGGATCCTGCACCATGAAATACAACCCGAAGGTCAACGAGCGTGTGGCGCGGTTTGAAGGAATTGCTGGCACACATCCGTTTGCTCCGGAACCGCTGGTGCAGGGCAATCTCGAAATCTTGAAGACACTGGGCGACCTGTTGGCTGAAGTTACCGGAATGGATGCCGTCAGTCTGCAGCCCCCAGCCGGCGCCAGCGGTGAACTGGCAGGCGTCATGATGATTCGGGCTTGCCTGACGGAGCGAGGGAATCCGCGCCAAAGAGTCTTGATTCCAGATTCCGCCCACGGCACCAACCCGGCGAGTGCCGTGATTGCAGGGTACAAAGTGGAGAGTTTGAAGTCGGATGCACACGGATGCGTCAGCCTCGAGGCACTCGAGTCGGCCATGAACGACGATGTGGCCGCCTTGATGCTCACAAATCCCAACACGCTCGGAATTTTTGAGAAGAACATTCTCCGAATCGCCGAAATCGTGCATCAACGCGGCGGATTGGTTTACATGGACGGGGCCAATCTGAACGCGCTCATGGGTCTGACCCGGCCTGGCGACTTTGGCATCGACGTCATGCACATGAATCTTCACAAAACCATGTCGACGCCACACGGTGGTGGCGGTCCGGGTGCCGGGCCTGTGGCGATCAAGAGGTTTCTGGCACCCTATCTCCCTTGCCCCGTCGTCGAGCGTAACCCGCAAGGCAGATATTTCCTCGACCACGAGCGGCCACGCTCGATTGGCAAAGTAAAAGCGTTTTACGGAAACTTTGGAACGCTGGTTCGAGCCCTTTGCTACATTCTAGCCAACGGACCTGAGGGACTTAGGGAAGCGAGTTCGGTCGCCGTGCTCAACGCCAACTACATCAAGCACAAGCTCCGCGATTACTACGATCTTCCCTATGACGAGCCCGTCTTGCACGAGGTCGTGTTCTCGAACAAAAAGCAGGCCCAACAGCACCTCTCAGTCATGGATATCGCCAAGCGGTTGATGGACTACGGATTCCATCCGCCAACGGTGGCATTCCCGCTTATTGTTCCCGGTGCGCTGATGATTGAACCTACCGAAACAGAAGGAAAGGAAGAACTCGATCTCTTCATCGACGCGATGAAGGAGATTGCTGCTGAAGCTGAGAACAACCCCGACCTGCTTCGGCACGCGCCCCACACCACAAGGGTAAAACGCTTGGACGAAGTCCAGGCGGCCCGCCGGCCCGTGCTCCGCTGGAAGCCTTAGTACACCATTCCATAAATACGCGACGTATTTGGAGTGCGCAAACTTGCTTGCGCATTCCCTCGGCGCAGCAAGCTGCCGGACTCCAAATGGGCTTGAAATACGTTGGCGTATTTATGAATCAGAGTACTTAGCATCTTTCGCTCCGACAAACCTCGAAACTCCCTTTGCGCGGCGCTGATCTGCCTCGGTCCAACGGTCGCTCCTTACCCCATGAGAGCGCAGTCAGTCGTGGCGGTATTACAGGCCGTAATCGGTGCGGAGATGAATGTGGAGAGGCGAGATACTCTTCATGGGAGCGCGGACGTCTCGTCCGGCTTTAGCCGCTGAGGGCAGCCAGGAAATGAATGCCCAAACCCAGAGGGCGGACGAGACGTCCGCGCTCCCAGGGTTTCGTGTCGCTCAGGAATCATTGCCGGATGAGAGGTAGCGGGGGCGTCGGTCCACTGGTTGCGGAACGGCGATACCTTCGACCCCATGTTTCGATACCGAAAACGGACGCCCGTTCCCCTAACAGAACTCTTGTCTTGATGCTGGGCAACGCCCAATAATGCGGGTCATGATGCTTCGCCACCGCCCGTCTGAGAGTGTTCGGGAACCTCTTTCAAAACCCGGAATGAGGGCTATTGGGAAGCGACTCGGGCTGAGATGGGGACTCCTCAGCTATTTCGGCATCGTTACCGTGCTGATTACGCTGACGCCCTTTCGATTTCACTGGCCGTCCAGGCTCCACTTCCTTTGGGCTGGCGGATGGTTTGACACGGCCTGCAATGTCTTGCTTTTCCTTCCCCTGGGCTTCCTCTACCGGTTGGCGCGACAACCCCAGCCAGGTGGTGGCCGTCTTGGGCACGTCTTTCGCCTCGGGTTTATGGTGAGTGCGGGCATCGAAATGACTCAGCTCTTTCTGCGTGGCCGCTATGCCTCTCCCATGGATGTACTGACGAACGGCGTTGGAGCGCTGGTGGGCGCCTGGCTCTGCGATCGGGCTCTGCACTTTCTCAACCAACGCTGGATGGGCCGAGTTGCCTTGGAACTGCCGTTGATGAACATTGTGTATTTGCTGGTTCCCTTGATTTGGCTCAACGGACTGGCGGCCGGTAGTGATCGGCAACGCGGCTATCTGTCATGGTTCCTGGGGCTCTGTGGCAGTGTGGTGCTGGCAGGCGTGTACCGATATGGCATGAAACTAGCTGGGACGCTTCCCGCTCTGGTGCTGGCTTTGGTCGCCGCGGGCTGGTTCCTCGCAAGCAACATTCCCGCCTTTCTCGTGTCGCCGTTCATCCCTGTCTATGGTTGTCTATTTGTCATTTTGGCGGTTTGTGCCCTGCTCATCCTCCCAAGTCTGGATGAATCCGATCAACGCCGTTTCGAAATTCCCGTTTTGAAGCAGGTTTTTCCGCTGTATGTCACCTATCTCCTGCTGCTATTCATGTGGCCAATTCCGGCGCGCTATGGTGCCTGGCGCGGATCTTTGGAACTCCTGGAGCTGGCGGATCAGCCTGGCGTGGTCCCCATCCTGCGGCTCATCGAGCACTTTGCAGCCTTCACTCTGCTGGGCTATATGACGGCGGAGTCCACGGGAAGGCGGGAAGTGTCCCAAACCCGATCGCTGTGGTGGAGTTGCTTCTGGTGCGGCCTGGCGGCTGCGACACTGGAAGTGGGCCGCGGTTTCCATCCCTACCACATTGCAAGCCTCGTGCAAGGGCTGCTCACTCTAACCGGTGGCGTGTACGGGGCTGTCATCTACTGGCTGCAGCTCGCCAGTATTCAGCGGTTGCTTGGACGGCGCCCACAGATGCGCCCCAGTTAGCCTGGATTCCGAAGTTGAGACCTGCGAATCCGCGCCAATCAATGTGGGGCAGGCTTTCCAGCCTGCCGGTTCGCCCGACTCTCCAGTCCGGCTTCGGGGCGACTGGAAAGTCGCCCCACACAAGCCGCTGCAATGCTGCTGACCAAATTTAGACCTCCTGATCTCGGGCAGTAAATCGGGCCGTTGCAGGAAAACGAGATGAGCCGGAAAAAGGTTGCGGTGGCAGGGCGAGAGGCTAAGAATGCGCCATGCCACAAAGACAATTGCCCATCTTCCCCGCCGGGGTAACGGAAATCAATAGCCGCATCGCAGTGCAGAAAGAAAAAGGACAGGTGTGGTACATCCACGGCCACT